>Ga0070717_10000583_pt1 | contig 23277 bp, 27 predicted proteins | sample LARL113metaG_FD_71366 | JGI IMG/M metagenome (GOLD analysis project Ga0070717, IMG submission 71366) | Corn, switchgrass and miscanthus rhizosphere microbial communities from Kellogg Biological Station, Michigan, USA - LAR L11-3 metaG | ecosystem: Host-associated > Plants > Roots > Rhizosphere ...
CGGAAGAGATCAAAACAGTGATGGAAGAAGTTTACGCGAGCCGCGAGCCGCGGAATTTGCTCGGGTTTGAGATTGAAACTGAAGGACTAGGTTTTGACCGCCGAATTACCGCGATACGCCTGGCCGACGGCCGAATGCTCGCGCGAGACAAGCGCTACTCGGTCGCCTTCAACACTTTCGATTCGCGGAGTGGTGGCCACCGTTTCATGAGATTGCGTGCGCTGCTCGAAACGCCCGCGACGCGGTGCGCGCTTCATTCGGTCCAAACGCGCGATGCCGTTATCGATTATTTTCAGCGCCACCAAGTCGTGCATAAGATTCACTCCCAGGGCCAGCCAGCTGCAGTGGGGTAACTGTGAAATTGCGGTTGAAAAAGGTCGCCGTTTCGATTGCGTATCTGTCTCATGCGCGTTTTCGGATTTATCGCAGTCGTCCTGCTGTCGATTGTCGAACTTGGCCGGTCGCAAGTTGAGGTCCCCTCATCGCAGACTGCGAATTTGCCGATGTATCGGCCGGTTCTCCTCGGCACCGGACCTGACGCTTTGATCAATCGGATCGACACAGCCGGATTGATCAAGCAAGGGCAAAAGGACGCAGCGATCATGTTCTCGTGCTCGGTCAAGAAAGACGGCACCCTCCTTTGGGTCTCAACTTATCGTGGCACGCCAGGTTCGAAATTGCTCGAGCAAGAGTTACTGAAAAAACTATCCGCTGCGGCCAATCCGAAATTTATTCCGGCAATTTACAACCATATGACGGTAGATGCGATTTATTATGGAACGGTCACGTTTGTGATTGTGGACGATAAACCGCGACTGCGGATTTTTTCCAATCAGGAACGCACGGAGCTGGCAAAAGAAAACGATTTCATCGGGCCACAGCCGTTTTGGGGCGGCGACTCGAAATTCGACGGCTTTCATTATCCATCAAATGAGGCCGCGCCGGTGCCGGTGGATGGATCTGCCGAACTGGAATTAAAAGTCGACGTCGCCGGCAACCTGCAAGACCTCAAATTACTGAGCGAGGAACCGCCATTTTTAGGGCTCGGCGACGCTGCGTTCCAAGATTTCAAGAAAGCGAAATTCATCCCGGCATTCCGCAACGGAAAGCCGGTCGCATGCGACGTAAAGCTTCCGATTTATTACAAGGCAAACGACTAGCCGGATTTGCTTCGCGCAAAATTCCAGCAATCAGCGATTTGCACCTGTGAGAACGCGAGTGATTCGGAGGGATTTTTTTCGACATGACCCGATCACATGCGCGCGAGAACTGATCGGAACCGAGCTAATCTGGGGCGGATGCGCGGGAAGAATCGTAGAAACCGAAGCGTACTTGGCTGAGAATGACGAAGCTTGCCATACTTTTTCGCGTCCAAGCACTCGCGCATTCGTCGAGCGAAACAAACCGGGCGCGGCCTACATGTATTTCAGTTACGGCGCGCACTGGATGTTGAACGTGCTGGTGAAAGGCAAGAGTAACGGCTTTGTTTTGATTCGAGCGGCCCAACCGCTTCGCGGAGTCGAGCTGATGAAGAGGCGACGTAAAATCGACGACGAACTCCGGCTCTGTTCCGGTCCGGGAAAACTGACGCAGGCATTCGATATTACGAATCGACATCACGAAATGAATCTATGCGTCGATCCGCGCCATTGTTTTGCTTATGGCCACCATGAACACGTCGATGTTGTCGCAGATGAACGAATCGGAATCACGCGATCGGCCCATCATCTGTGGCGGTTCACGGAGCGGGGCAGCAAATACGTCAGCCGGCGGGTGAAATTGTAGGGGAAGCTGCTAGCTTCCCACTTTGAGATGACGGCAAAAAAATCACGCGTGTTGCTTGGCATGAGCGGTGGAGTGGACTCCAGCGTCGCCGGTTATTTATTGCGCGAGCAAGGCTACGACGTCATCGGCGTGACCATGAAAGTCTGGCCACAGGATTGCATATCGCGCGCGGAGGACAAATGCTGCGGTCCGCAAGCCGTCGCCGACGCGCGCGCGGTTGCTCACTCGTTAGGCATTCCCCACTACGTGGTCGATGAAGCCGATCAGTTCGAGCGCACCGTGATCGATTATTTCACCAGCGAGTATCAGGCCGGTCGCACGCCAAATCCTTGCGTGATGTGCAACGAGAAACTGAAGTTTGGAAATCTTTGGGGGAAAGCCGAAGCGCTCGGCTGCGATTACATCGCAACCGGACATTACGCGATCATCGAACATCACGAAAGTGCCAGTGCGGCTCGCCCCGCGGTTTTGCGTAAGGGCGTCGACCCGCGCAAAGACCAGTCTTATTTTCTGTTTAGCCTGCGCCAATCGCAATTACGTCGCGCGCTGACACCGCTTGGTACCATGCGCAAACCTGAAATCCGAAGGATCGCGCATTCGTTGGGGCTGAAAGTGGCCGACAAGATCGACAGCCAGGAAATTTGTTTCGTGCCGGGCAACGATTACAAGGCATTCTTGCGTTCGCATCTTGGCGAAAACGAATTTCATCGCGGCGAGATTTACGACGTCGCTGGTAACTTTGTTGGCGAACATGGCGGCATCGAGTTCTTCACCATTGGTCAGCGCAAAGGACTTCTGGGCGGGTCTGCGCGGCCGCGCTACGTCGTTGATCTCGATGCCGAGACAAATCGCGTGATTGTCGGGGAAGCTGATGATTTGGTTTGCGATGAATTCGAGATCGACCGGACAAATTGGATCGCACGCGACCTGCCGGCCGAAGATGTCGAACTTGCAGTGAAGATTCGTTACAGTCATCCCGGCACGCGAGCAACGGTGACGCCCCTTGAAAATCATCGCGCCCGGATTCGCTTGCAGGAACCGCAGCGCGCGGTAACGCCGGGCCAAGCCGCGGTGATTTACAATGGCGATGTCGTGATTGGGGGCGGCTGGATTTGCCGCACCGAGCCCGCTGCACGACGGGAAGCGCTTGTTTCTGCCTGAAACATGGCGGACAAAATTCTTCTCGCGCTCAGCACGTTTCCGGACCACGAGACCGCGCGGCAAATTTCAAATCAGCTCGTTACCGAGAAATTCGCCGCATGCGCAAACATACTGCCGGCGATCGAATCAGTTTATCGCTGGAAAGAAAAAGTTGAATCGGGAACCGAAACGCTGGTCTTCTTCAAGTTGAGCGAAGATCGACAACCGGCGTTTCAGGAAAAACTGCGCTCGCTTCACCCTTACGGAGTTCCTGAGATTATCCTTGTTCCAATCACCGACGGTTTACCCGCATATTTGCGCTGGGTTGTTGAAAACTGCGGCTAAGCTGCCTGCTCGTTTAGGCTTAAATGCTTCAAGCACTAAAGTTTGAAGAGGCGCAGCGACGTTTCGTTCCGGCAAGATAAATGGCGACGCCGATCGCGTTCGCGATCCCGGTTACGGCGATGATCTTTACCGCGAAACTGAGCGGACTGGGAACATCGATGATCGGGTAGACGGTGAAGAAGATCGCGGACAACGAAACCGCGGCGCCACAGGCCGCGGCAATTCGCAACCAGATTGGCGCACCCGAGCGAATCGAAGCTGCGCCGAAGACCGGAATTGCGAACATCATAAAGTAAACGATGCCGTAGAAAACGGTCGCGGCGTTGTCGACCAATTGAAACGCTTCCTGAATTCCGGCGCCAATCTGGCTCGCGATCGCGATCACGAGCGTAGTCGCACCGACGAAGATGATTGAATTGATCGGCGTTTTGTAGCGCGGATGCAGGCGGGAGAACCAATTCGGAAGCAATCGATCCCAGCCCGCGACCATCGGTAATCGTGAGCTGCCGGTCACGTGAACGCTGGTCGAAGAGATTGTGCGCGTGGTCATCAATAAAATTCCAATCGACGCGACGGCGCCGGCGATTGGAAAAGAACGCAGCCCGAGTCGCAATGTTTGCGGCACGGGACCGATGAGGTCGATTGGATTGTTGCCGATGAACGCCAGGACTGAGCTCGTGCCGAGAATAAACATCAACGCGATCACCGGCGAAGCGATGAGGACGGACCGGCCAATGTCGCGCGCGGGCGCCCGTGTTTCGCCCGCGAGAATGGCGACGTATTCGAATCCGCTCAGGGCACCGACCGAAAGCTTGCTGAAAATATTGAAGCAATAGAAGATCGACATCGTGGGGAGTGCGAGCTGGAGCGGCTGATAATTTTTCAATTCGCCGCGAAAGAGACCAAGCAGTGGCAAACAAATCAGAGCGCCGTAGACCACAAGCATCGCAAACGCACCAATGTTGTGAAGCCATTTGCCTAACGACAGGCCGCGAACGCAAGTCCACCCAAGACCGGCGACAAGCGCGGTGCTGATCAATGAGACGCACCATTTGCTGTTCGGCATCCAGGCAAAGCCGGGCCCGAGCGCGTAAGAAATGTTCGTGGTTGTGAACATTCCGCCCAGAGCGATGACGGTGATGGAGAGCAACCAGAGGTTCCACGCTACGATGAATCCGGCGAACTCGTTGAAGCCGAGTTTGGTCCATTGATAAATGCCGCCTTCGAGCGGCATTCGCCGATTCAAATAAATGACGACCGCGGCCTGCGGAATGTAGAAAAGCAAAATGGCCAGCAACCAAAAGAAAAGGTGCGCTTTTCCAAGTTTCGCGGCGGCGCCGACCCAAGTCGAACCGACGACGAATAGAATTTGAGTGAGAACGAGATCGAAAAGGCCAAGCGGTTTCTTGAGCGATTCACTGCGCGTCTCGATATTCTGCTCGGCGCGCTCGAGATCCGTGGTCACAACGATCCGTTCAAATCGAAATGTCGATCGTTGCGATGCTAATGTCCCTCGTCTGATTTTCGCGGCGGCGGGGGCACGTTACGAAATTCGCGGTGCCGAATTTTTCCGCCGGCGTAGGCGATGTAACCGCCGATTCCCAAAGTTGTAACGCCCAACAAAATCACGGCGACGACGAGCGGCGTAGCCGACCGCGGCCATTTTCGCGGCGCCACCAATGCGACCGCGCTCAAGAGTGCTAGCCCATAGAAAAACCAAATCAGGTCCTCCGCGCGATCTTGGTGTTCATCGAGCCAGGCTCGCCCCGGCTCGTCGGCCATTGAAACCACCCGGTCGTAAGCCTGTTCGCCAAATTCATAGACCGGAAAGGCCGACGCTGCGCTAACCAGAACGATGATGAGGGTCACGATTTGAGCGCGCCGGCTTTTCAGGAAAAACGCCACGATTAATCCGAGCACTCCCATCGCGAGACCGTAGACCGGCAACGGATTAATCAGGACGTGAATGTACTCCGGCTGGCGCAGGTCGCGCAGAATTGCATCAATCATCAATTTTCAATTTTCAAACGCAGAGATCGCGTTTCAACTTTTCGGTGCTGGACTCTGGCCCGCTTGCGACATTTGTTTGTCTTCCCAATACGGCACGTATTTTTTCCAATCAGCAGTGGTAAAATGCCACCACTCCACCCGCAGTCCGTAGAAATTGTTGTGCGCCATCGCCAGTTGCAAAAGCGTTAGATGCTGTTTCACGAGCGGATCGCGTCCCGCGTAGGACATCATCGCCTGAGGCGTGAATTCGTCGAACTTGGTCGGCATCGCCGCATCCTGACTCCAATCGTCCACCAAAGTCACGTCGACCGAAACGCCATAGGAGTGCATCGAGCCGAAGCCTTTCTCGGGGTTGGCGACGTATTGGTCTTTTGACGCGTACTTCCAGAGCAACTCTTGCGCTCCCTTCGGCCGGTAGGCGTCCCAGATTTTCAACCGATAACGAAACTGTGCAAGATACTTTTGTGCGCCGGCGAGCTGTTGCGCGACGTTCGGCAAGATCATTGCGCGCGTGCCCCGGCGATACAACGCATGTCCAGTCACGTTCTGTTCCGTGGCGTAGCGTAAATCGATCACGATCGATGGATCGACGCCAGCAATGTCAACAAACTCGGGAAGCTCGCGCGGCGGTACTGCCGGGGCACGCGATACGCGGATGCCTTGAGCGCGGGGCGAACTCGAAACTGTGTGCTGCGGACCAAGCGGTACCGGCACATTGGTTTCTCGCGGAACTTCTATTATCTGGGCGCGCGCCGACAGGAGAATCGCGAACCAACAAAGGCAAATCGCGGCAGGAACCGGACGCAAGATCAACATCCTCGCGGCAAAAACGACTACAAAAGTCAGGCCTCGGAACATAGGGGCCGGGATTATAAGCGCAAACCCCGGAAACAATCAATCACCAGCCACCGCAGTGGCGACGTCCGTTTTAGCGATCCGCTGCAGAAGAAGCCGGGCGGTTTCTTCCGGAACAACGAAATGCAGCTCGAGATTGGTACTTTGCCGGCTCATTTCCGGCGTCTGCGCGTAAAGCATTAGGTTGGAATCCTGGAGACGCAGCCAGCGTTGCGGCTCGTTGTGCAAATTGCGCGCGAACTCCGAGGCCGCTTCCGGAGATTTCATTTTCAAAAACAAACGGGCTTTGACTGGATTTTGCAGGGTCAAGGCGACCCCGAGCAATTGCACGCTTTCTAATAACTCGGGCGTAAAGACTGGATGGAACATCCGCGGCAAGTCAGGCGGGTTGCGCGAAATCAAACGCAGCGCGCTCTCCTGGTCGAGCGCTTGGAACCGATCGAACAATTGTCCGGTGATTTTCAGATCGAGATCGATTCCGAGCCGAACGCGGACCAGTTCGTCGACTTCACTCGAAGTACCGACGGCCAGAGTACTCGGGCCAACTTGCGCGAGCGCCAGATCTGGTTTTTCCCACACCTGCACTCCGCTCAGCGTGCGCCGATGAAACTCCTTGTCGCTTTTTGCTGCGCGAGTGATCTGTGATACATCGCTTCGATTCTCAATCAAGGTGAATTCACGAACGGTTCCGCCATCATCGCTGGTTGTCGCCCGAGTGATTCGCAGTGTATCCCGCGAAAGATTGAGCGCCGGCACGCGCGCGGCCGGACCAATCAGTCCACTCCAAATGCTTTGCCAGACGTCGGGTTGATCCTTGTGCCAACGCTTGGGCAAATCGCTACGCTCAAACTGATCGGTGTTAATCGACAGGATCGCTTCGGTTTGTTGCGGCAACCATTCTCGTTTCCGCGGCGATTTCGCGACCAGCGGCAAAATAATCGCCATCAGCGCGACCACGGACACGAAGCTGAAATAAAATTGCCGCAATTCCTGCTTGTCGATGGCGCGCGAGAATGTCGCCAGCTCGTCGTTGTGTTGCTGATGCCGATCTACCGCAGTGCGACGCTTGCGCACGCCTTCGAGCAGATGCGGCGCGTTGGGCGGAGCGATCCCTTGGGACGCAAGATGCCGGCCGATGTTTAAATAAGCGGGATTTTTTCGCTCCTCGACGACTTGATGATGTTGTTTGGCTTCGCGAACGGCGTCCTGCTGGCTGCGAATGTTGTCAGCAAAATTTTTATCGCGCGTTTCATATTCGCCGCGCACTTTCGCGATGTTCTTTTCAATTGCGGAGAGTTCTTCTTCGGCGGCAACCAGTTTTTCCTTCGCCATCCGGGAGGCGTCGCTGCTGCCCATGCGGGCGCGCACCAGTTCGGCGCGTTCCTCCGGCAAACGTGCGCGGCGCCCGCTGATGCTTGCGGTTTGTGTTTCCAAATCGGCCGGCGGCGGCGTCAGCGCCTGGAGCTCGGACAATTTTTTCAATAACTCCTGATCGGCCGCGTCGTTGTCATGAATCCGCTTCTCGACCGCGTTTACTTCGCGCGCACACAGTTCGGCCGCGCTCTTCGCCTCGTTGCAACGCTGCAGGATCGGTTTCTTCTCCGCGTCCAGTTTCGCCATCGCGTTGCTTTGCTCTTTGGCGTTGGCAGCCCGCTGCGCTTCGATCTTTTTAATTCCCTCTTCGATTTGCGCGATCCGAAGCGCGACTTCCTTTTGTTCTTGCTCGAGCTTTTTTAAGGCGACGATCTCGTTCCGGAGCTCGGGAAAATTCGCCGCCTGCGAGGTTCCTTCGCGACCGAGAACGATTTCACTTTTTTGCAGCAACCGCTTCTCGTGCCGCAAAATCATGCGCGTTCTTTGCCGTCGGATTTTCAATCCGATCTCGCGCAAACCTGTGCGAATGAAACTCATTGCTCGCTACTCCTCCGATTCAGCCAGTTTCGCCAGGACGCTGAAATCTTCCAGAGTGGTGGTGTCACCGGTGACTCTTGCACCGCTCGCGATTTCTTTCAGCAGCCGGCGCATGATCTTTCCGCTTCGCGTCTTGGGCAGAGCTTCGGCAAAGCGGACCTCGTCCGGTTTCGCGATCGCGCCGATGTGCACGCCGACGTGGTTGCGTAATTCACTTTTCAAATCGTTTGAAGCTTCGACTCCGGTTTTCAACGTCACGAAAGCGACCACGCTTTGCCCCTTCAATTCGTCCGGCCTGCCGACAACGGCAGCTTCTGCAACGCGAGCGTGACTGACCAACGCGCTTTCGATTTCGGAGGTGCCGAGTCGATGACCGGCGACGTTGAGTACGTCATCGATGCGCCCAACGATCCAAAAGTAGCCGTCCTCATCGCGGCGCGCACCATCGCCGGTCAAATATTTGCCTTTGTATTCGCTCCAGTACTGTTCCTGATAGCGTTCCTTGTCGCCGTAAATTGTACGCAACATCGACGGCCACGGCCGTCGAATAATTAACTTTCCGCCAACATTCGCGCCGACTTCCTTGCCGTTAGGATCGACAACCGCCGCATCCACGCCGAAGAACGGAAGCGTTGCGCTCCCTGGTTTTGTCGGAATGGCGCCGGGCAACGGCGTAATCATGATCGCGCCGGTTTCGGTTTGCCACCATGTGTCAACAATCGGGCATCGTGCGCCGCCTATATTCTTGTGATACCAAATCCACGCTTCCGGATTAATTGGCTCGCCGACCGTGCCGAGCAGACGCAACGACGACAGATCGTGTTTCTTCACCCATTGGTCGCCCCAGCGAATGAACGCGCGGATTGCAGTCGGCGCCGTGTAGAGGATGTCGATCTTGTTCTGTTCGATGATTCGCCAAAAGCGGTCCGGCTCCGGCCAATTCGGTGCGCCTTCGTACATGAACGTGGTCGCACCGTTGGCAAGCGGCCCGTAAACCACATAACTGTGCCCCGTCACCCAGCCAACGTCGGCTGTGCACCAGAAAATATCGTCGTCACGAAGATCGAAGATGTATTTCACGGTCGAATAAATTCCGACCAGATAACCGCCAGTCGTGTGCAGGATTCCCTTTGGCTTGCCGGTCGAGCCGCTGGTGTAAAGAATGTAAAGGGGATGTTCGCTGTCGAGCGCAGCGGGTGGACAATCGTCGTTCACATATTCCAGCTCGCGATGCCACCAAACGTCGCGGCCCTCTTCCATGTGGATCTCATTGTGGGCTCGCTGAAAAACAATCACGCGTTTCACTGATCCGGCAGCCGCCGGACCGCGCAGGGCGTCATCTACATTTTTCTTGAGCGGAACAATCCCACCGCGCCGATAACTGCCGTCCGCCGTGACCAGCGCGATCGCGCCGCTGTCGTGAATCCGGTCGCGAATGGATTCGGCGCTGAACCCGCCGAAAACAACGGAGTGGACCGCGCCGATGCGCGCGCAAGCGAGCATTGCGATCGCAACTTCGGGAATCGTCGGCATATAAATGATGATGCGATCGCCTTTGCCGATTTTGTTTCGCTTTAGCACATTGGCGAAACGGCAAACTTCCCGGTGCAATTGTTGATAAGTGAGCGTGCGTTTCTCGCCCGGTTCGCCCTCCCAAATGATCGCTGCCTTATTGCGGCGATGGGTCGTGAGATGTCGATCGAGGCAATTCTCAGAAAGGTTCAGCTTTCCGCCGATAAACCATTTCGCAAACGGCGCCTTCCATTCGAGAACTTTTCGCCAGCGCTTTTGCCATAAGAGCTCGCTCGCCTCGCGCGACCAGAATTTGTCCGGTCGCTTGATCGACTCGTGATACATCCGCTGATATTGCGCGAGGTTCTTGATCCGCGCCTTCTGCGCAAATTCCTTCGCCGGTTTGAAGACGCGCTTCTCCTTCAAATGCGATTCAATGTTCCGGTTGTCGATCTTCATTAAGCGGAAAGGAATAATCGTCGCTGAGGTTTTGCAGGGCAAGCGCTTCGCTTGCCGAAATTATTTGTGTTCAATTCCTGTGCGCGAAAGAATGAACCCATGGCAGATCACATTTATAAAAAGATTGAGCTGGTCGGTTCGTCACCGAATGGAATTGAAGAGGCGGTCAAGAACGCACTGACGCGGGCAAAAAAGACCGTCCGCAACATGCGTTGGTTCGAAGTTGCCGAAACCCGTGGCTATCTCGAGGACGGAAAGATCGCGCACTGGCAAGTGACTCTGAAAGTCGGCTTCACGCTGGAAGGTTGAGGATTTACCTCACTCTTCTTCCTGTGCTGCCTCGTATAGCTTCGCCGCGCCGTAAATCAAAATCGCCGGCTTGAGCGCGAAGAGCGCCAACCGCACTACACCTCTCAGAATTCGGCCAATTCCCAATCGGTTCAAAACGAAGCCTGCCAGGATCGCGTAGAGAAGCGACTGCGCCGGGTTCTCGCGAACATACGTTTCCGTCTGACTCAAGATCTCGTCGAAGTGCTCCCGCGTATAGCGCAGGCCGCGTTCGGCTAAATCATCATGCGCTCGTTCTTCCATTTCAACTAACGTTGTCCGCCCCGACGATTTGGTCAATGCAAAGTCAGCCAGACAGTTTTCGCTCCGGTCCTGGGCGGAAAATCAGCCGGCGGCGGTTGCCGATGTAAGCTTCCGGCGCGGCGCGAGAGTTTCAGGCAATATCGTGCCATTCGCTCGAGCGCCTTTTCGTCGAGCGTTTCGCAATTGGTCGACAACAAAATGCGCCCAGCCCGCTCAGCCACTTCCAACGCCGCCGCAATCAGCTCTTCGAAATCTCTTTCGACATGAAACGCCCGGCCGCCCTTTGTCCGCGAAAACGTGGGCGGATCCAGAACGATCACGTCGAATTTCTCGCCACGACGCGCCATGCGTCGCAATACCGGACGAACGTCATCAGCCATAAATTGATGTCCGTCACTGGAAAGCGAATTCAGCGTAAAATTCTGACGACCGCGCTCCAAAGATTTCTTGGAAAGATCGATATTCACCGTCTGCGCGTTGACCGATGCCGCCGCGACCGAGAATGAGCAAGTGTAGGCAAAGCAATTTAGCAGTCGTTTTGGCTTTGCTTGCCTAACGAATCCGCGGTTTTCGCGTTGATCGACGAACAATCCGACGGAATAACCGACGCCGAAGTCGATTCCGTACTTGAGATGATGCTCGGTCGCGACCGTCTGTAAAATTTCGGCTTCCTTGCCGGAAAGAAGTTTCGGCGTTTCGCGCTCTTCGTTCTTCTTTGGTAAAAACCGGGCGAAAACGCGCTCGCATTGGAACTCGATGGACTTGCTCCACTCATTGAGCTGGCGCGCGAGCCGATCGCGCGCCGCTTCCGTTCTGAACGAAATCAGAACGTTGCGGCTGAAACGTTCGGCCCAACCATCGTCGATCGTGCAGAGTCGGTGCGCGTTCGTGCCTTGGGCTTCGAACGCCTCGAGAAGCTGACGATCTATCCATTCGTTCATCCTCATTTTGTCATTCCGAGCTAGTAGGGGCGATTGACTCAATCGCCCGCGGGCGGTTCAGTGAACCGCCCCTACCCAAAATGGCAAGCCTTATACAAAGCGTCACCATTCGCGTCCCGGCCAGCACTTCCAATCTCGGCCCGGGCTTCGATTGCCTCGGTGTCGCACTGCGCGTTTACAATTTCATGACCGTCCGGCGCACAACCAGACGCGAGGTGTTAGCGCCGATTGCTGCCGCGGCCGCGGATTTGTTTTTCAAAAGAGCCAAACGCCGGCGCTTTTTGTTTTCTTGTTCGGCCCTGGAAAAAATCCCGCGCTCACGTGGCCTTGGCAGCAGCGCCACCATCCGACTCGGCGTCTTACACGGATTAAATGAGCTGGCCGGAAGACCGCTCGATCGATTGTCGATCTTTCAATTGTGCGCCGAGCTGGAAGGACATCCCGACAACGCCGCTCCGTCATCCTTTGGCGGGTTCACCGTGGCGCGAGGCCAAAATGTTCAATGCTTCGAAGTCGCGCCGAGATTAAGGTTCGTCGTCTTGATTCCCAATTTCGAAGTCCGAACATCCAAAGCGAGGAAAATTCTGCCGGCAAAAATATCACGCGCGAGCGCAGTCGAGAACGTCGGCAATGCTTGCGCAATCACCGCTGCATTTGCATCGTGCGATTACGAAAAACTCCGCGGCGCGTTTGTCGATCAGCTTCATCAACCGTTTCGTAAAAAATTGATTCCGCTCCTGCCGCGCGTCGTCGCTGCTGCTGAACAAGCCGGCGCGCTCGGGGCATTTTTGAGTGGAAGCGGATCGACAATCTGTGCGATCGCCTTGCGCAATCCACGCAAAGCTGCCGCGGCAATGAAACGGGCCGCAAAATCAAAGTGCGAGATTGTGATTACCACTGCCGATAATCAGGGAGTCCAGACTTGTCACTCGTCACTGGTCACTGGTCACTGATCACATGGGTCGCACGCTCGAAAATCTAGAGCAGTTCGGCATCGATGTTGTCCTCGGCCGGCGTCGCGGATTTCGCGCCGCAATTCTGCGCGGAATTCTTTACGCGCTCTCATTCATCTATGAACGCATTGTCCAGTTCCGCCTGTATTTGTATCGCAAGCGCATTTTTCGAGAGCGCACGCTCGGTTGTTTGGTTATCAGCATCGGCAATCTGACTGTCGGCGGAACCGGTAAAACACCGGTCGTGGAAAAGTTCGCACGCGCGCTCCAAACCGGCGGAAGACGAGTTGCGATCCTGAGCCGTGGTTATAAAAGCGTGCCGAAACCGACGAAACGAAATTGGTTCGATCGTCTGTTAACCAAGGACGTCGATCCTCCGCGGGTCGTCTCGGATGGAACACATCTGTTCCTCGATTCGGTGACCGCGGGGGACGAGCCCTATATGCTGGCGCACAACTTGAAAGACGTGATCGTACTGGTGGACAAGGATCGGGTCAAAAGCGGACGTTATGCGATCGACAAATGGAAAGTGGACACGCTTCTGCTCGACGATGGTCTGCAGTATCTCCATCTCAAACATCGGCTCGACATCGTACTGGTCGATCGACAAGCGCCGTTCGGGAACGAATTTTTGCTTCCGCGCGGCACATTGCGCGAGCCGCCGCCCAATCTGCGACGCGCAAGTTACATCTTCATTACCAAGAACACCGGCCAATCGAACGACACTCTGATCGCGCGCATTCGACGTTACAATCGCACCGCCGAAATCATCGAGTGCGCGCATCGTCCGCTTTATCTGCAAAATATTTGTTCCGGCGAACGATTAACGCTCGACCGATTGCGCGGCGCATTCATCGGTTCGATCTGCGCCATTGCGGTGCCCGAAAGTTTTGAGGGCGCTTTGAAAAATCTCGGGGCGAATGTCGATCTTTCGCTGCGATACATCGATCATCATTACTACCGCGAGGCTGAACTGCGCAGTTTCATCAACCGTTGCATTCGTCGCGACTTGTCCATGATCATCACGACGGAGAAAGACGCAGTGCGCATGCCGCGTTTGCCGGATGCCGAAGTGAAAGTGCCGATTTATTTCATGCGGGTCGAAATCGACATCCTCACCGGACGCGAGACCTGGGAGCATTGTGTTAATCGCATCTGCAAACCGCAGCCGATGCTCTCGCCTGAGCGCTTTTTCGCCTAATCCACAGATTACACAGATTTACACAGATTTTTCAGAGGCAGATCCTGTTTCTCTTTAATCTGCGGAAATCGGCGTAATCTGCGGATGAATAATCATGCCTGAAAAAGCCGATCTCGTTGTCGAAGGGAAAAACCTTTCGGTCTCGAACCTGGACAAGGTGCTTTACCCGAAAGTCGGGTTCACCAAGGGCCAGGTGATCGATTACTACATCCGGATCGCGCCAGTACTCTTACCGCATTTGAAAGATCGGCCGCTAACGATGAAGCGTTATCCGAACGGCGTGGACGCGAAATTTTTTTACGAAAAAAATTGTCCGTCGCATCGGCCGAAATGGGTGAAGACGGCGAAGGTTTGGAGCGAAGGCAACAATAAGACGATGAACTATTGCCTCGCGCAAGATTTACCGACGCTGGTCTGGGCCGCAAACCTGGCTGATCTCGAACTGCACACCTCGCTCGCGAAGAAGAAAGACGTCGCGCGGCCGACCATGATGGTGTTCGATCTCGATCCCGGCGCGCCGGCTGACATCGTCCACTGCTGTCAGGTCGGACTTTGGCTGCGCGATTTGTTAGGTCAAATCAAATTGAAATCGTTCGCCAAAACGAGCGGCTCGAAAGGTTTGCAAGTTTACGTGCCGCTCAACACCCCGGTCACGTTCGATCAAACCAAAGATTTATCCCGCGCGCTGGCCCAGCTTCTGGAACGCGCACACGGGAACCTCGTCACCTCGAACATGTCGAAATCGATGCGCAAAGGAAAAGTGTTCGTCGATTGGAGCCAGAATGACGAACACAAAACCACGATCTGCGTTTACTCGCTCCGCGCCAGGGAAGAGGCGACCGTCTCCACACCGGTCACCTGGGACGAAGTCGCCAGCTGCTTGAAAAGGAAAAAAGCCGATCTGTTAAAGTTCCGCTCCGATAAAATTCTCGAGCGCGTCAAGAAACTTGGCGACCTCTTCGCGCCGGTCGAGATATTGAAACAAAAACTCCCGAAGAAATGGAAGTTCGGAAACTAATGAACAGCTCGATAAGGTTTGCCGCTGCAGCGCTTGTTCTGCTTTGCAGCAATTGGACTCCTGCCGGCGCTGACGATTTTCCGCTTAAGCGAATGAAATCGTTCACTTGGGTTGTCGATTACGAACCGTTTTGGTCGCCGGATGGCCGACAGATCGTGTTGATCTCGAGTCGTCACGGGGGAATGAAGGTACACGTTGTGGACGCGAACAGCGCGAGCAACGGCAGCGATATGCGTCAGCTCACAACCGGCGACGCCGAAGACGATGCGCCGGCCTGGTCCCCGGATGGAAAGAAAATCGCCTTCGTTTCAGTTCGCGATGGCGCTTCGCAAATCTGGGTGATGAATTCAGATGGCAGCGATCAACGCCAGCTCACCAAAGGCTCGGCAGAAAACATTCATCCGACCTGGTCGCCCGACAGCGCGCGTATCCTCTTTAACACCACCCATTTTTCCGGCGCGACCGCCGCGGACGGCACAAACGTTCCGAGCGACAACAAAGTGATCGGCGAACAGATCGACAAGAAAATGGATTTGGCGACGATTCGTCCGGACGGCACGGATTTAAAGAGAATTACAACGGGCGGCGGTTTTACCTACGCATCCTACTCCCCCGATGGAATGTCGATCTTACACCGCCGCGTTGATGGCGCGCTGTCGCACCTTTTCATTATGAACGCGGACGGCTCGAACGATCACGATATTTCTGGCAAAGGAAACATCGACGGCTGGCCGGCATGGTCGTCCGATGGTAGGCGCGTTATCTTCTCGCGACGCGTCAACGATCGCTTCCAGCTTTTCGTGATGAATCACGACGGAAGCGATGCACGCCAGCTGACCGACGCTGCGGGAGAATTTGTAAATCCGCGCTGGTCGCCCGATGGAACCAAGATTCTTTGCAGCCGCCGACTCGGCGACATGACCCTCGTTATCTTTCCCGCGCCGAAATGAAACCAGGCTTCGATCAAGTCTTCTCCCGCGTTGAAAAAATGGGCGACCTCTTTGCGCCCCTCGAAAAACTCAAACAAAAACTGCCGAAGAAATGGACGCTGTGAGCAAAACAAGACGGGCTATTCAAACTCTCGGCTACATTGTTCCATCTCTTGGAATCGGCTGGATCATTTTTGGAGCGATGCTGCAGGCGCTATATGGATTGCAGCCACATCCGCTGATGTTTGTTGGTTTGTTTGCAGCGATTGGTTTGTTCGTGGCTGGTGTGATCGCACTATTCTCACCACGAGTTGGGCGAATCGCAGCCGTTTGCGCTGTGGTCGCGCTCAGTCCTGTGATGGTCGAATGGATAATCGCCCTCGTACCGATGCCGAGAGTGATTCTCGATTCGGAGAATTATATCGTGCCGGTGCTTTATCTGGGCGCCATCGCTAGCGTCCTGTTTTTACCACGGTCCCTCCGGTACGGCCTCGCGATCTTCGTTGTTTTATGCCTGAGTGCAGCGGTAGTTGCATCGGCAACGTACGCGAAAAGAGTTCGCGATGGTCTTTATGATCGACCGTGCGTTGCTTGCTTCAGATGGCGTGCCGAACCAGCTGATCAACTTGTTATCAACGACGAGATCGGCGCGATCGATCAAAAGACGAGAGCGATTCTGAACGCGGCCGGCATTCATGGTACATTGAAGTGGCATTCTGGATCCGGTGAGAATACCGCGCCGCACCGAATGATCCTCCTCTTTCAAGCCAAACCGCCGGAAGGCGTGAAATTCTTCTTCCCTCGCACGGACGTTGTGATCTACGCCTACGACGGAAAACGTTTGCAGGCGTATCCTTCCAATGTGCCTACGTACTCGTCGTACTTCCATATCGAGAATCTTAAGGTCGAGAATGAGCCCGACGCTGCGACTCTCTTTGATCAAGTCAATGTCCTGACTTCAGCATGGCGGGATTAGAACTTTTGTATGCGCAAAGTGAATCTTAAAGACGTTGAGTGGCAGGAGCGGCAATCGCCGAAGGGAAAGTTTGGGCGGCGATCGAAAAACATTTCAGTCGCGCTGGGGCGGGAGCCGGAGTCGCTCGATTTGGCGAAGCGGTGGCCGTTCGATCTCGCGCTGGTCAGTATTCCGAAAGGCAAATTGTATTGCCCGTATCATTCCCATTCGAGTGAGTCCGAGTTTTATCTCGTTGTCTCCGGTCGCGGAAAAGTTCGAGACAAGAATGGCTGGACCGAAGTTGGCCCGGGTGACGCGTTTTTCTTTGGGCCCGGTGAAGCGCATCAGCTCGGCAACGCGGGCGAGGAAGATTTTGTTTACTATGTGATCGCCGATAATCCGCGCGGCGATTCCTGTTTTTATCCCGACAGCGGCAAGTTCGCGGTCTGGAAGGAAGGCAACGAGGAAGTGATCGTGAAAGGAACGGAGACCGATTACTTCGACGGCGAAGAGCAGCGTGACGCTGCACCCAATTAACTAGACAGGATTTACAGGATTAACCTGATTCATACAGAAGAAAATCGTTCACCCGTTCTGAACCAGTCCAATAAATCTTGTGAATCCTGTCTAGACATCTGTGCGCAAAGTAAACATTAACGAGATCAAGGAAGAGCCGTGGCAATCGCCGAAAGGAAAGTACGCCGCGCATTTCAAAGGAATCTCAATTGCGCTGGGGCGCGATCCCGATTCGCTCGATTTAGCGAAGCGGCATCCGTTTGATTTGGAATGGACGCGAGTACCGCCCGGAAAACACAATTTCCCGTATCACGCGCACTCAGCAGCGTGGGAGCTGTATCTCATCATCAGCGGGAGGGGCAGCGTGCGCCACAAGGACGGTACAACCGACGTTGTCGCCAGCGATGCGTTCATCTTCGGGCCCGACGAGCCACATCAGATCACCAATTCCGGAGAAGAAGATCTTGTCTATTATGTGATCGCCGATAATCCGATCGGCGAGTCGGCGTATTATCCCGACAGTAAGAAGTGGAAAGCGAACAAAACGTCCGCGGCAGATCGCGTCGTGATTAAGGGTGGCGAAACGGATTATTTCGACGGCGAAGAGTGATTGTTAGGTAGGGGCGGTTCACCGAACCGCCCGCGGGCGATTGAGGTCAATCGCCCCTACCTGCGCGCCAAAAAAATGCAGGCGAGACGCCTGCCGCCGCAGTTATCTTGTGGCCTTGCCGACCTGTGAGGTTAGATTTTGGCCATGGAATCTAAGAAGAGCGTTCAAGATTTTCCCTACAAAACGTTCCTGAACATTCTGCACGGCCCGCTCGAAGTCATCGACGTTCAGAAACTGGCAGAGGCGTGCAAAGACAAGTGGTATAACCAGACCCTTTGCAAAGTGAACGATTCGGTAGTCCGAGTCGGCGTGCTCGAAGGGGAATATCACTGGCACGAGCATAACAATATCGATGAATTCTTTTTTGTGCTCGATGGAAATTTCCTGATCGACCTCGAAGACAAATCGGTCGAGCTCGCACCACGTCAGGGCTTTGTCGTGCCCAAGGGCGTTCGCCATCGACCCCGGGCTCCGAAGCGAACTGTGATTTTGATGGTCGAACGAGCCGACATTGTCCCGACAGGCGATTGAAATATCTAAGGAAAGCAAGAACGCAGGAAATCCGATTTAAATTAAATTCCTGCTTTCCTGGGTTCCTGAGAGATCCGTTTTTCTGTTAAAGTTGGCACGTTGAAAATTATTTCGGGCGGACAAACAGGGGTTGATCGCGCGGCGCTGGATGTTGCGCTCAGGCACCGGATCAAGTGCGGCGGGTGGTGTCCGGCCGGACGGCTCGACGAGGACGGCAAGATTCCAGATCGCTATCCGCTAAAAGAATTGAAGAAGGGCGGCAACGAGGGGCGAACACTGCAAAATGTGCGCGACTCGGATGGAACGATCGTGATTTATTTTCACGAGTTGGAAGGCGGGACCGCTTACACGATTGGTTGCTGCATTGAAGATCGACAACCACACCGATTGATCGACGCGGCCAAGTATTCGCCCGAAGACGCCGCAACTTTGATGGTCGCGTTCGTGGTCGATCACGAGATCGAGACGCTGAACGTTGCGGGGCCACGCGAGAGCGAATGGAAAGGCGCTTACAATTACGCGTTTCGCGCGATGGATGTATTGCTCTCCAGATTGAAGCGATACCTCTAGCTATTCGTAGCGCAACGCTTTCACCGGATCGAGCCGCGCGGCAAAGTAAGCTGGGATGAGCGCAGCGAGCGAGCAAATCAAAAACGCGCTGATGCAAATGATCGCAACGTCGTGGGGAATCACTTGCGCGGGGATTTCGGAGAATTGATAGACTTCGCGCGGAAAAATCTCGATATGTAAGGCCGACGCGAGCCAGTGACTGAACTCGTTACGGTAACGAATCAGCGTCATTCCCAAGCCTAGACCGGTCAACGTTCCGAAAAGTCCGACCACCGTCCCCTGTCCCAAAAAAACCCAGATGATTTGGGAAATGTTCGCGCCGAGCGCTTTCACAATTCCAATCTCGCGCCGCTTTTGAACGGTGACAGTGATGAGCGTGCTCATAATTCCGAAGGCCGCGACCACAACGATGAAGAAGAGCAGAAAAAACATAACGTTCCGCTCAAGTCGGACCGCTTCGAAGAATTGATGGTTCATTTCGGTCCAGGTTTGGGCGAATACCGGCGGCTCGAGAAATTGATCGAGCGATTCTTTAACACGATCGGCGCCATACGGATCGTCCGTCCGAACGGTGATGCCATGCAACGCGTCGCCGAGATTATAAAGCTCCTGAGCAATGTAGATCGGCACGAGGACAAACTCGGAGTCGTATTGATAGCGCCCAGTCTCGAAAATGCCGGTGACGGTCAGGTCTTTCGGCAAAACGACTTCGCGTAATTTATCGAGCGCTTTCTTTTCATCCGCGCCCTTTGCGTTTTCAAGATTTTTAAGCTCATCGAGAATTTGTCCGAGATTTCCCGGCGAATAGATCGTCAGCTTGTCGCCAACGTTGATTCGCAGGATGCGAGCGAGGTCGCTGCCAAGCACGGTTGATTCGCCATCCAGATCGAGCTGACCTTCCTTTATGAACTTTCGAATCGGAATCACTTTTTCTTCCTGAGCCGGATCGATTCCGCGCATCACCGGCGCCAGGCGCTGGTTTTGAAATTCGACAATGACCGGCCCCTGAGCGAATGGCGCGGTCGCGACCACGTGCGGCGTGCTGTCGATGTTCTTCTGAATCGTGCGCCAGTCGCGCATTACGTCTTCGCTTTTCACCAGAATGTGCGCGTCGAAATCGATGATCTTTTGCCGCAGCTCGCGATCGAACCCGGTCATAACCGAAATCACCAGAATGAGCACAGTCACGCCGAGCGTCACACCGATGATCGAGATCAGGGTGATAATGGAGAGAAAAGTGCGCTTCGGTTTGAGATAACGGAGCGCGAGAAAAAAGCTGAACGGCAGTTTCACGTTGCCGTTATGTTGGCTGCGAAAGGGTCGGTTTACAACCCAACGGGATGGCGCGCTTCAAATCCCCAGGCGTCGCGACCATCGATATGCCAGCGCGGACCGACGTCACTGCCATAACGCAAATCGGTTGTGTCGAGACGCAGACCGGCGATCATCGCGAAGACGTGACCGTGACGCGAGTAAATGGTGAACCAACGTCCGCGACCACGCTCGCCGTAACGAAGAAAATCACTCGAGGGCAGTGGTTGATTGAGCATGCCAGCGTAATGAAGCGCGTAGGAAACTGTTCCGGAGCAATCGTAACCGTACTCATGAAACGATCCATGTCCCCCGCCCCAGACGTACGGTCGATGAGAAATTGAGTTGACCGCCCAGATTGCATGTTTGACCGCGTCGGGCGCATTCGCGGGCGCGTAGGCAATTCCATTCCGCAGCACGGCGCGATTTCCCGGCACCATCGGATGCGAACCGCCGATATCTAATTCCGGTATCTCGGCTTGCGAATCGTAATCGTCGCGATTGGTCGGTTCCGCCGGCCGAGCGGATCGCGGCACGTAATAGGCAACTTGAATCGCCTGGACGCGCTGTGGCTGTCGATCGAACGAGAACGGTTGGAGCGGTACACCATCCGCAGTTTGGGACGCGTAAACTGTTTCGCGGGTCCGCCATGATTGCGCGTCGGACTTGGTGACGAGCGCCAGCGTGACAACAGTTGCGATTAGCGAAAAACGGAACACGCATCGCCTGAGAAGCTGCTTTCAGGCCAACCTATTTCAGCGCGTGCGCTTTCAGATCCTCAAGAGTAACGAATTCGAGGGCGGAGGCGTGGGTCGCTTCGAGATCGACGGGCGCGGCACGATTGTGATCAAGCGCTGATTTCCAACGCGTGATGCAGACGCACCATTTGTCCCCGGGCTTAAGTCCCGGAAATCCCCACTCCGGGACTGGAGTTACGAGATCGTTGCCGTCAAGCACGGAGAAATCGAGAAATTCCCGGGTGACTTTCACACAAATCGTGTGCAGTCCGACATCTTCCGGTCCGGTTCGGCAGAAACCGTCGCGGTAAAATCCGGTGATCGGATCGCGACAACAACACTTGAGTTCGGTGCCGAAAACGTTGGTTGGCATGATCAGCCAAACTCCGGTTCCTCGGTTGAAATGGTCGCTTCGCCTTCGCTTTGTCTTAATGCTTGCTCAACCGCGCGCCAGGGAAGCATTGCGCACTTCACGCGCTGCGGAAACTTTCGAACACCATGCATCACGCGGAGATCGCCAAGCGTTTTTGGTGCGTCACCATTTTCGGTCGTCACGAGATCGTGAAATGCGCGGAACATCTCTTCAACTTCGTTACGGCTCTTGCCTTTCAATTTTATCGTCATCAACGACGCTGACGCCTGACTGATGGCGCAGCCGTGACCGGTGAATTTGATGTCCTGAAGTCCGCCGTCGCCGTCGAACTTCACCGCGAGATGAATCTCGTCACCGCACGCAGGATTATCGCCATGCACACGGACGGCAGCGTCAGATAGCTCGCCGAAATTTCGCGGCCGGCGCGAATGATCGAGGATCACTTCCTGGTAAAGCTCTTCGAGATCGCCGAGTTCCGGATTCATTTGAAAAATCGGATGGCTTTTTGAAGAATATCGATCATGCGATCGATTTCCTCGCGCGTGCTGTAGAAATAAAAACTGGCGCGGGTCGTTCCGGTCACGCCGAAGCGTCGCATCAGCGGTTGATTGCAATGATGACCGCCGCGCATGGCGAGACCGTAACGATCGGCAAAGGTGGTCAGATCGTGCGGATGCGCCGCCTCCATCACGAAACTAATGACTCCGCCTCGATCCCGCTCAGGTCCAATCATTCGCAGCCCGGGCAATTCTTTCATTTGCTTCAGCGCGTAATTCACAAGATCGACATCGTGTTTGAAAATTTCTTCGCGGCCGATTCCTTCGATGTATTCAATCGCCGCGGCCAGCCCGATCGCGCCCGCGATGTTCGGAGTTCCCGCTTCGAAGCGATGCGGCGGTTTTTTGAATGTGCTTTTCTCTAACTTCACGCTGACGATCATTTCACCGCCGCCGTGATACGGCGGAATCGACTCGAGAATTTCTGATCGTCCATAAAGAACGCCAATTCCCGTAGGTGCGCACATTTTGTGACCCGAGACAGCGAGAAGATCGCAGCCGAGTTCCTGAACATTGAGCGGCATGTGGCCGATGCTTTGCGCCGCATCAACAAGCGTGACAGCGCCCACTTTTCTCGCCTTTTGGCAAAGCTCTGCCACGGGATTGATCGTGCCGAGCGAATTGGAAACGTGAGTGAAGGCGAACATTTTTACTTCTGGCGTAAGCAGTGATGAAAGCTTCTCAAGCGCGAGCGTGCCGTCATCGCGAACCGGAACAAAACGCAATTGCGCGCCGATTCGCTCCGCGAGCAGCTGCCACGGCACCAGATTACTGTGATGCTCCATCTCGGTCAGCAAAATCACGTCGCCGGCGCTGAGAAATTTTCCACCCCAAGCCTGAGCGATCAGATTGATGCTCTCAGTCGTGCCGCGGGTGAAGACGATTTCATCCGCGCTCTTTGCGCCGATGAAATCGGCCATCCGCTGCCGCGATTTTTCGTAATGCTCAGTCGCCCTCGCGCTCAACGTGTGCAGGCCGCGATGCACATTGGCGTTTTCGTGTTCGTAATAATTGCGGACCACATCGAGCACAGCGCGCGGCTTCTGCGAGCTGGCCGCGTTGTCGAAGTAGATCAACGGATGCCCGTTCACGCGTTCGCGCAGGATCGGAAAATCCTCACGAAGCGCGGACCAATCCACGCGATTAGTGGCTGCCTTATGCACCAGATAATCTGCTCCATGCGCTGATTCGCGCCAGTTTATTCCCGCGCGCCTTAAGATCGACATCCGCGGTAGCGGCGATCTATGATTACGGCGCGCAAAGTATTCCCGCGCCACTACTTCATGAAAAAAGTCGCAACTGCCTACTGGCTGCTTCCGGCGAAACCGGAGCGGGAACTGTTTTGTGAGGTCGTTCGGGTTCTTTGCCACGAATTAAAGGCTCCGAATTTCGAGCCGCATTTGACCCTCTTTGTTTCGAAAGAAAATCGGCAGGGGCCGAAACAAATCCTCCGGCAAATCAAGTCGG
>Ga0070717_10000585_pt1 | contig 23244 bp, 25 predicted proteins | sample LARL113metaG_FD_71366 | JGI IMG/M metagenome (GOLD analysis project Ga0070717, IMG submission 71366) | Corn, switchgrass and miscanthus rhizosphere microbial communities from Kellogg Biological Station, Michigan, USA - LAR L11-3 metaG | ecosystem: Host-associated > Plants > Roots > Rhizosphere ...
CGCCACCAGCGCGGCGACAACGGCGCTGAACAGCGCAGAGGCGTTCAGCAGCAATGCCAGCAACATCAGCAGCGGGACTATCGGGCAGGGGTTCCTGCCGAACGATGTGGTCTACAACAACCAAGCGAATTCTTACGTTGCTGGCAGCAAGCAGACGTTCGTCGCAGATGCTACACACGCCGGGTTCAGCTTTGGAGTGGGAGTGGGCGCGGACCCGAGTACGCTGGCAACCGGCGACCTCTGGTACCGCAACGACTCCAAGCGGATTCTGTTCTACAACGGCGCAACAGCGAACCCATTGGCTAGCACCGCTGGCGTGCTGACCTCCGGTCATTGCGCCACGTTCGATGCTAACGGCAACATCGTCGACAACGGAGCCGCGTGCAACTCTGGAACTATCACTCAGGTGGTTGCCGGAACTGATCTGACCGGCGGCGGCGGCAGCGGTGCGGTCACCGTCAACCTGGACACCACCAAGGTCCCAACGCTCGCGGCCAGCAACTCGTTTGCAGCTGCGACGAACAACTTCGTGGGGATTAGCGCGAGCGGAACCGTCAGCGCGAGTCTGTTCTCCGGCAGCGGCGCTAGCCTGACAAATCTCGACCCTGGCAACTTGATTCAGGACGGTGCCACCGCTGGACAGGTGTTGGGCTGGAACGGAAGCGTCTGGACGCCATCGTCGGTGATATTCCCGGTGGCCAGCGTGTTCGGGCGCGGCGGGGCAGTTACGGCCAACACAGGAGACTACACGGTGTCACAGATCACGGGTGCAGCGCCTCTGGCCTCACCCGCTTTCACTGGTACCCCGTCTGCGCCGACCGCCACGACCGGAACCAACACGACTCAGATCGCCACGACTGCATTCGTGCAGACTGCAGTCGGTGCGACGGCAGCGGTTACGTTCATTAAGGACTCCAGCAACGGAGCATTGCCGAACAAGCAAACAGCGTGGATCGGTAACGACAGTACGGGAGACGGCGCCTTGTCCGAGCTCAATTTCGAATTCTTGATGGGAGAGACCGTAACGTACACGAAATTCTTCTGCCGGGTGAATTCGGCCTTAGCGGCGAATGTGACGTTCCAGGTGTTTGATGTGAACGGCGTAGCCGTTGCCGGAGGAACATGTGTAATCACGACCGGCAACACTAGTGGGAGCAGCAGCTCTGACACGATCGCCCTTAGCGCTGGCAGTCTCTATGCGGTGAAGGCAAGCCTCGCAACCGGCTCTTTCGGAGGCGGTGCTCCTAATGCCTGGTGGGCGCTGGGTCAGTAAAGGAACAAAAGGAGATAAGCATGCGCACGACAATTGTAAAAATAATTCTCCTATCGCTTGCGACTGGGCTGTATGCCCAGAGGAACGGGAGCCAGCAGACCGCTACCGTGACCTTGAGCGTTGCGCAGCTGCAAGGTCTGCGGGACGCTCCCGTCGTCTTAATTCCCGCACCCGGACAAGGGATGGCATTTAATCCAGTAAGTGCGACGCTTCAGTACAATTACGGAACTCAGCATTACGCCGGCGGCCATGGGAAATTGATCATCACGATTGGTCCATACGACAGCAACAGTCCCATTGTTGCGTTCGACCCCGTTAACACCGCCGGTTTCCTCGACCGGGACAGCAACCAAACGGTCAAACTGCAACCCGATCCGATTGATCCGTCCTCGAGTATCGAGAACCTCGATCTCGAAATCGTGAACTTCGGTCCGCCGTTGATCGATGGCGATGGAACCGTAACTGTCACCGTGAACTATAACGTGGTTTCAACTCAGTAGTGAACATGAAGACCACCGACAAATCCGACATCGCGTTGCCGCTCTTGGCGACTGCTCCGCAAACAGACGATCACGCGCTCATGCCCGCAGAGTTTGCCGGGATGTATCAGGCGGGATTCGAGGCTGGGTACAGGAGCGGCAGGGAAACGGGATATCACCAGGGCTTGAGCGATGGTTTCAGAAGTAAGACAGAATCTGCGGCCCAACCAGCAGCAATCGAAAAGATGGTTGACGGCGATACGCACAAAGCAAGCGTCGCGGTGACGCGTTTACCCGTTGAGGGCCAACCAGCCACAAAAAACGGGCCGCTCGACCCCGACACGCGAAAACTGCGCGTGCCGGGGCCTCCGAGGCGGATGCTGCTGGGCATGCCGTGCAAAACCTGCCGCGTGTATTTGATGAGCGACGAAACGCATTGTCCGTGCTGCAAGCAGCCAGTGGCAGCCGTAGCGGCGTGAGACATTGTGCACAAAAAGAGTGGAAGGGCACGACTTCGGTCGTCCCGAAAAAATGGTGAATTGAAAGCGCTTTTGGGCGCCGAGCGGTATGCAAGATATTTCAGCTCTCGAATCGTAGAGAGCATTCGAGCCGAATGCTTAACACTTTGCGGGCACCTGAATGGCAGCTTAAGTGCTCCCTCGGATAATGAGCTAAAGCGACGTTTGGAAAGTAACTGCCGGAAAGTAACCAAAGCGGCAAAAAGGGAAAGGGAGAATCCGATGCAAGGATGTAGGAAAATTTCGCTGGCGATTTTGCTGACAGTTGTCTGCGCAGGCTTGGCCGCGGCCCAGGCACCTGCCTATACCGCCACCCTGCAAAACCAGGTGACTACGAACAGCTGCTCCGCAGGAGAGCCGGTGGCACTGAGTGGAACCATAAGCTACCAGGTTGCGGTCAGCACTGATCCTACTACCGGAGCGAATACCTTCACGATCACGGCGTCAAGCAATCTGAACGGAGTCGGCCAGACCACCGGCGGCAACTACACGGCCGGCGATTCCAGCGATTACATTGTGAGTTCCACTCAGCCTTCAACCGAGGCGGTCGTGGAATTCAAGTCGGACCTGACCTCGCAAGGCTCAGCCCCCAGCATGACGCTTGTACAGACGCTGGACATAGTTGTGGATGCGAGCGGCAATATCTCCGCTCAAGTGACTGGCAACACCACGCAGTGCGGCAACTAGCAAGACGTGAAAGTTGAGTTGAGTCACGAATTCAGGGAGGAAAGAAATGGTTGGTAAGAAAGTAATCTTCGGCTTCGGACTAATAATTATTGTTGCCCTCGCGGCTGCTCCGGCCTACCCGCAGAGCTGCGGCGCGCCGGGATCGAATTCAAACGTCAACTTCAACCTGCATCAGCCGATCAGCCAAACAGTGACTAACTCTTGCGCCAGTCCAGCCGCGACAGTGACCCTTGGCGGAGAGTTCTTTTTCGAGTTTCACTGCGAGACCAAGGCCAACGGCGATTTTCACGAGCACTGGACTTCGCACTACAACCTAACGGGCGTGGATACGGCCACCGGCGTCAAATACGTGGGCAAGGACCAGCAGAATTACGATCTCAAGATGGATCCGGATGGGACATTTCCGCCGGTGCCCACCTCTGATTTCAGGACCAACGACAAGTTTAAGCTGATCGCGCAAGGGCCAACTCCGGACTTGACCATGACCCAAAGCCTGCATATCAAAGTGGACGCTAACAACATCGCCACCGTGCAGAAGGACGGAAATCCTGTCGTAAAGTGTTCGAAGTGAGAGTTGCGTGATTTTGGCCTGAAATAGAGAACCTGCTATTCCAGCCTGGGGCGGGGAGAAATCCCCGCCTCTTTCCCTTTTAGCGATTGTCATTGCCAACCTCCAACAAACAGGCCATAATTCCGCCGTCGTTTTCAGCAGCCGTTCCCGGCACTACCGTTTTCTGCATGGTTGTTTTTTCGTTCCACCAAGGAGGATGTCTATGTCCCATACCAATCGAGGACGAGTAATTTTGGGTGGTTTGTTGGCCGGCTTGGTTATCAATCTTTTCGAGTTCGTCACCAACGGCGTGATATTGAACGACGCCTGGGCAAAACTCATGCAATCCCTCGGCAAGCCACCGCTCCCGGTGAGCTCAATCGTGTTGTTTAATGTTTGGGGATTCCTGCTGGGCATTGCCAGCGTTTGGCTATATGCGGCGATCCGGCCACGCTACGGTGCAGGACCCATGACCGCAATTCGCGCAGGAGTGGTCGCGTGGGTGATGTCGGCGTTTCTTGCGACGGTCGTTAACTACGCCATGGGCTTAATTCCTGTCCGGCTACTGGTGATCACCAGTCTGGTCGAACTGGTCCAACTCCCGCTCGCCACAGCGGTTGGTGCCTGGATATATAAAGAGGAGCAAGCGGAAATGTCCGCTCGCCGCGCTGCGGCCTAAGATTGCTCGACTTGAAAATCGCTGCCTTTCACAATTGGCGGGGCGAAATCCCCGCCTTTTCCAGCATCCGGCTAGGATTAAGCACAGGAATGTTCCTCCAGAATCTACCGTGAATCACCTATAGACCCACCCGGCCTGCTTTTCAGATCGTACATTGATGATTGTGCTGCTTTCGAAAAAGGGTAAGACTTCAACCTCTCCGCGTCCGCCAGTTTCGCAGCTCTCGCTCCTTCCAGCCGGAAACAAATCAAGGAGAAATCTCTCATGCGAGATTCATGTAGCAAGCTAACGATCGCACTCTGCCTCGCCTCTGCTTCAGCAGTATTTGCCGTCGGTCAGAGTACACAAGGAGTTCTCCCGCCCTTCTCCACCAGAGTGAAGCCCGCGCCAGTTCAGCTGGGCAATTCCAGTACAAGTTCTGCGCCTCAGACCACCGGCGTTCCGCGCTGGACAAAACTCGCGAACGCTCCGCCGGCTTCCGTGGGCGCGATGTTGGTGCTCACCGACGGCCGCGTGCTGGTGCATGAAGAGCCAAACTGCAATATCGGCCCTAATTGTTCCGGAATGGATTTCACCGCCTGGTACGTTCTTACACCCGACATCAACGGCAGTTATGTCAATGGAAAGTGGAGCCAGATAGCTAATATGCCGGCTGATTATCCTCCTCTTTACTTCAGCACTGCAGTGTTGCCGGATGGCAAAGTGATCGCCGAAGGCGGCGAGTACCTGTGCCCCGCAGGACAGTGTGCACCCGAGGGACAATGGACCAACCTCGGCGCAATTTACGATCCCGTCTCCAACAGCTGGACCTCAGTCAATCCTCCCAGCGCGCCGACGTTGTGGGCGAACATCGGCGATGCGGAATCCGTCGTGCTTCCGAATGGAACCTACATGCAGGCGGATTGCTGTGGAGTAGCGCTGCAGATGCAAAGTGCTCCGCTGGCTGCCTACTTTAACGACGGGACAATGACCTGGACGGAGTTGAACCAAACAACCAAATTCGATGAATATGACGAAGAAGGTTGGACGCTGCTTCCGAATGGCAAAGTGCTGACCGTAGACGCTTACGTCGCCTGCCCAACTGACCAGCCCGGGTGTACAGCGGCCGGTTTCAGCGGAACGAATTCAGAACTCTGGAACCCCAGCACGCAGAGCTGGAGCAGCGCCGGCAGCACCGTCGTGCAATTGTGGGATTCCGCCTGTGGCGCTGGTACAGGAAGCTTCGAAGTCGGGCCCGCGATTCTGCGGCCGGACGGCACTGTCTTTTACACCGGCTCCAGCAATTGCTCGCCGGGTCATACGTCGATCTACAACGTTGCGAAGAACAAATGGACGCAAGGCCCTGACTTCCCAAGCAATGACGCCGCCAATGATGCGCCGGCCGCGATCGAAACGAATGGCAACGTCATCGTGATGACTAGTCCCTATACCGGCACGTTCAGTGCGCCGGCAAATTTTTACGAGTGGAATGGCAGCACGCTGAATGGCTTCCCAGCGCCCCCTAATGCCGTCAACGATGCGTCTTTTGTGGGACATCTGCTGGTGCTTCCAAGCGGCCAAATCATGTTTACGGATTTCACCACCGACGTGGAGATCCTCACCACCGCCGGTACATATAAAGGATCATGGCAGCCAACCGTCCGTTCGGCTCCTACTTCAGTGATCGCGGGAGTGCCGAACTATTTGGTCTCGGGAACGCAGTTCAACGGGCTTACGCAAGGAGCTGCTTACGGCGATGATTTGCAGGATGCGACCAATTATCCTCTGGTCCGCATCGTGAACAGCGCCACGGGACACGTCTTCTATTGCAAAACACACGACCACAGCACGATGGGCGTAGCTACTGGTACGACGAAGGTCTCCACGAGGTTCGACGTGCCCGCTCAGGTCGAGCCGGGCCCCAGCCAGTTGTACGTGGTGGCAAACGGCATTCCTTCGGCGCCGGTTAGTATCACCGTGCAATAGACGTACCAGCTAGCCTGAGGCGGGGAGAAATTCCCGCCTCTTTCCCTTTACCGATTGAGTTGCCTCGCTAACTTACATCGTCAGCACGACTCGGAACTGCGCTTTCCCGCTCATCATGCGCGCATAAGCCTCGCTGGCCTTTTCAAGCGGATAAGTTTCGATCATGGGGCGCACGCCGGTAAGTTCGGCGAAGTTCATCGTGTCTTCGGAATCCGTCGGTGTTCCGACAGCCGAGCCTTGAAGTCCCCGCTCACCCACAATTAGCTGTAACGGTGTGACTTCAATCGGATCAGATGATATTCCTACAACTACGAACCTCCCCGTCGGCGCCAGACCGTCGATTAACCCAGACATCGCTTTCGAGTCGGGTGCTGTTGCCAAAATTGCCTGAGCGCCGCCCAGCTTCTGCAACTCCTGTGCTGCATTGCTGGATTGGCTGTCGATGTACACGCTGGCCCCGAGCTTCTTTGCGAGCATAGCGTTTTCAGGCCCACGACCAATCGCGGCAACCTTATAGCCAAATTTGTTTCCAAACTGGATTCCGAGATGCCCTAAACCGCCGACACCTTGCACTGCAACCAGATCGCCCGGCGACGCGCCGCTGTGCCGCAACCCATTAAAGGTTGTGACACCCGCGCACAGCAGCGGGCCTGCTTCGGCATCGCTAAGTGTGTCCGGTATCGCCGCCAGGGCTTCGACGGGCGCGAGCATGTATTCCTGATATCCGCCGTCGTAGCTGATGCCCGCGACTTGTGAGTTGTGGCAGTAAAGGAAGCGTCCACGTCGGCATTCAACACACGTGTTGTCCCGCCCGCCATACCAACCAACGCCGACACGCTGCCCTTCCTTCCATCCGCTGACCTCGGCGCCAAGCTCGTCTATGATTCCCGCGACTTCATGCCCGGGAACACGTGGATACTGAATGCCCGGCCAAAGCCCTTCTTTCGTGAACACGTCGCTGTGGCAGACTCCGCAGGCATTAACCTTGATCCGTACTTCTCGTGCTCCCGGCGTAGGAATTTCGCGCTCGACGATCTCGAAATCTCCGCCAGCCTTGGAAATCTGCGCTACCTTCATTGGCGCTACTTCCGGTTTTGCCGCCACTCTTAACGTTGCCATAAGTCCTCCTTGAAATATTGTTTGTTATTGCATCTGACTTCGAAAATGACGATTTTACGGCCGTTCAGTCACGAGAGTCCGACATAAGATTACTGGTCCCTATTGCCGAGCGCCCTTCCACAGAGCTAGGTCGTGGATTGAACTGAGTACAGAGCGCGAAAGTCTTCTCCAGGTGCTCGATGAAAATCCGCACCTTGGTGGACATGCGGCGGCTGGCAGGCCGCACGGCAAGGATTGGCACGGTTCGCTCAAACGGAGTCAGAAGCCGGATGACGGTACCTTCCCTAAGTTCTGCCGCGAAGAGCCATGCTGGCGCTTGGGCAATTCCCAGGTGTTCGAGGACACCCATTCTCATCTGTTCAATATCGCTGGTACGAAAGACCCCGGTGGGGATAACACGCTTCACGTCTTTTCCGGAGCCAAAGCTCCACGGCTGTACGGAGCCACGCTCGATAAAAACTACTGATCCGAAGTGGTTGAGATCGTCCGGCGATCCCGGTGCACCGTAGCGTGCGAGGTATTGTGGAGTCGCGACGAGAATAATCATCGTCTGCGCGAATCTTCGCGCAACCAGAGTGGAGTCTGGTAGATCCCCGGAGTGGATCGCCAGATCGAAGCCGTCTTCGATGATCGTGGTCGGGCTCTCCGTTGCCGCCAACTCAACTGCCATGTCGGGGTAGGCAGCAAAGAAACCAGGCAGCTTTGACACCAGATGAAGCCGAGCAAAGGTGGGAGGAACCGTCACACGAATAACCCCTTTCGGTGCGGTTTGGCCTCGACCGATTCGTGAAGTCGCATTTTCGACGTCGTCGAGAATGTGCAAAGCAGACTCGTAAAAGTCGCGGCCCGCCTCAGTCAGCGCAATGGAACGAGAGGTGCGATGGATGAGTTCAGTGCCGAGTTCATCCTCAAGGGCCGAGATCTGTTTGCTGACAGCGGGTTGACCAATTCCACGTTCCTTGGCGACAGAGGAGAAACTCCCTTTTTCAATCACCCGCACGAACACCTGCATCGCATCCAATTTGTCCACACGGGCCTCCGTATTCCTCTATGGAATGGATGCTACGCGAGGAATAGGGATTCTTCTTGCCTTACTGTCTGATCTGAAGACCTTCAGAGAAAAATGGCGGGCTTCCTTCAGCAATATTTGACGCTATGTCGCTCGACGAAGCGGATTCGAAGAGGGCGCGCAAAGCATTTCCGGCCATTCTACGACTACAGGACCGCACTACAGAAAACCGCTTGAGTGAGTCCAGTGGAAGGGCTCCTTAGGGCTTTGCGGCCAGCGGCTGCCAGAGCTCAATCTTATTTCCATCCGAGTCATAGATCCAGGCAAAGCGACCGTAGGATTCATCCATTCGCTTGGCGTCGATCTTCACGCCCTCTTGTTTTAAGCGGTCGAGCAAAGCATCCATATCGTCCACGATGTAGTTGATCATGAACGGTGCCGGGCTGGGATCGAAGTACTTAGTGGAGGCGGGAAAAACAGTCCAAACTGTAACGTGTTCCTTTTGCGGGTCGTCCTGTTCGCGCCACGGAAGCATCGCGCCCTGGCCTTTGTCAGCGAGTCCGAGATGCTTCGAATACCATTCGCGCATCTGATCACGATTGGCGGATTTAAAGAAGACGCCGCCGATTCCAATGATGCGCCCGCGCTGCTCCGTGTTGACCGGCGGCTTCGACTTTTCAGGTTGCGGAGATTTCACGTCCTGTCCTCCGGTTGAGAGGGCCGCGATGAGCAACAGCGAGCCGAGCGCAAATGTGATCCACGGTATTCCTTGCATCGGCGGATTATACACAAGGTTCGATTCGAGTTGAGAAAACGGTTCGATGCATTCCTGTTGGGAATAGATGCTATTCCCCAGAGTGCCAAATCTGCTCGCACTAACCACACATCAGATAGGCAGTCCGAGAGTTTCGAGCAAGATTTCAGCGGAGTTGGGAGTTGTTAACAGAAGGTCAAAGGAGACTTTATGTCTAAGTTAGCCAATAAAGTAGCACTCGTTACCGGCGGTTCGCGTGGCATCGGCGCAGCAGTCGCCAAGCGTCTGGCTGCAGATGGAGCAAACGTCGCCATTACGTACGCGAAGGACGCCAAGGCGGCTTCCGCCGTGGTCAAAGCAATTGCACGCGCCGGCCAAAAGGCGATCGCAATTCAGGCGGACGCCATTGATGCCGATGCCGTCGCAGCCGCGGTCGAAAAGACCGTGGCAACATTCGGCCGACTCGACGTCCTTGTGAACAATGCCGGCACGGCCATTCCGAAAAAGTTCGAAGAGGCCACGCTTGAAGAATTGGATCGCGTGATCGACATCAACGTCCGTGGTGTATTCGTCACGACACAGGCGGCGCTGAAGCACATGAATGATGGCGGTCGGATCATAATGATCGGCTCGTCCGTGGGTGAACGTGTCATGGTGCCCGGACTTGTTCCCTACTCGGCCACGAAGGGTGCCGTGAAGATATTTACTCAGGGGCTGTCCAGAGAGGTCGGTAGCCGGGGGATCACGGTCAACAATGTGCAGCCGGGTCCGATCGACACGGATTTGAATCCCGCCGCGGGCGATTGGGCGGCACCGCAAAAGGCCGGCACGGCGCTCGACCGCTACGGGCGCGTCGATGAAGTTGCTTCGCTGGTGGCCTTTGTCGCGGGTCCGGAGTCCTCATACATCACCGGGGCGAATCTGACCGTTGATGGCGGAATGAATGCGTGAACGCACGCACACTTTACTCACACGCAGTTAACACGCAGGTGTCCGCTCATTGAAACGGTTCATGCAAGATTGAGGCAAAAATGGTTCACCACAAAAAAGCTGCACTGGTGGAAGTGATCCGCTAAAAGCATACTTGCGTGTTGCTCGGCAGTCGAGCCAGTGAATTTTTGTTTTCTTCTGTATGTCCTTATTATCATCACGTATAACCGCTGGGGTACCCGCGTTGCAAACTGAGCGGATCGGTGAACTTTAAGAAAGGAGAAACGAATGTGAACAGCCTTACAGACAAGGTCGCAGTCTCAACGGATGCCACGTATGTGATTTTGGGAGCGAGCGGGAACACCGGCTCGATCATCGCCGATTCCTTGCTATCGAAGGGCAAGAAGGTGCGCGTGGTGGGGCGCGACGCGGGGCGACTGCAGCGCTTTGTGCGCCAAGGCGCGGAAGCGTTCATGGGCGACGTGAGCGACGCGGCGGCGCTCACCAAAGCCTTCAGCGGCGCGCGTGCAGCATATTTGCTGTTGCCGCCGATTACCTCCCGGGAAGACCAAGAGCGAGAGAGCGATGCGATCGCGCAGGCCGTGAGCGAGTCCGGCCTGCGTTACGCGGTGCATTTGAGCAGCTACGGCGCTCATGTCCCGGAAGGCACCGGGCCAGTCACGGGTCTGCATTCTTCGGAGCAGAAACTCAACGCCATCGGCGGTTTGAACGTTCTGCACCTGCGCGCAGCGTATTTCATGGAGAACAATCTGATGGCGATCAGCATGATTCAAGGGATGGGAACCTTTGGACACGCACTGCTACCCCACCTGAAGCTGCCCATGATCACGACGCGCGATGTCGGCGACTACGCCGCGCAGCGCCTTGTGGATCTGGATTTTTCCGGCAAACAAACCCGCGAACTACTTGGCGAGCGTGACCTGTCGATGGCCGAAGCCACCACGATAATTGCACACGGCATTGGCAAACCGGATCTGCGTTACGTGCAGTTTCCCTACGACCAGGTGCAGCAGGTGTTAGAGCAAATGGGCATGCCATCGAAGAAAGCTGCGGTTTACATCGAGATGTTCCAGGCGATCAACGCAAGTGTCCTCGCTGCGCAGGAGCCGCGTTCGCGGGAGAACACCACACCAACTTCGTTTGAAAAATTTGTGCAGGACGTCTTTGTGCCTGCATATCACGGAAAGGCTCACGCCGCTTAGGCTCGTGTCCAGGGCACCGGTTGCGCCTGTTTGCGGGCGAGAATTCCGGGCGATCATATACCGACTGAGCGCAGGGTCACGAAAGTATTGGGGATGAAGAAACAAACCTGATCGTTTCTGAATTTGAGAATTCAATGAGCCGGACTAAACAGGAAAAGAACAAAGCACTCGTCCTCGAGGCTTTCGACACTCTCTTCAACAAACGAGACTACGTAGCCGCCGAGGGCTATTGGTCCCCTGACTATATTCAACACAGCGCTCACATCGCACCCGGTCGTGAGGGTCTGTTCCATCTCATCAAGAGCCTTCCGCCGACGCTCAAATATGAGCCAGGAACCATCGTTGCGGAAGGGGATTTCGTCATCGTGCACGGGCGATTTAGCGGTTTCGGTGCGCCTGCGAATTGGATCGCCGCAGATATTTTGCGCCTTGAGAACGGAATCCTTGTCGAGCATTGGGACGTCATTCAGGATGAAGCGACGGAAGAACAGTCGACGAGTAAAGCGCCAATGTTCGGTGACACATTTCCAACATATGGATCTCAAAACAGCTGATTGAACGTGGCCACATCGGTACCAACCAACGCACTTGCCGTGATCGGCCGAGTTGCTAGCGACCAGCCGACTCGTCGTTCCTGATCGTTTCGATTACGCTCTGGTATTCACTGCGAGTCGATCGGAGCGACTTCGCCTAAAATGGCGCATGAAGGATATCTGTGGCGCGTGAAGAAAATGACCGCCAATTCCGATTCCAATTCCAACGACGACTTCGAACGGTTCCAGACCGGCGCAGCGAAATACGCCGCCTACCTCGAGACCCCCGAGGGCCGACTGCGCCTCGATCTCGCCTTTGCCAATTTGCAGGAGTTTCTCACGCAGAACACACGGTTGCACACTCTGGATCTTGGGGGCGGCACCGGGAGCAATGCTGTGCGCCTAGCGAAACTTGGCCATCACGTAACGTTGCTGGATTCGTCTGCAGAGATGCTGAATATCGCCGAGCGCACAGCGCGGGAAGCAGGAGTTTCAGAGCTGATCGTATTGAAACATGCCGACGTCGGCCAACTCCCAAACTTGTTCCCCGCCGAGTCGTTTGAGTTAATTCTTTGCCACAATATCCTGGAGTATGTTGACGACCCGTGTGCTGTGTTGCGCGGTGCGGCTGGCGCTTTGCGAGATTCGTCCGGCATGATCTCGGTATTAGTTCGTAACCAGGCAGGCGAGGTGTTAAAGGCTGCAATAAAAGACGGCGACCTGGGCGCGGCGGAAAGCAATCTCACCGCTGAGTGGGCACACGAGTCTCTGTACGGAGGAAGGGTGCGGCTGTTCACGGCGGAGAGCCTTCAAGCCATGCTGCTCGAATCGTCACTCGCGGTAACAGCGGAGCGTGGCGTACGTGTTCTGTCGGATTACCTGCCGCCGAGTGTTTCCCGAAGTGATGAGTATGATCGGATCTTTGAGCTGGAGCGCAAGCTGGGCAGCCGACCGGAGTTTGCCGCAGTCGCCCGCTACACGCATGTACTGGCGCATCGCGCAGATCGAGTTCATGAGGACCCAGTCATTAAGGACGGAGCATGACGAACGTCACAGCCCAGTCCTCGTCGTCCAGGTCTCGCCTGACCACACCAGATGCAGGCATTTCGCTCGGGCTCGGGCTCACCAATGAATGTAACCTCGCGTGCTCCTTTTGCTACCGCGATCCGACTCGTGCGGACCGTCTCTCCCTTGATCAAGTGAAGGCAGTCATGGAACGCCTGCCCGTGCGCTCGGTGAATCTCGGCACCGGTGAGAACGGCATGCATCCCGACTTCAAGGCGATACTGGCCTACTTGCGGACGAAGCCGGTCAAGCTCACCATCACTTCGAACGGACATAGTGTTGCTGTGTTGGAAGACGACGAGTTGCGCGCCTTCCACGACATCGAGTTCTCTCTCGATTACCCGACGCAAGCCGAACAGGATACGCAGCGCGGAGAAGGGAATTGGGTTCTCATCGACCAGCAGGCGCGACGTTGTGTGAAGTTGGGTGTGCCCGTAACCATCATCGCCGTCATGATGAAGTCGAACTACTTGCGTCTGACGGATGTGGCGCGAGTCGCGAAAAAGTTCGACGCGCCTCTGCGAATAAATGTGTACCAGGCCGTGCGATCGGACGACTATGCCCTGACCTACGAAGAATACTGGGAAGGATTCCGCCGTCTCTTCGCAGAAACCGATGTAATCGCTATTGGCGAGCCGCTGGTTCGCGCGATGGCCGGACTCCCGCTGCTTCGAGGGGGATGCGGCGTAAGCACCGTGCGAGTTACGCCGCGCGCAACAACACAGCCTTGCGTTTATTGGCCAGGATCGGGTGAACCGCTTTCGGACTTGATCTCGATAGGACTTGACATTCTTGACTCTGCGCCTTTCGAGCAAGCCCGCACATTTCCCGACGCGTGCCAGCCTTGCGAGTTCCGCGACTCCTGCCATGGCGGATGCGCCGGACGACGCCGCCTCCAGGGCGCGCTGCTACAGCCCGACTCTTATTGTCCGATCATTCGCGGAAAGCGTCCACGACTCAGGATCCGCATGGCCGCAAATCGCGATCTGCCCAAGCTGCGCAGTTCCTGCACCACCGTGGTGATTGCCAGGTAGTCTGATTTTGAGACGAACGACGACATTCTGTTCGGTAGCGTTCCACCAAATCTGTGCTCTCTTCCGGTATCCAGACACCGGCGGCAAAGCCCTAAGTTGCTAATTCATTCTGACGCCAAGCTGGAAAAGAACCTTGTCCAACAGCTTTAAGTCTGTAGGAGACTCACCCCGATCTGCAGAGCGCGCCACCGCGAGGCTCTCTCTGTTCTCCAAAGGCACCTGACGAAAGACGGAACAAAAATACTGATAGTTTCGGCTAGAGTTGACCAAGTGCCGAAGTCCTAGCGTTTTTTTGGCGTTGGAATCGAGGATCGGAAAAACATCAGGCTTAATGAAGTGCAACATCTTAGACGCCCATACCGGCCAATGTTTGGTGCCCACGAATGGCAGAAAAAGAAAATCCAGTGTCTCTTGGTTCGGAACCTCATGACTCAATGGTTCTGCTTCCATAACGAACTTCTGCCATTTATCGAGTATAGGGCGGAGATTGGAGGCGATAATCTCAGCTTCTTTCCTTATACTTCCGAATCTCTCTTGAGCGCCGCCGTATTTCTCGCCAACGAACGCGATTTGCGCCACAAGTCGGCCAGGGTCACTGGAAATACCATCTCTGAAGAGGCGATAAGCCTTCTGATCTAAAGCAGTATTGCTCATACCTCGGTATGAGGAGCGGTTGTATTCAGCAATGCATTGAACCGCATCATTGGGCCTGATCGACAGGTTGGTATCCGGCCCTCCCACAATTGAATGCATGGGGTTCGCACTCCGGATTCGCCTGGCGGGGCTGCTCCTGGTGTTTCCGCTAGGAATATAGGTGGACGAAGTATCTCCAAAGCCGCTTGCTCCCATGTCCACTGTGCCTTCCCTATTCACCGCGAACCCGCCAAGTTTCGTGCATTCGGGGCACGTGCAACCTGCCTGCTTGCCAGCTGTATTAAAACAGTCGGCGGGATTTATGCTCGTTGTATTTACCGTTGGAAATTCCTTCAGGAATTCAGCCCTGAGCTGCCTTGACCGTAAATAACTCACCACGGTGCCTTTCGAGAATCCTGTGGCGCATCTGGAATATGTTTCATACTCGGCTTGCCCACGACCGATCTTCTATTCGGTCTGTATCAGCGACGAAAAGCAAATAGGCAATTGCAATGGCGGGGTCCACTCAAGCGCTTGAGAAGCGAAGTTACTTTGCTTCAATCTCAGGAAAAAGCTGCGCCACAGTCTTCATGGGTAGGAAGAGCCGCTTCGGGTGGTTCGGGATATCGATGAAGCCATAGCGCGTGTAGAAGGCGCGCGCATTGTCGTCGATCGCGTCCACCACTACAGCGACGGAGGCGATGTTCCTGCTGTGCTCCAGTGCTCTTTTCATGGCCCCCATCAGCAGGAGTTGCCCAAGACCGCGTCCCTTGAACTGTTCGCTTCTCGCCAATCGTCCGAGCAACGTCGCCGGGAGTTTATCGTACTTGGGAAGGTGCAACTGTTGAACCAATTCAGGAGGCAACTCACCGGCCTCGATCGCGTACTGCGAAAGCGTGTAATAACCGGCGATCGTCTTGCCGTCGGGAGTCAAGACATAGACGGCAGCGACTCGCTTCTTGATTTCCTGAGTCGCGTGCTCGTTCAGATATCTGTCAAGCGACTCCTGCTCGCATGAAAAAGCCGCTCGATCATGTTTTTTCTTGTCGAGCGGCTCGAATCGGAGTTTGAGGTTTTCCTGGACGGGATGATCTGCCAACTACCCGATCTCCTCTTTCAATCTGCGTGCCGCCGCAATCGCCCTCTCGTTTGGCTTAGGTGGATTCAGGAGTGCATCCACAAACACTCGCTTTGCCTCTTCGTTCAGTGTCAGGACTTCGTGCTCACGAATAGTATTCAGGGCAGCCTGTCTAGTTGCCATGCGAATAAAATCTGAAGCGGAAGTGCCGCTTAAGCTCGCAGCGGTCTCAATCATTTCTTTCTCGTCCCGCGTGACACGAGCGTCCAAACGCTCATCCCGCGTGACAGTTTCAGTCGCCATGATCCACCTTGCTTTTTGTAATGTACGACATTTTGCCACACATGTCAAGGAAGCACTGGTAAAGCATTTATTATCAAGTAGTTTACCAGTAGCGTTTGCACGGATCACAGTGCAGATCTATTCGCGCGTTCGTCTTTCGACTCCGCTAACCATAGCGCTTTTCGAGGGTGGGTGTTTCCATGCTTTGCGGCGAGTTTGTCCAGCTCACATCAAGACTGAGGGTATTTCCGCCGACTTATCCCAACCGTGGTGAGAAGTCAGTTAGCGCCATAAAGGTCGAGTCAATTTGTTCCGCCAATTTGCCGTTCGCTTCAGACTCTTCTTTGACACGCTTCCACTCCGGGTCGTCCTGGAATGCTTTCCAGTTGGCGGTTGCGGCTTCGCGGCTGGGATGCTGAAGAATGTAAACCAGCATATTGCCCCTCTCAGGGTCGTCTGCGGGCGTCCAGTAAGCAACATTCTTCATTCCGTGCTTCTCGAAAAGTTTGGCGGTGTGGTCGCGAAAGCGCGCCAGCAGTTCTCCCAGTTTTCCGGGCGCTGCGTGATAAATCCGTAACTCGTAAACAGTGGTTGACGCTTGCTTGGCATCACCACGTTGCGAGGCTGCCAGAAGCGCCGCTGAAAGCACTGGCAGGGAAGAAAGCGATTCCAGCAATAGTCGTCTTGTCACGGCAGGCATCCTAGCAAAATACTGAGATGATGTTCCCAGTCAAGCCAAACATCGGGCTTGAGTGGGCCACCGCTCTGTTCGAATGAACACTTCCGATAATCATTGTGCGGCCACCCACTTGTCCGATCCCGTCAACTTGACCGCCACGTTGGATATCCAGAGGTGCAGCGGTTTGCCGTCAGCGGTCCCGCGATGCTCGGTTGAAACAAGCAGGGGGCCAGCCTTTTTATTGCCTGTCCAGGTTGCGGTGACGAGACTCGGCTTCTTGTCTCCGCCGCGGTGATACACCATTGCCTGGACGCGGTAGTCCTTTCCGACGTAAAGGTCCCACGTGTCCCCAGGCGTGTAGCCGCCGGCTTCCTGGGGATACTTCACCGTGACCAGCGTAGCCGAGCCGGCGCCAATCGGCAGTTTTTTTGTGCCTTCATTAGTCACCGTGGCGCTCTTGTCCCAATAAGCATGGAACGGGAAGATCAGCCAATAATTGTCGTTGACGAAAGCCGGCTCGACTTCGTTCTTCACCTGGTCGGGCTGGCTGTTGAGCTGAGAGCTGTCGTAGGCAACCTTGACCGGCTTGCCATCCTTATCTGTACTTTCAAAGGAAATTTTGCCGGTCTTCGGCTCCCACTCCCACTTGTGAGAAGCCTTGAAGAGCCCGGGGATGTCAACATTCCAGGTGTACCGGATCGCTTCGATCTTGTCGTACGAATCGATGCCATAGGTCTTGGCGATTTTGTCGATGATGGGGTCGCGCTGTTGCGCCCAAGAGGTTGCGGCAAGGACCACCATTCCCCAAAGCAGAAGACCGATCACGGTTACACGGCGGATATTCATCATAGGGTAAGCTCCTTCATTTTGCAGCCAGTCTGACCGATGCTGGTTCCGGCCACATCACTCGATGTTGTAGATTTTCGCTACCTCAAATGTTTAGCAGACCCATAACTCGTTCGGGTTAGGGGCTCAAAGCGAGAATTGCCGGGTGCCCACTTCTCGCCGGGTTTGCGAGATGAGCAAGAGCCGGAAGTCGAATCAGCGAAGCACGTCTCGACTTTCTCATTGAGGTCCCCACTTAAGTGAATTTGAAACGGACGCAGTTTAGCACGCGGGGCAAAGCCTTACGAACACAGCATAGGTCTCGAGGACAGTCTGTGGATCGCTGGGCCTATTTCGCCGTAAACACCAGGAAGTAATCCATGCTGTCACCCTTAACGAAATCATACTGCTCTTGCAGGGTGTAGCCAGCTTGTGAGGCCTCGCGAATCACTACGTCAAGCGCCACCCCATGGTTTTCTCCGTTTCCGTTGCGGTCGATGACTCCAACTTTGGCCCCGGTTCGAAGCGAGGCCCGAAGATTACGCAGCAGTATCACAGGCTCCGCGACTTCGTGGTACGTCTTCAGTAGCAGGACAGAATCAATCTTGTTTGCTGGCAGCAGCGGGTCGTCAGGCTTGCTCAGGATTGTCTTTACATTGTGCAGGTCCTCTTTTTGAACGCGCTGGTTGATGTAACGAATAGCCTCAGGATTGATCTCCACAGCGTAGACGAGACCCGTTTCGGTCACGCGTCTTGCCGCCCTGACCGTGTACCAACCCGACCCGGCGCCGATGTCAGCCACCACTTTTCCCGGCGTCACGCCGAGGATTTTCATCACACGATTAATCTGCAGGCGTTCATCTCTTCCCGGGGAATCGAAGATGGAAAGATCGCCGGTGTACGGCTCGCTGGTTTTTCTCGTTTCCGCAGGATGAGTCGCAGCCGGTGTCGATGCCGGCGCCGGGTTCTGCGCCTGAATGCAAAGGACGCTTTGGCATACTAGCGTAAGAACCAGTACGCTGCGCCTTGTTGTGAGAGTTCTCGCCGCTTGTGTCATTGGAAAAGTGTACTTCGATAGCGGACTGATGATAATTCAGCAAATTTGGCACGACACTCGTCTCACGCGATGCAACGCAAGAATTGTACCGGCTATTGCCAGGCATCCATATTCCAACAGCATTACCCAAACAGGAAGCGCTCCCCATGAACCAGTGATTTTGCTCAAGTGCCACATGATGTAAGTGGGGATAATGCTGACAGTCCAGATGATGATCAACATCGTCGAGGCCGACGTCAGAAACGGCAGCAGCCAGAGAAGATACCAGGGAAATACGACCGGCGCGAACAACAAAGATGCTGCCATCGGCCAGGCAGATTGGTTCCAGGGAAATTGGCCTGGAGACTCGGGGGCTGCGCTTCTTAGCGACGCTCTTCTTAGCCAAGTTGCAGTCACTAGTCCGACGAGTACTGCTAGGCCAGCTAGCAACTGTGGTGGCGCCACATAATGCAGTATCGCGGACACCGGACCATTAAAGCGAAAGTTGTTCACATACGTACCCAGAGAGCCGATCGGGATGCGGCTTGGGTTAACAAGCGAATGGTTAAAAAATGAACGATCAAGAAATGGCACGTACAGCAGTCCGACCACGACTGCCGCTAGCGCCGAGTCGCGGATGCGGACCCGCTTCCAGTAGAGAGGCAAGAGTACGACCGGCAGAAATTTCACTGCAATAGCTAGCCCAAGTGCGACGGCCGCGGTCGCCCGCAATCGCCGCACAAGCGCAGCGACAGACACCACAAGCAACAGCGCGCCAACAATATCAATGTGCCCGCTTCCCGCGACTTCAATAGCTAACAATGGGTTCCATGCAAACGCTAGAACAAGGTGGGCGGGTTGCCGGGTACAACGCAAGAGATCGAGCAACACGAACACAATTGCTAGCTCGCAAATTACAAACGCTACTTTCATGGCGAATGTAGATTCGTGAATGGCGGTAACTGCGCGGAAGAAAAGCTGCGCCCCCGCTGGATATGGGCTCGGCAGATCCGGGTTATTCAGCGTGCGAGTCTCAGGCGTGTGCAACCATGCGAACGCAGGATCGCTCGGAACGACAATATAGGGGTTGTAGCCGAGCCTCTGCAGGCGACCATCCCAAACATATCGATGAATATCATCATCGGCGCCTGCGGGCACGCGAAGAAATTCAACGTGCCACACCGCAGCCAAGACGAGACCAATGACGACAACCCGTCGCGAAAATCTCGGCGTAGCGAAGAACTCACGGATCGCGAGGAGGTAGACTACGCCCGCAACCGTCAAAGAGGCCATGAAGTATGGCCCACCTCTATCGCCGAAGTTGAGCGAGCAGATCGTCAGCGCCACGCATAGCACGACGCCGAGTATGTACAGTCTCCACTCTGGGGTGATCTTGGCGGAGGCGACCTTCACAACTCTCCGGTGCCTGTCCGAGATTGGGATGCCGCAAGCTCCCACGCTTTCAGCCACGCCGCGGTGCGTGGCGCCCTTGTCGGAGCCAGACGCAACTCCGCTGCGAGTCGACTCAAGTCGTCTTCGACGTCGATGTCATAAAAAGGATCTGCCAAACCGACCGACAACTCAAGAGCCCTTGCGCGCGCCAGGAGTCTCTCCAGCGCGCTACTGGTGCCCATTCCGTCGCCTGCGAAAAGCGTGGGATGAGAAGCCTTTGCTCCGACCAGATAGTAGCCTCCGTCGTGGGTCGGTCCCACGACCACGTCATGTGCGGCCAGCGTTTCGAACGCGTCTTCGAGGACAGAACGCGGCAAGTGTGGGCTGTCGCTGTTGAAGGCAATGATGCGTGGTTGATCGGCGGCCCTTTGCCGATCTTCTCTGTGACGGTCTTCGTGATAATCCGGTGCGAAGTGCGCAAACACCGACGTCAAGCCTGCAGCCAGACCCTCACCTTTCTGCGCAACTACGCTCACTTCACTGCCTGACGCTTCACGGTCCACCAATTGCACCAACTCGTTTACGTCCGAGGCCGGGCACATGATGGCAGCTTCCACGCCGCCCAATTTCGATTTCAATTTCAATGATCGCGCCAGCGCCAGCGTGTCTTCGAGAAGACAGCAATAGAAAGCAGTAACAGCCTCAGGAGAAAGGCTGGAAGCAAGGCGGGTCTTGACCGCGCCCGGCCTGGGCGCTTTCGCCATGATCACCAGCACACGGTCGCTGCGTGACGAACGCACTACCGTCTCCCTTGAAGATTTCATAGATTGATGGGGCAATAATATACGACTGATTAGATAACCGACGGTGGCCCACTCAAGCCCGCTTTTCGCTCGAGTGGGACTGTTCAGATCTTCCCGCTTGCTTGGGCTTCGCCTGGCCCTTCCCCTTGAGGTTGAGCGCCACCGCAGCGCGAATGAGATCCTTCAACGCCGCCTCATCAATCTCGTCGCCTTCGTGGATGTCGATGGCGCGCCTCACATTCCCCTCGAGGCTGGAATTGAATACACCGGAAGGGTCCTTCAACGCCGCTCCCTTGGCAAATGTCATTTTGACGTGGTCCTTGTACGTCTCTCCCGTGCAGACGATGCCGTCGTGCGACCACACCGGCACTCCGGGCGATGTCGCCTTCGCCCACTTCCATTCTTCGACGATCTCCGGGTCCGCGGCGCGTATGATGTCGCGCACTTTCGCGAGCGTCTTCCCGCGCCAGTCCTTGAGTTCCCTGATCCTCGCGTCGATTACTGCCGAGGCAGATTCCACCGGGACGGTTTCTTTCATATACAACTCCAATCTCGCACCTAATTTAGCCGCGCTCGGCGTAACCTGCAACTTCCGCCACTGGAAGTCCCGCGTGATATAGTCCCGCCGTGCGCAGGAGGCCTCATCATGTCACATCCACCTTACCGGGCCCTTTCGTTCGGATTGCGTCTGGTGTCTGGGCTGGTTGCGGTTGCCGGTGTGCTAATGATCGTCGCCAACCAGCCGCTCATCATGCGGGTGCTGATGCATCCTCCAGCGTCTGAAGTTTCCACACTCTTGCTCGCGCTGCTCAAGGAACTTGGCGGAGTAATGCTGATAATCAGCGCGCTGCTGTTCCTGGCCGCCCGCGATCCCGCGCGCAATGTCGCAATCCTCGACGGGCTGACTGTGGGTCTGTGCGTCCTCAGCGTGACCGCGGCGCTGTCTGCCGGAATGCTCGGCGGTATCTACCCTGCGTACCTGATCTGGGGGAAAGCAGCGGTTCGACTGGCGCTGGCGGCGCTACTTTTCTATGTGCGCCCCCGCGGGGCCGTGGTGCCGCAGTAGAAGGACGGGGTGGCTCAGCTTACTGGGGCACGGATGCATGAAGTGTGTTGGCCTGCGGTTCTCCCTTTGCCAGACCCCGGAGATTGTTTGAAGCGTTTTTCAAACCAATGATGAGCGTATGGTTCGGTGTTAAACGCACCGACTTCGACGTAGCCAGAGCCTCTGTATAAGGCGATCGCTTCCTTCAGGGTTCGGTTCGTCTCCAGTCGAAGGCGACGAATGCCCCTTTTAGAGGCCAAGCGCTCCAACTCGCTCAGCATCCGCCGTCCGACTCCCAAGCCACGAACTGCCGGTGCAATCCACATTCTCTTAAGCTCGGCAGATTGCTTTTCGGCAAATTTTAGGGCTCCGCAGCCGACCGGCTGGCCACGCAACCGCGCGATGACCAAGGCACCGCGAGGCCGCACGAGTTCGTGTGCATCCGCGGATATGCTTCGAACCGGGTCGAAACCGGCTTCGAAACGAGCATTCAGTTCAGCAAAATACTGTTCGAAGCACCATATGGCGTCAGCACTGGTGGGATCCTCAGTTTCAAAGCGAACCATAGAGGCCTGGAGTAGACGCTCCACCTGCCCCATTGCGAAAGTGAGCTGCTTGCGCTGTTTATCCGTTAGGATTTCAAGAATGTGAACTGCAAGGTCGTCGGAGCGCCTATCGAGCTCAGCACGTTCACGTAGTCCCGCTTTGGTAAGGTGAACACGCCGCACTCTACCGTCCTGCTTGGTAGAGCGAACCGTTGCGAGTCCCTGTTTCTCCAAGGAGCCCATGACGCGGGTGAGGTAACCGGAATCAAGGCTCAGGCGCGCCCGGAGCGTCCGCAGTTCCTCCCCATTCGGGCCAATCTCCCAAATCAACCGGGATTCATTCATGGGGCGTTTCCGGTGAAGGAAGCGGTCGTGCACGGCGCCGATTCGCTCGGCGACCGTTCGATTAAAGCTCCTAACCCGTAATATGGCGGCGGCTGCGTCCATTCCCTGACTATAGTCAGAGACTCTTTCGAAGGCAACTGGCTCGAGCGGCGTCTGGCTTACAGGTGCCTGAATCCGGATCGGACTCTTTTGTGGTTTATTCGTTTATTATGTGGAATTAATGAGGAGATCTTCCACTGCCCATCAATTTTGCACAACTGCCAGACTTCGAGGTCTGAATGGTGAACCTTGTGGCTTGGTTCAGACAGATGCTTTTGAGTCGGCTTGGACGGACGAGGGCGCCCGGCGGCCGTTTCCACCCTTACTCTTACTTCTTGGCGGTAGGCGGCAACACACCGTTCAAGCGCAGATACATTGCGGCTTCGGCGTAGTGGTCGGCCCAAGCACCGGCTAGGATCAGACTGGCCCAGGCACGCGAACCCTGGCGTCCGGGGAAGATTTCCGTGGTCTCCGCCAGTTTTGAGTCGTCCATTTTCGTCAGCGCGTCGGAGCAGAAATCGAAGGAAGCCTTGAGTGCAGCCACCAGCTTGTCTTTCGAGTCCGTGTCTTTTACTTCCTCGTCCTTGGGACCCGGCACGGCGGCGGCTTTGCTGCACAGGAGGTAATTGGTTTCGGCCATGTGGACGACGAGGTGGCCGAACGTCATCTGGTCGGCAGTGGGTTTGTAGTTGAACTTGTCGGCAGGCATGGCTTCGACGGCTGC
>Ga0070717_10000588_pt1 | contig 23224 bp, 18 predicted proteins | sample LARL113metaG_FD_71366 | JGI IMG/M metagenome (GOLD analysis project Ga0070717, IMG submission 71366) | Corn, switchgrass and miscanthus rhizosphere microbial communities from Kellogg Biological Station, Michigan, USA - LAR L11-3 metaG | ecosystem: Host-associated > Plants > Roots > Rhizosphere ...
ATGGTCGAGATTTCGTTCCTACAAATAAATGGGTAGTTTTTGGGCACCATTTTGCCGCCATCGCGGGCCCTGGACCGCTGGTCGGGCCAGTGCTGGCTGCGCAATTCGGATATCTTCCGGGAACGTTGTGGATTTTGGCTGGCGCAGTGTTCGGCGGCTGCGTGCAGGATTTTGTGATCCTGCTGTTTTCTGTTCGGCGCGACGGCAAATCACTCACGGAAATGGCGCGCGAAGAAGGCGGGAAACTGGGCGGGATTGTGGCTTATGCGGCGATCATCAGCATCATCGTGATTCTGCTGGCGGTTTGCGCGCTGGTGGTCGTGAATGCGCTAAAAGATAGTCCGTGGGGAACATTCACAATCGCGATGACGATTCCCATTGCGCTGCTAATGGGTGTGTATCTGCGGCGGATTCGTCCGGGTAAAGTGCTGGAAGTCTCGGCGCTCGGATTTGTCTTGGTTCTGCTGGCGATCTTAGGCGGCCAGTGGGTTTCGCAGCACGCGTCAATAGGGAAATGGTTCACCCTGGGCACACCGGCGCTGGCCATCTTCATCATTATTTATGGGTTCGCTGCTTCGGCTGTGCCGGTGTGGCTGCTGCTGGCGCCGCGCGATTATCTGAGCACGTTCGTGAAGCTGGGAACGATTGCGATGCTGGCGCTTGGAATCATTGGCCTGCGCCCCACGCTGCACATGCCCCCACTGACTCGGTTTATTGATGGTTCAGGCCCGGTGTTTGCCGGCAAGGTTTTTCCGTTTGCGTTTATCACCATCGCTTGCGGTGCAGTCAGCGGATTTCATTCTTTAATTTCAAGTGGCACAACGCCGAAGCTGATCCGCCGTGAAACCGAAGCGCGCATGGTCGGCTACGGAGCCATGATGGCCGAATCGATGGTGGCCATCATGGCCATGATCGCGGCCTGTGTCTTGCAGCCGGGAACTTACTTTGCCATTAACAGCCCTTCGGGAATTGTGGGCGCAGCGCCGGAAGCAGCAGCGGCGACCATCAGCAATTGGGGATTTCCTATAACTGCGGGCGAAATGCATTCTCTGGCACAGGCCGTCGGCGAGCAGACGCTTTACAACCGCACCGGCGGCGCCCCTGCATTTGCTGTCGGTATGGCGCACATTTTTGCCAACAGTTTGGGAGGCCAAGCTGTGATGGCTCTCTGGTACCACTTCGCCATTATGTTCGAGGCATTGTTCATTCTTACCGTACTTGATGCGGGCACGCGAGTTGGGAGATTCATGATTCAGGATGCGCTCGGGCACGTGTGGAAACCAATTGGGCGAACCAGTTGGTATCCGTCTGTTTTGGCTACGAGCGCTTTGATAGTAGCTGCATGGGGCTATTTTCTTTGGCAGGGCGTGAAGGATCCGCTGGGCGGGATTAATTCTCTATGGCCGCTGTTCGGGATCGCGAATCAATTGTTGGCGACGGTGGCGCTGTGCGTGGCCACCACAATCATCATCAAGATGCATAAGGCGCGATACGCGGCCGTAACGCTGCTGCCGCTAGTCTGGTTAGTTTTGGTGACGTTCACCGCGTCGTGGCACAAGATGTTCGACGCCAATCCCAGAATCGGTTTTTTGTCGCACGCGCGGCAGTTGGCGGCGGCAGGCGCAAATGTGCGGTTGATCTTTAACGACCGGCTGGATGCGTTTGTGACTGGGATTTTGATCACCATGGTGGCGATGATTTTGCTCGAGTCGGCGCTGGAATGGATCCGCATACTCTCCGGCCGGAAGGAAGCGAAAGTGAAGGAATCACCATTTGTCGCAACACGGTTCGCGACGGAGGAGCAGGGATGAAACGGGTGCGAACCATTGCGGCAGTTTTTATGGCTATTCTGCGGGAGATTTTTGATGAAGCCGCTTATCGGCGGTTTTTGGATCGCAACGGATTGGCTTCGTCGCAGCTTGCTTATGCAGGTTTTCTGAAAGAATGTGAACACGCGAAAGCACGGCGTCCGCGCTGCTGCTGAGATACACTTCGCCCATGCGCGTTTTAGGGATTGATTGCGGCACCGAGTACACCGGCTACGGCGTGGTCGAACTTTGTGATCATGACAGATTGATCTGCCTCACTTGTGGCGCGGTGAAGCTCTCGCCCCGCGATCCTTTGCCGCGGCGTTTGGCGGAAATTTTCGAACGCCTGGGCGCGATCATCGAGCAGCACCGCCCGGATTACGTCGCGATTGAAGATGTGTTTTACGCGGTGAATGCGAAATCTGCGATTAAGCTGGGGCAGGTGCGTGGAGTGGCCATGCTGGCGGCGTCTTCGGCAGGCCTGGACGTCGCTGAATACTCGCCGCTGTCTATCAAGTCTGCCGTCGTCGGCTACGGTAAAGCGGAGAAGCAGCAGGTGCAGCACATGGTCGCGCGGTTGCTGAATTTGGATGAACTCCCCGTGCCAGCCGATGCGGCGGATGCGCTGGCCATCGCGATTTGCCATCTTCATACTTCGGCGACACTCGAGCGGCAGAGGGCTGCAGTGCGGTAGACACCGGGGCTAGAGAGATCCCTCATTCTTACAAAAACTCAGCGCACTCTGCGGGTTAGATTTTTTGGCATAATCCTTACATGCTCCTCGAGAATGATCGGCAGGTTGCACCGATCCCACGAGCACAAGTGCTTTCGGTTCTTTTTCTGATCTGCTGTTTTGTGCCAGCTTCAGCCCAGCAAGCCGCAACCGTCACGTTCACACTGGATTTTCCTAACTCTGAACCGGATCACTACGTTATTTCAGTCGCTTCAGATGGCCATGCCAGCTATGAGTCCAATGGGAAGCTCAGCCCTGAGGCACAAGACGACGCTTACCGCCTGGACTTTTCACTTTCCTCCGCTACTCGCGCGCGCATTTTTGATTTGGCAAAACGCGCTCACTATTTTCAGGGAGACATTGATTCGAAGAAACGCAATCTCGCCTCGACCGGCAGCAAGACGCTTACCTATAAAGACGATCAGCGGAGCACGCAGTCTACCTACAACTATTCACCTCTTGCGGCGGTGCAGGAACTGACCCAACTTTTTCAGAATCTCTCAGCTACGATGGAATTCGGCCGCAGACTGCAATATTTCCATCACTACCAAAAGCTTGCTCTCGATGATGAGCTGAAAAGAATGGAAGAGACGGCCAAGCAAAATGGACTGCCTGAACTGGCCGCAGTGGCACCCATCCTGCAGCAGATCGCGAACGACAATTCGGTCATCAATCCGGTGCGGGCACGCGCCCAGAGATTGTTGGAGCGCGCCGGGCCTGGGCATTAGCAACCGCTTGCGCTTACATCGCGCTATAATTTCCGCCGTTTATGGCTCTCGCCTCCGGCAGCCGCGTCGGCCCCTATGAGATTGTTTCTCCCGCTGGCGCAGGTGGCATGGGCGAAGTCTATCGCGCTCTCGACGGACGCTTGCATCGCGAGATTGCGATCAAAATTTTGCCGCCCGCGTTTTCTGCGGATGCAGATCGCTTGCGCCGTTTTCAGCAGGAAGCACAAGCTGCCGCAGCGCTGAATCATCCCAACATTCTCGCGGTTTACGATTTTGGCCAGCACGATGGATCTCCGTACATTGCAACGGAGCTGTTGGAAGGCGAGACACTGCGCGATCGACTGCGTTCGGGCGCTCTCCCCATTCGCAAGGCGACTGATTATGGGTTGCAGATTACCCGCGGGCTGGCTGCTGCTCATGAAAAGGGAATTGTTCATCGCGATCTGAAGCCGGAGAACATTTTCGTGACCCGCGACGGCCGGGTGAAAATTCTCGATTTTGGACTTGCCAAGCTGACTCGACTTGAAGAAAGCCAGTCTGGCGATGCGCCAACCATGACCGCGCGCACTGATCCTGGCGTCGTCATGGGAACGGTCGGATACATGTCGCCCGAGCAAGTTAGGGGGCAGGCCGCTGATCACCGCTCTGATATCTTCAGCTTCGGCGCGATTCTTCACGAAATGCTTTCAGGCAAACGTGCTTTTCACGGCGGGACTGCCGTAGAAACCATGAGCGCGATCTTGAAGCAGGATCCGCTCGAGCTGTCGAAGACAAATCGCAATATTCCACCCGCGCTGGAGAGAATCGTCCGGCATTGCCTAGAGAAGAATCCAGCAGAGCGCTTTCAATCGGCTGGCGACATTGCGTTCGACCTGGAATCGTTAGCGAGCCTTTCCAGCGCCAGCCCAGTCATCCGGCCGATGCAGCGTTCGCGCCTCAGTCGGATGTTGATCCCTGTACTTGCGGCAATTCTCCTGGTCATAGCTGCGTTTCTGCTGGGCCGCCGCACCGCCGTTGTGACTCAGCCGAGCTTTCATCGCCTCACATTCCAGCGAGGCATGCTGCATGGCGCTTTTTTCTCGCCCGACGGGCATACGGTTGTGTACAGCGCGTCGTGGAATGGAAATCCGCGGGAGCTTTATTCCACGCGAGCGGAGTTCCCCGAATCACGCCAGCTCGGCATCAGCCAGCATTCGGTGTTTGGAATATCGCCGACGAACGAGCTCGCGCTTGGAGGTACTGAAGGATTCGAGACAACACTGTCCAAGGCGCCACTGGCTGGCGGGACTCCGCGTGCTGTCCTGGAGCACATCCATTTTGCAACCTGGGGACCGGATGGTCAGGTGACGATTGTTCGCGTTGCCGGTGGACGTGTGCACCTGGAATATCCTCCTGGAAAGTTCTTGTATGAAACTGCGGGATATATCAGCCATCCGAGAGTTTCGCCGAAAGGGGACCGCATTGCCTTCCTCGATCATCCCTTCTGGCCGGATTCGCGCGGATCGGTCGCGCTCGTAGATTTGAATGGCCACAAACAGACGCTCACGCAGGAATATGAGGATGAAGAAGGTGTCGCCTGGTCGCCGAGCGGAGATGAAATCTGGTACACCGCGAGTCCAACAGGATCGCACCGTTCTTTGTATGCTGTGACAACTTCCGGTCACCAACGACTGGTGTTTTCCGTTCCAGGGTCGGTACTTTTGCACGATGTCGCTGCGGATGGCCGGGTTCTTCTGTCCTCGGATGAAACTCGTATCGGCGTTCTCGGGCGCCGTCCTGGCGAGGCAGCGGAGCGCGATCTCAGCTGGTTCGAGGCAACTCTACTTAATGACATTTCGCCCGATGGTCAGTGGCTGCTAGTCGATGAGCAAGGCGAGCTCGGCGGTGCGAACTATTCTGCGGGTATGCGCAAGCTGGATGGTTCCCCGGCTGTGCTCCTGGGCGAAGGGGATGCGCGGAGCTTCTCGCCCGATGGCAAATGGGTTGCTGCCATTCGCCGTGGAGCGCACCAGCAACTGCTGCTCCTTCCTACTGGAGCCGGAGAGGTCAGAACGGTCCCAACGCCCGGAATTGAGCATTATGGGTTCAGCGTCGGGCTTTCTCCGAACGGAAAACTGATATTTTTCAGTGGCTCGGAGCCGGGCCACGGGATGCGTACTTACGTTCAGGAATTGGACGGAGGCAAACCGCGGGCCATTGCACCAGAAGGCGTTGAGGCTAGTGCAATTTCGCCCGATGGCAAATATCTCGTGGGGTCGACCGGCAGCGGTGCTTTGAGTCTCTACCCGCTGGACGGGAGCACTCCTCGCCCGCTGCAAGGACCACCGCAGGGATGCGATCCAATTCGTTGGAGCGCAGACGGCGGCTCTCTATTTATCATTTGCTCGGGAGTGCCGGCCAAGATTCATAAGATGATCATCTCCTCTGGGAAGAGTGAACTTGTACGAGAGTTGATGCCTGCCGATTCGGCGGGGGTAAACGCCGTTTTCACTGCTGTGATGACGCCGGATGCAAAGACTTACGCTTACGGTTACATCCGGCGGCTGGAAACACTGTACGTGGTGGAAGGATTAAAATAGGGGAGACAACGCTCCGGCGATGATAATAGAGAAGCAACTAACTGCCGCGAGCCGGGTTCTAACTGTTTAGGGGTAGTGTGGGAGGTGGCCTATGTTCAGGAGAATTCTAAGTATCGCCCTGCTTGCGCTGGCGGCTTTGCTGCTGACGCTCCCCGCGTTTGCCGATTCTCAGGTACGGATCGTACGTTTGAGCCAAGTAGACGGGGACGTGCAGGCCGACCGTAACACTGGCCAGGGATTTGAGAAGGCATTTTTGAACATGCCCGTGACGCAGGGCATGAAGCTCCGTACCAATGCTAACGGGCGCGCTGAAATTGAATTTGAAGACGGCTCGACCCTGCGCATGGTGCCTGACACGATTGTTGTGTTTCCGGAGCTTTCATTGCGCGATTCGGGCGCTAAAGCCACGGCGGTGAACATTCAGGACGGCACTGCCTACGTGAATTTCACCGGAAAGAAAGACGACGACTTCACGCTAAGTTTCGCGCGCGAGAAAGTTTCACTCACCAAGCCTGCTCACCTTCGCATTGAGCTGGGCGATACCGATGCCACGATGGCGGTATTCAAAGGCGACGTGCAGGTTGAAGGACCATCTGGAGCGGTAAACGTGGATAAGAAGCAGACAGCCACGTTCGATTTTGCCGACCAGGATCGCTACGCGCTGGCCAAGAATTTAGAACCTGATCCTTACGACGAATGGGATAGGCAGGAGGAGCAATATCATCAGCGATACACGGCGTCCAATAGCTACTCGCCTTATTCATATGGGGCGAGCGATCTCGCATATTACGGCAACTATATTAATGCGCCAGGCTATGGAATGTGCTGGCAGCCGTATTTCACTGGACTGGGATGGGATCCGTTCATGAATGGCGCGTGGATGTGGTATCCGGGATTCGGCTATACGTGGGTTTCTGGCTACCCGTGGGGATGGATGCCGTACCGTTACGGTTCCTGGTTGTTCCTGCCTGCGTATGGATGGGTGTGGCAACCCGGATACTGGACGGGATGGCAAGCGCTTCCGCGCGTGGTAAGTCCTCCGCGGCAGTTTGTGGCGCCGCGTCCACCTGCTTCGCCGGGGCAGACGGTGATTGTGAACCGCGGGCCTTTGCCGGGCCGTGGCAGTCCGAAGCGGATGATGGTGCGTAATGACTCGGCGGGCTTAGGAATTCCGCGCGGCAGCGTGCGCAATCTGGCCAACGTTTCCCAGCAGGTGAAGCAGAACGGTTTTGCCGAGACCCGGCTGCACAACGCGGTAGGCTCGAGCATCTCCACGATGTCCTCGGGCGTACGGTCCGGGCCTGGGGCGATGCCGATGAGGCAGGGAGCAAGTCCGCGGATGTCAGTTCCGCATTCAGTCGCACCGGCGCATTCGGCTCCAACGCCGCACGCTTCTGCGCCGACTCCACACCGGTGATTGAGCGCAGCGCGCTTCGTCAGATGTATGTGAGGGGAAAATCGTGCTTCTTCTTTGATTTCGTCAACGCATGGTGTGAAGCGACGATACTGCGCAGATTTGCTTCGAGCTGTGCGCCTGATTCAGGACCGTCTTGAAGCCAAGAGAAAGCACCACGTTTGTCACAATTCCTTAATCGAAGAAACTTCCTTAAAGCCGCGCTCGCGACCGGCGCTCTGGCCATGGCGGCGGAGAGTGCAATTGTTGAACCTAATCACCCAAAGCTGGTGAGGATTGAAGTTCCGCTCGCGCGCTTGCCCGAAGCTTGGGATGGAATCAGGATCGCGCAAGTGAGCGATTTCCATTACGACGAACATTTTTCGGTAGTCCCGATTCGCAAAGCGATCGACATGGTCAATGGATTGGATGCGGACTTGGTGGTGTTGACAGGCGATTTCGTAACCGTGCCGCTGTTCAAGAAATATCTGGGCGGGAGCAAAAGAGCTGCCAGATTCATCGAGCCTTGCGCGAGTCTGTTGGCGCAAGTGCATGCTCGGCGTGGAGTGCTGGCTATTCTGGGGAACCATGATGCCGTTTCAGATCCTCACCGGATCACTGAAGCTTTACAGGCGAAGGGCATCACGGTTCTACGGAACCGCGCCATTCCATTCGAGGAAGGTGAACAGCGACTTTGGCTAGCTGGACTCGATGATGTGCTCGAACGGCAATCTGATCTGGAGTTGACGTTGCGGCCGGTTCCAAGAACCGAGCCGGTCGTTCTACTCGCCCACGAGCCGGATGTTGCCAATGCCGTTTCGCATTATCCGGTGGATCTTCAATTGTCAGGCCATTCCCATGGAGGGCAGGTTCGGTTTCCTGTGGTCGGGCCTCCTTATTTGCCGCCATTGGGAAGGAAATATCCCAGAGGATTACACCGAATCCGTGGGTTAACTCTCTACACGAATATTGGGATTGGCACTATCCGTCTGCCCGTGCGCTTCTGGTGTCCACCTGAAGTCACTTTGATCACGTTGCGACGAATGCTGCAGACTTCGTACCTGCTGGACAATTACAGATCCGCTCCGCCTGCGGACGCAATATTCTGATGCGGCTGGTTTCCAGAAACTTTTTCAGGGCTGCGCCGTTGCTCCGGCCCTGCACCAGGTACTACATGTAACCGTGCAACGTGGTCCACCGCAGGTTCCTTCTGAATATGCGGCTCAACAGAGCCTCCATTTGCTCGCTTGGGGCTACTTCCGTTCGCACAAGAGATACTGCCATTTCCATTCGACTTCTCGACCGCGGCTGGTGCGAAGCAGGCCGCGTGATTGAGAGTCATGAAGAGAAGCTCTAGCCGGCTGGACACGCCTAGTTTGTCAAACACGCGAAACAGGTAATTCTTGATGGTGTGTTGGCTTAGGCCGAGGCGCTCCGCGATCTCGCGGTTGCTTAAGCCTTCAGCGAGCCTACGTACCACCTCCAATTCGCGCTTCGACAGCAGACTTAGACCTCTGGCGTCCACGGCACGAATCACGGGGGAAGAAGCCAGGGCTTCCACCGCAAATGACATCTGCTGGCTATTGGCCCAGATCTGGCCATCATGAACACTGCGAATACATTTCGAAAGATTCTCGACCGATTCGTGGCGGCTGAAAATTCCTCTCGCGCCGACGCGGAAGGCCTGAAGAATCGATTCGCGCTTGGAAGAATCGAGAAGCATAATGGCGCGAATCTGCGGATCAGAAACGCGCAGCTCGCGCAAAACTTCAAAGCCGCGCTCCCGATCTTCATCCAGACTGGCGCTGATAACGACCACGTCAGCCTTCTGTGCGCGGGCGGCTTCCACCACATCACGTGAATGGGAAGGTGAGCTGATTACTTCCAGAAGAGAATCCCGCCGCAACGCATCGGCCAGCAATTGAGTGTGGATGCGAGTGTCATCAGCGACGAGTACCCGGATCATCTCCTCCCCTGAACCAGGAACATACTGCATAGGGCCCTCCAGCAGCGAAAGTCCCCGCAAGTTCGCAGCCGAACTGGTCAGACGTCGGAAAGAAAGAATAAGTTCGCCGCCACCCCAGATTTCCTGGAGCCAGAAAGTGGAAAAGAACTTTGTTCTTTCAGGGGAGGTTAACGTTAACCGGCGCCAGGATAGTAATGGCGCCACGGGTACAACGAGGAGAAGTCTATCGCAAGTTTCCTGAGGATGCAATGGCACTGTGAACGTATTTGCAACCTCCGTTTAGACGTCTGTTGCGAGCGGCACTCCCGATTCGACATTCCAATGTGGCCACGGTCCGTGGAGCGATTGAACCGACTCCGCCCGCATGGCTGTGGTTGGTAATCAACTTAATTTCTTGTGATTACAGCAAGTTCTTCGACTTGAAAGCGAGGGGTATCCCCGAGGTCAAATGGTTGATCCTGATCCATGAAAAGAGAAATCATTCTCTATCGTCTTCGGGCTACAGGCGGCGGAAGAGCGACCCTCGTATACAGGAGACATCTTTCGCTGGGTGTTTGTACCTCTTGCAGCCACTTGCATCTGCCTTTACTCTGCCTCGCAGCGCAGGCATCCGACGCCATTCCCCCCTGGTGTCCTGCACCTCAATCCATCACGTGGAGACTCCCGGGTCGAGTTTGTGCATGGGACTCAGAGGGCGAAGCTATGAGTAGCAGCGGGCAAACTTGGCAAACATCCTCGCCGGTTCCGGTCACGGAAGTAGATCGCTCCCATTGGTATGCAGTGCAGACGCGAGCACGGCACGAGAAGGTCGTGTCGGAACGATTACAAGAACAAGGGCTGACAACCTTTCTTCCCATGATCAGCGAAGTGCATCGTTGGAGCGATCGGCGAAAAACAGTGGAGCTTCCGCTTTTCAGTTGTTATGTGTTCGTGAGAATGTTTCCTGAAAATAATGCAGAGCGCCTGCGGGTGTACCGCGCAAATGGAGTTTTCGGAATTGTGGGCGTGCGCGGCGAAGGCATTCCCATACCGGATGAACAAATTCAGGCGGTCCGTACCCTTATTTCCGAGAAGCTCCCGTGGTCGTTTCATCCGTTCTTGAAAATTGGGCAGCGTGTGCGCATTCGCGGCGGCTCGATGGATGGAGTCGAAGGTGTCCTGGTTGCGCGAAACGGCGATCGCACGCTGGTCGTCTCCATCGATGCCATTCAGCGATCATTAGCGGTTCGCATTGCAGGCTACGACGTCGAAGCAGTGTAAGTCCCTTCTGGCCGATCTGTCTCTCCCATTTCCTTGCCGTGAAGGAGCCCCCCGTGTCAGATCACCCACTGGAATCACGAATTCTTATCGTAAGCAGAGAAGCGTCTGCACTCAACTTGCTCTCCGGCATTGGCGAAGCCAATGGCTGGCGGTTGGAAACTGCCAACAGCGGTTGGGAAGCCCTGGAGCGAGTGCAGGCGGGTACGGCGCCAGACGCCATCATCCTGGACGTGGCGCAAGACGAAGGTGATGGGCTGCACACTCTGCGCTGGTTGCGTCGAGTACGGCCTGACACGCACGTGCTGCTGCTTTCCCACTCCGGAAATGCTGAGCAGAAGATGGAAGCGATGCGACTTGGGGCGGAAGAATACCTGGTGCGCCCAGTGAAAGAACAACAGCTGGAAGCCGCAATCCGCCGGTCGTTAAGCTCCGAGGGGAGCAGTGATGCCGCGGAAGAAATTGAGCAGATTGGTGATGACAAATTCTTTGTCGCCGCTAGCCTTGCGATGCGCAAACTGCGGACCCAACTGGAACTACTGGCTCAGGTCAGCGAGCCATTGCTGATTGTGGGTGAGAATGGCAGCGGCAAAGAGCTTGCGGCACGTTTGGTCCACCGACTGTCGGTGCGCTCCGGGTTCCGGTTTTTTAAGCTGAATTGCGCCGCCTTGCCGGGCGACGTGCTGGAGAATGAACTGTTCGGCTATCGTGCCGTTCCTGGAAATGGCTGGAACCGGCTTAGCAAATTTGAACTGTGCCAGAGGGGGACGTTACTCCTAGATGAAATCACAGAAATGCCGGCGAGCTTGCAGCTCAAGCTGCTAATGGTTTTACAGGAGGGCTCTTTTATCACGGCGGATGGCCAGAGTAGAGTCGAAATGGACGCCCGTATCATGGCTGCCGCAAGCGGCAATTTGGAACAAGCGATGGCGGAAGGCAAGTTGCGGGAAGATCTCTATTACCGCCTGAGCGCGTTTACCGTCCACGTGCCTCCGTTGCGCGATCGCAAAGAAGAAATGCGACTGCTACTTGGACATTTCATGAATCAGTTGGCACGGCGGTATGGGCTTCCCGCGCGTATGTTCTCGCCAGCCATGCTGGCTGCCTGCCAGCGCTACGATTGGCCGGGTAATCTTCGCGAATTGGAACAATTTGTGAAGCGCCATTTGCTCCTGGGAGAGGATGGCGCCACGCCGGGCGCGCCCGAACAGGACGGCATCGCGGAAGAGGATCTGCGGCAGTTAGCTGGCAACGATATTTCAGGTAAGGAAGTTTCTCGCAATGAAGGTTCGAGCTCTGGTCTCAAATCGCTTCTGCAGAGCGTGAAAGGGGAAACCGAGAGAAATGCCATCGCGACCGCGCTTGAGCAAACCAGGTGGAACCGCAAAGCAGCGGCCCGCCTGTTGAAAGTGAGCTATCGGACATTACTGTACAAGATTGAGCTATACCACATGAGTCCTCGAAGTGAGCTGTCGGACATTGCTGTACAAGATTGAGTAATACTACATGGGTCCTCGTCGAGAGCGTGCATTTTTTGTGACCAATTCCAATCACTCTTAGGGGGTCGGCTCTGGTCGTTGTGGACGCTCAGCACGAGCTTGAGGGCAGGTATAAGCAATATTCACGAGGACAAAACCGAAGGCGATTCCGTCGGAACAGAGTGACAGTTTCATCCACTGAGCGGATCCACCTGGCTGTCGAAGCGAGGGCAAAGTGTTCTTAAACTTTTACAATTTGCGGGAACAACCGTTCGGCACCACACCCAATCCTCGTTTTCTCTACCCGAGCGTCGTTCATCGCGAGGCGCTGGCGTCACTCGTCTATGGGATCGAGAGCAACTTGGGTTTTGCCGCACTCATCGCCGAACCCGGAATGGGGAAAACGACTCTCCTTTTCAACGTTCTTGCTAGATTGAAAAACTCGGCGCGAACAGCGTTTCTGTTCGAAACTCAATGTAATTCTCAATCGCTGTTGCGATACCTGCTTGCCGAATTACGTGTACCCACAACTGATCATGATCCGGTGGTTCTTCACGAAAAGTTCAAACAGGTCCTTTATGAAGAATCGCGAATGGGCAGGCGGGTCATCGTGATTATTGACGAAGCCCAAAACCTCGATTTGAAAGTGCTGGAAACCGTGCGGCTATTGTCCGATTTCGAGACTCCAGAAGCGAAGCTGCTACATATCATCCTGGTGGGGCAGCCCCAACTCGCCAAACAATTGAGTTCTCCAAAAATGAGCCAATTGCGTCAGCGCATTCCGATGATGAATTTTCTCCGGCCCTTGAACCCCGGGGAAGTGACCGAATATGTGAACCATCGTCTGCAGGTGGCCGGCTACAGCGGCCCACTACTGTTTACCATGTCAGCGTTGGAGAGAATCGCTGAGCTTAGCAGTGGCGTGCCAAGACAGATTAATCGTATTTGTTTTAATGCACTGTCGCTGGGATGTGCTCTTAAGACAAAGGAGATTGATCGGTCAACGATTGACGAAGTGGGTGCGGATCTCGATCTAGGACTGCTTCTGAAGAATGTCAAAGCGAGTCATCCAGCGTCCGCAGGGTCGGCCGTGAGGGTACCAAACGCTCCGCAACAGACGGCTGCGAGCCCCAGCCCAGTGGACGGGGAAGTCGGCAAGAGCACAACGGCGGAAAATGTGATCCCGGACGCCACGCGCACAGCGCCGGCGGCAAGCGCCCAAAGCGGGTGGCGAATGCAGCAAAGCACTCCCCGTAAAATACATTCTTCGCCCGCCGCTGCTAGCGACCTTTCTGAGCCTGCTAACCAGCACTGGAAGGAAGTGCTAGAAGCCTGCTCGTACATCAAAGATTTTGTCGCCCGTTTCAAACCAGTCGCAGCAGTAGCGGAAGAGTGAATTTTAGTAAGACCGCCGCCGACCGAAAAACCTAATGGTGAGGAGGAAAACCACGTGCGTATTGTAATGGGAACACTGCAATTTTTGGCAGTCCTGGGGTTGTTGGTGGTGTACTGCGAGTCGCAGAACAAGACAGAAACCATAGTCCCGCAACCGAATTCTACGGTTGGTCTAGGAAACACTTCAGATGATAAATCAACCGGCTCGGCTTTTCAGGAACGATATCCCCACTATCAACTGGAGCCCGATGATGTCCTCGACCTCGTTTTCGAATTCAGTCCCGAATTTAACCAAACCGTAACGGTGCAGCCTGACGGCTACATTTCCCTACGGGGGGTTGGGGAGATGCAAGTCAAAGGTTTGACAGTCCCGCAACTACGGGAAGCTCTTCAAAAAGCTTATGCACAGTTCCTCCACGACCCGGCGATTGGGATTGTGCTTAAGGATTTCGAGAAGCCGTATTTCGTTGCCGGCGGACGTGTCGCCCGCCCGGGCAAATACGATCTGCGCGGGGATACGACGGTGACCGAGGCTGTTGCCGTTGCTGGAGGTTTTTTGGATACGGCAAAACATTCGCAGGTGCTGCTCTTCCATCGTGTGTCAGAGGGTTGGGCGGAGGTGAAAGTGCTGGATGTGAAGAAGATGATGAACAGTCGAAGCTTGACGGAGGACGTCCATCTGCGTCCGGGAGACATGATATTCGTGCCTCAGAACCGTCTCTCAAAAATCGAGCGCTTCCTGCCGATCCCAAAAGCAATGGGAAACGTTACGCTAAATCCGGCGCAGTATTGATGGCGTGTTCCCGGTGTGTGAAACAGTTTTCGTCAACCGCGGAGCGTAAGATCACCGACCGTGGCAAATCGGTACGCGCATGATTGAATTGTCTGTCGTATTGATCAGTAAGAATCAGGCCTGGAATATCTCCCGCCTGATCGAATCGGTCCTTCAAGCAACTTCCTCCATTCTCTCCAAGGAAATCATACTGGTTGATTCAGCCTCAACTGATGAGACTGTTGAGATGGCCAGCCGCTATCCGATAAGCGTCGTTCGTCTCCAGCCCGGTCAGCGGCTTTCACCCGCAATCGGACGATACACCGGTTACAAACGGACGCAGGCTGAGTTCGTGCTTTTTCTGGATGGCGACACGGAGCTCGTCCAGGGGTGGCTAGGTCCGGCCCTTCGCGTCATGCGGGAGATCCCTCGTGCAGGCGCAGTGACCGGGCGGGTGATTAATCTACCCCCGTCAGCGGCCGAAGAGCGCACGGCCTCACCTGAGAAAACGCACTTGGATGCTCCAAGAGAAGTGCTCTGGGGCTCCTACGAAGGTGGTGGTGCGGCGTTGTATAAACGCTCCGTGCTGGAACTTGTAGGAACCTTCAATCCTTATCTCACCAACGATGAAGAGCCTGAGCTCGGCCTTCGCATTCGTAATGCAGGGTATCAAATCCTCGAGCTCGATTATCCCATTGTGTGCCACTATAACAATTATCCGCCAGAAGCCATATCGACGGCGCTGAGTCGCCGGAAGCGGAATTTCTTTCTCGGATCGGGCCAATGCCTTCGTTATCACAGCGTTGATGGAATGCTGTGGCCGTACATTAGGGAGCGTGGCCGGTGGAGTCTCGTTCCCACTTTGTGGCTGGCCGCTGGAGTGGCTTCGCTTTCACGGTATCTTATCGCCAGAGATCCGACTTGGGTCCGCTTATGGGTTCTTGCACTGGGCTTGCTTGTTACAGGAGCTGCCTTCCGAAAACACAGCCTGCGTCGGGCTCTGGTTGCTGCGTTCAACCGATTACTCATGGTCGAAGGTTTGTTTAGGGGACTCCTCATGAAGCCATTCCCCCCTGAGAGCTTTCACGCAAACGTCGAGTGATTCAAGAATTCGAAAACCAGGAATGGGCTATGACCGGGCCCTTTGAGCAAGGACGAACCTTGGATTTTTCTCCCTTTTGGATTTTTCTCCCTTAAGGTATTCGGAACAACGACAGGATTGTTTGGCTTGGAGCAAATGACCGCAGGAGATTTCTCATGAGCAGGAATTTCGAGTTGTTAACCCAGATCGACAGAGAAGGCGAAATCCTTTCCCCGTTGTCTTCCCAGGGCGCTCCAAGCAGAGTGCCTGCAAGGACGGACGGGCTCCCAGCCCAATACGAACCATTAATCAATTTTGTCCAGCGTGTCTTTCTTGGAATTGAGATGGGCGCGCCACGGATGGTGGTGTTCACGGGCGCTGATCGGAGCAGCGGATGCAGTTGGATCTGTGCCCATACGGCTAAAGTTCTGGCTGCGCTAGTGCCTGGTTCCGTGTGCGTCGTTGACGCGAACCTGCGATCCCCTGGATTGCAGCAGTATTTTGATCTGGAAACGCCGGAGGGCTTGGCCGATGCGCTAGTTCAAGCCGATCCGATTCGGAATTTTGTGCAACCGGTCTCCGACGGGAGATTCTCGGCCTTGTGTGCCGGCTCTGCAGCTGTGTTAAGCCCGGGCGCCGGTGTAGATATGAATCGCATGCGCTCGCGAATTACAGAATTGCGACACCAGTTCGATTATGTGCTAATCGACGCGCCTTCCCTTGATCTTCACATCGATGGAATCGTGCTAGCTGGGGCGTCGGACGGGCTGATCATGGTGCTCGGTGCAAGTTCGTCGCGGCGCGAGGCAGCGCGTAGCGCCGTGGAAAAACTGAAAGCTGCAAATGTGCCGCTGCTCGGGGCGGTATTAAACAAGAGGACATTTCCGATTCCGGACCTGATCTACAGCAAGCTATAATCGGAGATAGCGTATTGGTCTATAGCTTTCAGGTCAGACGACAACGCCATCCCTCCTCGCGACATAGAAACTAAGGAGACTTATCTTTATGGATACGCAAAATAGCGACATGAACGGCCGTGCTCTCGTTCAAGTTCACAAGGGCTACGGGGCTTTGTCGAACGACCATCCACCACTTACTTTGCGAGATTTCCTGGCTGTTGGTTTTCGGCACCGGCGCCTAGTGGTCTTGTGCTTTTTCACTATCGTTTTCTTGTCCACCTTGTATCCATTTGTGCTGCCCAGTTATGAATCAGAAACCAAAATTCTTGTGAAACACGAACGCCCCCCTGATCCCGTAGGAACCTCTACAGACGTAAAACCAATATATTCTCCGGACGCCGTGACCGAGGAGGAGCTGAACTCAGAAATTGAGCTGATAAAGAGCAAAGATTTGCTCCGGCAGGTGGTCATAACCTGCGATCTCTATCATCCAAAGACTTGGCTGGGCCAAACGCTAGCTAGTATTCGGCGCGCAGTGAAGTCAGCTGTCGGAATTACAGAAACAGAGGATGAACGGATTTACAAAACAGTGGATAAACTGAGCCGCAAGCTTGACATCGAAGCAGTCGAAAAGTCGAATATTATCGACATAACCTACCCGGCAGCTGATAGTAATCTTTCTGCCCGTGTACTAAAGACAGTTGACGATCTGTATCTTGCGAAACATCTGGCGGTCCATCGCCCTCCAGGGCAATTCCAATTCTTCGATCAGGAGGCCGCGAAGTACGAAAAGGAATTGAGAGACGCCGAGGCGAAGCTCGCCGTGTTTGACCAGAGTGGTTCGGTAGGACCTGAACCCGAAGTGCAGCTCACTGCCCAAGGAGGACACCTGACGAAGCTGAGTGATTTCAAGGCAACTTTGGAGCAGACTCGTTCTGCGATTGTCGAGACGGACCAGAGGATCCATTCCCTTGAGCAACAAGCAAGGGCTACGCCGCCTCGTCTGACTACAGCTTTGCGTAGAGCGGATAACCCGGAATTACTTCAAAGCTTAAAGGCGACTTTGTTGAGCCTGGAGATCAAGCGGAATGAACTGTTGACCAAGTACGAGCCGAGTTACCGGCCGGTAGTAGAGATTGAAAAGGAGATAGCCGAGGCTCGCGCGGCCATTGCCGCTGCTGAAGCAAATCCAATGCGAGACGAAACCACAGACGTGAATCCCGCTCGGCAATGGATAATGGACGAACTCGAAAAGGCAAGAGCCGACCTCCATACCCTCAAAGGGCGCGCAGCGGGGATGAGCAAAATTGTGCAGAGCTACGATCAGAATGCCCGTACACTGGGCCAGCAATCGATTCTTGAGCGCGACCTACGAAGAGCGCAGAAGGTAAGCGAGCAAAACTATCTGCTCTATGTTCAAAAGCGCGAAGAAGCTAGGATCAGCGATGCTCTGGATGCAAGACGTATTCTAAACGTTTCGATAGCCCAACCTCCCACCTTACCGCTACTCCCGAAACACTCACCATTGCTCTACGTCATCGCGGGGGTCTTCCTGGCAAGCATCATCAGCGTCGGTCTGGTGACAGGGGTGGAAACGTTGGACAATTCGTTCCGAACTCCATATGAGGTTGAGAGCTACCTGCAAATCCCAGTCCTGGCGGCCGTACCTGTAACGAATATGCCTGGGACAAATCTTAGGTCCGCTCGCGGGGTGGATGCTCTAACCTCATCGAGCGCATAGCCGCCGGTAAATCCCCATACCATTCCTCCAAAGACAAGAGTAATTCTAGAACTGAAATGTCACAGCAAGGTATCTCGCTGCCAACCCGCCCAGGTGCGTGGCGCAAGAGAGTGCGTTTATTTCGTGATTGGAGATTTGAGGAGTCTAGTAAGCCCCGGAAAAAGGCGAGAAGCGATCGGTCTGTGTATTTCGCTTGTAAGCGGCTCCTGGATGTGGCGATCGCAGGCACCATGCTCATCGCTTTGTTTCCGCTCATGGTGATTGTGGCGATTCTGATCAAGCTAGATTCACCTGGCCCCGTGTTCTTCATGCAAGAGCGAGTTGGCGCTAAACGCCGCCGAACGCGTGAGGGCACGGTTTGGATAACTCAGAGGTTCTACTTCTGTAAGTTTCGAACGATGTTTCAGAATTCCGATGAATCCGTGCACCGGGCGTGCAGTCGCGACTTTGTCGGTGGCAACATCGACACGTTTGTGGATGAGGGCGAAGCGAGTATCAAGTTCAAGTTGGTAAATGATTCCCGGGTAACCCGGATAGGCCGCCTGCTGCGCAAAACCAGCATTGATGAGCTTCCCCAATTAATCAACGTATTGGCGGGGGATATGAGTCTGGTGGGGCCGCGTCCTGTGCCTCCATACGAGGTCGCGTTATATAAGAAATTTCATTATGAGCGTCTGGCGGCGCTCCCAGGAATAACCGGTCTATGGCAAGTAAATGGCCGGTGCCGGGTACCGTTCGAAGAAATGGTTCGTATGGACCTACAATTAATTCGCAATCCGTCGCTTTGGCTAGATATCAAGATCCTGTTCCTCACGATTCCTGCTGTGCTTTCTCAGCGTGGTGCCGATTGAGACAAAATCTTCCATCCGGAGAAAATTGAAATGTCTGTTGCGGCTCCCTACCAAATTGGTATTGCAGTTGCTGGATGTGGCTACTGGGGTATGAATTACGTTCGCATATTCAGCGAGCTCCCTGAATCGCGAGTCGTTGCCGTATGCGACCAGCGAACCGATCGTTTAAAAGAGTTAGAACGATGCCTCCCAACCGCGCGTGGGACCACTCAGATTGAAGATCTATTGATCGACCCGACGGTGGATGCTGTCGTTATCTGCACGGACGCAACCAGTCACTACGCGATCGCGCGCCGCTGCCTCCTGGCGCGAAAGAATATTTTGATTGAGAAGCCGATCACAACGGCAGTTAACCAGGCGGAGGAATTAGCTGCGCTCGGCGAATCGAACCGTGTAACGCTGATGGTAGGTCATACGTTCATCTACAACGCGGGTATCAGAAAAGTCAAAGCCTACCTTAAGCAAGCGCCTGAAAACGTATATTATCTGCATGCTCGCCGGACGAATTTGGGACCTATTCGTCGCGATGTGAATGCAGTCTGGGATTTGGCCACTCACGACATTGCTATCTTCAACTACCTGCTGGACAGCGTACCGGAGTGGGTGAGCGCAGTGGGCGGGAAAATCCTTCGAAACTGCCGGGAAGACGTGGGGTTTGTCTGTCTGGGATATCCACACAATGTCCTTGGTCACATTCATGTCAGTTGGGCGGACCCGAACAAGACGCGAGAAGTCGTCGCCGTGTGCAGCGATAGACGGATTGTTTTCGATGACCTGAACGGTAGGGAGCAGGTGCGAGTATTTGAAAAGGGAGTCAGGGCCGTACCGACGGAACCCATAAACTATGGCGAGTATCAGTTACAAATTCGCGACGGCGATATCCTGAGCCCCGTAGTAGAGGTTAGTGAACCTCTCAAGAATCAGTGCCGCCATTTTCTCGAATGTGTCAGGAATGGAACTCGCCCATTAACCAGCGCTTGGGAAGGCAGGGACGTATTGAAGGTCTTAGAGGCGATCGATCAATCCATCAAACTCAACGGTTCGCAAATTGAGGTGGCTAAGAATGGTTACAGTGCGCACATTGCAGCATAGAGTACCTTTTCTTGATCTTGCAGCCCAATATTCTGCATTAGCTTCAGAGATCGACGAAGCGATCTCGAGAGTTCTCCGGGAATCTAGTTTCATCCTAGGCCGCGAGGTTGAACTTTTCGAGAGGGAGTTTGCCGCCTTTTGTGGGGTCGAATACGCCGTTGGTGTCGACTGCGGCATGTCAGCCCTGGAGCTGGCGCTTCGGGCTTACAAAATCGGTCATGGCGATGAAGTGGTAACCGTCGCGAACAGTTTCATAGCCTCTGCCTTGGCTATTTCCCACACTGGCGCAACGCCAGTCCTGGTGGACGTGGATCGACAGACATACACGATAGACGTATCCGGGATTCAAGCGGCGATCACGCCTCGCACTAAGGCCATCTTGCCGGTGCATCTGTACGGGCATCCCTGTGACATGGATCCTGTTATGAAGATTGCCGAACAATACGGGCTCATTGTGATCGAGGACGCCTGTCAGGCGCATGGGGCCAGGTACAAAGGCAAACGGGCGGGTTGTCTCGGACATGCGGCGGCATTCAGCTTTTATCCAAGTAAGAATTTGGGCGCCTATGGGGACGGAGGAATCGTGGTGACGAGTGACAGACATGTCGCGGAGCGTGTGCAAATCCTGCGGAACTACGGGCAGCGGGAGAAATATCAGCACGTTCTGCCAGGTTACAATCGTCGCTTAGACACACTACAGGCAGCCGTCCTAAGGATCAAGCTACGCCACCTCGACACCTGGAACGATGCTCGTCGCCGTCATGCCGAACTTTATCATCGGCTCCTTGCTGGAAGCGAAATTGTGACGTCGACCGAGGCGAGCTACGCCGAGCCGGTATGGCATCTGTACGTGATTCGAAGCTTGCATCGCAATGCACTCGCCAAATACCTTGCAGGCCACGCCATTGATTCCGGCATGCACTATCCAATTCCAATTCACCTTCAGCCAGCATATCAAGAGCTGGGGTACAACAAAGGAGATTTTCCGGTCAGCGAGCAATACGCCGAGCAAATTCTATCCTTACCAATGTACCCTGAGCTCGCTCGCTCCGACGTTGAGCATGTGGCGGAGAGTATCCAGAACTTTATCCCGACTATGCCTGGTGGATCCATCCAGGCTCAGACCTTGTCTAACGCTGTGGACGGGACAGGCAACCTACAATAATGTCAGGACGACTTCGATCCTCACAACTACTGAGCCAAACGGCTGGTGACGACTGGCTCAACCGCACTGAAAGTCGGCGGCGGAAGGGCGGCTTGTTACGCACGGTTGCCGCAGATGTGTTTGAGACGACTACTTCGTGGTTAGTTTATGCGATATTTGCCCCCTTAGCTGTTCTCAACAGTCGCATAGTACGCAGACTCCTGCTCGCGATGCTCATTATCGACATCCCGCTTCAGTTAACTACTCATCTCGACTTTCAGCAAGATGCCGCCGCGGTTGGTTCGCTTGGGGGATTCGATATATCCCTTACAACCATAGCTCTGGTGGGTTTATTTGTTTCCTGGTGGACGGGAAGTCTAGTCGCGCCTTATCATCGAGTAGAGTCCCCGGTCCACATTAGTTATTGGCCTATCTTCTACATAGTGTTCGTGGCGATGTCGACGCTAGTTGCGCGCGACTTTACGTTGTCCTTGTTCGAGCTCTTCCTGCTATGCCAGATGTTTTTGTTATACATCTATATTTTAAGTAATGCCAACAGCCGGGAAGATGTTATGTTTGCATTGTCAGTACTAATACTAGGTCTTGCGCTTGAAAGCTTGTTCATTATTGGCATGGCAGTTGTCGGACAAAAAGCCTTGGTCATCCATCTCAGTAGGCATTCGTTAATTGGTGAGGGTGTTAGATCCCATCGAATAGCTGGTACAGTAGGATCACCGAACCTTGCGGCTGGTTATCTGAGTATGCTACTGGCGCCCGCTGTCAGTGTGCTCTTCACCGACTTAGGGCGTTGGTATAAACGGTTGGCGATGCTCACGTTCGGTGTCGGCGTGGTGGGTCTAATCCTCACGGGATCGCGCGGTGGGTGGATGGCATTCGCCGTGGCCATCATGACTGTCTGCGTTTTCATGTTGCGCGGGAAACGCTTATGGTTGGGTGTCGCTATCGCTGGCAATTTTCTTCTGATAATCGGTCTTGTCTTTCAGGACGTCATTACGGCTCGATATGGGCAGGCTGGCATGGCCAGTGCAGCTGCCCGACTTCCTCTGATAAAGCTCGCATGGCAGATAATCAAAGATCATCCACTGCTTGGGGCAGGGGCCAACAACTTCACTACAGTTGCGAAAGACTATGTCTCCCATAATCGTATTTGGCCTGAATGGTTCTTTACCGTGCATAATAAGTATCTGTTGGTTTGGGCTGAAACTGGTATCGGCGGCCTTTTCGCGTTCATGGGGTTTTTGATGGTAACAATGCGACAGTTATGGAAATGTTGGAAATGCCATGACCGTCTTCTGTCGCCGCTAGCGCTTGGTTTCATGGCCGGGATTCTTGGCATGATGGCTCACATGCTCGTCGATGTGTACCGTGGTCGCGCCGTAGTGCAGGCATTCTGGCTTATCGCTGCGCTGGCCGCGATAATGCAAAGGAGCGCGATGCAGAATACATCCGGTCGAGTATCGATCGTTGAAGAAATTTGAGGTTGGGTTTATCGTCTTAGGATTTCTCGCGCGTTCTATGCTAATCACTCAGTTTCCCGAGCTGCAAGGCCGGCTTCCGGCACCCAACTCGCTTGTGAAAATCGGTGCTCTACCTGGTACAGAATCGAGCAAAGAGACTCCACCTCCATGTGGCTGCGGTTGGTGTTACAACACGCTTCAAGACTGGTTCTCATGAGTTTCCCCAACTAGACTGCTCAACACCACACTCAAGCTGTCCACTCGCAGCCAACTCAGAGCACCGCAAGCAGTCTTAAGTTGTTTTCACGCGCTTTAATAAAGGCATTGCGACCATCAGACCAGAACTCGTTTGATCTCAAATGGCCTTGCATCGCGAAACCTGCAATGGCGGAAGTTATATGAAACTTAGGGGCTGCCAAGGTTTCAGGCACAACACCGGTTCCGTTTTCCGCTTTGGATTTTTTCTGACCCTCGTAGCCATTCTGTTTGTTCCGACTCTAGCTCAGCAAGCTGGCGTGGCCCCGTCAGCGCCCTTTCAGGACGGCGTGGTCCTGGTAGGGTTTGAGGCGGGAGTTTCGCCGGGCGGGATGGCGGCTGCCGTAAGGGCGACGGGGGCTGTCGACGTTGGGACGATTGGCGCGGGTACGCACGTGTTACGGGTCGTCCGGGGCCGAGTGACGGATACTATCCAGGCGCTCCGCGGAAATCCGAACGTGCGCTATGCTGAGCCCGATTACTTTGTATGGCCCGCCGGCGTCCCGAATGACACAAATTTCAAAGTGCAATGGGGATTTCAGAACACCGGGCAGACGGTAAGCGGGGTAACCGG
>Ga0070717_10000590_pt1 | contig 23217 bp, 22 predicted proteins | sample LARL113metaG_FD_71366 | JGI IMG/M metagenome (GOLD analysis project Ga0070717, IMG submission 71366) | Corn, switchgrass and miscanthus rhizosphere microbial communities from Kellogg Biological Station, Michigan, USA - LAR L11-3 metaG | ecosystem: Host-associated > Plants > Roots > Rhizosphere ...
GCCGGGGGCGATGGCGCGCAGGCAGCCGCCGCGGCTGCAGCACCTGCAGGCCGCAAAGGCAAGAAGAAAGCTCCACCGGCCCGGCCAACCGGAAAGGTCGCGGCAGTAAATCAGCCTCCTGCAGGCAGCGCGCGGAGCCGACCGAAGCCCTCCGCGCACGTCGGACGCAAACCGCGCCGGCGAGCGAAAGCGGTCATAAGAAAGAGTGCCGCCAAGGCGCGAGCGAAGACTTCGGGCGTGCCCCCGCGCGCACGTGGAGTGAAGTAAGTCTGCGCAGCGGCCTATCTCGACGATGGTGCCTTTCGACCGCGGCACTTTTTTTAGTGCCTAAACCCCTCGTCTCTTAGCCACGACGACCGATACAGCGCCGGATGCCGCGCCGGCCCTTGCATGGCCGGTGCATGCGAGGGTGCGGGTCGGAGATCAAGGCTACTTTTCAGAGCCATGCGCATGAAGGATGCGCATGAGGTATGCGCATGGGTTATGCGCATGAGGTATGCGCATGAGGTATGCGCATGGGTTATGCGCATGAGGTATGCGCATGAAGGATGCGCATGAGGTATGCGCATGAGGTATGCGCATGGGCTTGCAAAGCTGGTGTGAAGTGGGCCGACAGAGGTGGCGAGGCAGGCCGGCGCCTTGCGGCGAGGGGCGACCACCTTGTGCTTGGGGCCTTAGACCTTAACCACCGCCCGCCGCAGCGAGAAACTGATCGATTGCCACCACGCACTCGGGCTCATCGAGCAGTGGTACGTGACCCCGGTTGGCAACGGTCAATACCTCGAGCTCGGGTTTTTCACGCTGCATGCGCGCCAGCGTCGCGGAGCTCAGGACGTCGGACTGGGCACCGCGGATTGCCAGGATCGGAATTTGCGCGAGCGCCCTCCAGAGCGGCCAGAGGTTGGGCGTTGTCGCCTTTGGCTCGCGCAGCAGTTCGGCGATGAGCGGATCAGCGTCGGCTTCCGGCACGCCCGCGGCGTTGGCGCGGTAGCTGCGGCGCGCGAGCCTCTGCCACTGCTCATCGCTCAGATCCGGCCACGCCAGACCGAAGATACTCCGCACGTTTGCTACGGCCTCGGGCCAGCTGTGCACCGGCGGAGATTTGCCGGCATAAGCGCGGATGCGCTCGAATCCTGCCGGATCAACCTCCGGGCCGACATCGTTCAGCACAATTCCCGCCACCAGGCGGGGCTGCAGCGTCGCCAGCAGCATGGCTACGAAGCCGCCCATCGAAGTGCCGATGATGGTTGCGCGCTCGACACCGAGCCCCGCGAACAGCCCCACCAGGTCATTGACGTACACCGGGATTTGATAATTGTTGAAGTTGGGATCCCGGGCCGAGAATCCCCTTCCACGAATATCGGGCACGATCACGCGGTAGCGTGCGGCGAGGTGCGGCGCCAGCTCCTCGAAGTCGCGGCTGTTACGCATCAGCCCGTGCAGACAAAGCACAACCGGGGCGCCGGCGCTCGGCCCTGCATACACGCGGCTGAAGAGTCGCAGGCCCTCGGGGCTGTCGAACCAGTACTCGCCGCTCGCCATATCACCCTCCGATCGCAGCCGTGCTCGCGTTTCCAAGCGCGGCCCGCGATCGGCACTCGAGGATCTTACCGTTGGCGTCGCACCGGCAGTGAATCGAGTCCGCGCGCAAGTCGAGGCCATCTCGAGCTGCGCGCGACGTTGCGTCGGGGGTCGATTCACCGGACACTGTCGCCCCAGTTCGTTTTGCAGTGCAGTAAAGTGGCCGCCAGGAAGACTCCAGCGCGCAACGGTAAGGAGCGTAACGGCAAGGAGCGCATCCTCGATGCGGCCGAGCAGCTGTTTGCGCACCGCGGGTTCTACGGTGTCTCGCTGCGTGACATCACCCAGGCAGCCGGTGTCGATGTCGCGCTGGTCGGCTATCACTTCGGCGGTAAGCGCGAGCTGTTCACCGCCGTGTTCGAGCGGCGCGCCGAGCTGCTCAATAGCGAGCGCCTCGAGCGGCTCGAGGCTGTGCGGAGTGAAGCGCTCCCCGGCACTCCCGCGCTCGAGGCAATCATCGGCGCCTTTACTCAGCCTGTGCTCGAGCGCTCGGCACGCGGCGGCCCCGGATGGAAGAGCTACTTCGCGCTGGTCGCTTATGTGAACAACTCACCCGAGTTCGGTCCGCAGTTGATGACGCGGCACTTCGACCCGTTGGTCGAGCGCTTCATCGAAGTGATGCGCGAGGCGCTGCCGAGTTGTCCGCCACGGGAGATCTACTGGGGCTACCAGTTCCTCACCGGGGCGCTGACGCTCACCTTCGCCGAGACCGGTCGCATCGACCAGCTCTCGGGTGGCCTGTGCCGCGCGTCCGATCTCGACGGTGTCCACGAACGGCTTGCGCCGTACGTCGCAGCGGGAATGCGTGCCCTGTGTGCGCGCACGCAGCCTGTCCGGACTGGCAAGCGCATCGAGCGACGCTCGCAACCACGGCGCTGAGGGCGCAGGCGCGCGTCGCGCCATGAAATACCGCCACAGCTTCCACGCCGGCAACTTCGCGGATGTGCACAAGCACGTGGCGCTGCTTGCGCTGCTGCGCGTTCTGAAGAAAAAGGACAAGGGCTTTCTCTACCTGGACACCCACGCCGGGCGCGGAAGCTATGACCTCTCCGGCGGCTCGCCGGAGGCAGCCGGCGGCGTGGGACGTTTCCTGCAGGCGCATGCTGCGGCCGCAGAGTTGCGTGAGTACGCCGAGCTCATCATGGCCTTCCGTGCCGGCGGTGCGCGGCAGCAGCTCTATCCGGGATCACCGCTCATCGCGGCCGCAGAGCTCCGCAGCCAGGACCGCGCGGTGTTGATCGAGCTGCAGGGCGGCGAAGCCCATGCGCTCGAGGAATCGATCGCGGCGCTCTCCAGGGAGCGCGGCCACGAGCTCAATGTGCGCGTTGAGCGTGGCGATGGGACAGAAAAGCTGCGCGCCTTCCTTCCGCCGCCCGAACGGCGCGGACTCACCTTGCTCGATCCGCCTTACGAGGAGCATGAGGAGTTCAGCCGGGTCACCACAACCCTCATCGAAGCCGCGCGTCGCTTCCCGACGGGGGTGGTAATAGTTTGGTACCCGATCAAGGACGAGCGCAGCATCGTGCCCTGGCACGCGGAGTGTGTGCGCGCGCTGCATGGGGCGATGGCGCTGACTCCGGCGGTGCTCGCGAGTGAGCTCTGGCTCTATCCGCGGGACTCGCGCGTGGCACTGAATGGCTCGGGACTGCTCATCGTGAACCCACCGTGGCTCACGCTCGAGCGGATGCAGACGTGGTTGCCCGAGCTGCAGAGTTGCCTCGCGGTCGGTCCCGGTGGAGGCAGCAGCGTGCGAATGCTGTCACAATCATCGCGATGAGCAGCGCGGCTGGCGACCAGTACGGCGTCTTCGGCCATCCGGTCGGTCACAGCCTCTCGCCGTTCATCCATGGTGTCTTTGCCCGCGACACCGATCAGCAGATGACCTATCGCGCCTACGACGTCGCCCCGGAGGAATTCGCCGAGCGGGTGCAGCGCTTTTTCGACGAGGGCGGCCGCGGGCTGAACATCACGATGCCGTACAAGATCGCTGCCGTGGAAGTAGTTCAGGAGCTGACCGCGCGCGCGGCCCACGCCGCGGCGGTCAACACCCTTGCATGGCAGGACGGTGGCATCCTCGGCGACAACACCGACGGCGTCGGCCTGGTGCACGACCTGTGCGACAACCTCGGCCTGATCATCACGCAGCGGCGGCTGCTGATCCTTGGCGCAGGCGGCGCGACTCGCGGCGTGCTCGCCCCGTTGCTCGGTCTCGCGCCCGCGATCGTCGTGATCGCGAACCGCACGCCCGAGCGGGCCGAGGCACTCGCCGCCGCATTCGCCGATCTCGGTGTGACTCAGGGAGTCGGTTTCTCGTACGTCGGCGATACGCCCTTCGATCTCGTTATCAATGCGACCTCCGCGAGTCTTTCGGGGGACATGCCGCCCATTCCGTCGGACGCCATCGGTCCGCAGACGGTGTGCTACGACCTCGCCTATGGACGCTCGGCGATGGGCTTCGTACGCTGGGCGCAAAAGTCCGGCTGCGCCATGGCGGTGCAAGGTCTCGGGATGCTGGTCGAGCAGGCGGCCGAGTCTTTCCGGCTATGGCGCGGTGTGCGCCCGCAAACCGCAGAGGTGCTCGCGGCGCTCAAGCAGCGCATCGGCAGCGTCTAGGCACCCCACCCCACGAAATCTCGTGGGAACGCCGGCCTGCGGGCCGGCGCAGTCAGCGCATCGTGACGAGCTCCTCCGCCGAGGTCGGGTGGATCGCCACCGTATCGTCGAAATCCTTCTTGGTCGCACCCATGCGCACCGCGACCGCGAAGCCCTGAAGCATTTCGTCGGCTCCCTGGCCGGCAACGTGCAGGCCGACGATTCGCTGTTCGGGTCCCGCGGTGACGAGCTTCATGTGCGAGCGCCCCTTGGCGCTGGTGAGCGCGTTGTAGAGCGGCACGAAGCTCGAGCGGTACACGGTGAGCTCGTCGGCGCCGTAGCGCTCGGCGGCCGCTTTCTCCGACAGCCCCACGGTGCCAAGCGGCGGACGGCCGAAGATCACCGTGGGAATGTTCTCGTAGTCGAGGTGCCGGTCCGCCTGGCCACCGAACAACCTGTCCGACAGACGCCGGCCGGCGGCGATGGCAACCGGAGTGAGCTGCGCGCGCCCGGAGGCATCGCCGATGGCATAGATGCCCGGCACGTTGGTCACCTGATATTTGTCGTTGCAGATGAATCCCTGGACGTCGAGCCCAACCCCGGCACGCTCCAGTGCGAGCTTATCCACCTCGGCACCGCGGCCGATCGCCCAGATCACGCAGTCGAAGGGACCGAGCGTGCGACCATCGAGCGAGCGTAGCTCGAGTGCAGCTTCCGCCCGGCGCAGCTCCGCCGGTATCGCGTTGAGGACGACTTCCACCCCGTCATCGCGCAGCATGACGAGTGCCGACTCCCCGAGCAGCGCATCGAAAGACTTGAGGGCGGTGTCGCCGCGCAGCACCAGAGCCGTTTGCGTGCCGAGACCGGCCAGGATGCCGGCGAGCTCTATGGCGATGTAGCTGCTGCCGACCACCGCGACCCGCTCCGGCCGCTCGGTGAGCTCGAAGAAACCGTCCGAGGTAATGCCGAGCTCTGCGCCCGGTATCAGCGGCAGGCGAGGCCGGCCTCCGGTCGCGATGAAGATGTGATCCGCGCGCAGCAGGCGCTGGTCCGCGCGCACGGTGTGCGCATCGTGAAAGCTGGCGCGGCCGCGCACCAGCTCGATGTTGCGCTTGGCGAGGTTGGCTGCGTAGATGCCGTTCAGCCGCTCGATGTACGCATCACGCTTGGCTTTGAGCGCGCCCCAGTCGACACCGGCGCTCTCGACTTCGAACCCGTAATCGCGCGCATCCTGCAGTGCGCTGCCGAGCTCGGCGGCATTCCACATGATCTTTTTCGGCACGCAGCCGACATTCACGCACGTGCCGCCGAGCCTGCCGGACTCCGCCAGCACCACCTTCGCCCCATATTCTGCGGCCCGCAGTGCGGCGGCGATTCCGCCGCTGCCGCCGCCGATCACCACCAGGTCGTACTTTTCCGCCATGGCACCCTCGCTTACCCCGGCACCCTTCATGGTATCCAAGACGCGCAGCCGATATGAGGGCCGCTACAATGGCGCCCGGCGATGGAACGAGACGTGCGCATGGACAACCCCTTACTTCATCAGGACTCTCTGCCGCAGTTCACGAGCATCCGGCCCGAGCACGTCGAGCCGGCGCTGCGGCAAGTGCTGGATGCCAACCGCGCGCGCATCGGCGAGCTGGCAACGCTCGGCGCGCCCACCTTTGCGAGCGTGGTCGAGCCGCTCGAGGAGCTTCACCATCACACCTCGCGCACCTGGTCGCCGGTGAGTCATCTGAACGCGGTGCTCAACTCGGAGGGATTGCGGGCGAGCTACAACGCGTGCCTGCCGCTGCTCTCGGCCTACCAGACCGACCTGGCGCAGAGTGAGCCGCTCTATCGAGCTTACCGCACCATCGCCGAGCGCGAAGGCGCAGCGCTCGGCCCGGTGCAGCGCGAGCTGCTCGAGCATGCGGTACGCGACTTTCGGCTCGCCGGCGTGGGTCTGCCGTTGGAGCGCAAGGAGCGCTTCAAGACGGCCATGCTGGAGCTCGCCCAGCTGCAGGCGCGGTTCGAGGAGAACGTGCTCGATGCCACCAACGCCTGGAGCCGGCCGGTTACCGACCGCGATGAGCTGCGCGGCTTGAACGAGATGCTGATCGAGCAGGCACGCACCCGCGCCGCCGAGCAGCAGGCACCGGGCTGGATCCTGCGCCTCGATCAACCCACCTACGTGGCGGTGGTGACCGACGCCGAATCGGTGGACCTGCGACGCGCCTTCTACGAGGCCTGGACGACGCGCGCCTCAGATCGCGGCCCGACTGCCGGCCGCTGGGACAATTCGGCGGTGATGGAGGAGATCCTGCGCCGCCGGCACGAGGTCGCACGGCTGCTCGACTATCCGAACTACGCGCAGTACGCGCTGGCGACCCGCATGGCGCACAGCGTGGATGAGGTCCTCGGCTTCCTGCACGAGCTCGCCGCCGCGGCGCGCGGCGCCGCGCAGGCGGAGTTCGCCGAGCTCGAGGACTTCGCCGGGCGCAAGCTGGCGGCCTGGGATGTCGGCTTTTACGCCGAGCGGCTGCAGCGCGAGCGCTTTCATGTCTCGCAGGAAGAGCTGCGGCCGTACTTTCCGCTGCCGCGCGTGCTCAGCGGCCTGTTCGAGGTGGCCGAGTGGCTCTTCGGCGTGCGCATCCGCGAGCGCAGCGGTACACCCATCTGGCACCCCGATGTGCGCTTCTTCGAGATCAGCTCGGCGGCCGGCGAGCCGCTCGGCAGCTTCTATCTCGACGCCTACGCACGCGCCAACAAGCGCAGCGGCGCATGGATGGATGAATGCATCGGTCGCAAACACCTGTCCTCGGGCACGGCGCTGCCGGTCGCCTACCTGGTGTGCAATTTCCTGCCGCCGGGGCGCGAGCGTCCGGCACTGCTCACGCACGATGATGTAGTCACTCTCTTCCACGAGTTCGGCCACGGACTGCACCATCTGCTAACCCGCGTCGACTACCCGAGCATCGCCGGCATCAACGGCGTCGCCTGGGACGCGGTAGAGCTGCCCAGCCAGTTCTTCGAGAACTACGCCTGGCATCCGCAGGTGCTCGAGCGCATCTCCGGGCACTTCGACAGCGGCGCGCCGCTGCCGGCCGACCAGCAGCAACGGCTGATCGCCACGCGCAGTTTCCACGCCGGGCTCTCGATGATGCGCCAGCTGGAGTTCGCTTTGTTCGACTTCCGCGTGCATGCCGAGTACGCGCCCGAGCGCGGTGGGCGCATTCTCGAGACGCTGCGCGAGGTGCGCAGCGAAGTGGCCGTGGTGCCGGTGCCGGAATGGAACCGTTTCCCCAACAGCTTCGGACACATCTTCGCGGGCGGCTACGCTGCGGGGTACTACAGCTACAAGTGGGCGGAGGTGCTGGCCGCGGACGCCTTCGCCGCTTTCGAGGAGAGCGGGGTGTTCGATCGTGCGACCGCGCGGCGCTTCCTCGAAGCCATCCTCAGCCGCGGGGGCAGCCGCGACGCGCTCGAGGCATTCGTCGAGTTTCGTGGCCGGCGACCGGATGTGCGGGCATTGCTCAAGCAGCACGGCATCGACCGCGCGGCACCCAAGCAGTACGACGCTGAAGGCGCGGGAGAGCCCGCGTGAGGCGCGCGCCCGGCCGCCGCCGCAGACTCGTGGCGGCTGTGGTGGTGCTGTTGAGTGTGCCGGCGCTGCACGCAGAATCGCTTTACGTCATCGAGCAGCTCGTGGTCGCAGTGGTGAGCGCGCCCGATGCGAGCGGGGAGCGGGTGGCGACGCTCAAGAGCGGCGATCGCGTCGAGGTGCTCGAGCGCGCCGGCGAGCAGGTGCACGTGCGGCTCGCGGGTGGACGCGAGGGGTGGGTGCGCTCCTCCTACCTTTCGGCGGATGAGCCGCTGCGCGTGCGGCTCGCGCAGCGTGACGCCGAGGTGGCGCGACTTGGCGATGAGCTGAATGCGCTCAAGGCACAACTGCGCGCCAATGCCACCGCCGCCGCCGCTACCCCGGTCGCAAGCGTCTCCGGCAAGCCAGGAGCGGCCTCCGCGGTCGCGGCCGAGGATGCCGCGGCGGGGCCCGCCGCGCTCTTCGACGTGGGCGAGGAACGCCCGCGCACGCTGTGGCCGTGGACTCTGGCAGCGAGCCTCATCGGCTTCGGCCTGGGCTTTGGCCTCGGGGCGCTTATGCTCGACCGCCACATCCGCCGCAAGTACGGCGGGCTACGCATCTACTGACCCCTGCTTTCCACTGAACTGTGCGCCCGGTCGCGGTGCGTAAATGCGATCTGTGTCTAAATTATTCGCTGATTAAGTCAGAAATGAGACCCAGGGGGGAAGGTTCCGCGAGACGCGTTCGCCACCAACATAACGAATGACCAACATCCGGCGCAGTGACTTCGATGTAACCAACTCGGTGCAGGTGAGCTCCTCCAAAGGGGTGCTCGCGGCGGTGGAGGCACTCTATGGGCCGACCTGGCCGGGGATGTCGCTCGATCCGCTGCGCCGTGCTTTCGCCCACTTCGAGCGGCTGTTCGCCGGAGATGTGCCCGGCTATCACGGGGTCGACACGGTCTATCACGACCGTCAGCACACGCTCGACATAACGCTGGCGCTCGCCCGGCTGATCGTGGGTTATGAGCGCCAGCAGGAAGAGCACGAGCGCCTCGGCGGCGCGCGCGCCACGGTGGGCCTGCTCACCGGGCTGTTTCACGATGTTGGTTACCTGCGCCGCGCCGACGACCACGAGTCGCAGAACGGAGCAGAGTTCACCCGCACGCACGTCTCCCGCGGCGCACGCTTCCTGCAGGAGTATCTGCCCGTTGTGGGCTTTGGTGCCTGGGTGCCGGTCGCGAGCGAGATCATCCACTTCACCGGCTACGAGGTGCCTTTCGAAAAAATCGAGTCACGGGTTGCCGATCCCCGCGACATTGTGCTCGGGCACCTGCTCGGCACCGCCGACATGATCGCGCAGATGGCCGATCGCTGTTACCTCGAGAAATGCCGCGACCGGCTGTACGCGGAGTTCGTGCTGGGCGGAGTGGCGCTGCCGGTGAGCGAGCAGGGCCCGCAGGTGAAGTACGCCTCGGGGCTCGACTTGCTGCGGCAGACGCCGGAGTTCATCAGCGAGGTGCGCGAGAAGCGCCTCGAGCGCGATTTTCAGGGCGCGTACCGCTACCTGGAGATCCTTTACGACGGGCGCAACCCATACATCGAGGCCATCGACCGCAACCTCGACTACCTGCGCCAGGTTTTGCGCAGTGAGAGCTGGCAGCTGCTGCGCAGACGCCCGCCGATCTTCGCCGCCACCGCCGACCCGATGGCGACCATGCGCGGACTCATGCTCGGACATATAAAGAGAGTCTGGTCCGGCCGCTGAGGCAGTTTCCGGGCCGGCCATAGCCTTCCGTCCCAAGCGGCGGTTAATATCGGGACAATAATTGGGGGATACACGCGCGGAACGACGCTCGTGACTACGGCCAGTTTCAGGCTGAGATATGCCATTGCGAGCTTCCTCGTCGTGTTGCTCGCCGCGGCGGCGGTGGCGTTGCTGTTCCTGGTACGGCACGCGGCCGATGCGCGCTCTCTGGGCGCCCTTGCCGAGCACGCCGCACGCGAGCGGCTCGACCCGGAGCTCGAGGCGCGGGCGCGCAGCCTCGCGGCGCACGGCGCGGATGCGGTCGCGGACGCGGTCCGCACCCAGGATGACGTGGGCATCGTCAGGCGGCTGCAGCCCTTCACCGACGACCCCACCGTCCAGGCCATCACCCTCAGCTCGCGCGGCGGGCAAACCCTGTTCCACTGGCAGGGCGATGCTGCAGCCCCAGCCGGCACCCTCACCGCTCAGGCGGTGGCTCCGGTACGCACGTATGCGGAGAATGTTCCGGGCGCGGTCACGCCCGAGACGCTCGCCACGCTCACCGTTGCGCTCGCGCAGGCCGCCCCGGTTCCAGGGGTCGGGCTTGCCGCGCGGCTCCAGCAGGAAACGGCCCAGCGCACGCGCTCGACCTGGTGGCTGGCGCTCGCCGTGGCCGCGGGCGGGGCGCTGCTCGCCGCCGCGCTCATGTGGCGCGCGGTGAGCCATCTGCAGCGCCCGCTGTACTCCCTCATCCGTAGCGCCGAGCGCATCGGCCAGGGCGATTACACCCGCCCGGTCGAGGTGCAGCGCCGCGATGTCCTCGGGGAGCTGCAGCAGGCGCTCGAGCGCATGCGCGGCCGGCTGCGCCAGTCGACCGTCAACAAGAGCTACCTGCACAGCGTGCTCAACAGCATGACCGATGCGGTGTTCGTCACTTCCCCCGACGGGGTGATCAAGGTGGCCAACGCCGCGGCCTGCAAGCTGCTCGCCTTCAGCGAGGAAGAGCTCCTCGGGCGCAGCATGCTCGCGGTGCTGGAAGAGCGCGAGCGCGCAGACTTCGACCTGGAGCAGGCCGCGCACGAGACGCGCGAGACGCTGGTGCGCACCCGTTCCGGCCAGACCATTCCGGTGTCGATCACCGGTTCGCGCATCGACAGCGACGATCCTCAGTTCCAGGGCAACATCTTCGTCGCACGCAACATCACCGACCGTAAGCGCGCCGAGCGCCGCATCCGCTATCTCGCGCGCTATGACGCACTCACCAAGATTCCCAATCGCATGCAGTTCCACCACGTGCTGCAGCAGACCATCGCGCGTGCGCTGCGCGCCGGGCAGGTCGTGGCGGTGCTGTACCTCGACATGGACCGTTTCAAGGAGGTGAACGACACCTTCGGCCACGGAGCCGGCGACCGCGTGCTCGAGGTGCTGGCGGAGCGTCTGACGCGCGCGGTGCCGCGCGAGACGGTGGTCGGCCGCCTGGCGGGCGATGAGTTTGCGCTCTTCGTGGAGGCGCTGCCGGCCGATGCGGACAATCGCGGTCCGATAGCGCAGCTCGCACGCGCGTTGCTCACCGAGGTGAGCCGACCGTTCCAGCTCAATCAACACGAAGTGTTTCTCACCGCGAGCGTCGGCATCGCCTTCTGCCCGCGCGATGCCGAGAACGTCATCGACCTGATACGCAATGCTGACGCCGCGATGTACTACTCCAAGCAGAACGGCGGCAATACCTTCGCCTTCTATTCCCCGGAGATGAATGCCGCGGCGGTCGAGCGGCTGATGCTCAAGAGCAAGCTGCGCCGCGCGCTCGAGCGCGATGAGCTCGAGATCCGGTATCAGCCCAAGGTGGATCTGCGCACTGGAAGGGTGAGCGGCGCTGAGGCGCTGCTGCGCTGGCGGCTGCCGGGGCACGGCGACATCCCGCCCTCGCAGTTCATTCCGCTCGCCGAGGAGACCAATCTCATTCTGGACATCGGCGAATGGGTGCTGAACCGCGTGTGCCTCGATTATCGGCAGATGCAGAGCCAGGGAGGCGACCCGGGGCGCATATCGCTCAATCTCTCGCTCAAGCAGCTGCGTCAGGCCAGCTTCATCCTGCGCTGCCGCTCGGTGTTCCGCCGCCACCACGTCTCGCCCACTGCTTTCGAGCTGGAGATCACCGAGACGACCCTCATGGCCGACCCGCAGCGCACCGTGCGCCTGCTCGATGAGCTCTATGCCATGGGATTGCATCTGTCGATCGATGACTTCGGTACCGGCTACTCCTCACTCTCGGCACTGCAGCAGTTTCCGATCGGTACGCTGAAGATCGACCAGTCCTTCGTGCGCGATGCCACCGAGGACGCCGGCGACGCCACCATCGTGCGCACCATCATCGAGATGGGTCGCAGTCTCGGCATGGAAGTGATTGCCGAGGGAGTGGAATCGCAGGCACAGCTGCAGTTCCTGCGCGTCAACGGTTGTCATTACGGGCAGGGCCGGCTGTTCGGTGAGCCCTCCAGCGCGGACGATCTGCTGACTCTGCTCGCCAAGCAGGCATCCGGTGCTGCCGGACCTTTCGTGCACCTGCTGCGCGATGGTGGCGAGGCAGCGCCGCGCTCGGCGTGAGCGGCGTCAGCAATCCGGCGCGGGGCGGCGTCAGCGGTTTGGTGTTGGTGAGGGCGGTGGCTGGCCTTCGTTCTGGGCGGCATGCTGCGCATCGATCCGCGCCGCCTGCAGCGACTGCTGCACGAGCGCATCGAGAGCCGCCCCGGTCGCCTGCTCGAACGCCGCTACCACCTGACTCAGATGGTTGGTGGATGCCGCCGCGCTCCCGGCAACCGTGAAGCTCGCGAGCACCTCCCGTCCCTGACGGCGGCCGACGGTGCAGTCGAACACCACCTGCGCGAGCGGTGCGGCGCCGCCAGAGGTGTAGTCGGCCTCGAAGCGCCGCACGTGCATCTGCAGCAGATAGTCCGCAGGAAAGGGGCTCGCGGAATCCTGCACCGAGGCCCAATCGCCCGAGGCGCGCAGGGTTTGCACGGCGAGCGACTCGATCAGCTCCGGCGCAGGTGCGGGCCAGCGCGCGCCGCTGAAGAAGTTCATGCGGTGATCGGCCTGCACCAGCATGATGCGCGCGCCGTCGAGGCCCGGGTCGGCTATGGGACGCACCACGCGCAGCGATATCAGCGACGCCGGTGCCGCCGCCGCCGCAGCAACAGCGGCCGCGGAACCCGGGCTGCTGCTCGCCGGCGATGCCGGTGGCGCCGAGGGAGCGCGCAGGTAATAGATCTGTTCGGGCTTCGCGTTGCTGCGAAACAGTCCCGAGCAGCCAGTGACGCTGATGCCGGCGCACACAGCCAGGAGTGTGGCGGCGCCCCATCTCACTGCGGGATCTCCACGCCAGGCTCCGGCGCCTGATACAACAGTTGCGCGGGATTCTCGCGCAGACTGGCCGATAGAGCGCGCACCTCCTCGGCTGCGGCGCGTCCTTCGCGCACGAAGCGCTCGATCTCGGGCAGCCCGTCGCGGGCAAAAGCACGTACGTCCTGGCGGTTCTCGGCGATGATCCGGTCGAGCTGTTTGGTGGCCTCCGCGAGGTTGTCACCGACGGTGCGCAGCCGCAGCGCGGCTGCCTTCACGTTCGGCTGCACCTCATCGAGCAGCCCGTGGGCGCTGCGTGCCGAGGCGGTGAGCTCGGTACTGGCAGCGTGCAGTTCGGCGATGAGCGTGTTGAGGTCGTGCACCGTTTGCGGCAGATGACTGCTCGCCTTGTCCAGATTGCCGAGTGCCGTGGAGACTGCCGCCAGGTTCTCGCTGCTCAACAGCTGATTGGCGCGCTGCACGAGCTCCGGCAGACTCGCCAGGAACACATCGAAGCGCGAGGGGGCAGAGCGGATCACCGGATATTTCAGCCCCGGCACGGCCGGCGGCGCGAGGCGCCGGTTGCCGCGATCCTCGGCGAGATCGATGTACAGGAGCCCGGTGATGCCCTGCAGCTGCAGCTCCGCCACGGTGTGCGTGGAGATCGGCGTGCGTGCATCGATGTCGACGATCACCTGTACGCGCGAGGAGTCGCGCGGATCGACGCGCAGGTCGACCACGCGGCCGACACCTACCCCCAGGTAGCGTACCGCCCCACCCTTGTCGAGTCCGCTGACGCTGCCGGTGAAGTAGATCTCGTAACGATTGTAGTCGCGGTGCTCACGCGTGTCGGAATACCAGTAGACGAACAGCGCGCCGAGCAGCAGCACCAGCAGCACAAACGCCCCGACCGCGGCATAGTTCGCCTCACGCTCCATGATCGCTCCTCGCGTCCGCGAGCGCGGCGCTGCGCGCGCCGCGCGCCCGCTCGCCATGGAAGTACTCCTGAATCCAGGGATTCGGGTTATCGACGATGCGCTCCACGGTGTCCGATTCCATGCGGCGGTTCACGATCACCCCCACACGATTGCAGGTGCGGAAGATGCTGTCCAGATCATGTGTGATCATGACGATTGTCAGCTTCAGCTCCTTCTGCAGGAACAACACCAGCTCATCGAAAGCCGCAGCGCTCACCGGATCGAGTCCGGAGGTCGGCTCATCGAGAAACAACAGCGCCGGGTCGAGCGCCAGCGCGCGCGCAATGGCGGCGCGCTTGACCATGCCGCCGGAGAGCTCCGCGGGATACTTGGCGGCGGCATCCGCGGGCAGGCCCACCAGGCGCATCTTGAGCTGCGCCAGCTCATCGCGCACCTCATTCTCGAGCTCGAGATACTCCATCATCGGCAGCTGGATGTTCTGCAGCACGGTCAGACCCGAGTACAGCGCGCCGCTCTGGAAGGCCACGCCGTAGCGCGTCTTTATCGGGCGCAGCTGCGCCTCACTCATGCGCGTGATGTCGTGCCCCTGGATGCGCACCGTGCCGGCCTCCGGATGCTGCAGGCCGAGGATGCTCCGCAGCAGCACCGATTTGCCCGAGCCCGAACCACCGACGATGCCGAATACCTCATCCTGCCCGACCTCCATGTCGAGCCCGTCGTGTACCAGCTGGCTGCCGAAGCGGTTCACCAGTCCACGCACTTCGATCACCGGGTAGCGCATCTCAGATGTCCATCTTCATGAACACGATCGCGAACATCGCGTCGGCCAGAATCACCAGAAAAATGGCCTGCACCACCGCCACCGTCACCTTGTGCCCGAGCTCGCGCGCCGACCCGCGAACCTGCATGCCGCGGTAACAGCCGGCGAGCGCGATGAGCGTCGCGAACACCGGGGCCTTGATGAGGCCGACCCAGAAGGTCGTGGGCGCAATGGCCTCATCGACCCGGTTGATGTACTGGGTAATGGGCATGTCGAGCAGGTAGCGGCACAGCAAAGCCCCGCCGGTGAGGCCGACGAGGTCGGCGAGCACCGTGAGCAGCGGCAGCGCGATCACGAACCCGAGCACCCGTGGCACCACCAGCACCTCGAAGGGGTCGATGCCGGTCGCCACCAGGGCATCCACCTCCTCGTTGAGCTGCATCGAGCCGAGCTCGGCGGCGTAGCTGCTCGCCGAGCGGCCCGCGGTGATGATCGAGGTAAGCAGCACGCCGAGCTCGCGCAGGACACCGATGGTCACGAGGTCCACGACGTAGATATCCACACCGAGTCCGCGCAGCTCCTGCGCGCTCAGGTAAGCAATGATGACGGTGACGAGAAAGGCGATCAGCGCGGTGATCGGCATGGCGGTGATGCCGGTGTCGTAGACGTGCCGCGCCACCGAGATCGGCCGCAGGCGCCGCAGACTCCCCAGGCTGGCGAGAAAAGTGACCAGCGTGCGGCCGACAAATGCGAACGACAGCTCCGCATCGTGCCAGGCGTGCACCACGTAGCGTCCGATGTCGTACAGCAGCCCGGCGCTCGCCTCGGCAGCAGCAGCCCCGGCGGCCTGGCCGGGCCCCGGCTCCTTCAGAGTCTGATCGATGAGGCGCAGCTGATCGGGCGGCGCTCCCTGGAAGGACACCTGCGCTCCCGCCGCGCGCGCGCGTTGCAGGAATTCATGCAGCACCCACGCGCCCGAGAGGTCGAGCGATTGCACCGCGCGCGTACTGAGCTCGACCGCGTGCACGGCGCCGAGATCGATGGCCGCGAGCTGCGCCCGGGCGGTCTCCACCTCGGGCAGTCCCCACTGCCCGGTCAACTCGAGCTGTAGTCCGGTTGCAGTGCGGCGAACCTCGACGGACATGCGCTGCGCGTGGTCTCAGCGCTGGGCGTGCAGATGCGCCTCGAGGAACCACAGGTACTTGTCGGTTTCCCGGGAGATGCCGGTGAAAAGGTCGGCGGTATCCGCGTCCCCGATCCGGCCCGCGCTGTCGATCGCGGCGCGCAGCTTCGCGCCGTAGTCCGCGAGCGCCCCGGACAAGGCATCCACGTGCGCGAGTCCCTCGGCAATATCCTCCGGATAGGGCCGCAGCGTCGAGTTGCGCGCGACCGTCGCGAGCGTCCCATGCGCGCGGCCCCCGAGTGCGGTGATGCGCTCGGCGATGGTGTCGATCTGCTCCTCGATGCTCTCGGCGACTTTGTCGAACAGCTCATGCAGCGCGATGAAGTTCGGCCCCTTGACGTTCCAGTGAGCGTGCTTGCTCTGGGCGGCGAGGTCGATGGCGTCCGCGAGTCGTGCGTTCAGCAGCTGCGTTACCTCCACGCGCACCTTGGCGGGCAGGTCGTTGCGGGTATCAAACATGTCAGTCTCCTCTGCCAGGTAGCCCCATTAGAGCGCCACGCTCGCGCACCGGCCAATTGCTTGTCCGGATCAGGATGATAAGCGCGATCTATGGGCGGGGGTTAGGTGTCGTCGCGGAAGCGGCGCATGCGGATGGCCGCGTACGTGAGTGCCGCAGCGACCGCGAGCCCGAGCCACAGATCGATGCTCGTCAGTACGCCGCGGAAGTTGAGCACTCCCAGCGCCGTACCGACTGCGCGCACCTCGTGCTTGGTGACGATCTGGGTATGCTGCACCCCGAGCAGCCACCAGATGCCGTTGGTGCGGTAGTTGATGAAGTCCAGCAGGTGACGGGTACCGAAAGCCACCCACTCGAGCACCGGACCGAGCACCAGCGGCAGCGTCGCCCAGAGTATCGGACCACGCCGCACCCAGGCGGACATGAGCAGCAGATAAGCGGCGAGCGGCGCGTACCACAGTACCGCCAGCACCGTGACGGCGAGCAGCACCGCCTCCGTCCGCGCCCACTCGTAGGTGCTCCAGGTGAAGATCGGGGGCAAGGTGCCGATGAGCACCCGGGCGCCGAGAATGGCGCTGAACAGCAGATGCGCCACCAGTGCGAGCGCGAACACGCCGAGCGGCATGACCACGAGCGCGACCAGCATCTTGGCGGACACGGTGAGCGCATCGGACACCGGCAACGACTTCCAGAAGAGGATGCTGCGATCCTTGCGCTCCGCGTACAGGCAATCGAGCAGATAGAAGGACGCGACCAACATGGCCACCAGGTAGAGCGGAATCGCCAGTACCGACTGGATGATGGTGAACACCGCCACCCGTTGCGCCTCGCCGTGGATGACCGCGCTGTCCTCCACCTGCATGTGCACGCGCCCGATGGCCGCACACAACGCCAGGAGGCCCGCGACGATGAGCGGTGCGAGCCACAGCGCGCGGTGCTCCCAGAACTCGCGCCGCACCAGCGTGATGAGCGTCTCGGCGAGTCCCTTGGCGGCGGTGGGCGTGGTGTCGCTGCGTGGCCCTTCGCCTGCGGTGTCTGCGAGGCTGGAGCTCATGGCCGGCCGGTTCCCTGCATCTTGGCGACGAACAGATCCGCGATCGAGGGTGTGCGCAACTCACCGTACGTGCCCAACTCCGCGGCGCTGCGTCCCTCGAAGTACATCGCGACGCGACCGAACACCTCGCGCTCGTAGAAGGGTTGCAGCGCTCGTGCCCGCTCGGCCTGCTCGGCGGCTAGATTCAGCTGCTGGTAGCGCGCGGCAAGGTCCTCGACCGCCGCACTCAACGCCACGCGCCCGTGATTGATGAAGATGACGTCGGTGAACAGGTTCTCCACTTCCTCTACCTGATGGGTGGTTAGCAGGATGGTGCGCTGCTTGTCGAAGTAATCATTCAGCAGCGTGTCGTAAAAGCTCCGCCGGTAGAGCAGATCGAGTCCGAGTGTCGGCTCATCGAGCACCAGCAGTCGTGCGTCGATTGCCAGCACCAGCGCCAGATGCAGCTGCGTCACCATGCCCTTGGACAGCTCGCGGACGCGGCTCCCCATGCGGATATCGGTCTTCTTGAGGAAGCTCTCGGCCACCGCCCGCTCGAAGCGCGGGTGCACTCCGGCGACGAAGTCCAACGCCTGACTCACGCGCAGCCAGCGCGGCAGCACCGCCACATCGGCGATGAAGCACACCTCGCGCATCAGGGCGTCGCGCTCGCGGCAAGGGTCGAGCCCGAGCACGCGCAGCTCGCCGGTGAAGGTGGTGAGGCCGAGGATGGCCTTGAGAGCGGTGGTCTTACCGGCTCCATTGGGACCGATCAGCCCAACGATGCGCCCCGCCTCCACACTGAAACTCACGTCCTCGAGCGCGCGCGTCGCGCCGTAGTGTTTGGTGAGGCCGCGCGCTTCAATTACCGCTGTCATCGTCCTCACCTGCGGGTGCATCGGGCGTGGGCGTCGCACTGTTGGCGGCCGGCCACGGTACGGCAGGCGCTGCGGCCGCGGCGCGCTGCAATTCGTCCTGCGTCAGTCCGAGCCGCTGGATGGTGGCGTAGATCTTCGGCCAGTCGTCCTCGAGGAAGCGCTGCCGTTCGTCCTTCATCAGCGCCTTGCGGGCCCCGACACTGACGAACATGCCTCGACCGCGGCGCTTCTCCACCAGCTGTTCGTCGACGAGCTGCTGATAGCCCTTGAGCACCGTGAGGGGATTCAGCCGGAAGTCCGCAGCCACGCTGCGGACCGAGGGCAGCGGATCCCCCTCCTTGAGAACCCCTTCGAGGATCATCGCGACCACTCGGTCCCGCAGTTGCCGATAGATGGGCGAGCTGTCGTCCCACTGCGGATCCATTAAGGTCTGCACGGTGCCTGTGACGGAAGGTTAGCCGACTAATCTACCAAAACAGCTGGCTCGGGCTGTCCAAACCAGGCGTGCTGGGGCTGCATCTGCACGAACACCGCCGGCCAGGCGCGCGCGCCCGGCGGGACCGAGGTGGTTTGCAGGAATGCGAGGCTCAGCACCAAGGTGATGAGGGTCGCGGCCGCGCCGCAGGTGAGCTCGCGATAGAGCCGAGAGGTGAAGGTGTTCATGGTTCGCTCCTTGAGCGTTCGGTCCCTGTCAGGCGGTCGCGGGTGCTGTGGCGACGACCGTCGCGAGCACCGCGGGAGCCGCTGCGGTGGACTGTACGAAGCTCGCACCGATGAGAACGCTGATCAGCAGCGCTGCGGCGGCACAGCTGAGGTCCCGTGAGAAGCTGGATACGAAGGCGTTCATGGCTGGGGTCCTTTCGGGTTTCGCTTTATGGGTAGGCGGACTCAGGCCTGTCGGGCGACCGAGGTCATGGCAGTCGTGCTGCCCCGGGCGGTGGCCGTGGACTGCACGAAGCTCGCGCCAATGGCCATGCTGATGAGCAGTGCGGCTGCGGCGCAGGTCAGGTCTCGGTACAGGCTGGAAACGATGGCGTTCATGGGGATCTCCTTGGATTGACTGATGCTTTGAGGCTCTCTGTCTCTCTCTCTCGCTGGTGGCGGCGCTCAATGCCACTCTCCATAGTGTTGTACTATACTAGTACACTACTCTAGTGTCAAGCCATCTCACCCGGTTTTCGATCGCTCCAGGAAGGCCCTTCAGAGGGACCCGCCGAGGGCCTTCATATGGCTTCAAAAGCGTCCTCGAGCGTCCTGGCACCGCGTTGGAGAGGGCTCCGGGAAGAAGGGTTTGAGGAGCTGCGGTGCCTCTTCGGGTGCGAGCTAGGGGCATTGCCGGGCGCAGGCTAGAATTCCGGGCCATTTTTCAGCGCATGAGTGGAGCGCCATGAAAGCCGTGAACGTCGCGATCACCGGCGCTGCCGGGCACATCGGTTATGCCCTCGCCTTCCGTGTGGCCTCAGGCGCCGCGCTTGGCTCTGACACCCGCATCAACCTGCATCTGCTCGAGATCCCGCAGGCGCTGGCGGCGCTGCAGGGGGTGGTGATGGAGCTCAACGATTGCGCATTCCCGACGCTCGGGGGCGTGGTCGCGACCGACGATGCCAAGGTGGCATTTCGCGACTGCCAGGTGGCCTTCCTGGTCGGCGCGCGGCCGCGCGGACCGGGCATGGAGCGCAAGGATCTGCTGCTCGCCAACGCGCAGATCTTCTCCGCGCAGGGCAGAGCGCTCAATGAGCTGGCGGACCGTGGCGTGAAGGTGCTGGTGGTCGGCAATCCCGCCAACACCAACGCGCTCATCGCGCAGGCCAATGCGCCCGATCTCGAGCCGCGTCACTTCACGGCCATGACGCGCCTCGACCACAACCGTGCGCTCGCGCAGCTCGCCGAAAAGACCGCGAGCCACGTCACCGACATCCGCCGCATGACCATCTGGGGCAACCATTCCTCCACGCAGTACCCCGATCTCTCGCATGCGGAAGTCGGCGGCCGCCCGGCGAGGTCGCTGGTGGAGGCGAAGTGGATCGTCGAGAGCTTCATTCCAACCGTGCAGCAGCGTGGTGCGGCGGTGATCAAGGCGCGCGGCGCCTCATCGGCCGCCTCTGCCGCCGCGGCGGCGATCGACCATGTTCACACCTGGGTGCACGGCACACCTGCAGGCGATTGGGTGAGCATGGCGGTGCCGGCCGATGGCAGCTACGGCATCGGCGCGGGCGTGGTGTTCTCGTACCCGGTGACGGTCAGCAACGGGCAGTACCGCATCGTGCCCGGTCTCGAACTGGATGAGTTCAGCCGCCAGCGCCTCGATGCCACCCATGCCGAGCTGCGCGAGGAGCGCGATGGGGTGAAGAACCTCCTCGGCTGAGGGGCTATAGTGGCAGCGCGCCGCGCCGCCACGGAGGAAGCCTCGATGTTGGGTGCCGTCATATCGTTGATCGTCGTCCTGGCGGCCGCGTACGCGTTGACGCAGATCGGCGGGGTCATCACGCTGCTGTTCGTAGCGGCGGTGCTCGTGCTGGCATATCGGCGTCTGTCACTGCTCACCTTCACGGTGACCTTCACCGCGCTCCTTGCCGCCTACACGCTCTTCGGCGCGAGCAGTGCGCCCGCCGGGGTGTGGAAGGGATTCCTGTGGGTGCTGCTCGCGGCGCTGTGGCTGCTGAACGTACGGCCACTGCGCAAGGCGCTCATCACGCGGCCGTTCCTGAAGACGTATCTGAAATTGCTGCCGCGCATGTCGCAGACCGAGAAGGAGGCGCTCGAGGCGGGCACGGTGTGGTGGGATGGGGAGCTGTTCAGCGGCGCGCCCCGCTGGGAGAAGCTGCTCGCCGCCCAACCGCCGCAGCTCTCGGCAGCGGAGCAGGCCTTCCTCGATGGCCCATGCGAGGAGCTCTGCCGGATGATCGATGAGTGGAGCATCACTCACGAACACGCGGATCTTCCTCCCCAGGTGTGGGAGTTCCTGAAGACGCGCGGCTTTTTCGCGATGATCATCCCGAAGCGCTACGGTGGGCTCGAGTTCTCCGCGTTTGCGCACTCGTGCGTGCTCGCGAAGATCGCGAGCCGCAGTCCCACCGCTTCCTCCACGGTCGCGGTGCCGAACTCTCTCGGACCGGCGGAGCTGCTCAACCACTACGGCACCGAGGAGCAGAAGAACTACTACCTGCCGCGTCTCGCGCGCGGCGAGGAAGTCCCCTGCTTCGCACTCACTGGCCCGCGCGCGGGCTCCGATGCCGCCTCCATCCCGGATACCGGCATCGTGACGCGTGGCGTATGGCAGGGGCGCGAGGTGCTCGGCCTCAGGCTGAATTTCTCCAAGCGCTACATCACGCTGGCGCCGGTGGCGACGGTGATCGGACTCGCCTTCCGCATGTTCGATCCCGAGCGGCTGCTCGGGGACAAAGCCGACATCGGTATCACCTGCGCGCTCATCCCGCGCAACACTCCCGGGGTGAGCATCGGGCGGCGTCACTTCCCGCTCAACGTTCCGTTCCAGAACGGTCCCATTCAGGGACGCGACGTGTTCGTGCCGCTCGACTGCATCATCGGCGGACCGGCGATGGCGGGCGCGGGCTGGCGCATGCTGGTCGAGCAGCTCTCGGTCGGACGCTGCATCTCGCTGCCCTCGAACACCACCGGCGCTGCCAAAGCCGGAGTGTGGGCCACGGGCGCTTACGCACGCATTCGTGCGCAGTTCAATCAGCCGATCGCGCGCTTCGAGGGCGTCGAGTCGGTGATCGCACGCATGGTCGGCCTCACCTATACCATGGATGCGGCGCGCTCGGTCACCGCCGGCGCGATCGATAACGGCGAGAAACCGGCAGTCCCCTCGGCGATGCTCAAGTACCACATCACCGAGATGGGCCGGCGGGTGGCCAACGATGCCATGGACGTCCACGGCGGCAAGGGCATCATGCTCGGCCCGAAAAACTATCTCGGTCGCGGCTACCAGATCGTGCCGGTGGCGATCACGGTCGAGGGCGCGAACCTGCTCACCCGCAACCTCATCATCTTCGGCCAGGGCGCGCTGCGCTGCCATCCGTTCGTGCTGCGGGAGATGAATGCGGCGCGCAATCCCGACCGGGCCGCCGGTGTGGACGAGTTCGACCGCGCGCTTTTCGGCCACATCGGCTTCACGCTCTCGAACGCCGTGCGCTCCTTCATCATGGCGCTCACGCACGCACGCTTCACGCGCGCGCCGGTGCAGGGCGCCACCGCGCGCTACTACCAGCACGTGGTGCGCTTTTCCGCGTCCTTCGCTTTCGCGGTGGATGTGGCCATGCTCGCGCTCGGCGGCTACCTGAAGAAGAAGGAGCGGCTCTCGGCGCGCCTCGGCGACGTGCTCTCGTGCCTGTATCTCGCCTCCATGGTGCTCAAGCACCACGAGAACGAAGGACGGCAGCTCGAGGACCTGCCCATGGTCGAGTGGGCCTGCCGCACTCTGCTCTACGACGCGCAGGAGCAGCTGCACGGATTCCTGCGCAATTTCCCCAATCCGCTGCTCGCCGGGCTGATGCGTGTCCTGATCTTCCCGCGCGGTCGGGTTTACTCCGCAGCGCACGACCGTCTCGAGCGGCAGGTAGCGGCGCTCGTCACCGCGCCGACGCAGGCGCGCGAGCGGCTCGGGCAGTTGGTGTACCGCACGCTCGAGCCGCGCAACCCGCTCGGGCTGCTGCAGGAGGCGCTGCTGCTCGCGGTGCAGCTCGAGCCGCTGGAGAAACGCATGCGCGTGGAAGGTGTCAACACCGGACGCGTCACCGCACTCGATTTCCCCGGCCGCATCCAGCAGGCGCTCGGTGCGGGCATCATCTCGGAGACCGAAGCCGCGGCGCTGCGCGAATACGATCGCAAGGTCATGGACCTCATCAACGTCGATGACTTCGAGCCGCAGGAGCTCGCCGCCGAGAAGCAGCCGGCTGCGAGGTCCAGCGTCCACGTTGCATGAGCACCGTCGCCGCGGCTGGGCCCGTGGCGGACGCGGGAGCCGTCGCGGGAGCGAGTGCCACGCAAAACGCGCGCTGCGACAACTGCGGCGCCGCCGTCGCCGGGCGCTATTGTGGCGCCTGCGGCCAGCGCCTCGAGCCCGCCGTGCATTCGCTCTGGCACTTCGCCAAGGTGGCCGCCGAGGACCTGACGCACGCGGAT
>Ga0070717_10000591_pt1 | contig 23215 bp, 13 predicted proteins | sample LARL113metaG_FD_71366 | JGI IMG/M metagenome (GOLD analysis project Ga0070717, IMG submission 71366) | Corn, switchgrass and miscanthus rhizosphere microbial communities from Kellogg Biological Station, Michigan, USA - LAR L11-3 metaG | ecosystem: Host-associated > Plants > Roots > Rhizosphere ...
CGTGGTGATGGCCTGCTGCGGCGACATCCCCACCATGGAGACCCTGGCTGCCGTCACCTGCTGCGCGCCCAGGTGCCGGATTTGAAAATTCGGGTCGTAAACGTTGTGGACCTGATGGCTCTGCAACCGCAGTCCGAACACCCGCACGGCCTGCCGGACGAAGACTTCGACTGCATGTTCACCGGGGATAAGCCCGTGATCTTCGCGTTCCACGGCTATCCGTGCGTTATTCACCGCCTGACTTACCGTCGGCATAATCAGGACAACATTCACGCGCGCGGCTACAAGGAAGAGGGCACCACCACCACGCCCTTCGAGATGTGCGTACTGATTAACATCGATCGTTTTCAGTTGACGCTGGATGCCATCACGCGCATTCCTCGCCTTGCCTCGCGCGCCGAAGATGCGCGCCAGCGGTACTCTGAGCAGATCCAGCGGCACAAGTTATACGTCGCCGAGCACGGCGAAGATTTGCCCGAGATCCGGCAATGGCACTGGGTTACCCATCCGGATGTCTCGTGATCGCTTAAAATGAAACGAAGTGGGTGCCCCATCCTGGCTCTGCCGGGGTGGGGTTTCATTTATATGGCCCGGGATGCGGTTGCCCAACTCAACAGAAAGAGGCCTGCCAGCCATGTCTTCTCTGCCTGTACTCGTTCTGAACAGCGGTTCATCGTCCATCAAATTCTCAATTTACGAAGCCGGCGCGATCCGGGCAGCCGGCGACGGAAAACGCGAACGCCTCTACGAAGGCGCAGTCGACGGCATCGGCACCGACTTGGGCAAATTCTGGATAAAGGATGAAAGCGGGAAGAAGTTAGTCGACCAGACGCCCGCGCTTCCCAATCGCTCCGTCGCGTTCAGGCTCGTCGCCGACGCTCTCCACTCTGACTTTCCTGCTCCGGCCGCGATCGGCCATCGCGTGGTTTCAGGCGGGCCCACCGTCGAAGAGAACCAGCGCATCACTCCGGACCTGATCGATGAGATCGAAAGCTATACCGCGTTTGCCCCGCTGCACACGCCCATCGCGGTCTACATCATGCGCGAGGCGCTGCGCCTCTTTCCGGGCGTGCCCAATTTCGCCATTCTGGACACCTGGTTCCATCGCACCATGTCGCCGCTGGTGAAGCTCATGCCCATTCCGGCGGATTACTCCGCAATGGGCGTGCGGCGCTATGGCTATCACGGCATTTCATACGAATCGATCATTTACCAGTTGCAGCCCAACGTGCCGGAGAAGTTGATCGTCGCGCATCTCGGCAACGGCGCTTCGATCACTGCGATCCGGAACGGAAAGTGCGTCGATACCTCAATGGGCCTGACGCCCACGGGTGGGATCATCAGCGGTTCGCGCACGGGTGACATCGATCCCGGCGTGCTGCTGTTCATGCTGCGCAAAATCGCAGAAGGAGAAGAGAACGCCACCGCCGCAGCTGACCGGCTTGAAACCATCGCCAGCAAGAAGGCCGGCCTGCTGGGTGTAAGTGAGCTTTCCAACGACATGCGCGACCTGCGTGAAGCCATCCACAACGGCAATGCCAAAGCCCGCCTCGCCGTCGACAAATTTGTCTGGTCCATTCAGAAGTGGATCGGCAGTTTTTTTGCCGAGTTGAATGGATTAGACATGTTGGTGCTCACGGGCGGTATTGGCGAAAACGATATCGCCTCGCGCGCCGAGATCTGCACTGGCCTTGAGGCTCTGGGCATCGTGCTCGACCCCGCGCGCAACAACGAGCGCGGCGAAGCAGTGATCTCGGCCGAGAATTCTCGCGTCACGGTGCGCGTGATTCCGCCCCTGGAAGACCTCATGATCGTGAACCACGTTGTGCGGATGCTGGCCGGGTGACCTTTCGGGGCCTGTTCTACACTGATAGGTTCGCTTCCGGAGTTTTCCTATGTCTCTTGCGGCCGCTTCGCTCGGCACTCACAAGCTGCCTTCGGCAGCTCTGCGCCGATTTGCCCGGGCGGTGCTCGTCTACTTTATTGCCGTAATTCTGTGGGGCTCATTGGTACGCGCCACCGGCTCCGGCGCCGGCTGCGGCGATCATTGGCCACTGTGCAACGGAACCGTCATGCAACACTCTCCGCGCGTGGACACGATGATTGAGTTCACGCATCGCCTTACCAGCGGGCTGTCATTCTTTTCCGCGGTGGGCCTGCTGATCTGGACCTTCAGCGGCACCATGCGCGGACACCTGGCGCGCACCGCATCGGTTGCCGCGGTCGCATTCACGTTGATCGAAGCAATTCTCGGCGCATTCCTGGTGAAACTGGGCCTCACCGCGCAGAGCCAATCCCCGCTCAGGGCGCCTTACCTCGCCTTGCATCTCACTAACACGCTGCTGCTGCTCGCGGCGCTCACCCTGACCGCGCATTTCCTCAGCCGGACCCGTGGCTATACCCGCAGCACCGTGCGTGTCGTCGCTCCCATGGGAGCGACGGGCGCGGTGATCACCGTGCTGATTGTCGGCGTAACCGGATCGCTGGCTGCGCTGGGCGACACGCTCTTCCCCGCCCGTTCAATCGGCGCCGCCCTGGCCCAAGATTTTTCCGCCACCAGCACCTGGCTGGTACGCTGGCGCTGGACCCATCCCACCATTGCTTTCGTTGCCAGCGTGTTTCTCATCTGGCTGCTGGTGCGCGCATCGCGCCGCTCGGTCTATGGGGACAATCGCCGGCTGTCAGCCCTGGTCTTGATCCTGCTCGCCGCGCAATATCTGCTCGGTGTCCTGGACGTAGTCCTGCTGGCGCCGGTGTGGCTGCAATTAATACATCTGCTTGGAGCCGATGTGCTGTGGGCGGCGCTCGTGGTGCTGACGGCAAGGCTGACGGTTCAACCGGTAGAAACAGGCATTAGGAATTAGACAGTAGGCATCAGTCCAGATCGGCGTTCTCGACGTTCTAATGCCTAACGCCTGATGCCGGCTATTTCACCAGCACACCCGTGGCGGGATACGTCTTCCCGTTCACGCGGGCCTCGATCACGGGCAGACCCGGCGTTGACGTAAGCCACTCCATCTTGCCGTCGCGGAGGATCACTGTGTCCTCGGCCTTGCCGCCGCGAATGCTCGGGTTCCACGCGAACGCCTGATTGTTGACCACTGTCTGCGTACCATCGGGCGTGGCCACCCATTCGCGCTCACCGTACCCTGTGGGACCGCCCTGGTGATGAAACTTCTCTTCGCCCGGGAATCCCTCGGCGGCATACGCAGACTGCGCCACGCGGAACAACGCCGAGGACGTTGCCCCCACGCGGGTTGCGTCCAGCAGGGCCGCATTCACCTGTGCCGCGGAGTTGAAGCGCGCGACCAGTTCCTCCGGTGGCGCGCCGAAATGAACGAAGCGCGTAATCGAAATTGCTAAGCCCCACTTGCGCGAGCACAGGTTCAGCATGGCATAGTTCTTCAGACGCCTGCCCCGCGCGGCGGCGTGCTTGTATTTGAAAATGCGATCGTCGACCGCAAACAGATACACCGACGGCAGGATGCCGCGGCGCAGCAGGTTCGCAGCGGTGATGGCCTCGAGATCGTACTCGCTCAGCCCGGGCTCAACCTGGTGCAGCGATTCGACCGTTGCCGCGGCGGTCTCCGCGCCCAACCAGCGATAGCGCTCGATCTCCGTTTCGCTGAGCGACTCGCGCAATGGAAACAGAATCACCGGCGTCAGCCCCGGCCCGGGCGTGTCACTGCCGAGCGGCCCGCCGGCTATCCTCTTAGCAGCCTCAACGGTGTCGTCCGCGTACCACGGAAACAGCGTCGGCTCGAAGTCCAGCGCGCCGAATTCCTCATCGTGGAGGCGGGGCGCTTCGTTTTCGGTGGTGAAATAGTGCCGCTTGCCGTCGGCGGTCACCAAGATGGTCGCTACGCCGGTTTCGGAGGGCGTGAGCACGCGAACTTCCACTGCACCACCGGTAACCCACGCAATGTTTTCGCTTCGCCGGATAAGCACGCCCGCCAGGTTTTGCGCGCGCAGCCATTCCAGCAACTTCTGATGCTTGGCTTCCAACTCCGCGTTCCACGCAGACTCCGCGACAATGGTCTCCCCGTTAATGGTCAGGCTCTTGCTGATTCTTTTTGTCATGATGGCACTTTCTCACACAGGTGTCAGGGATCAGGGGTCAGGGGTCAGCCCGACATGCAAAATCAGTATCGAAGCTTAGTCCTTAGTGCCTAGTCCCTTAGTCCCTAGTCGAGTTCCGGATGATAGTGGCTCTCCCAGCCGAGATAATTGACCGCTGCCTCGTGGATCGCCTTCGACACTTCGCTGAAGTTGGCCGCCACGTGATGCTCGAATCCTTCCCGGCAGATGAACTTCAGCAGCTTCTGCAGTTGCGGAATCTCGGCCACGCCCGCGCCGCCGAACGTCTCTAGCGGATCGTCGGTAAAGCGGCCCGGCCCCGTGTAGCCGCGAATGATGCCGCGCCGGTCGTCGGTGGAGTAGCGCGCGTAGCTCATCGCCCCGGCCTTGACCTTTCCGACGCATGTTCCGAAGGTGTTCTCCTTGCCCACGGTGCCGGCGATGATTTCCTGGTAATCCATCCGGACGTCCTTGAAGAAGTGCTTGGGCAGGTTGGAGCAGTGGAAGCAGACGCACTTGTTGGGATCGCTACCGTAGTTGTTGTTCCAGTCAAGCAGCGCCGACGGCGTCTCGCTGGCGAGGGCGAGCATGTACATGCTGAGCACGCCGGGCACGTCGACTTCGCAGGCCGAGGGGATGAGATTGTTGCTCATCATGCTCATGATGGTGCAGGGCACTACGCCGAAGAACTCCTCCATCGACGTCCAGCACTGTACCGCGCTGATGGTCGAGTTGGTTTGCTTCATCCATCCGTCAATGACGGCGCCGAGCTTGGCCATCTTCATAAGAGCCGCGTCGGGAATGCCGGCCGTGGAAACATAGCTCTTGATGGCTGCGAGCTTGCCCTGGGCCGCATCGTCGTTGTCCTTCATGCGATTGATGCGGCCAAAGATCTCCGACAGGTCGATGGGTTCAATGGAGATGCCGGCGGTCTCGAGAATGCGCTCGGAGTAGCGCACGGTGTTGAACGCTGCGGGACGCGCGCCGACGGCGCCAATCTTGAGGTTCTTCAATCCCTTCACGATGCGACAGACGGCGGAGAACCACTCCAGGTCGGCCTTGAACTCCGGCGACTGCACCGCCTCCGTATGCAGAGTGGTCAGCGAATACTTGATGCCGTACTGCATCATGTTGTTGCAGCAGCTCATTTTTCCGCAGAAGCTGTCGCGCCGCACGGCGATCGTCATATTGTCGGAGCGGTCGGGCGTGGCCTGGACCAGCACCGGAACCTTGAGACCCGACAGCCGGATCGCGTCCACAATGCCGCGCTCTTCGCCGAAGTTAGGCAGAGTGACAATGATGCCGTCGATCTCCTCGGCGTGCTTCTTGAACAGTTCGGCGCAGCGCTGCGATTCTTCATATGTCTCCACCGCACCGTATTTCGATTCTTCGGGGCCGAGTACAATTGCCTTCGCGCCCGAGGCTTCCAGCACCTGAATGATCTCTTCGCGTCCGGTCTTGGCTAAATGGTCTGGGAAAAATCCGCGGTTGCCCACCACGATCCCGAATGTCATCTTGCGTTGCGCTGCCATGTTGATACTCCTTGATTCGTTGCCGCTTTACGGCTCTGATTCTGGTGAACTCGTGTGCACGGCTTTGGCCGGCAAAATCGAATTGAAGCTCCCGGTTTACATGCTGGCGCGGCCGGGACGAAACTTGATCACGTACAGCAGGCCGATCAAGAACAGCAGGCCTCCCCACCACACGGGCGTATGCAGATTTGTCAGTTGCACGCCCACCGGATAGCTCCCGGTCATCCACTCAAAGATCCCGTACGCGAAGATCATTCCGCCATACAGCACCAGCAGCACGCCGATGAAAAACCAGATTGCGATTCCGGAACCATGCATATCCGTTTATCCTCTCCCATCCCGCCTCTGAAACCGCATCGCCATTACCAGAATAGAACGTTGAGAATCGCGAAGATGACGACCACCGCGATGGCCCACGTCCACTCCTGTTTGTAAAGCGCAACGGGCTCTTCCTTGGGCAGAACCGTCGCGCCGTACACCAGTCCCTTCAGTTCGCTCTCTGGCCGCGGCTTGGTCACCATGCTCACCACGATCACGATCACGGAAGTGAAAATGAATGCCCAAAGCGCGCGGAACACATTCTCGGCCATCGGCTTTGCATCAGGTGAAAGCGCCACCGTGGCTAGCGCCGCCGGATTGAACTTGACCCACAGAAACAGGCTTGCCGAAAATACGATCCCGCACAGCAACCCCAGGAATCCCGCCAGCGCCGTGGCACGCTTCCAGAACATGCCAAAGAGAATCGTGCCCAGGAGCGGCGCAACGAAAATACTGAATAGCGCCTGCACGTAGTCCATGATGCCGTGAAATTGCTGCACCACGTAGGCGGCGACGATGGACACAATCACACCGATTACAATCGAAAGCCGTCCCACCATCACATAGTGGCTGTCGCTCGCGGTCTTATGGATCAGCGGCCGATAGATGTCGTAGGTCCACACCGTGGAAAAGGCGCTCACGTTGCCCGCCATGCCGCTCATGAACCCGGCAATCAAGGCGGTGATGCCCAGGCCGAGGAGGCCGGGTCCCATGTAACGCACCATCATCAGTGGCAGCACCTGGTTGTATGTGTGCAGTTCCGAACCGGGCGCGCCGCTCAAAACCTTCTGCTGATTCTCCGGTGTAACCTTGGCGCCAGTCATCGCTGAAGCGCAGGCGGCAGGATCCGTAGGCGCTCCACCAGACGGAGCCGCACAGGCAGCTGTTACGTCTTCGCCCACGAGCTGCCGGCGGGAAAGGTCGGGATTCTGCAGCAGCACCAGGCCGAGCAGGCCAGGCAGAATCACGATGAACGGCACCGCCATTTTGAAGAACGAGCCGATGATCGGCGCCATGCGCGCTGCGCGCAGGTTATGCGCCGCAAGCACGCGTTGCACCACAAGGAAATCCGTCGTCCAGTAGCCGAAGCTGATGACAAACCCCAGTCCGAAAACAATTCCCGTCCAGTGCACGCCCATGGGGTTAGCTGAGAAGTGGGCTGTATCGCGCCACATGTGGAGATAGTTATCGTTGTTGAGATTGGTGAGAATCTTGTTCTGAAGCCCGGTCCAGCCGCCCGCCTGGTAGAGGCCCAGGATCGGCACCAGCAAGGCGCCGCCCCAGATGAGCACGAATTGCAGCACCTCGTTAAAAATGGCCGACCGCAGGCCGCCCAGGCCCACATAAACAGCGACCGCGACCGAGCTCACAATGATGGAGAAGTTCAGATCCCAACCCAGAACCACTTTCATCACCACGGCCATGGCAAACATATTCACGCCGCTCATCAGGATCATCTCGATCGCGAAGGCAACGGCGGCCACGCTGCGGGCGCGCCCGTCATAGCGCAGATCGAGGTAGCCGGGCACGGAGTGAATCTTCGACACGTAATAGAACGGCATCATCACCAGGCCCAGAAACAGCATGGCGGGAATGGCGCCGATCCAGTACCAGTGGGTGGCAAGAATACCGTATTGGTACGCCGAACCTGCCCAGCCCATCAGTTCGAGCGATCCCATGTTGGCAGAGACGAAGCTGAGGCCCGCGATCCATGCAGTCATCTCGCGGCCGGCCATGAAGAATTCTTCGCTGGTATTCGATTTCCCCTTCAGATAGAAGCCGATCCAGACCACCATTCCGAAGTAAATGACGATCACCGCGATATCGAGCGGCCGCAGCCGCGCCAGGGGCGTGCTGCTCTCCGCCAGGAGAGTAGGGATCGAAGCCGAAAAAGCGCTAGCAAGACTAGCGGGGACCAATCCGAGCATGAGTCACCTGTAGTGGGTGGTGTCGCCCTGGATGATTTGGGACGTTCGCCACAAGTAAATGGGTTTACTCCTACCTTTGTCAAGCCGGCGACGAGCCCTGGCTTGGGCCGCCGACCGCTCCCTGCTAACCGCGGGCCGATGGCCGCCGAATTCTCCGTCATCCGGCCAGAAAGCGTTTACCCGCGAAAGTGTACCACGCGCCCCTCCGCCTTGCGATGTACGTGAATACAAATGCAATCACGGACTGTAGGTGATGTCCAGGACTCAGGAATTCAGCAGAGTTTCGATCTGGCGGAATGCGTAGTGAGCCAGCCGCGTATTCCCGCTCTTCCAATCCACCGCCAGCACCCGCAACTGATAATGCATCGCAAGGGGCCGCAGCGCCTCCGCGGGAATGGCGAACCTGCGATAGTATCCCAGCACCAGCGCATGGCGGTTAAGCACCCGCCAGACGTGGCCGGGCCCGTCGAACAGCGCGTCCTGGATGTAGAAATAGCGGAAAATATCCTGACAGGGGAGGGCCCGCAGGACCGTCCACTCCCAGTCGATGGCACCGCTCCCGCCGCCGGGCAGGCTCTTCAGGTTCCAGGGCGCGAAGTCGCGATGCTCGATACATGCGGGGAGCGGTTGATCATAATCGAGAAGTTCCTGTGCCCGCGCCAGGACCCCGCGATGGAACGGTAGATTCGCCTGCTCCAGGTCGCGGATAATTTTCGCCCGCTGCTCGCAGACCCTCACCGTCACGCCCGGGGTCACGAACCGCGCCAGCAAGTCCATGTGCGCCGAGGTTAGCTTCCGGGGAACCGGCTCTCCCTCGAGCCACGACTGAACGGCGATTCCCCGGGCGGGGTCCTTGAAAAGAAAGCCAGGAAGGTAATCGGCTCCCCGCAACGCGTCGAGAACCCCGGCTTCATTCAGAATGGCTTGCGCCGAATCCGGTAGCAGCGGAATTTTCGCCACCGCCTTGAACCGGCGATCACGCCCGACAAAGAAAACCGTAACCTTGCGCGTATGCGAGGGGTTGCCGATATAAAGCACGGCCACCCACTCTTCTTCGAACCCGGCCAGAGTTCGCCGCCAGTAGGAAAAATCGATTCCGACGCGGCTGGTGACCACGCCGGGAAGCCGGTCCAGCCGGCCAAGGGATGCGGCCGCCACCACCGCGCTCCAGCGTAACCTCGTGCTGACCTTGAACGGCCGCCAGCTTCGAAACACCGGCGCCGCAATGCGAGAGTCACCGATGACAATCCAGCGCGGTTCCGCCCCTTGAGGAATCACGTAGACGGGTGCCTCCATTGCGTTCCCTGAAGCTCCGTCTTCGGGAAATGCGGTATTCAGCACATAGGCAGCGGTAAGGCAGCCGGACGCGCCCGGCTGGCCTACCATGGCCGGTTCGCGGATGCAGGCCCGGAGTGGCGGTCGAAAGAACCAGCAATGTCCAGGCGCTTCCCGGTGCGGCGGCCGAGATGGTCGAGAATGGCCGCCAACGCGTCATGGATCACGTCTTCCGCAGGCTGCGCGGCATTCACCACCACCGCCGTAGGGAGCGTGCGCGCCAGGTCAAGATATGCGGCGCGCTGCCGCACCACTTCCGCTGGGCTTACTTCCTGCTTGCGCGACCGAAGCACCTCGGGAGGCGCATCGAGCAGGATCACAAGATCGGGGCCCGGCGAGAAGCGGGCCGCCGCGCGCAGCAGCAACGCCGGCCCTCCGTAACGAATGCGCCTGCTGTCGACCTGCAGATCGTGGAAACAACGATCGAACAAAACCAGTTCGCTGCGGATGAGGCCGGGAAGAATTCGCGCCAGGTAACCGAGCGTGTAGTCGAGCCAAAGGTCAAGCACTTTGGCCATCGACGCGACCGATCCGCGCGGCGGTTGGCCGTGCGGATCGGCCACCGGACCCTGGTTCGAGGGCCTGCGGCCGATCAGCCTCGGGCGCAGATGAAAATTGCGGACGGTCCGGAACGAGGGCGCGAATTCGCCACCAACCGCGTTGAGCACCAGGGACTTCCCACACCCATCGGGGCCCATGAATGCGATCCAGCAACCGGTCGGCTGGGTGATGCGCCGGAGCAGATACAACATGTTTTGCGGCAGTGCCTTGAGCTTCTCAACCACGGGCTCCTTGCTGCTGCGCATCATGGCGGCGCGAAACGGCTCCAGCGAACTGTACATGGCCGTCCAGTCGTTGGCAGACGCCATGCGCACAATGGCCGAGCCTTCCGGACCGCGGCAGAAGCGGGCGATCATACGGCCGCACTCGATGCGGTCTTCGATATACAGCCGGTGCAGCCTGTAGCCGTGCTCGCGGTTGAAGCTGCGCTTATTGAGGCGCTTGACCAGGGAATACGCAAACTCGTGCGCAGTGGAAGGTATGTAAAAGCCATTGGCATGCAAGCGGCGCGCCGCCAGCACCTCTTTGGCCGGAAGCCAGCGCCGCCCGAAATGGCGATAGTCGGCTGCGCAGTCCGGCTGGACAATGGTAAGAGACGGCCCATCGAGCGAACCCAGAAAGAACGCCCGCCCAGTCAATTCGTGATCGATGGCCTGGAACAACTTCGTCCCGGTTTTGCGCGCCACCTCTTCGATAATCCGCGGCATGCGGTCAAAATCTTGCTGATCGACCATGAAGTCGATGTCGGTATCGAAGCTGTCGGGAAGGCGTTCGTAGCCTGACAGGATGCAATACGACTTGCACTGGGTGGCGAGTGCGTCCAGGAGCACGCGGGCGACATTGGCCCGTACCTTCACTGGGACAGGCGCCTGGTTGCCGGATTCCACTAGGTTCTGTGGCGTCAATGTGAACTCTACCCTTTTAGATCCTTCGAGACGATGTTACCTCCGCGGGTTGGCTAGAAGACCCGATATGTGAAACCGACGCTCACGCCATTGGGATTCATCATTCCGCTGGAGATGCCCGGAATGCCCGGCGCGTCCGGCCAGAATTGGTATTCGTAATCGGCCCGCAGCCGCCACCGGCGATTGACATTGAAATCCACACCGCCCCCGGGCGCAAACGCGAAGTAGCGGCCGTAGGCCAGGTGGTTGGGAAATTCGATGACGCCCATTCCAATCAAGCCCTTCACATATGGATGCCACTTGTGATGTTCCGTCAACCCGATTCTATAAACCGGCCCAGCGAGATAGTTGTATTCCGCGAACCCCTGCGACGCATTGAACGTGAGCCAACGCCCTTCCGCTTCTCCGCCCACGTGGTCCCAGATGAGCGGAGCGAAATCCACGTTGGCCACCGCGCCCATTACCTTGTATCCGCCATAAGCGGCGTCAAAATAGCTGAACGATCCGCCCACACGCAGAGACAGGGGCGTCCGCTCGGCATCGTACACCGTTTGCGCTGCCGCGAAAATGGACCCCATCAGCAGGACTGCCAGAATAAGAAGACGTTGAATCAAGATTCAACTCCTAAACATGAATATGTCCGAATCTTGCCAAAATCCGTCTTGCCCGGCAACCCACAGCCCGTTCTAGAACGGCAGATCGATCACGTACAATCTGCCATCGCCCACCTGGCACGGTGTGAAAGGACAGTTGAACTTCTTGGTCGTGAACGCCACCCCTCTGCTCCCGTCGCTCGAATTGTCCCAACGGACAAGGTGCTGCGGAATTCCTTGCACCTGGTAGAGGTCGAGAGACGCACCCGGCGTCAGCGTCGCCAGGTCAAACTCCGTCACAAAGTATCTCAGCACATTCGGATCGGCGTTCGGATGTGAAACGAAGTATGCCTTTCCGCCCGCGCTGTCGGGGATCATGATCCCATTTGTTTTCGCGTTCGCAGTAACCAGGGGGCCGCCCGGATCCACCTGCAGCCCGTCATCGCCATAGAGCAGGCCGGAAACCGGGTCGAGGTGAATGTACAAATTGGGAATGCTGAAGATGCCCCGAGTGTCGCCTCCCGGTGCAAGGCTCAGGCCGTTGGCGCTGACATCCAGCGTGTACATATCGCCGTCGGAATTTTCGTTGTTAGCTGCATAAATCGAGTATCCGTACGCACTCCATTGCAATGTATCGAGCAGTCCACTTCCGCCCGGGATCTGCGCCGGACCCACGAAACTGGGCCGCTGGGTTGCGCCATCGTAGATGGCCACTCCTCCCAGGGCCAGGGTAGTCAGGTGCGACTGGGCCGGCGCGATTCCACGCGCCACCGCAATGGTGGTGTTGTAAGCCGGGTCAACCGCCATGTCGAGCGCATAATACGCCCCGTACGTGGGATCCGATCCCAGCGGGATCGTGGTGCCTGCTGTCGGCATGGTGGTCGCGCTGGTGATCACTAACTGCTGCACGGCGCCCGCGCCATCCAGGGCCACGTAGAGATACTTGCCATCCGCCGACAGGGCCAGCCGGCCGGGATTGCTGCCCGCAGGAAGCGGATAAATCCAAGCCGCCGCGGTGTCATTCAGGCCCACGTGCGGGCTGAATGCGATAACGGTGTTCTGGCTGTGCTGAGCCGTGCTGGGCTTCGAAACATACAACAGGTTCAACCGCGAATCCCATACCACGTCCGACGATTCGTCGAAATAGATGTTCATGCCCACGTAGTAGGGAATGGAGTTGGACGGATTGGATGAGGGATTCTTGATGGTGACCGGAATCTCCGCCACCGCCGTCAGAGCCGAGGCCGGCACTTGCGCAGTCACCTGCTGCGTGGCGCTCGTGGGGCAGGGTGCGGCAGCGGCGGCAGGCTGCGAGGTCGTCAACGCCGTGGGACCAAAAGACGCAACGGCCCCGGTCGCGAAGGAGTTTCCGCACAACGTCAGCGTGAACGTCGGGTCGCCCACCTTCGATCGCTGCGTTTGATCCACATCATTGAAGATCGTCACCAGCGTCGGCGTGGTGGACGGCGACAGCGTAATCGTGAATGGCAGTTCGTTCGAAACCGTGCTGTCGGGATTCAGCACGAACACCTGTGCGGTGTTCGTGCTCGTCGCGGGATCGAAGAAACTCGCCGGAATGTCGAACTCGCTGGCCGGGATGGTCGCCGTCAGTTGCGTGCTCGACACGAACGTGGTGCTCATCGCTATGCCATTCCACATCACCGTGCTGCCGTTCACGAAGTTCGTCCCGGTGGCGGTGAGCGTCAGGTCGGTCGTAATGCCATTTTGCGAAGTATTCGGGCTGATGGAGGTCAGCGTCGGCGGGGTTCCAGCGCCACCACCCGCAATCACCGTCAGCGGCAGCGTGTTCGTGGTGGTCGTGTCGGGATTGGTAACCCCAACGGTAATCACTCCCGCGGTGACCACGTCCGATGCGGGCACCGTGGCGTGAAGCTGGGTTGACGAATCGAATGTAGTGGTGACGGCGGTCCCGTTCAGGGTGATGGTCGCCCCGGACATAAAACCGGTGCCGAAAGCCGTGAGCGTGAAATCCGGACTGCCGGCCGCTACCGCCGAGGGAGTGATCGCCACCAGGCTCAATCCCGTCGCGGCCGTCACTGTCAGCGGGAGAGTGTTCGACATTGTTGTGTCGGGATTGGTTACGCCCACCGTAATCGTTCCCGCCGCGGCCACAGCCGCTGCGGCCACCGTGGCGTGCAACTGGGTCGCCGAATCAAACGTGGTCGTAATGGCTGTCCCATTCAGCGTGATCGTCGCCCCGGAGACAAAGCCGGTACCGAAAGCCGTGAGCGTGAAATCGGCATTGCCGGCCACCACTCCCGGCGGACTAATCGCCCCCAGCGTCAGTGCGGTGCTACCGGTGACGGTCAGCGGGAGCGTGTTCGTGGTGGTTGTGTCGGGATTTGTCACCCCCACCGTAATCGTTCCCGCTGATGCCACAGCCGCTGCCGCCACGGTGGCGTGCAACTGGGTCGCCGAATCGAACATGGTGGTGATCGCGGTCCCATTCAGCGTGATTGTCGCTCCGGAGACAAAGCCGATGCCCGTGGCCGTGAGGGTGAAGTCCGCACTACCGGCCGCCAACGTGTTCGGATTGATAGACGTGAGGCTAAATGAACCCGTCGATCCACCTGTGATGGTCAGCTTCAGCGTCCCCGAAGTGGTGGTGTCGGGTTTAATCACCCCGATGTTAACAATGCCCCCATTGGCAATCAGGGCGGCAGGGACCTGGACCGTGAGTTGCGTCGATGAACTGACCGTGGTGTTGTTCAGGGGAGTCCCATCCCACACAATCTTCGTGCCCGCGGCGAAGTTGGTCCCGGTTGCCGTCAGCATGAAATCGCCGCTCCCGGCCGCAATCGTCGTGGGGTTGATTGAGGATAGGGTAGGCGCCAATACGCCATTGAACCCTCCACATCCGCACAGGACAGTGAGAACCGATAGCAACAGAAAGATAGGGGAATGAGACCGGCTCATAGGGGCAGAATCTAGCCTTTCCTGGGAATAAGCTATTTGCGCTTCGACAAGGAGGAAGCCAAGAAGGGAAACAAGAAGCTTTTGTATTTTACTGGGAACCCCGGTATTTAACGCAACAGAATTAGATGCAATACCCGCCTGGGAAGTTCATCGGCGCTGCCAAAAAAACGCCTGGAACAAAGTGCAGCAACCATCCGGGCGCACCCAACCGCGAGAACTGAACCCGCATCGAAACCACTTTGGAGCATGTTAAGCCTCCGCCAACAGTCCCTTTGGTAGCGTCCTGACGGGAGCGCCGTGTGTGAAGGGCAGCCGACATTTTCCGGATTCTTCATTCACTATCGCGCGTCGCTGTTCACTCTCCACTATTCATTCTTCAAATCGCAGTCCAGCCATATTGATTCATTGATCGAATTTTCCCAGGGGGTCCCCCAGTGGTTTCTGCATATCGGCGCGTCGCCGGCTTTGTGCTGCTTGCACTCTTTTCCGGCACGTGGATACACGCACAAAATATCTCTGTCTCTCCCAAGCTGATCGCGTTCCCCAATCAGGGCGCCGGCACCACCAGCCCCGCGAGCAGCGTGACCCTGTGGAACGACCAGACCGGAACCCTCACCATCACGAGCATCCAGGCGGCAGCGCCCTTCACGCAGACAAATAACTGCGGGACATCAATGGCCCCGAATGCAAAGTGCACGATCAATGTCACCTTCCACCCCACCGCGGTGCAGTACTATTCAGAGAGTTTGACGATTACGGACTCCGCGGGCAATTCGCCCCAAGTCGTTACGCTCACGGGAAATGGCATCATTCCTGTCTCCTATACGCCCAAGCAGATTTTGTTCCCGAATCAGGGCATCAATTCCACCAGTTCTGCCTATCCCATTACGCTGACTAATAACCAAGCGTCGGCCGTAAGCATTTCCAGCATCACCGCTCCGGCGCCCTTCGCTGTGACCAATACCTGTGGAGCTTCGCTCGCTCCAGGCAAGAGTTGCACGCTGACCGTCACATTCCACCCCACAACCGTCCAATATTTCTCGACGGCCGTCACCGTTACCGACAGCGGATCCAATTCGCCCCAGGTCATTCCCGTCACGGGTAACGGCGTGCTTCCGATCAAGTTCACGCCTGCGCTCGGCGGCTACTACTTCTACCACCAGATCGTGAACACCCCGAGCACTCCGCAGGCCGTGACTCTCATCAATCAGCAGAGCGGCGCGATCACCTTCACCGGCATCAGTTCGTCACCGCAGTTCCCGTTCACGACCAATTGCGGCGACGGCCACGGCGGGGGCGCGCTGGCCGGCGGCGCCACCTGCACTGTCCTGGTGACCTTTAATCCAAGCGCGATCACAACATACAACGCGAACTTGGTCATTAACAACAATTCGTCTATCAGCCAGATCGTCATTCCGGTCACCGGCACGGGCATCAACGGGTCACCGCACCCGATGCTGTTAGTTACGCCGCAGAATCCATGCGCCCTGCTGTCGGAACCGATCCAATTCTCGACAACTTTCATCAGTACGCCGAGCACCGCGGTCAACTGGTATGTCGATGGGATCCACAACGGCAACGCCGCCGTGGGCACCATCACGGCCGCGGGCCTCTACACCGCGCCGTCGCTGGTCGGCAAGCACATCGTGCGAGCGGTCAGCCAGACCAATACGGCCCTTGGGGGCAATTCCACAATCCTGGTCGCCAATGGGACAAACGTAGTGCTGGATCCCTACGTTGCTGCTGTTCCTCTCCACGGCCAACAAACATTCAAAGCCCAATTGTGCTCGGCTCCGCCTTCTGACTCCACCACCTTTTCTGTGGACGGCATCGCCGGCGGCAACAGCACGGTAGGGACCATCACTCCCCAAGGCGTCTATACGGCTCCCGGCGCCACGGGCACTCATAACATCACCCTGAGCAGCGCGGGACTCAACAAGAGCACAACCGGTCAGGTAACGGTCTTCTCCTCCATCACCGCCGATTTCGCATCGCGCGCCAACAACACGGCGGTTGTTCCGGCTGGCATGTTCGGCTATGGCCGCGCAGAATCGATGCATACCACATCCGACAGAAATCTGCTCACCGCGGCGGGCATAACGGAAGCCCGGCTTATGGCGCAGATTACCCAGGTGTTTGCCACTTCAACTCCGAACTGGTCAAAGATCGACCCCATGATCGCTAGCATTCAGGCCGCTGGCCAGCACGCCATGCTTCAGTTGAACCAGTCGCCGCCTTGGCTGCAGCCCCCCGCTGGCGCCGCATGCAGCGGCAATGTTTACGCCGCTCCCACAAACAATAGTGCATGGGCGCAGATGGCAGTCCAATACGTGGAGCATATGGATACCACCTTCCCCGGGGTGGTCACCGATTACGAGATATGGAATGAGCCCAACTCCACGGGAATGTGCGCCGCCGATCACCTGAACAGCTACCTGGCACTCTACGCGGCTGCTGCCCCCGCCATGAAAACTCAAGCTGCTCACGACGGAAAGCCGATCCGCATCGGCGGTCCGGTGTTAACCGGGTACAACGGCATTTGGCTCAGCTCGTTTTTGACTAATGCCTCAACCGCTCCTTACGTTGACTTTGTCAGCTATCACCAGTACTTTGGCGGCACCACCTTCCTGGCCGTCAAGTGGGATACCGACACAGGCCTGCCGTCGCTCTATGACGCCACCCAGAATGTCAGCACCGGCGCCATGGGCGATTACAAGCGCGTGCAGGCGGTAGTGGCCGCGGGAGCCCAACCTGGTAAGGCGTCAACACCCATCTATGTCACCGAATACAACACCAACTGGGCCTTCCTCCAGGACTGCTGCAAGAACAGTCCCACCTACGCACCGCTGTTCAATGAGCTTTATCTGACCGACATGCTGGATTCGATTTACAACGGAGTGCCGCAGATGCCGGCGAAGGTCTTCTACTTTGCGGGTTCGGCCTATCCCTACTTCTGCCTGGTGGGCGTGAAAGACGCGAACAACGATTGCCTGTACTCGGCGGGCGCTGTTCCTGTGCCGTATCCGCAGTACTTTGCGTTTGACCTACTGGCTGGACCCAGTTACCTGGGGCTCGCCGCGGGCGGCCACATGGCCAAGAGCATCTCCCCGCTTACCGGTGGCGGAGGCCTGGCAACAACCGCTTTCTATACCGCCAGCCAGGACGCCATCGTGATCACCAACCCCACATCGACGTCCTATGCGCAAATCCCAGTTACATTTGTAAATCCCGGCGTGAGCTCCACCCAGGGATTGCTCTACAAAATTGTCAACGGAGCCCAAATCAGTTCCACGAACATTTCCTTTGCCGTTCAGGGATCGAATCGGACGACGACGATTGATGTCCCGCCCTATTCGGTTCAGGCAATCTCGCTTAAGTAACTGATTTTGATTCGGATGTGAGCGACGATGTTAGAAGTACTTATCGTGACAATGTCCGATGGTTCGCACAACCGGTAACCTATTTGTGCTGGGCGCCGGCCCTGACTTCGTCAGTAAGCGTGTCCGGTCCGTGTAAACCAGATTTTACGCGCTCTCCAACCCTGCAAAGTTCATTGGAAATTTGCGTGATTTTGACGAGCTCCTAACATGCGGTCATGATTTGGATGCGAATTTGCTTCAAACCCATATTGCTCTTGTTGCATCGAAAGAAAGGTACCCAGTAGGGATACATATCGCTCCCACAAGAAAATCTCAGATTTAACAAACTCTTCGACCCACGCTGTAGAACCGCGAATCTTACGCGGCAATTACTTTATTGTTGCTCGTTGGCAAAGAAGTCGCGTTGCCGCCGACGGCGTGTTTTTGGGATTGCAGTACTTCTTGCATCGTGTTGAGCTTTGTTGCCGGATCAGGAAGCGGTCGATTCGACTTCCTGTGTGGGCCGGAGGCGCATTAAAAAGCATGAATAACAACGCCGTTTCTCTTCGAACTCAAGGGGCCGAGTACGCCAGCCAATTCCAGGCCCACGAAAGCGCGAGTTCCTTCCCCTTCTCGTTGACGCTGTCGCGCGTCGGCGCCGATTTCCTGCTGCTGCTCTGCGCAACCATGACAGGCGGCGCGGTGGGCCACGTGCTCCAGCGAACGGCCTCCTTCTCACTGACCCCGGAGCAGCTGCTCCTCGGGTCCCTGGTGTATTCCGCGCTGGTTCTTTCGTTGCTGGCTGGAGAGAACGGATATCCCCGAGTTATCAGTCTCCTGTGCCTGAAGGAAACGGAGATCGCACTCCGCGTTTCCATTAAAGCCATTCTTGTATGCCTGGTCTTCTCCGTTCTCGCGCGCTACCCGGTGCCGCGCATGGCCACCTTGAGCGCCTGGATGGTCGGAACTCTTTATCTGACCGTGGGCCGCGGGTGGGTACAAGAGTCAATCGCCAAACGGTTCGCGCCATCGCTTCCCAAGCGGCGCGCCCTCATTTACGGCACCAAGCGGACCGCGCGCAGATTCTTCACCGGAGCCCTGCACTCCCCCATGCTGGGTATCGATCCCGTCGCCTTTGTCGGGAATCCCCACGAGATCGCGGAGGAGATCTATAGCAATGACTACTTCCAGCGCGATTCGAGACCGGTGATTCGCGAGCCGTTTTCGGTGGAGATGCTGCGGCGGATGTCGATCGAGGAAGTCGCGGTTTGCGAGACTCTGCCCGAGTCCGAACTCAATCGCGTGCGCGAAATCGCGCAGGCCGCCAATTGCTCCCTCTCCCTGGTGAACAATCAGGAAGTGCTCACCAATCGCCTGCCGACCTGGGTATGGGAGATGGATGGGCTGTTTGTGGCGACCACTTCCATGAGCGGCCCGAGCCGCTTCTATCGCGTGACCAAGCGCGTGTTCGACGTGGTTTCTTCCGCGATTCTGATTGCCCTGAGTCTGCCGGTGTGGGCCATCCTCGCCCTCGCCATCAAGCTGGAATCGAAGGGGCCCATCTTCTTCCGGCAGACCCGCACGGGGGAGAACGGGCGGCCATTCGAGATTCTCAAGTTCCGCAGCATGAAGGTGGATGCGCCCAAGTATGCGCGCTCTCCAGATCAACACAACGATCCTCGCATCACGCGCGTGGGCCGTTTCCTGCGCCAGACCAGTTTCGACGAGGTTCCGCAGTTGATCAACGTGTTGAAGGGCGACATGTCCATGGTCGGACCGCGGCCTGAGATGCCGTTCATCACTGCGGATTACGGTCCGCTGGAAGCCACGCGCTTGACTGTGCCCCAGGGCATCACCGGACTCTGGCAACTGAGTGCCGATCGCCGCTACGCGATCCACCAATCGCTGGAATATGACCTCTACTACATTCAGAACCGCACGTTTCTGATGGACATCGCCATTCTTCTCCACACGCTTGTGTACGCAGCGAAGGGAATCTGACGGACCAGTTCGTAGTTAGTGAACTGAAAACTGGCAAGCAAGTGAACAAGTGAAAGAGAAAGTGAACAAGTGAATCCAAAGTTCTTTATTCACTTGTTCGCTTCTTCAATTTCTTTTTCACGAATGAACTGCAAAGGGCAAAACATGAAGGTCCTCCTAGTCCACAACCGGTATCAACAACGCGGCGGAGAAGACGCCGTGGTGGACGCAGAGGCCTGCCTGCTCGAAAGCCGGGGCGTAGAAGTTGAACGATTCGATGCGGACAACGATGCGATCCACGGCGTCCTGACGAAGATTGGCACTTCGATCAACCAGTTTGCCGGATCCACCGACATGCGGCGGCGCGTCGCAAATGTCTTGAAGCAGTTTCGCCCCGACGTGGTGCACGTTCACAACTGGTTCCCAACTATTTCCGCTTCGATCTTCAGGCAATGCAAGTCAGCCAATACTGCCGTCGTGCATACCATCCACAATTACCGCCTGCTTTGCGTGGGTGCGACGCTCTTCCGCGACGGGCATGTGTGCGAGGACTGCATTGGCACCACGCTCAGGACCCCGGGAATGAGGCACAAGTGTTATCGCGGCAGCGGGATCGGCAGTGCGGCCGCAACCATGGGGATGCTGGCGCATTGGGCGGGCGGCACATGGCACAACGCGGTCGACCGCTTCATTGCGCTGACGGATTTCTCGCGGCGGAAGCTCATCGAGGGCGGCCTTCCCGAAGAGAAGATCGTAGTCAAGCCGAATTTCGTTGACCCGGAGCCTGAGCCTGGCCCGGGAGACGGCGGGTACTTCCTTTATGCGGGGCGCCTCACTGAAGAGAAGGGCCTGCGGGTTCTGATCGAGTGCTGGAAGAATGGGCACAATTTGCCGCCGCTGTGGATTGCCGGCGATGGCCCATTGCGCGGAGAAGTACAAAGCACCGCTGCCACAACGCCTAACGTGCGCTGGTTGGGCATGAAGACCAGCGATGAAGTTTTGTTGCTGATGAAGCACGCCAAGGCTATCTTGTGCCCTTCCTTGTGGTACGAGGGTATGCCGAGAGTGGTCATTGAATCGCTTGCTGTAGGTACTCCGGTCATAGCCTCCAGAATTGGCGGTTACCCGGAAATGATTGTCGATGGGGAATCTGGGGCGTTGTTTGCATTCGGGGATGCAGGCGCATTGCTCGGTCGCATACGAGAGTTAGAAGAATGGAATGCATTCGCGAGAATGCGGTCCAGCGCAAGGCTCCGTTATCTGGCCGAGTACACGGGGGAAAAGAACTTTTCGGTATTGCTCAATATTTATAGAGCGGCGATGTCTCCCGGACGCAGTGCCTTCCCGATTCCAGCTTCCCTGGAACCTGTTCCCTGATGTACGGGGCGCCGTTTTCACCAGGAGGGGCGCCTGAATGCGACGGAATTTCGAAAGGGTATGCCCTTTCGAAACATGTTTATTTTTTGGAAATGAGCGAAATGAAATGGCGAAACAAGGACCGTTCGCCCGTTGGCAAGCAAGGTATCAGAGCAAATCGCTGAAGGAGGCACCTCCAAATGTTTGATTCGAATCAACCGGGCAGAAGCACGCTTGCACCTTACCAGCCGCGTACGGCAGAGGCGCAACGCATGGACGACTTTTCATTCCGTTTTGGCGAAGGTGAGTCGCTAAAAGGGGTGTGGAGTGTAATCCGCAAGCGCAAAATCGCGATTGCGGTGGCGGGGTGCATCGGGGTGGCCCTGGCGCTGGCTGCGTGCATGGTGCAGACCCGGCAGTACCTGGCCACTGCGACCGTTGAAGTGGGAAATACCGATGCGTCGCAAACCAGTCTTCGCCTGAACGCTCTGCCCGCGCCGCCGAGTTCGGACGAGATGAAGACCGATCTTGCAACCCACATGCACGTGCTGCAAAGCCCGAATGTGCTGCTCGGAGTAGTCCGCGATCTGAAGCTGCAGGACGAGGCGCCATTTAAATTCAAGCCCACGATCATGGGCGCGATCACGGGCTCGAATGCGCAGATTCAAGACGAGATCCAGCGCGGCCTGCCGCTGGAACGGGCTCCCTATTCGCGCGATCGGATCCTTGCCATATTCGCCAAGAAGCTCAAGATCGAAAATACGCCCGATACGCGCTTGATCACGGTCTCCTATTTGAATCCCAATCCCGACCGGGCCGCTACCATCGCCAATGCCATCGTGCAGGAGTACGTGACGTACGAGGCGCGCTCGCGGGCTACATCGGATGCGCAGAAGTGGCTCGGCGATCAGCTCGCGGACCTGAGGACGAACTACCAGAACTCGCAGGATGCCCTCGCCGAATTCGAGCAGAAGACCGGCCTGAACGGAATGGTGCTCGGCGTGATGGGTGAAGGCGGATCGGGAGCCGCAACCCACGTGCCCGCCCTCGATTCGCTCGACTCGCTAAATCAGCAACTGATCGCGGCCGAGACCGATCGCATTGCCAAAGAGGCCGTCTACCGGCTGACGAAAACCCATGATCCCGAAGTGGTGGCTTCCATTGCCGCCAACTCCGGTGACAGCAACGCCGCCTCAGAAACAGCCGTCAGCGGAGCCGGACTGGAGTTGTTGCGCAACTTCCGCCAGCAGCAGTCATCCCTGCGCGTGACCTATGCCGACATGCTGACCAAGTATGGTCCGAATAACCAGCACCTGATCGAGACCAAGAGCCAACTCGATACCTTAAACACGCAAATCGCAGAAGAACTGGGCCGCATCAACGAGCGCGCCCATCAGGAATACCTCTTCGCGCAGGAAAAAGAAGATGGCTTACGCAAGGCCGTCAATACCCAGGAGAAAGTGGCCGGCAAGCTGAACGTGAGCTCAGTCCGCTTGCAGTCCCTGTCGCAGGAAGCGGCCTCGAGCCGGCAACTCTACGACGCGCTCTATGGAAAGCTGAAGGAACTCAACATTCAGTCGGCCCTGCGCGCCACCAACATCGGGATCGCGAATCCGGCGCTTCCACCGGCCAAGCCGAAGCGCCCCAACCCTCCTCTGTACGTGGCCATAGGCCTGATCGCGGGCCTGTTCTTCGGCGTATCCTCGGCGTTCGTTCGCGAACACATGGACGACACCTTGAACGTCGGGCTGCAGCTTCAAGGCGGCGCTCCGCTGCCGATGCTGGCAAACATTCCGTCATCTCCGGTCCTGAAGACGCTGCCCTCCAAAGCGACGGAGTCTTCCCTCGAAGAGTCAAGCCCGCTGCTGAATGATCCGCGTTCCGCCGGCGCCGAATCATTCCGGTCCCTGCGCACCGCCATTCACGTGGCTTCGCACGGTAGCCTGTTGCATTCGCTGCTGGTCACCAGTCCGCTCTTCGGTGAGGGCAAGTCCACCGTGGCATACAACACCGCCATCGCATTCGCGCTGGCCGGAAAGAAGGTGTTGCTGCTGGATGCCGATATGCGCAAGCCCACCCAGCATCAGCTCTTTGATCGCCCCAGTTCCCCTGGCTTGAGCGATCTGCTCGAGGGCAGCGCCACCACGGCGTCCGTCATTCATCGCCACCGTTCGGTGCCGTCTTTGTCGCTCCTTCCCGCCGGGTCGGAGACCATCTCCTCGGCTGAACTGCTTGAATCCGACAAGTTCAACGTGTTGCTGGCCACACTCACCCAGGAATACGACCTCGTCATCGCAGACAGCCCGCCGATCCTGCTGGTCAGCGACGCCCGCA
>Ga0070717_10000592_pt1 | contig 23200 bp, 22 predicted proteins | sample LARL113metaG_FD_71366 | JGI IMG/M metagenome (GOLD analysis project Ga0070717, IMG submission 71366) | Corn, switchgrass and miscanthus rhizosphere microbial communities from Kellogg Biological Station, Michigan, USA - LAR L11-3 metaG | ecosystem: Host-associated > Plants > Roots > Rhizosphere ...
TTCCTGCTTTCCAAGGATCGCAGCACCATGCTGCGCGTAACTCACTTCGACCTGAACAAGGACCCGTTTGTCGAGATTATGAATAAGATCGACACCACGGGACGACCGTCACGCGGGGCAAAGTCCGCTAAAGTTGTGGTCGTAAATTTTGACGACTTCGAGTGTCCCTACTGCGCGCGCATGCACCAGACTCTGTTCCCCGAAATCTTCAAGGAATACGGCGACCGGGTCACCTTCATCTACAAAGACGACCCGCTGTCGGAGATTCATCCCTGGGCGATCCACGCCGCGGTTGACGCGAACTGCTTGGCAGCGCAAAATACCGATGCCTATTGGGACTTCGCCGATTACGTTCACACGAACAAGCGCGAGGTGGATGCAGAAAAGACCCCGGCGGCTCGTCTTGACGCCATCGACAAGATCACAATGCAGCAAGGGCAGAAACATAATCTGGACGTGGCGAAGCTGCAAGCATGCGTCAAGGCGCAAAAGGAAGATGCCGTAAGAGCGTCGATGAAAGAGGCCGATGATCTGGGCGTGAATGGAACGCCGGCCCTGTTCATTAACGGTCGCAAGATTGACGGCGCAGTTCCCATCAGTGAGGTCCGTGCCGTACTGGACGCGGCGCTGAAAGATGCTGGTCAGCCAGTGCCCGAGCACGTTCCATCGGCCCCGAATCCCGGAGCGCGGTAGTTCGCGGCAAAGCGCGGTTGTGGATGCTCACGCGCTCTGCATTCTTGCTGTCGTTGTAGTCAGGAACGGAGAAACATTCTTGAGAAAGCACTCATGCTTTGTTCACGCCGCTGCGGCGCTTTCAGCCGCCATTCTGCTGGCCGCTCTCATCGCCTGCACGCCGCAGACCAGTGGCGATGTGATGGCGACAGTGGACGGCCGCAAGATTTTCCGCTCCGACGTCGACAAGTATTACGACAACAATGTCGCCTCGGCCCAGCAGGTTCCCACAGGCGAACAGGCCACGGCGCTGCGCTTAAACATCCTGCACCAGATGATCGACGACGAGATCCTCATGCGGCGCGCCGAAAAGCTCGGCCTGCTGGCGACCGACGAAGAAGTGGACCGCAAATACAACGAGATCAAAGCTCCTTTTTCGCAGCAAGAATTCGATCAGCGGCTGAAGGATAGGAAGATCACGCTGGCCGATTTCAAGCGCGACATCCGCCGCTCCATCACGGTCGACAAGGTCATGAACAAAGAAGTCTCGTCCAAGATCAACGTCACTGATCAGGACATCACCGATTACTACAACGCGCATAAGGGCGAATTCAACTTGATTCAACCGCAGTATCACCTGGCGCAGATCATGGTGACTCCGGCGCCCAATCCGCAAGCGCCCAATCAAAACGACAAGGCCCAGAACGAAGCCGATGCCCGCAAGAAAATCCAGATGATTGCAAACCGCCTCGACAGCGGCGACGATTTCGCCACGCTGGCGATGAAGTATTCCGAAGACCCCGAAACGGCGGGCAATGGCGGCGATCTTGGCACAGTGCCCGAATCTGGGCTGAAGGGAACTGATCCGGCTACGCGGGATGCCGTCATGAAGCTGAAGCCAGGCCAGTACAGCACCGTCATCAGCGTAGTGAATCCTGGGACCAAGCAGGCAGTGGGATACCGTATCGTAAAACTGGTGTCGAAGGAGCCCGCCGGACAGCGCGAATTGGCCGATCCACGGGTGCAGCAAGCCATCCGTTCGCAACTCCACGACCGCCGCGAGCAACTGCTAAAGGCGGCTTACTACGAGGTGCTGCGCGATTCCGCCAAGGTCGAAAACTACTACGCCAAAAAGACCCTAGACACCAACGGAATAGAAAAGTAGCGTCCTGAGTGCCGCGGTTTGCGGCTACAGCATTCACTTGAAAAACCCCAGCGGAACTAGCAGGAGCGCCATTGACGCAAACCCTACATACTGAAAAATGTGTCTCATCAGATCGATTCTGCCAGATGGATACAGGCGCTTATATTCCCTCTTCACCTTAGCCATTTTCACTGGGTGCATTCCCCAGTGGGATATTTGCTCCGCATCCGGTAGTTTACGGTTGATCTCCCCGATCTCCTGCCACAAGAGGAAAACGGACCGTACGAAGGAACTACATCCCAGGCAGAGAATTACAGCAACCGGTACGCTAATCATGTTCTCTTGCCATCACAGTTCCGCGTTGCGTAGCGCGGTTGTTAAGTAGCGCCGCTGGGCCCTGTCACTCGACAATCGCCAGCACGTCCCCGGCATTTACCGCCGCGCCTCCGCTGACCAGAATCTTCTGAATCGTGCCCTTCTTCGGCGATTTGATTTCGTTCTGCATCTTCATTGCTTCCACGACCAGCACACCTGCACCTGCTTCGACTTCATCTCCCTGGCTCACTAGCACGCGCACAATCTTGCCCGGCATGGGAGCAGTAAGTTTCTTGGGGCCGTGATCGTCCACCGCACGAACGCGCCCGCGCAACGAGCGTGGATCGCGAACTTCCGCTGCAAAGCGCGCGCTGCCCACCCAAAGATGCATCGCGCCGGCAACGCGCTCGCACTTCACCTCATAGGCTTGGTTGCCCATGCAGAGAGAGAGTACATCGCGCCGCGCCAGCACCGCGTCGACTTCGACGTCGCGTCCGTCTAGGCGGCAAAACCAACGGCCATCCGCTCGATTGAGATCGAGCCGGTAGTTCTTGCCGTCGATGGTGATGTCGTAAGTCATGAGAAGCAGTGGTCAGTTGCCAGTGGCCAGTTGTCGTTAGTTCGGTGCAGCATCATCGCGTCGCCTCTTTGTGAGCGGCAATCTTCCAGTTGGAAGTGGCATTCGGCTTATTCACGTGGTCATTGGCGACGGGCCGCTCGTTCGCTCCAGCGGCCGCGGAGCCTAGTACTGCAAATATTCCGGCGGCAATCACCGCGACCTCCATCGCCTTGGGATCGTTCGCACTCTCCTGAGGCTTTTGTTTTAAGAAACGATCGAGAAAACCGGTGTCCATCTTCGCGGCACGAAAATCCGGATCACTGAGGATGCGGCGGAACAACGAAATATTTGTCTTAATCCCGCCCACAAAATATTCATTCAACGCGCGCGTTAGGCGTCTGATCGCCTGCTCGCGATCGGTGCCATAGCCGATCAGCTTGGCCAGTAGCGGATCGTAATCCATGGGCACAGTCCAGCCTTCGTACATACCGCTGTCGCGGCGGATTCCTGGCCCTGAAGGGAGCAGCAGCAGTGTAATTTTGCCTGGGCTGGGGAAATAATTGTTGTCGGGGTCTTCGGCGTAGATGCGGCACTCGATGGCGTGTCCGCGAATCATCACCTCGTCCTGGGTGAACGGCAAGCGTTCGCCGGCGGCGATACGTATTTGCAGATGCACCAAGTCAAGGCCCGTGATCAGTTCGGTGACCGGATGTTCCACCTGCAGGCGCGTGTTCATCTCCAGGAAATAGAAGTTCTTTCGCTGATCGACCAGGAATTCAACCGTTCCGGCATTCGTGTAGCCAGCAGCCTGGGCGACCCGAACCGCGACCTCGCCCATCTTTCGACGCATGTCCGGATCGACGATCGGGGAAGGCGCTTCTTCGACCACCTTCTGATGGCGGCGTTGCAGCGAACATTCGCGCTCGCCGAGATACACCGTGTTTCCGTGCTCGTCGGCCAGCACCTGCATCTCGATGTGACGTGGATTGAGGATCGCTTTCTCGATGTAGACTTCGCGATCGCCGAACGAGCGCTCGGCCTCGCTGCGCGCGCCTTCGAGCGCCGACTTCAGTTCTTCAGCGGCGTGGACCAGGCGCATGCCTTTTCCGCCGCCTCCTGCGGCGGCTTTCAGCATCACCGGATAACCGATGCGCGCGGCAACCTGCTCGGCTTGCTCGTCGGATTCGAGACCGTGCGACGTGCCGGGGACGAACGGAACGCCGGCGCGCTCCATGGCTTGCCGGGCGCGGGTTTTCGAGCCCATGGCGTCCATTGCCGCGGCGGTGGGTCCGATGAACTTTATGCCCGCGTCGGCGCAGGCTCGGGCAAACTTCGCATTTTCGGAGAGAAAACCGTATCCGGGATGGATGGCGTCAGCGTCAGAGCGCGCGGCGACGTCGAGAATCTTTGAAATGTTGAGGTAGGACTCGGAAGCGGCGGGCGCGCCAATGGGATAAGCTTCGTCGGCTTTGCGGACGTGCAGCGAGGCGCGATCCACGTCGGAGTAGACGGCAACCGCGGCAATTCCCATCTCGTGGCAGGCGCTGATGACGCGTACGGCAATCTCGCCGCGATTAGCAATGAGAATTTTCTTGAACATTTTCTTGAGCGGCGGCGCTCGGCGAACCCAAGATTCTACAGTAGATTCCGCAGTCGTGGCGGACTGCGGGAGAGTGCAAAAATCTTAAACCGCTGAGAACGCCGAGAACAGGGAGAACGCGGAGAAATTCAGAGCTTGTGGCGATTTGCTCGCGCAATTTTTTTATCGGCCGACTTTTGCCGCCCGCCGGAGCTGCGGGTTTCAACTTTTCTATGACTTCGGTGAGGTATCCCCTCCCCTCGATTTTGCTCATCGCCAATGTTTATGCGGGTTTTCGCGATTTCGAGTGCACGACTGGCGAAATTCCCCTTTGTTTCAAATTACTTACGGGTAACATCTTGAGAACACAGCACTTATCATGGCCATTGGATCACCTTTCAGTCGCTGCGCTTTCTGGCGGTTGGGGCTTGTCGTTGCTCCGGCGCTGCCAACTGCGTCGCGGGATGAAGCGGTAGCGGATCAGGGTCCAGATCGCAAGCCAGCCGTCGGAGTGGCGGATTTTCTTGCCTTCGACGGCGGAGCGCGGATTGTAGGAGATGGGGACCTCGGCGATCTTTTCGCCCATGCGGCAGAGCTTTGCGGTCACTTCCGGGCAGAATTCGAAGCGACGACATCGGAGTTGCAACTGCGCCAGGAGCAAGCGACGAACGACTTTGTAGCAAGTCGCTTCGTCGTGAATGCCGGCCCAGTACAGCAGGTTGGTGAGGTGAGTGAGCAGCTTGGCTCCAAGGAAAAAGCGCAGGCCGCGCTCGGGACGATCGGGGCGCACGCCGTAGACGACGTTCGCTTTGCCTTCTTCGAGCGGACGCAGCAACTTCGGGTAGTCCTGGGGGTCGTATTCGAGATCGGAGTCCTGGATCAGCACATACTCGCCGCGAGCATGGGCCAAAGCAGTGCGAATGGCCGCGCCCTTTCCATAATTTTTTTCGTGGAACAGAATCGTGACGTCATCGATGGGCGGCAGGGCCTGCAGTTTTTCGCGAGTGCCGTCGGTGGAACCATCGTCGACGATGATGATTTCTTTTTTCACGGGCGAGGCCTGGATCGCGCGCAACAGTTCGTCCAAGTGGGCGGCCTCGTTGTACACCGGCACGATTACCGACACTGATTGCTTCCAGCGACTGGTCGCTGAATGATCGGGTTGTAGAGCGGTTGCAGGCGACGTCATGATCATGCTCGTTGTTGCCGGCGTGCTCGCGAGATCCCTTCGACTACGCTCAGGGCAAGCCTTCCCTACGCCTGAAAAACGGCTCCGGTCAGGATGACGCCCTCAAAAACAAGACAAATACGGGCTCATTCGGAGGATTTCTTAGCATAGTATCATCTGTGGCTTGAACCGCACTCCCTCCATCATGCGGCCATCCGCGGCTAAATCAAGTGGGTCGTCGATCCCTGCGACTACGCACAGGGCAGGCCCTGCGGCCGCTGGTCCCGCGATTTCTTGGGCTCACCGGCTGACTCTTCTTTTGCTGGCAGCGGTGGCTACGGCTGTCCGATTTCTTCAAATTGTCAGCAAGCCTTACTGGTTTGATGAGTGTTTCAGCGTGGAGGTCGCTCGAATTGGCTGGCGTGACTTCCTGCGCCTGCTGTGGTGGCGCGAAGCCAACATGTCGCTGTACTACGTGCTGCTGCGGATGTGGCTGCATTTTGGGCAAAGCGAGTTTTTCATTCGCAGCCTTTCGGTGGTGATTGCCGTGGCCACGCTGCCGGCGATTTACTGGCTGGCGCGGCTGCTGTATGACCGGCGAGTGGCATTGATTGCGGCGGCTTTGTTCAGCTTCAATGCGTACAGCGTGCGCTACGCGCAGGAAGCGCGGAGCTACGCGCTTTTTCTTCTGCTGGCGACGCTTTCTTCGGGATTCCTCATCGCGTTTCTGCGCGAGCCTGTGCGGCGCAACTGGTTGGGGTACATCGTCTTCAGCATTCTTGCCGCGTACGCGCATTTTTATGCGCTGCTGCTCGTGGTGGCGCACTGGATTGCGCTGCGCTGGCTGGCAACAGATGAATCTGGCTCAGCGGTGCGGGTGCGGGTGCGTCGCGGCTGGATCGTGATCGGCGTCGCGGTGCTGCCTCTGCTGGTCTTTGTGGCAAAAACGGGGGCGGGGCCGATCCGGTGGATTCAACGGCCGGGCATTGGCGATGTGCTGGAGTTCTACGAGCACCTCGCGGGTGGCAGCAATTGGGTGCTTCTGGCGATCTGCGGCGTGGCGGGCATAGCTGCAATGATAGTTGCTGGGAAGAAATTGTTTACTCGCGATCAGGCTTGGGAGACATGGCGCATACAGTTTTTGTTGACCTGGCTTTTCTTTCCGGTGGCGCTGACAGCTTTGTTGTCGGTTGCGCGTCCGGTTTTTTTGGGGCGCTACATGATCTACTGCCTGCCGGCGTTGCTGATTCTGGTGGCGGCAGGGCTGGCGCGGGTACGTCCATCCTGGCTGCTGGGGGTGGCGCTCGCGGGAGTCCTGCTTCTGAGTTTGCAGGGGATTGTTTTCGTTTACGGTCATGACTACGACAACGAACGCGACGCATCGGAGGCGGCGAGCAACTTCATTCTGCAGCACAGCGAGCCGGGAGATGGAATTGTGTTTCATATTGCGGGGACCCTCGTGGCTTACGAATTCTTTCGTTCCGTGCGCGGCGGGGTAAATACAGCAGGTCCGGGCTTCACGGGGCAACTCGGGCCCGAAATCTTGTTTCCTCACCACGGGGCGGGGCTTGACTATCGCGACTTTACCGGCAAACCAACTGAGGATTGGGTGCGCACGATTGGGAAGCGGCGCGTGTGGGTCATGCTGATGAACAATGGGTCAGCGGAGAAGCCCGATCCTACTACCGTGATGCTGAGTAGAGCTCTTCCAGATTCGTTTCCTCGGATGGTGCGGTGGCAGTTCATCAAGGTCGAGGTGCGGCTTTACAGTCGGGAGTAGAGTTTGCGTTGGGCGTGAGGCAAAAGCTCTTAACCGCAGAGATCGCTGCGGAGTGCGGAGGACGCGGAGAAAACCGATGCGGACATGTTCGCGATTCAGGCGAAGGGCCTGTGCATGGCGCGGGCAAGTGCATAGGTCCTTCGCTTTGCTCAGGATGACAGGTGCTTCAAAGGGTAAAGCCCCCTTCGGTTATCGACGAAGGAGGCTTAATGCGAACGACGCTAATCTTACTTTTGGTCCACCGTGATTCCGCCTTGGGCGCTTTGGGCGGCTTTTTCGGCTTTGGCCTTTTTGACGCGGAGGGTTTCGTCTACCCAGTGGTCGGCGGTCTTGAGATCTTCGGCGCGGGCAGACAAGTCGTCGCATTCCACGTCGCCCTTCTCGCGGTACATCAGGTTCAGGTAGGCCATCGCGTCGTCGTAGTCAGGACGGAGTTGGATGGCCTTGTTGAGGCTGTCGATGCCTTCCTGGATGGCGGCCGAATTCTGCGTCTTCAGATCTTCGCAGACTTTCTTCTGGTCTTTGTTCTTGGGATTCAGATTCTCTTCCGGCTTCATGCCCAACGCAGCGCGTTTTTCCATGCGGGGCTGGTAGGCTGCGGTCCAGTCGATGACGCCGATCGAGTAATAAGGCTCGGGATCGTTGGGGTCGAGGTCAGACGCCATGCGGTAATATTTTTTGGCGTCGTCCCACTTCTTCTCGTTGAGGTAGAGATAGGCGACGCCTTTGGCAGCGTTGACCTTCTGCTCGCGAGAAGGATTGGCGTCGATGACCCTTTGATATTCATCGATGGCTTGCTGGGCGGTGCGCAGATTTTCCGGCGAGTCGACGCCGGGAATATACTGCGACACAAACGCGGTGGCCAGATACATACGAGCGTTGATCAGGCTGGGATCGAGCTGAACCGCCTGCTGAAAGTGATCGATGGCCTGCTCGTAGTGGTTGTTCTTGTACGCTTCCACGCCCTTGTTGAGCTGGTCGCGCGCCCGTAGCTTGTCACATCCCACAGAAGGAAAGAGCGCCAGCACTAGCGCCGCCAGCGTGATAAGTCTTGCATGGTTATTCATTGCGGTATAAGTCTCCCTCGATGAAGCATCCTAGGCCCAGAGACATCGATTTGACAAGCGCGGTTTGACAAGGCGCGGGCCGGGGCAGCACGGAAGCGTGGCGCTCCCGTGCAGTGGGCCGAGTACGAAATTCGCAACTCCAAGCTTTTACTGGACGGGCAGATCAGGCGCCCGCTTCGATCTTCGCGGTAATGAGACCGACTTTGTCCACGCCGGCGGCATGGGCAAGGTCGATGACATTGGCGACGTTGGCGAAGGGGATGGCATCATCGCCCTTCACGAACATGACCTTTTCCGCGCGCTGTTTGTAAATGTCGGTGAGCCGGCCCTGAAGGTTGTCCCAGGTCGCGTCTTCGTTATTGATTTTGACGCCCGGCGCCTGCCCCGCACCCCGGTCGATCAACTGCACGACGATGGTGCGGTCGGGCGTGTTGTTCTTGGGAGCATTGGGCGGAGGCGGCTGAGGAACCAGCGCATCCAGTCCTTTCGGAGTGACCGGCGAGATCACCATGAAGATGATGAGCAGCACCAGCAGTACGTCAATGAGCGGTGTGACATTGATGTTTGCACTTTGGCCTCCGCTCGGGCCGACTGCCATACCCATAATCGTTCTCCTCTATAGCCCGCTATTGCCCAGGCGTAGCCGGGGGCGGCGGGGTTTGAGCAGTTTTCTTCTGCTCGGTGAGCAAGCCAAGGTCATCGACCCCGGCAGCACGAACCGCGTCCACAACCTGCACCACGCTGCCGAAGCGGCTGCGCATGTCCGCCTTCACGTACACGCGCTTATCCTGCTTGTTGGCGAGGCGATCTTTTACTTTGCCGGTGAGGTTGTCGACTGCCATCTGTTCGCTGCCGAAATAAACTTTGCCATCCCGAGTAATGGAGACCAGGAGTGCGTCTTCCTTGTCGGCATCCGGCATTTGTTCCGGGTTGTTGACCGGAGCCATATCCACGCTAATGCCTTTCTGCAACATGGGCGTGACCACCATGAAGATGATCAGCAGCACCAGCATCACGTCCACCATGGGCGTGACGTTGATTTCCGAGCTGATCTTTGAGCCTTCGTCTCGCTTTGAAATTGCCATAGCTTGATATCTCCCGTGCTCTCGCCGCGGTCCGGAGCCGAAAGGCGCTCCGCGCTGAAGTTGGGAAGGCCCGGCGCTGGATCGCTCCAGCGCCGGACAAGCAACTCACTGCGGAAAACCGACCGAGCCGGCTTCGTTCTTCGCGAACGCCTTACCGGCGAATATCGCCGCGCTTCTTCAGGAAGTAATCGATCAATTCGCTGGACGAGTTGTCCATCTCGACGTCGAAGGCTTCCACGCGACCGGTAAGATAGTTGAACATCATGACGGCTGGGATGGCGACGAGCAGGCCGATGGCCGTCGTAACCAGCGCTTCCGCGATACCCCCGGCGACTGCAGCCAGACCGGTGGCCTTGGAGTTGTTGATGCCGATGAAGGCGTTCAGAATGCCCATCACCGTGCCGAACAGCCCCACGAAGGGTGCGGTGGAGCCGATGGTGGCGAGACCACCCAATCCGCGCTTGAGTTCGGCGTGGACGATGGCTTCGGTGCGTTCCAGAGCGCGCTTCGAGGCTTCGATGGTTTCGCCAGGGATCGCGCCGGGGCTATCCTGGTGAGCCTTGAACTCCATCAGGCCGGCGGTGACGACCTTGGCCAGATGGCTCTTCTTGTTGCGCTCGGCAACTTTGATGGCTTCATCGATACGGCCATCACGCAGAGCGCCGGCAACGGCCGGAGCAAAGGCGCGCGACTGTTTGCGGGCCGCGCTGTACGCCATCCAGCGATCGATCATCACGCCGATGGACCAACCCGACATGATGAAGAGAATGATGACCACGGTTCTAGCGACCCAGCCCATTGCCTTCCACAAGCCCAATGGATCGGTAGCCAAGGTTCCGCCGCCTTCCTGGACGACCCAGGTGGCTGCGGACATAACGTGACTGAGCGTGACACCTGCTACGTGAGCTGCGAACATGAGTTGCTTTCCCTCCTCGGAACTCTCGACATTATTTGCTTGGACACTTTGATGCGCATTGCGGTGCCAGGCGCTGGCTTCAAGAATTAAATCGCCAGCGGATTGCGACTTTCGCCTCACAAGGCACGAACCCGGACTGTCGAGTTCTTGCGCTAAAGCGACGGTGCCGGGTTCACGAAGCCCTTCCCGTCCGCCAAAAGATGATGGCGTAGGACGGGAAGGTGATGCACACTTCTACGAAAAGTTCGAACCGCGCCGCGCTGGGAGTTTATCCCCCGGCGAGCGTGAAGTTCACCTGCACCTGGGTCTCGACCTCGACGGGCTCACCGTTGAGCAGGTACGGCTTGTACTTCCACTGCTTGACGGCTTCGATCGCGGCCGGAGCCAGCATGGGATGCCCGCTGATCAACTGCAGGTTCTGGATGCTGCCGTCCTTGCTGATTTGAGCCTGCAGAACCACCGTGCCCTGAATGCGCGCCTGACGTGCCAGCGGCGGATAGGTCGGGCTGACCTTGCGGATCAGAAGTCCAGACGATACGCCGGAAGAAACGCGCACGCGCTGCGGCGTGGCGATCTTCGGCACCGCAACGGGCGTGGAACTGAGCACGCTGCCAATCACGCCGCCCATCGATCCGCCCGGGACGCCGCCCGGAACGCCGCCCACCACGCCGGTAGTAGCCATTGCCGGCGGTGGGGCTTCCTCTTCCTTGATCATCTCGACTTTTTTAGGAATCTTGGTCGGAGTGCGCAGTTCGCCGTTGATGATGTCGGTCTGAACCTGCTTCACCACGCGCACCGGCGCAGCGGCAGGAGGTGGTGGCGGCGGAGGCGGCGGGGGAGCTACCAACATAAAAAGCGTTGTCCCCTTGGGCAACGCTTCGGTGAAAATCAGCGGGATCAGAACCATGACGCCGACGATCATGATCTGGATGGCAAACGAGATGATCGACGTGAATCCCCGCTTGGTCTTGAGCTTGCCGCCCGATTCGATAAGGCTGTCTTCAAACATGTGATTCTCCCCAAGTACAACTTCGAACCCTACGTATACTTAGACACCGGACGCTTCCCCTTTGCTCCCAGTTTTCGCTGGCGCCTAGCGGGCTTTACGAGCCCCGGAAAGGCGCTTTAGCAAATACGACTAAATGCCTACATGACAAGGGCTAACGCAATCAGCACCTGCCCGCCATCGGGTAACTTACCTAGACCGGCCCACCATCGCAGTTGGCCGTTTGCCCTTTTCGATCCGCCAATCCTGATAGGCCACCAGGATGGGAGCTGCAATCGCAATCGACGAATACGTGCCGATCAAGATGCCGATTACCAGTGCGAGGCTGAAACCACGAAGCACCTCGCCACCGAACAAAAAGAGTGCGAGTACGGTAAGGAAGGTTAAGCCCGCTGTCAAGATAGTTCTGCTTAGAGTTTGATTAATACTGCGATTGACAATGTCGGCTAGCTTCTCGCGCCGCATGAGTTTAATGTTTTCGCGGATGCGGTCAAATACCACAATCGTGTCGTTATTGGAGTAACCAATCAGGGTGAGAATGGCGGCGATGACGGTCAAGGTGATTTCCTGATTTTTGAGGGAAAAGACCCCTACGGTGATGAGAGTATCGTGAAACACCGTCAAAACCGCCGCGACGCCATAAATCCATTCAAAGCGAAAACCCAGGTAAACCAGCATCCCCAGCAGCGAATAAAGCGTGGCCAATCCAGCCTGTGTGCGTAGCTGGGAGCCGACCTGGGGGCCGATGATCTCGACATTGCGGATGCCAAAGTCGGAGAGATAGAAAGCATCGGGGAGCGAAGCCGCCACGCGAGGGTCGACTCCGGGAGCGCTCTGCAACTGATCGACGGAATTCAAGACACCGCCCTGGACCTTGTCTCGATAATCGACAATCGCCTGCGCCACGGCCCCGTATTTTTGATCATCGGGTCCGATGTGCAGCGGGTCTTTATCCAGCAGGTAGTTCTTGACGGTTAAAACGCTGGCGTTGTTAAGGTCGGTTTTGCCTGCGGGGACATGGGTTTCGAGCGCCTGGATGATCTTCAGCTTGCCCTGATCGAGCGCCTGCTCGCTGGTTTCACGCACGTCGAGATCGATCAATTCCTCGTTGTTCGAGGCCACACCCAAACGCTGCAGTTTGAAATTGCGCAGCCCGGCATGATCGAGTTCGGCACGGATCGCATTCTCGTCAGGCGTGTGCGAGAACTTCACATACACAAGGGTCCCGCCACGGAAGTCGACGCCCCACGGGATGTGGTGCCAAAACAACATTGAAAGCAAGCCTGCGACGCTAAAGACCAGCGAAAAGGCGAGAAAATACCACTTTTTGCCCAGAAAATCTATGTTGGTATTGCGAAAGAACTCCACGGGTTTGTTTAGCCCCTTATTTTCTATGACTTATGTGAAATTTGTGATTGAGTAATTTGGTAATTTTGTAATCTAAAATCTCCCGAGACCACGGTTTTCAAAACCCAATTACCAAATTCCCAAATTACTCAATGTTTTCTAAATGCTGAGCGCTTCTCCGCGCTGTTTGCGGCTGAGCACCCAGTCGAATATGAAGCGCGACACGAACACCGCGGTAAACAGGTTCGCGAGCAAGCCGAACGTAAGCGTGGTGGCGAATCCTTTTACCGGACCGGTACCAAAGATAAACAGAATGGCGGCCGAAACGATGGTGGTGACGTGCGTATCGACGATGGTGATCCAGGCATGGCTGAAGCCCTGATCCACTGCCGAGGGCGGCGTCTTGCCATTGCGCAACTCTTCGCGAATGCGCTCGAAGATCAGCACATTGGAGTCTACGCCCATGCCGACCGTCAGAATCACGCCCGCAATTCCCGGCAAGGTCAGGGCCACATTGACTCCGGCGATGGTCGACCAACCGAGGAATCCGAGCAGAATAATGAGGTTCATGATCAGCGCAACATCTGCGTTGATGCCGGCTCCGCGATAGTAAATGAGCATGAAGATTAGCACGGCCACCATACCGATGACGGCAGCGCGTACGCCGGAGCGGATCGAATCCGCGCCCAGCGAGGGTCCCACGGTTTCCTCTTGCAGATACTTAATGCTGGCGGGTAGAGCGCCAGAGCGCAGGATCATGGAAAGATCTTTGGCCTGCTGCTCGGTCATGCGGCCGCCGCTGATCGAGCCCTGATCGCGGATCGGCTCTTTGATATTGGCAACTTCTTGAACCTTATTGTCGAGCACCACGGCCAGGCTGTCGCCGACGTGCGCGGAAGTAAAACTGTAAAACCTCTGTCCACCTTCTCCCGTCAACGAGAAACTTACGCTGGGCTGACCGTTCTGGTCGGTGCTGGGCTGGGCGTCCCGCAGATCTTTGCCGCTCACTGCGGAAACGCGCGAGACCAGATACCAAGCCGGTCCCTCGCTCTCAGCGCCGGGCATGCTGTGTCCCGGAAGGAGAAGCGCATCTGCGGGTATGACTCCGCCCTTATCCTGCAGCGCCGCCTGCTCGCTGGGATACGGGCCTCCCAGAGACTGCTTGATCTCGAGCATCGCGGTGGACTGCATGATATCTTTCACGCGGCCGAAATCGTCCACGCCCGGCAGTTGCACCAGAATCTGATATTGCCCGAGCCCGTGCTCCTCGATGGTGGGCTCGCTGACGCCGAGAGCGTCAATGCGGTTGCGGATAGTCTGGATGGCCTGAGTGACCGCTTTACTCTTCAGGTCATTCAAGGCGGAAGGTCTCATCGCCAGAATCCAGGTGTTGTTGGGAGCGCCGGCGGGAGCGTCGTACTCCGCCAGCCGGTCTTGCACGATGCTGACCAGGTCGCCGCGGGCACTGGGCTGCACGCCCTTCACCACGAGGTGGTCGGGATTGTTTTGCGGGTCGGGCTGGGTAATCTCGGTGTAATCGATTTTCCGCTTGCGCAACTCATCTTTCAGAACTTCCACGGCATTCTGCGCCACCACGTTGACCGCGTCGTTGACCTGAACCTGCAAGATGAGGTGGGTTCCGCCGCTCAAGTCGAGGCCCAGATGGATGTGATCACTCAACGCCGCGAGCAGGCCCTGGGCGGAGAGACTCTTTGGAATGCCAAAGATTCCGAACAGGAAAAACAAGACCGTGCCAACGATGAATAGGAGCTTCCAGAGAAAATTCTTGTTCATAAAAGTCAGTGGCCAGTGGCCAGTGGTTAGCGGTCAGGGATTCGAATTAACTGACCACTGATCACTGGCCACTATTTTGTTTTCGTTTCTTCCTCACTGGTGGTGACCTGCTGCACCGAGGCCTTGGTCACTTCCAGCACGAGATTATTCGGTGGCACGCGCAGATGTAAGGAATCGTCTTTGAGCGCCATGATCGTGCCCCGCAAGCCGCCGCTCGTCGTAACCTTGTCGCCGGTTTTGAGCTGGTCGAGCATGGCCTGCCATTTTTTCTGGCGGCGCTGCTGGGGCAAAATCAGGAGAAAATAAAAAATCGCGAAAATAAAGATGAGGGGCGCGATTCCCAGCCATCCCATACCACCGCCACCACCACCGAGCTGTGCTGCCAGTAAGAATTGCATATTGAGGTCTGAACGTATGTTCGCGAAAAACCGCCGGCGCCCATCAGCGCCGCGGGAGCTGATATGTCACCACGGAGTTTAGATCGACTTCGGCCGGGTCTTCGGCTTCAGGTTTGAATCCGGGGAGTGCTTCCCACTGAGTCTACGATTTCGGTCTTGACCAGACACTAGAAAGAAAACGGGACTCTTCCCCAAGTGAAATAGAATGCCGTACCCGCCGCATAGTGTCAAGGTAGAAACTCAGGTTGTGGATCGTGTTCAGGACCTGCGCCAACACTTCGTTGGATGCATAAAGGTGACGTAGATATGCTCGCGAGTAGCGCTCGCAGACGCGGCAGCCGCAGTTGGGATCGAGTGGGGATTGGTCTTGCGCATACCGCGCCTGCTTGATTGTGACCTTTCCCTCGGATGTGAACAGCAGGCCGTGGCGCGCGGCGCGGGTGGGAAGGACGCAATCCATCATGTCGACGCCGAGGCTGGCGTACTCGACGATTTCTTCGGGAGTGCCGACGCCCATCAGATAGCGCGGCTTGTCGGTGGGAAGATGCTCGAGCGTGGACTCGACGATTTCGCGGGTAAGGTCGCGAGGCTCACCCACACTCAGGCCGCCGATGGCGTAGCCGGGAAAGCCGATTTCGATGGCGCGTTCGGCGGATTCTTTTCTGAGTTCCTTCTCCATTCCGCCTTGGATGATACCGAACAGGGATTGTGTCTGCTCGGAATACGTAGGGACGGACGCACTCGTCCGTGCGGGGTTTGTCTGTCCTTGGTCTGTCCATCCCTGGTCTGCGGGACGGACGAATGCGTCCGTCCCTACGGGGGCACTGCTCTTCCACGGAACTTCGTGCTTGTGGTCCTCGAAATGCTTTTTGCTGCGCGCTGCCCAGCGGGCGGTCATCTCCATGGACGCTCGGGCGCGGGCACGATCCGCGGGAAACTCCGTGCATTCATCAAAGGCCATGATGATGTCGGCGCCTAGGCCGATCTGCGCCCCCAGAGCGCTTTCCGGGCTAAAAAAATGCGAAGAGCCATCGAGGTGCGAACGGAAGGTGACGCCTTCCTCGTTGACCTTGCGCAGTTCGTTCAGGCTGAAGACCTGAAAGCCGCCCGAGTCGGTGAGGATGGCGCGCGGCCACGACATGAACTCATGCAAGCCGCCCATGCGGCGCACGGTCTCAACGCCCGGCCGGAGGTACAGATGGTAGGTGTTGCCGAGAATCATCTGCGCACCGAGTTCTTCCAGCGTGTCCTGGGGCACGGCCTTCACCGAGGCCAGCGTTCCTACCGGCATGAAAACCGGGGTCTCGATTTCGGCGTGCGGAGTTAGCAGGCGTCCGGAGCGGGCTTTGCCGCTGGTGGTATCGATGTGGAACGCGATGGACATTCTTTCGGATTGTAGCAACGGGGTGGAGTTGACATTCGGAACTTCCCCCAGCTTTGCCGCAAAGAACGCGGCAAAGATGGGGCACGCGGGTTCTCAAATCTGCAATCTTCAGTCCAAGATTGGGATGGTTTTTGCGCGAACAATTTTGTTTTCTATGATCAGCCTGCCGAGCGTGACCGGCAATTTGAAGCGGCGCGGGCCGGCGCTGCCGGGATTGAAGTAGAGCACGCCGTTGCGCGTCTCCTGCTTCGGGATGTGGCTGTGGCCGGAGATCACGACTGTGAAGCCTGCGGCTTCGGGCTTGAGGTCGAGTTGCGCGAGGTTGTGCAGTATGTAGATGGAAAGGCCGCCGATCTCGGCGACTTCAGTCTCGGGCAATCTGCGCGCCCAGGGGTCGTTATCGATGTTGCCGCGGATCGCGGTCACAGGCGCGATGGTTGAGAGAGTGGTGAGAATCTCAGGCGCGCCGACGTCTCCTGCGTGAATGATGTGCTGCGAGCCTTGCAGCGCTGCGAGTGCTTCCGGGCGAAGCAGCCCGTGCGTGTCGGAGATAACGCCGATGAAGATGGAGGTTTTCAGATCGGTTCTCAGCTTTAGATTTTAGGTCTGAGGTCTGACGGCGTGCTGCTTTCCCTTCATTTTTTCTACGAACTTCCCGACGCTGACCAGGGTCCGACCGACGGTGCCGCGTCCTATTTCCTGCATGTCGTCGCGGGCGGTCACGCGCAGGGTATAGAAGCGGCCGGCAAGAGACTCCAGCACTGCCTGAGCCTTGATACGGGCGCCGATGCCGCTGGCGGCGCGGTGTTCGATGTTGATGGATGTCCCCACGGTGATCTCGTCGCCTTCACAGTAGGGCTGCAGCGCATGGAAGGCCGCGGTTTCCATCAGTCGGATCATGTCCGGGGTGGAATAAACCGGTGGCAATTCCGGATGGTGCGAGGTGAGCGTGTGGTCGAACTCGACCGTCTCCTCGGCCTCGCCGCGAGCGCCAATGGGAATCTCTCGAGCCAGATGCTGCCCCCTGTAAAAGAAATGAGCCAATGATTCTATCGAACCATTGGCTCGACTTTATGTTGAGTCCCGAAACAGCGTCGGAACTTACGCAACCGCCCTCGCGGTGCGGCGGGCTTCCATGCCATCCAGTGCTTTCCACAACATGCGCGCCGCGTTCTCGGCCGCGTCCAGAGCGGCCTCGGCGGCTTGTGGGTTGGCGGCAATGCGCTTTTCGAGTTGCTTCCGCCAGATATTGGAGTGGTGCACATCGGCGGTGGCATGCAGCGTGAAATAGCCGCAGGTTTTGTGATCGGCGCCGTAGGTCTCGCGCAGGCCACGTTCTTTTTCCTGCGCGATGCGCGGAACCTGCGACTCGTAGGTATAAAAAGCGGCAAGCGCATCCGCGGGAGAGCCCTCGCTGGCCACCTGACGAAAGTGCCGGATGAGTTGCCGAATCTCCCGGACGGGCGTGTGCCATTCGAGATTGCGGGTCGAGCCCATGCCTTCGGCAAAGTCGAGCCAGAGTTCTGCGTGTGGAACCGCGTCCCGTCCCGGCCGCCCTTCCACGCCCTTTTCATCGCACATGTTGGCCAGCACCGCCTGGCGGAGTTCGCCCTCGTCCAGTCGCAGCCCGTTAGCGGCCAGGTACGAAGGAAAGGCTTCGACGTGGTGATAATAATCCTGCGCGTATTCGCGCAGATCGTTGCGCGTCAACTGGCCGGCTGACCAGGCCTGGTAAACAAGGATGGCAAAGCAGGTCATACCTCTTGATCCGCGCGTCCAGTTGCTGGAGAAATTCGGCGGTATTCATCGTGCCCCCTGGAAATTTCGTCGGACAGCCAAATATACGGGCGCAGAACGTGCTCGGCAAGTGATGGGGATCACGGCGTTCGCCAAGTTGCTAGAATGAAAGAAGAAATGTCTGGAAGCATTTTCTGGGGTTCGCACTCATAGTTTGATATGCAGTTCACGGAACAATTCGACGTCGTAGTGGTGGGCGCCGGCCATGCCGGATGCGAGGCCGCAATGGCCGCCGCGCGCATGGGATTGGAGACGGCGCTCTACACGCTGAACGTGGATTTGATTGCGCAGATGTCGTGCAACCCGGCGGTGGGGGGCATCGCCAAGGGGCACCTAGTGCGCGAAATCGACGCGCTGGGCGGCATCATGGGCGAGATCACCGACGCCGTCGGGATCCAGTTTCGTCTGCTGAATACTTCGCGCGGGCCGGCGGTGTGGTCGCCGCGCGCGCAGTGCGATAAGCAGGCCTATCGCCTGAAGATGCGCGAGGTGCTGGAGTCACAGCCAAATCTCAAGATCAAGCAGGCCGAGGTGGCGGATCTGATTGTGGAAGAGGCTTCCGGCTCCCGGCTTTCGGCTTCCGGCGAAGAGGGCACTCAGGATTCAGCACTCAGCAGTCAGTCAAAAGAAACCGCACGCCGAACGCCGGAAGCGCGAAGCCGGGTCCTCGGCATTCGTCTGCGCGACGGCCGCACCGTGGGTGCGCGGGCCGTTGTCATCACCACCGGAACGTTTCTGAACGGACTGATTCACTGCGGAGAACAGCAATATCCTGCGGGACGCTCGGGCGAGCCGAATGCAGTGTTGCTCGGCGAGGCGCTGAAGAAGTTGGGTCTGCGCGGTTGCCGGCTGAAGACGGGCACTCCGCCACGTCTGGATGGACGCACCATCGACTGGGCGCGCTTTCCCGAGCAGCCCGGCGACATTGATCCCACGCCGTTCAGCTTTCGCACGAAGCGTGTGGCGCATCACGATTCGCAAGTGCCTTGCTATATTGCCTGGACCACGGCGGAAACACACCGCATTATTCGCGAGAACGTGCATCGCTCGCCTATGTATAGCGGTCGGATCCAGTCGATTGGCCCGCGCTACTGTCCTTCGATCGAGGACAAGATCGTGAAGTTTCCCGACAAGGAGACGCACCAACTCTTCCTTGAGCCTGAAGGGCTGAACACGCACGAGATTTACGTCAATGGTATGAGCACGTCGCTGCCAGTGGACGTGCAGCTTGCGATCTTGAAGTCGATTCCGGGACTCGAGACTGCCGATATGCTGCGGCCCGGGTATGCCATCGAATATGACTCCATCGATCCGACGGAACTGGAGCGCACACTCGAGACTCGCAAGATTGCCGGCTTGTTCCTGGGCGGGCAGATCAACGGAACGTCAGGCTACGAAGAAGCCGCGTGCCAGGGATTGATGGCGGGCATCAACGCCGCCTTGCAGGTGAAGGGGCATCCGCCGCTGATCCTGGACCGCACCGAAGCTTACACAGCGATCCTGATCGACGACCTGATTTCGAAGGGCACGAACGAGCCGTATCGTATGTTCACATCGCGGGCGGAGTTTCGCCTGCACTTGCGCATTGACAATGCCGACCGGCGGCTGACTCCGCATGGCCGCCGCGTGGGCTTGATTTCAGATGAGGCGTGGGAAGATTTTCAGGCGAAGCAGCAACGTCTGAACGAGATGAAGATATCACTGGAAAGAACGCGGATCACGCTTGAAATGTTGGAGAAAATCCATGCTCGAACTGAGGGTTGTCATTCCGAGCGGAGTGAGGTGAAGCCGAACGCAGTCGAGGGACCTTGTGTTCTGCCTGTCGCGGACTTCTCTTCAGCCAGCGGCCAGACACTGGCGCAGTTGATGAAGCGTCCCGAAGTCACAGTGGAGCAACTCGTACCGATCCTGCGGGAACTGGCGCCAGAGTTTTTTGCCAGGAAGTCCTCCGTGCCCTCAGTGTCCTCTGTGGTTAAGCTTTCTTCAGAAGTCAGAAACGAGCTGAAGTCGGTCGAGACCGAGATCAAGTACGAAGGCTACCTCCTGCAGCAGCAACGCGCCATGGAGCGCCTGAAGAAAGCGGAACAGCACACGATTCCCGAATGGTTCGACTACCGTTCAGTCAGCGGACTCTCGCGCGAGATGCAGGAAAAACTAGCCCGCATGCGTCCCCGCACGATCGGCCACGCCTCACGCATTCCGGGTGTGACCCCGGCAGCGGTGTCGCTAGTGCACGTCTACATCGAAATCCAGGCACGCAGGCGCGACCAGGCCGCCGCACTCTAAGGCCGAGGCCGCTCGCGCGACTCGTCTCTGGTTTGCAGTTCTTCGGCGAGCTTCAGCTCGCTCTCCGCTTCGTCTTTCTTTCCCATGTCGCGGTAAGCCTGGCCGAGCAGGTGATGCGTGGTGGGATTGTTGGGGTCCATGGTCGCCGCGCGCTGCAGGGCGCGCACGGCTAAATCGAATTCACCTTTTTTCTCGAGCACCTTCCCCATGAGGATGTAAGGCCCGGTCGACGTCGCGTCGAGCCAGATTGAGCGCTGCAGCAACTGCTCCGCCTCTTCGAACTTTTGCACGCGCGAATACGCGTCCCCCAGTTTGTAGTAAGTTGCCGCATTCGCCGGGTTGATGGACAATTCTTTCTGGAATTCTGCGATCGCCTCCGGCACTCGCGATTTGTAGAGATAAAATTCGCCCAAAAGGAAATGCACCAAGGGGAGTTTGGGATCGAGAGCCGCCGCCTTCTGCGCGTATTCTTCCGCCACCGGATCGTATTCCTGACGAAACAGCATTCGCGCCGTAAATAAGTAACTGGCAGCCGAGTCTGGAGGCACAGCGAACATCTTGGCAAACGCACCGCGAGCCTGGTCGTAATTTTTCGTCTGGATGTAGCAGATACCCAAAATGTAGGAAGCATCCACGTTTGCTCGCGAGTACCAGCCTTGGACCTTCTCGAGCAAAGGAATCGCGTCCGTGGGATGCCCGCCGAGGTAATACGAAAGGCCGAGCAACTGGATTGCTTCGCGGTTCGCTGGATCTGCTGCGGTCGCTTTTTTCAGATGCGCGATCGCCTTAGGGAAATCACTTTTCTTGTAGTACGCCGCGCCCATTTCCAGAGCCAGACCCTTTGCTGCGGGATCGCGGGCTTCCACGGCTTGCAACTGTGCGATGGCGTCGTCGACTTTGCCTTGTTGCATCAACTTGCGCGCCTCTGCAAACTCGGAAGAAGTGCCGGGAGACGTCTGCAGCTGCGCAGAAGGCGCTACCGGAGGCGCGGCCTGCTGCGCCAATCCCCATTCAGAGAGTGCGCCAAAAAATACCGCAAGGAAAACAAACCGAAGTATTAAAAAGAATTCTTTGGTGCGGTGCATATTGAAATTAGAGCACAGTCGGCGCGAGCGGCGGGATGCGATCATCGTCAACAACCACGTCCGCTTCTGCGCGGCAAGCTCTGCCGCTACAATGGCCTGAACATGATTGCCCATCTGCGCGGAAAATTGCTGGCCAAGCATCCCAACCAGGCCATCGTCGAGACAGCGGGCGTCGGTTATGACGTCACCATCAGCGTGCCGACGTTTTCGGATCTGCCGGCGGTCGGCGCCGAGGTCGCGCTGCACATCCATACGCATGTGCGCGAAGACCAGATTGCGCTCTACGGATTCCTGCGTCCCGCGGAAAAATTGCTGTTCGAGAAGCTGATCACAGTAAGCGGGATCGGGCCGAAGCTGGGCATCACAATTTTGAGCGGCATGGCCGCCGACGAAATGGTGGGAGCGATTCGGGGAAACGATGTGGCGCGGCTGACGCGCATCCCGGGGATTGGAAGGAAGACTGCGGAACGTATGGTGCTCGAACTGCGCGACAAACTGCCAGAAGCGGGTCCGGCTTCAGTTCCGGCGCTTCCTGCCATGAGCGGCACTGAAGAAGACGTGCTCTCTGCGTTGCTGAATCTTGGATATCAGCGGGCGGCGGCCGAAAAAGCTCTCGCCGCTGCGACAAAGAATGGCAAAGCCACATCGTTCGACGCTCTGTTCCGCGACAGTCTAGCCCTGCTGTCCAAATAGCAAAACCGCAAAGTCTTCCTTCGTGAACCTTCGTGCCCTTCGTGGTAAGAGCCTTCTGTAGAGGGCAAAGCTCTCTACTTCCCAATGCAGAATGTAATGAGATGGCGTACATGGATCATTCTAGAGGCACAACTGCAGCGATGCGCGGTATTGTGGACACAAAGGTGGACACAGTTTCAAAGTCTGCCTTTGCACATCACGGCTCGGAGATCCAAAGCCGTCCAACTGAGTCTCAAATGCGCAGCTTTGAAAAAGTTTAAATTACAACTTTTAACGGGCGGCAGAAGGAGAAACGCCTTAAGATTCACGGTCTGGCGCTCGCCACGGATAAGAAACCGGAAACGCCAATCGCAAGTTTCCGTAGTCCTCAAAGCCATATGCTACGGCCCTCTGCCCCTGCTGCCACGTGAACCTGGAAATCGGTCTGGTCGGCCAGTTGTGACTCGTCATAGCAATCCATCTGCCAACCATTTTCCATCTGACCGCTTGACAGTGTACACCCCTGGTGTACACTTGTGCCTATGCCGAGCCGCTGCGAACAAGTCACGATTTGGGTCTGCGGGGAGTGTGGTCACGAGTGGCAGTCGAAGGACAATACGAAGCCGTTGCGCTGCGCAAAATGCAAGAGTCCTTACTGGGATCGCGTAAAGACGCCTGATGCCAAGGCAACGGTCATGAAACACGCAGGACGGAGCCGTAGAGCACAAAAACCGAGTGAGCTTTGAACAAGAAACGCGCCGTTCCGGTGCGCTAACACCGGACACGGCGCTGACCGATGTCGCCTAATAAGGAGGCAACATGGCTAAGAATCACCGTACCACCGCGTCAGCAATCCCTCAAGAACTGCCCGCCGTGATCGCGCGGGTAGCCCTGTACGCCCGCGTTTCCACCCTAAACGGACAAGATCCCGAGATGCAATTGCGTGAGCTCCGCGAGTATGCATCGCGCCGCGGGTGGGCCGTAACGGACGAGTATATCGACCAAGGTGTCTCAGGCTCGAAGGAAACCCGCCCAGCCCTCAGCCGACTGATGACTGATGCTCACCGCCGCCACTTTGACGCCGTGTTGGTCTGGAAAATCGACCGCTTTGGCAGGTCCCTAAAGCATCTGGTCAACGCACTCGCT
>Ga0070717_10000594_pt1 | contig 23191 bp, 15 predicted proteins | sample LARL113metaG_FD_71366 | JGI IMG/M metagenome (GOLD analysis project Ga0070717, IMG submission 71366) | Corn, switchgrass and miscanthus rhizosphere microbial communities from Kellogg Biological Station, Michigan, USA - LAR L11-3 metaG | ecosystem: Host-associated > Plants > Roots > Rhizosphere ...
GGCGCCGCGTACGTCCGCACTCCCAGCTCCTCCATCGCCTCCGCCACCGGCACGTCGTCGCCGACGGCCGTCAAGAACTGCACGACCGCGCCCATCCGCACCAGCGCAGCGGCCGTCACCGCTCCGCCGCCCGCCGGCTGGACGAGCGGATCGGTGAGGTGCACGATCTCACCGGCCGGCGGGATGAAGGGCGCGTCGGTGTGGGTGACCCACTCGACGTGCCCCACGACGGCCAGGTTCGGGTTGTGGTTGTTCGTCATCGCGCTCGAGGCTCGATGTGCCTAGGGGACGTAGACCACCTTCCCCTGCACCTGCAGGTCCTCCATCAGCTGCTGCCCGGAGGCGACATCCGACAGCGGCAGCACGCGGTCGATCACGGGCTTGATCGCGCCCGACTCGACCGCCCGCAGCGCCGCCGACAGCTCGGCCTTGTTGGACAGGTGCGAACCGAGCAGGTTCTGCTGCTTGTTCCACAGGAAGCGCAGGTCGGTGACGGCCTCGAACCCGGTCGACGCGCCGCACACGACCAGGCGCCCACCCCAGCGCAGCGCGGCCATCGAGGTCGGCCAGGTCTCCTGGCCGGAGTGCTCGAACACGATGTCGGCGCCGGCCTTGCCGGTGATCGCCTTGACCTCGGCCACCACGTCCTGGCTGGAGCGGTCGATCACGTTGACCGCGCCCAGCTGCTCGGCCTTGGCCACCTTCTGCGGGCTGCCCACCACCGGGATCGGGTTGGCGCCGAACATCCGGCAGATCTGGATGGCCATGGTGCCGAGGCCGCCCACGCCGCCCCAGATCAGCACGTGCTCGCCGGGCTGCACCTTCGCCCGGCTGACCAGCATCCGCCAGGCCGTCTCCAGCACCAGCGGCATCGACGCCGCCTCCTCGTGGGTGAGGTTGGAGGGCTTGGGCAGCACGTTCACCGCCGGCATCGTCACGTACTCGGAGTGACCTCCGTCGTTCGGCCCGCTCTGGAAGCCCCAGATCCGGAACTGGCGGCAGAAGAACTCCTGCCCGGTGACGCAGAAGTCACAGGTGCGGCAGGAGAGCCCGGGGTGCACGACCACCTCGTCGCCGACCTGCAGCGACGAGGAGCCGAAGCCGGTGCCCGTGACCTCGGAGCCGAGCGCAGCCACCACGCCCGACACGTCCGATCCGGAGACGTGCGGGAAGATCACCTTCATCCCCGGCATCCCGCGCCGGGCCCAGATGTCGTTGAAGTTGGCGCCGGCCGCCTTCACCTCGATCAGCACCTCGTAGGGCCCGGGCTCCGGCTCCGGGATGTCGGTGTAGCTCAGCACCTCGGTGCCGCCGTGCTCCTCGAAGACGACGGCCTTCATGCGGACAGCGCCTTCCCGAGGTACTCGAAGTTGTCGACGTACCGCCGCACGTCGTCCTCGCTGTGCTGCACCGACAGCGTCCAGTTCTCGGACTTGCCCCACGGCGCCATGAACACGCCGCGGTTGAACTGCGCCAGCCAGTTCACGTACGCGAGCTGGTCGGACACCTCGAGGTAGTCGCGGTAGTTGCGGACGCGCTCGGCCCGGTAGGTGACGGCGCCCCGGGCACCCAGCACGGTGGTGTAGCCGGCCAGCCCGTTGCTCTCGATCACGCCGTCGCACCCCTCGCGCAGGATCTCACCCAGGCGCGAGAACTCGGTGTACGCGTCCGGCACCAGGATCTCGGTCAGCGTGGCGTGCATCGCGGCCATGGTCAGCGGGTTGCCGTTGAACGTGCCGACCTGGTCGATCTTGCCGTCGGCGATCCAGCCCATCACCTCGTCGGTGCCGCCGATCGCCCCGCAGGGCAGCCCGCCGCCGACCGACTTGGCCAGACACAGGAGGTCGGGCGTCACGCCGAAGGCCTCGACGGCGCCGCCGTAGGAGAGCGTGGCACCGGTCTTGACCTCGTCGAACACCAGCAGCGCGCCGTGCTCGTGCAGCAGGTCCTTGACGCCCTGCAGGTAGCCCTCCTCGGGCAGCACGAACCCGGCGTTCATCATCGCCGGCTCAACGATCATGCCGGCCACCTGGCCCTTGTAGCGGTTGAGCGTGCGCTCCAGCGCCTCCAGGTCGTTGAACGGCACCACCCGGGTCAGCTTCACGTAGTCGGCCGGCAGGCCCAGGGTCTGGGGCACCGACACCGGATCGTCGTAGGGGCCGATCTTGTCGGCCGGCGGCGCCACCGACACCATCAGCGCGTCGTGGTGCCCGTGGTAGGAGCCCTCGATCTTGAACAGGATGTCGCGCCCGGTGTAGGCACGCGCCAGCCGCACGGCGTCGAGCGTCGACTCGGTGCCGGAGTTGCCGAACCGCCACAGCGGCAGGCCGAAGCGCTTCTGCAGGTGCTCCGCAACGGCGATCGAGTCCTCGGTTGGCTGGGCGAAGTGCGTGCCCAGGCGGACGCGCTCGGAGACGACCTCGGCGATGCGCGGGTGCGCGTGGCCGACGGCCATCGCGCCGTAGCCGTTGTGGAAGTCGACGTACTCGTTGCCGTCGACGTCGACCACCTTCGACCCGTGCCCCTCGGCCAGGTAGATCGGATGCGGCTCCGTGTCCTGCCAGCTGGAGGCAACGCCCCCGGCCAGCGACCGGCGAGCCCGATCGGTCATCTCCCGCGAATGCTTGTGCCGCTGGTTGAACGTGGCCTCCTCGGCCTCGATCACGCTGGCCAGCCGGGCGGGATCAATGGTGCTTGTTGCGCTCACGACTTCACACCCCCTAGTACCTCTCCATAGCGGTTGTCACGCCAGGCGAGCGCGGCCTTCAGCCCGCTCGACTGGACGATCTGCATGAACTCTCGCTGCTCCGGCGCGTCGGCCGCGTTCAACATGGACGATAGATCGAGATTCATGTTGACCGCCTCGCGCAGCCCCATCGCCTCGTACGCCCGCACCAGCGCGATCTTGGTCAGGCGCAGCACCGGCAGCGGCGTCGGCGCGATCTTGCGCACCAGCGCCTCCACCTCGGCGTCCAGCTCGTCCTCGGCCACGACGCGGTTGATCATCCCCGCCCGCTCGGCAGCCTGGGCGTCGATCATGTCGCCGGTGAACAGCAGCTCGTTGGTCTTCTTCTGGCCCAGCAGGAAGGGCATCAGCAGCGTGACCGGCCCCGACCCGTACCGGATCTCCGGCTCCCCGAAGCGGCCGCTCTCGGTGCTGATGATCATGTCGCAGGCCATCGCCAGCTCACAGCCGCCCGCCAGGCAGTAGCCGCGCACGGCGGCGATGGTGGGCTTGGGCAGCGCCCACAGCTTCATGGTCGCGTCGATGTCGGTGGCCAGCACCTCGTGCCACTCGTGGGCCGGGATGTCGGAGTGGGCGGCCTCGGCGGACAGGTCATAGCCGGCCGAGAACGCGCGCTCGCCCGCCCCGGTCACCACCACCACCTTCACCTCGTCGTCGGCCACCGCTCGGTCGAGCGCGGCGTGCAGCCCCTCCAGCACCGGCCCGTTCAGGGCGTTCAGCTTCTCGGGGCGATTCAGCGTCACCCAGGCCGCCGGGCCTCGGGTCTGATACAGAACGGCTTCGCTCATGCGGCTCGCTCCTCGGGATTGTCCAGCACGATCAGGCAGTCGAGCGCGACGGCGCGCTCGGGCGAGACCAGCAGGGGGTTGACGTCGATCTCTGAGATCTCGGGGTGCTCCGCGGCCAGGCGCGAGACGGCCACGATCGCCTCGATCAGGTGATCGGGCACATCGCCGCCCAGCAGCCGCTCGATCACGGGCAGCGACGCGACCAGCTCGCGGGCGCCGCCGGCATCAAGCGGGGCCAGGCTGTGGGTGATCAGGTCGAGCGCCTCCGCCAGGCCGCCGCCGATGCCGACCGAGACGGTGGCGCCGAAGTCGGGGTCGCGGGTGACGCCGATCATCAGCTCGACGCCGCCCAGCACCTGCTCGGCCACGATCACGCGGCCGCCCATCCGCCGGGCCGCCTCACGCACGCCGGCGGCGTCGGCCAGGCCCAGCGCGACGCCCCCCACCCTGGCCTTGTGGGCGACGTTGTCGATCTTGACCACAACCGGATAGCCGATCCGCTCGGCGGCCGCGGCGGCCTCCTCGGCGGTCGCGCAGCGCTCGGCGCGCACGTACGGCAGGCCGTAGTCCGCTGCGATCCGGGCGGACTCGAGCTCCGGCAGGTCGCCGGCGCCGGGCAGCGGCGCCGCGGCCGGCAGCAGCCGCGAGGCCGGCACGCGCTGCCGGTGCGCGAGCCGCGCGGCCAGCGCCCGCAGGCCCGGCAGCGAGCCCTTCAGCAGAGGGATGTCGTGCTCGCGCGCCCACTCGATGTCCTCGATCGGCGGGTCGGCGGTGGTGACCGTGATCACGCACGGGAACAGGTCGGTGCGGTGGCAGGCCGCGCGCAGGTCGTTGGCGATGTTGGTGGCCAGCTCGCGCTCACCGGCGTGCAGCCACTGGCTGTGGTCGATGTCCGACACGAGCACGTCGAACTCACCGGACTCGGCCATCAGCTCGAATACGCGCGGGAACACGATCCGGTCGTCGTCGATCGCCCAGCAGTCGACCGGATTGCCGACGCCGCTGAAGTTCGGGAACTCGGCCACGATCCGTGCCTTCAGCTCGGGCGAGAACTCCTGCAGCGGGATGCCCGCCTGCTCCGCCTTGTCGGCGAAGTACTCGCCCTCGCCGCCCGAGTTCGTGACCGCCCCGATCCGGTTGCCGCGCGGCGGCGTCGCCCGGGAGAACACCTCCAGGTGCTCCAGCCAGTTGCCGAAGTCGTCGACCCGGATCGCGTTGTAGTACCGCAGCATCCCCGAGAACACCTCGTCGCTGCCGACCATCGCACCGGTGTGCGTGAGCGCCGCCCGGGCTCCCATCTCGGACGTGCCCACCTTCAGCACGATCGCGACCTTGCCGGCCTCGGCCACCCGCTGCAGCGCCTGCTCGAACGCGGCCGGGCGCCGCACGGCCTCGAGGAACAGGCCGATCACGCGGGTGTCCGGGTCGTCGGCGAAGAAGGCCACCATGTCGGCCACGTCGGTCACGGTCTCGTTGCCTGCGGAGACGACGGTGCGGAAGCCGATGCGCGGGCCCAGCGACACCAGGATCTCGCCGATCGACCCCGAGTGGGCGATGGTCGCCACCGGCCCCGGCACGAAGGTGGGATGCAGGCTGCCGATCCAGGGCGACGGATATCCGGGCGTGGCGACGCCCATGCAGTTGGGGCCGATCATGGCGATGCCGGCGTCGCGCACCCGGTCGCTCACGATGGCGCTCACGCGCGGCCCCTCGACCGGCCCGGCCTCGTTGCCCAGTCCGGGTGTGATGATCGCCCGCACGCCGGGCACGGACAGGACGTCGTCGATGGCCGCCTCGATGCGGCCGTGCCCGACGCCCATCACGACCATCTCGGGCACCTCCGGGCAGTCGGCCATCGTCGGATAGCAGCGCACCCCGCAGGCCTCTGCCTTGGTCGGGTTGATCCCGTAGAAGGGCACGCCGGGCACCGTCATGTTCTCGGCGATCCGCTGCGATGTGCGCTCCGAGATGCCGTAAATCGCAACCGACCGCGGCCGGAAGACTCCGTCCAGGTCGGTCCGCAACAGGGGCGAGATGCTAGAGCTCATGCGGGATCTGGCCGATTATGGAGGTCGATGCCGGCACCGGCGCAAGTCTACGCAATTCGTATTGACTGCACTGTTCTCTACGAATATCGTAGTTCGTGACATGACTGACGATCTCGACAACCGCATCGTCGACTCGCTGGTCGAGGACGGCCGCAAGTCGTTCGTCAAGATCGCGGAGGAGCTGGACGTATCCGAGGCGACCGTGCGCCAGCGCGTCGCCCGCCTCACCGCCGACGGCGTCATGCAGATCACCGCCGTCACCAACCCGCTGCTGATCGGCTACGACGCGATGTGCATGCTCGGCCTGCGCGTCGACAAGGCCCAGCTGCAGGCCGCCGCCGACGCGCTGACCGCGCTGGACGAGGTCACCTACCTGATCGCCAGCACCGGCCGCTTCGACTACCTGGCCGAGATCACCTGCCGCAACAACAAGCACCTGCTCGACTTCATGCACCGCCGGCTGCCGAAGGTGCCGGGCGTGCAGGACAGCGAGTCGTTCGGGTACCTGTCGGTGCTCAAGGAGAGCTACCGCGGCAGCGCCTGACCGCTCCGCCACCACCTAGCGATCTCCCTGCTCGGTGAAGAAGCGGCCGGTCTCGCCTCCCGAGAAGAAGCGCGACGTGACCGTCTTCTTGCGCGTGTAGAAGTCGACCGCGTCCGTCCCGTGGGCGTGCAGGTCGCCGAAGAAGCTGCCCTTCCAGCCGGAGAACGGGAAGAACGCGACCGGCGCGGCGACGCCGACGTTGACGCCGATCATCCCCACCTCGACGTCGTGCCGGTAGCGGCGGACGGCCGCGCCCGACTCGGTGAAGATCGACGTGCCGTTGCCGTAGCGGCTGGCGTTCACGATCTCGATCGCCTCGTCCAGCGACTCCGCGTGGATCACCGACAGCACCGGCCCGAAGATCTCCTCCTGGGCCACGTCCATCTCCGGCGTGACCGCGTCGAGGATGGTGGGGCCGACGAACGCGCCCTCGCTGTTGGCCGCCGGGCGGCGGCCGTCGACGGCCAGCGTGGCGCCGTCGCCGATGCCGCGCTCGATCCACTCCAGGATGCGATCGCGCGACGCGCACGAGACGACCGGGCCGACGTCGGTGCCCTCGTCGAGACCGTCGCCCACGGCCAGCTCCTGCGTGCGCGGCACCAGCTCCTCCATCAGCGGCACCTTGGCGTCGCCCACCGCGATCACGACCGAGCCGGCCATGCAGCGCTGGCCGGCGGCGCCGAACGCGCTGCCGATGATGTTGCCGACGGTCTTCGGCATCACGGCGTCGGGCATCACCACCATGAAGTTCTTCGCACCGCCCAGCGCCTGCACCCGCTTGCCGTTGGCGGCCGCCCGTTCGTAGACGTAGCGGGCGACGGTGGCCGAGCCGACGAACGAGACGGCATCGATGCCGGGATGGTCGAGGATGCCGTTGACGACGTCGACCGAGCCGTTGACGAGGTTGACGACACCGTCGGGCAGCCCGCCGTGCTCGTGCAGCAGGTTGAAGACCAGCTCCTGCGTCAGCGGCACCTGCTCCGAGGGCTTGAGGATGAACGTGTTGCCGCACGCGATCGCGAACGGCAGGAACCAGAACGGCACCATCGCCGGGAAGTTGAAGGGGGCGATGGCGGCGCAGACCCCGACCGGCTGCCGGAAGGTCTCGGTGTCGACGGCCGTCGCCACGTTCTCGAGCACCCGGCCCTGCATGGTCTGGGGGACGGCCGTGGCGGCCTCCACCATCTCGATCGCCCGGCCCACCTCGGCCCGCGCGTCCGGGAAGGTCTTGCCCATCTCGCGCGTCACCGCCCGGGCGATCTCGTCCTGGTGGGCCTCCAGCACCTGGCGGAAGCCGAACAGCCAGCGCGCGCGCTCGATCGTGGAGCGGCTGCGCCAGGCCGGGAAGGCGGCGCGAGCGGCCGCGACGGCGTCGTCGACGTCCTGCGCACTTGACAGCGGCACCCGCGCCAGCACCTCGCCGGTGGCCGGGTTGGTGACATCGAGCTGGTCGGCGGCCGCGGCCGGGCGCCAGTCGCCGTTGATGTAGTTGCCGAGCAGTCGCGTCTGGATGGCGGCCTGGGACATGGGGATTCCTTCCGGTGGATCGGTTCGCCCCCCATGCTGGCAGCCCGGCAGTCGCCGCACCAGCGTACACTGTGTCTCAAATGGCGGATGAATCCGGACACTCTGTCCTGACCGTGGCGGATGTGCTCGCGCTGGACCTGCTGCGCGACGCGGACGTGAGCGTGGCGGCGGCCGGCCACCGGCTGGGCAACCGGGTGGAGTGGGTGCACGTGTTCGAGACCCCGGCCGTGACCGGCATGCTGCGCGGCGGGGAGTTCCTGCTCACGACCGGCATCGCGCTGGCGGCGATGGCACCGGCCGAGGTCGATGCCATGGTCGCGGCGGTGGCCCGGGCCGGCGCGGCCGGGATCGGGCTCGAGCCCAGCCACGTCTCGCCGGACGCGCTGACCGCCGCCTGCCGCTCACACGACCTGCCGCTGCTCGTGTTCGGCAGCCCCGTGCGGTTCGTCGACATCACCCACGTGCTGAACGAGCGCCTGGTGTCGGGCGAGCTGGCCACGCTGCGGCGGGCGGTGTCGCTGCAGGCGCAGCTGCGGGAGGCGGCGCGCGAGGGGCTGGGGCCCGCCGGCCTGGTGGCCGCGCTCGGCGAGGTGCTGGAGGCGCAGGTGCTGCTCGAGCGCGCCGACCGCACGCCGATCGCGAGCGCACCCGAGGCCGGGCTGGACGTCGCCTTCCTGGAGGCGCTCGACCGCTACCGCCAGCGCCTTCCGACCGCCCTGCACTCGCGGCCCGTCCAGCCGGGTGCGCGGCTGCACGTGCTGTCACGGCGCGGTGACGAGCTCGACCTGCTGGCGGTGGACGAGGCGGCGTTCCTGCTGTCGGTGGCGCTGGCCGCACAGCCGCCGGCCGAGGACGTGCCCTCGGCGGAGCGGGCGCGGTTGCTGCAGCGGCTGGCCGAGGGCCGCGCGGGCAGCCGCCAGGAGATCATCCGGCGGGCGCGGTCGGTCGGCGTCAACCTGTCGCGCGGCAGGCTGTGGGCGATTCACGGCCGCGGATCGCTGGCGCGGCTGGAGCGGCTGGGAATGGATGCGCTGGTGGACGGCCCGCGCGGGCTGATCGCGATCGCGCCCGCGGCGGATCCGCGCGCCGTCGCACGCGACCTGATCCGGCGCGGCGAGGTGACGGCGGTGGGGCTGGAGGCCTGCGGGACGGAGCCATGGCAGGTCACGGAGGCGCTGGCGACGGCGGAGCGCGCCTGCCTGGTGGCCGCGGCGGCCGGCCCCCAGGTCAGGTTCGGTTCGGACCTGGGGGCGCTCGCGCCGGTTGCGCGGGAGGTGCTGGCCGGCGGCCGCATGACATCGCGGTTCGACGAGGCGGGGCTGGCCGTGGTGGAGGCGCTGGTGGCCACCGGCTGGTCGAAGGCGTCTGCCGCCAAGCGGCTGGGCATCGCCCGCCAGCGTCTGTACGACCGCCTGGCCGTGCTCTCGGCCCGCCACGGCCTCGACTTCGACCTGCCTCAAACCCGCGTGGAGCTCTCGCTCGAGGTGTGGGCGGCGCGGATGAGCAGCCTGGCCTGAGCCTGGGGGCAGGCGCCCGGCGGTGTCATACTGTCGCGATGAGGAGATGGGTATTCCTCGTGCTGTGGGCGCTGGCCGCGACGACGATCGTCTCACCTGCCGGCGCAGCGACGACCCAGGGGGCTGCGACCGACGCGGCGGCGGCGGCCGGGATCAGCCAGGTCACCCAGTCGATCGGCGCCACCGTCGGCGACCTCAACGGCGACGGGCTGCCGGACTTGCTGCTGAACAGGACGTTCGTCGCCTCCGCGCGCGTGTACCTGAACAGCGGGGCCGGCGGGTTCTCGGAGATCGACGCGAACAGCTTCCCGAAGGATGACCGGCACGGCTGTGCCATGGCCGACGTGAACGGCGACGGGCTGCAGGACATCTACTGCACGGTGGGGGCGTCGCACGGGACCGCCGTCAAGTCGAACGAGCTGTGGATCCAGCAGCCCGAAGGCACCTTCGTGGACGAGGCGGCGGCGATGGGCGTGAGCGATCCCTACGGCCGCAGCCGGGCGGCGGTGTTCTTCGATGCGAACGGCGACGGCTGGCCCGACCTGTTCGTGGCGAACTTCTACCCGCGCCCCGACGGCCAGCCGACACCGAACCGCCTCTTCATCAACCAGGGCGGGACCGGCTTCGTGGACGCGCCCGAGTTCGGCGTCGACCAGCAGGTGGGCGGCATGGCCCTGGCGCCGGGCTGCGCGCAGGCGGCCGACTACGACGGCGACGGATACCCGGATCTCCTGGTCTGCGGCGCCGGTGGCATCCACGTCTACCACAACGACGCGGACGCGGGCTTCACGGAGACGACCAGCCAGCTGGGCCTGTCCGGCGTCTGGCTGGACGCGACCTTCGCCGACATCAACAACGACGGCCGGCTCGACCTCGTGATGATCAAGAAGGGCGTGCTGCAGGTGCGGCTGCAGCAGAGCGACGGCCGCTTCAACGTGGTTTCGATCAGCCGTAAGCTGACCGAAGGACGAGCGCTGGCGGTCGGGGACATCAACGCGGACTCCTACTTCGACGTCTACGCGCTGCAGGGCGCCAGCGGGCCCAGCGGCACCCCGAACCCGCCCGACATCATGTACCGCAACGTGGGCGGCACGAACCTGGCGACGGTGCCGATCCCCGAGACCTCCGCCGGCAACGGGGCCAGCGTCTCGGAGATCGACTACAACAACGACGGCATTGCCGACTTCATCGTCACCAACGGCGCCCGGAAGCTGAAGGGGCCGGTGCAGCTGATCACGTTCCCGCCGCCGGTGACGACGCCGCCCGCGCGCTGAGCGACGGCCAAGCGGGCCGCCCAAGCGCCTCCGTCTCGGCAGTGGGACTGCACATCGCCCGACTGGCGCGCCGGCCCACTGGACGAGCGACTACGAGCGCTACTGCTGGTCGGACTACCTGGAGCTGCTGGACGTGATCCCGCCCACGGCCATCGTCACCGACCCGAAGACCGTCGCGGAGGCCTGGGGCCGCACGGGCCACACGCCACCCCCGCCTCCCGGCCCCTGATCGGGCGGGTGGCACCTGCGCACGATTAGGCCAAAGCACCCGTTCGAGGGGTGTGACCGGCGCCGCGGTTGTCGATCTCCTCACGTAGCCCGGTACCGACGGGCTCGGGGTCTGTCTTTTTTATAGGAGGTCGTACAAATGGCCAACCGCCGAACTCTGGCGGCACGCGCCGGGCTGGCGGCAGCCCTTGCCGCGGTGCTGGTGTATGCCGTGTCTGCGACGGCGAGCACGCCGTCGACAGTCGTCCACAAGAGCGCCATCATGGCGACGACCGACTACCGCATGTACTCGTTGAAGGCGTCGGCCGGGGAGACCGTCAACCTCGACCTGCGCTGGTTGAACGACAGCGCCAACCTGCACATGCACCTCCTGGCGCCGGACGGAATGGTCGTGGCGCACCGCACCGGGTTCCGGCATCCCAAGCACGTGCACTACGTGGCCAGGGTGAGCGGCACCTACACGGTCGACGTGAGTGGCGCGACCGGCGCCTCTCCGTTCCAGCTGACCGTCAACGTCGCGCCCGACGACCCGCCGAACGCGGCCAACATCGTCACCTCGACCGCGTATCAGACGCCCGTCGACGTGAACCCGCTGGCCTCGGACTCCGATCCGAACGGCGATGCCGTGACGCTGCAGAGCGTCGGCACCCCCGGCCACGGCACGGTCGACCGCACCGGCGGCGGCCTGCGCTACACGCCTGCCGACGGATTCAGCGGCAGCGACACGTTCGGCTACACCGTCTGTGACAGCCGCACGCCGCCGGCCTGCTCGAGCGGGACCGTCGAGGTGGACGTGGCCGCGCCGGTGACCCCGCCCTCCGGAGGCTCGGGTGGCTCGGACAGTTACGCACCGGCACCGACCATGGTCGACCCGACCGTGATCCAGCTGCACGTCGGTGACGACAACCTGCGCCTGGACGACTCGAAGGACTACATCCTGCAGATGCCGGACCAGAAGAAGACCGGCGGCCTCGAGATCCGGGGCGGCCGCAACGTCGAGGTGATCGGCGGCTACATGTCGATCGCCACGCCCGGCGCGGGTGGCGCCGGCGCCGCCAACATCACGATCACCGACGGCCCGAGCGCGGTGGACGGGCGCGTGGTGCGGATCGAGGGTGTCGCGATCGACGCCTCGAGCGGCGTGGAGGCCGACGGCATCCGGATCGCGGCGCCCAAGGCCGTCGTACAGGTGGTCAACGACCGTATCACCGGCCTGCTGGGCAGCCTCGGCACGACGCACGCCGACCTGATCCAGCCCTGGGGCGGGGTCAAGGAGCTGGACGTCGACGGGTTCACCGGCTCGTCGCACTACAACACCTTCTACCTGCGGCGTGAGAACAGCCCGCTGATGCCGGCGGCCCTCAAGGTCGTGATGCACGACGTGAACGTGTACGGACTCAGCAACCCGGCCGGGTCGAATCCGCCCGAGACGATCTCGGCGATCAGCATCGGCACCCAGCCGCCGGACTCGCCGGCCAACACGGACTCGCCGGTCAACTGCGACGTCCCGACCACGCTCGAGCTGAGCAACTTCTACGCCCAGTCGGCGGGGAAGCGCCCGGGCTCGTTCATCTACCCGCGCGACTCGATGACCAAGGCCGGATGCCCGGCGCAGGTCTCGGCGGACGGCACCAGCGTCGACTGGCCCAGCCTGCGGGCGTCCGCCGGCGGCCCGGTCACCGGTGTGGTGCAGGTCGGCACGCCGCCCGGCGGCGACTACGTGCCGGCCGGCCTGGCCGGCCTCGGCTATACGGCGCCCTAGCGGCACGTTCGGGGCCGCCGCCTGCGGGCGGTGGCCCCGGCCCCCGCCGCCTACACTGAGCCGGTGAGCAACCTGATCGACTCGGGGTGGGCGGCCTGGCTTCCGTTCGAGCTGATGGAGGCGCTGGAGGCCCGCACCGGTGGATCAGCGGCGCGGCGGGCGCTGCGGCAGCGCCTGGAGCGAGGGCCGAGCGAGGCCGACGAGGAGCGCTGGGAGCGGTTTCGCCTGGTCTGCCCCTCGCGGATCGACCTGCCCGCGGATGCACACGGGCTGACCGCCGATGCGGCGGAGCAGCTGCTCGACCAGCTGGGGCTGCTGGACGCGGCGCCGGAGCCGGTGGAGCTGGTGCTGACGCTCGACAACGAGCAGGTGCTCGAGCTCGAGCAGCTGCGTTCGCTGCGCGACGTCACGGGAACCGGCGAGCCGGTGGCGGGGCTGCCCTCGCTCGACACGCCGTTCGGCGAGGGCAACGTGGGCCGCAACGATCCCTGCCCGTGCGGCTCGGGAAAGAAGTTCAAGCGCTGCCACGGGCGCTAGCCCCAAGCGGTCACGCGCAGGTGTTGTCGCCCGGGTTGCGCAGGCAGATGCGGCCGATCACGAACCGGGTGGGGTCGTTCTCGCCGTCCTTGTCGGTCGCCCAGGCGACGATCCGGTACTTGTGCGGGTGGTCGTAGATCTGGAACGTCATGGTCCAGTTCGTCGACACCGAGCCCGGCGACGCCAGGTTCGCAGTGTTGACGAAGATCGTCGACTGCCAGCAGCCGCCGCCCTCGTGGTTGGTCGGGTCGACCCCGCAGTAGTACTCGCTGTGCTCGATGTTCCTGACCGTCACGTGCACGGCCGCGACGCCGGGATTGGCGCCGCCGGAGTCGGTGGCGGTGCCTGAGATCGTGATGTTGCAGGGCGTCGTGTCGCAGTCGAACTTGCCCGTGGCGGGATCCAGCGGCTCATGGATCACCTGGCGGAACACCGGATCGGTGATCGTCGTGTCGGGCGGGTTGCCGTTCGCGGCCACCACGATCGAGTGCGAGGCGGGCGTCGGGTCGTGCTGGCCGCCACCGTCCACCGCGCTGGCCTGGATCAGGAATGGTCCGCCGTCGAACGGCACCGAGAAGGACGAGGACCACCCGGTCTTGGCGGTGCCGGGCTTGCCCAGCGTGGCCGCGTTCTCCTCGTAGGTCTTGCCCCACGTCTGCGTGCCCGCGTCCCACCACTGGCCGGTGTTCTTGTTCTTGACGGCCACCAGCACCCGCGTCACCCGCCGCCGGGCGGTGGCGGTGCCCTTGACGTCGACGGTGCCGGTGTTGGGCACGTTGGCGCCGTCGGCCGGCGACGTGATGCCGGTGCCGGGCTTGGGCCCGATCGCGCCGCCGGGCGCGAACGCGTACAGAAACCCGTCGGAGCTGGTGATGTAGACGTGGCCGTCGGCGATGGCGGGCGAGCCGTAGATGAAGCCGCCGGTCCGGTACCCCCACTTCAGGGCGCCCGTCATGCTGTAGGCGCGGAACCTGCCCTTGCCGGACATGTCGCCGACGAACAGCACCCGGCCCCCGCCGGGGCCGTTCTTGCCGGTGATTGCCGGCGACGAGATCACCTCGGCCGGGCCGCCGGAGACCTGCGACCGCCACAGCTTGGCGCCGGTCAGCGCGCTCAGGGCGTAGACTCCGGCGCCGTAGCCCACGTACACCCGGGTCTTCAGCACCGCGGCCGTCGAGCGCGTCGCGCCGCCCACCGACGGTGCGTCGTCGCGGATCGAGAACTGCCACGACTTGGCACCGGTGCGCAGGTTCAGCGCGTAGAAGATGCGGTCCTTGCCGCCCACGTAGACGCGGCCGTCCTTGAAACCGTTGACGCCCGGGGGCGTGATCGTGGGGCCGGCCCCGACGTCGTTGTCCTGAGCGAAGATCCGTGTCTGGAAGCGCCATACCAGCTGCCCGGTGAGGGCGTCGAGCGCGTACACGGCGCAGTCCGGGCTGGAGCCGCCGAACACGACCAGGCGGCGGCCGTTCTTGTCGGTGCCGAAGGCGGGCGGCGACCACGACCCGGCCAGCGTGGAGCTGCCGGGCGGCGAGCCGAATCCCGTGAACTGCCACTTCAGGCTGCAGTCCGCCGCCGGGTTGGGGTCGACCGCGTTGATGGCGTACTCGGCGCCGCCGTCATCCGCCCCGGTCAGGCCGTTCTCGCCGAAGTAGACCACCAGCCCGTGGCCGTCGGGATTCACGATGGTCGGCGACGAGGAGATGTTGCCAGGCGTCGTATAGCTGCACAGGATCGCCCCGGTGGACGCGTTGACCGCGTACAGGTTGTGGTCGTTGGCGCCGAAGTAGATGACGTCGTTCACGACCGCGGGCGAGCTCTGGATCGACGCGCCCAGCTGCAGCACCCACTGCCGGACGCCGGTATCGGCGTTGTACGCGCTCAGCGAGCCCATCTGGTTGGCCGCGTAGACGAGCGTCTTGCCCAGCGTCGCGGAGCGCGCGACCACCGGCGACGTGTAGCTGGCCGAGCCCGTGTTGACCGCCCAGTCGAGGCCGATGTTGGCGGCGTTGCCGACGCCGATCGTGTTGTCGCCGGAGACCCCTGTGTGCCGGGCGTCGTGGTGGAACATCTTCCACTGGCCCGTCCTCGCCGAGGCGGACGTCGTCGACAGCGTGGCCACCGCGATCAGCACCAGACCCACCGCCGCCGCAGAGCGCACACGTCCGCTCACGTCATGTCCCCTCGGTTGACTCCGCCATCGGCCGCTAGCCCGCGCAGGTGTTGACGCCGACGGGATTGACGCAGATGCGGCCGATCACGAAGCGCACCGGATCGCTCTCACCGTCCTTGTCGGTCGCCCAGGCGGTGATGCGGTAGGAGTGCATGTGATCGTAGATCTCGAACGGCAGCGACCAGTTGGTCGTCACCGCGCCGGGATTAGCAAGCGTCGCCGAGTTGACGAACGTCGTCGCCTGCCAGCAGCCGCCGCCCTCGGTGTTGCTCGGCTGCGGCCCGCAGTAGTACTCGCTGTGCTGGATGTTCTTGATGATCACGTGCACGACCGCGATACCCGGATGCGCCCCGCCGGAGTCGGTCGCAGAACCGCTGATGGTGATGCGGCAGGGCGGGTACGTAGGCTGATCGCACTGGAACTTGGTGTCGCTGCCCGGGATCAGCGGATAGTTGAACACCTGCCGGAACACCGGCGAGGAGATCGTCGTGTCCGGCGGGTTGCCGTTCGCCGCCACCGTGATCGAGACCGAGGCCGGCAGCGGGTCGTGCTGGCCTCCGTTGTCCACGGCGCTGGCGTAGATGATGAATCCGCCGCCGTCGGTCGGCGCACCGAAGCTGGACGACCAGTTGGTGTTGGCCGCTCCCGGGTTGGACAGCGAGGCGGGCGCCTCCTGGTAGGTCTTGCTCCAGGTCGACGACGCCGCATTCCACCACTGCCCCGTGGCCTTGTTCTTCACCGCGACGTTCACGGCGGCGACGCTGGAGTTGTCCGTCGCCGACCCCGAGAAGTTGATGGTGGTCGTGTTCGGCACGGTGGCGCCGTCGGCCGGCGAGCTGATGGTCGTACCCGGCTTGGGGCCGATCGCGCCGCCCGGCGCGAAGGCGTACAGGAACCCGTCCGAGCTGGCGATGTAGACGTGGCCGTTGGCGATCGCCGGCGAGCCGTAGACGAAGTTGCCGGTCGCATAGCTCCACAGCTGGGTGCCGTTGGTGTCGATCGCGCGCACCTTGCCACCCATGTCACCGACGAACATCACGCGGCCGCCCGGGGCGCCCGCACCGGTGAGCGCCGGCGAGGAGATGGTCTCGCTGCTGGGCGCAGACCCCGCTGCGGTGGTCGGCGTGGTCGTCGTGTGCCACACCAGGTTGCCCGTGACCGCATCCAGGGCGAGGACGCCGTCTCCGTAGCCGACGTACAGGCGGTTGTTGAAGACGACCGCTGTCGACCTCGTCGACCCCTTGATGAAGCCGGCCGGGAAACCGTTCTTCGTGTTGTACTCCCAGATCTCCGCACCTGTCCTGAGGTTCAGCGCGTAGACGATGTTGTCCTTACCGGCCACATAGGCCACGCCGTCGGCGAAGCCGTTCGCGCCGGGCGGCGTGATCGTGGGCCCGGCTCCGACATCGTCGTCGGTGGAGAACACCGTCGTCTGGAAGCGCCAGACGAGTGCGCCGGTGACCGCATTCACCGCGTACACGGCGCAGTCGGGGCTGGAGCCGCCGAAGACGAGCAGCGGGCGGCCGTTGACGTCGGTGCCGAACGCCGGCGGCGACCACGAGCCCGCCTGCGTGGCGCTGCCCGGAGGGCTGCCAAAGCCCGTGAACTCCCACTTCAGGCTGCAGTCGGACGCATTGATCGCGAACTCCGCACCGCCGTCATCGGCGCCGGTCAGGCCGTTCTCCCCGAAGTACACGACCGGGCCGTTGCCGTCCGGGTCGACCACCACGGGCGAGGAGGAGATGTTCCCCGGTGAGGTGTACGAGCAGATCTTGGTGCCGGTCGACGCGTTCACGGCGTAGAGGTTGTGGTCGTTGTCGCCGAAGTAGATGACGTTGTTGAGGACCGCCGGCGAGCTCTGCAGCGACGCGCCCAGCTGCAGCACCCACTGCCGGTCACCGGTGTTGGCGTCGTAGGCGCTCATCGCGCCGTTCTGGTTGGCGACGTAGACGAGCGTCTTGCCCAGCGTCGGCGAGTGGTAGACGACCGGCGAGATGTAGCTGCTCGCGCCGGTGTTCACGGCCCAGTCGAGGCCCATGCCGGCCGCGTTCGACGCGCCGATCGTGCCGTCAGCCGAGACGCCGAGGTGGAACGGGTCGTTGTGCCACATCGGCCAGTCGGTCGCAGGGTTGGTGGGCACGGGCGTCGGGTTGCCGCCGCCTCCCGAGGACGTGTTGTAGCTGGCGTTGAGCGTGTACGCGGACGTGCCCGACGTGGCCTTCACCCGCAGCTTGTAGGTGCCGGTGACCGTCGGCTGGTAGCTGATCGTCTCCGGCCGGTTGCTGGTGACGGACTTGGCGATGGTCGCAGTGGAGCCGGGGCCGACCAGGAACAGGTCGAGGTTGGCCGAGGTGGTCGTCCAGTCCAGCGACGCCGTGATCTTGGAACCGGTGTCGGTGACGTTGATGCTCCAGGACTTCGACACGGTGCCGGTCGAGCTGACCGTGCCGGTGAAGGTGGAGGAGCTTGCAAGTGACGCCGCCGCTCCGGCCAGGCTGACGAGCATGACCAGCAGGGTCATCGCCGACAACCGGCGCATCCTGCGCCGGCGCGTCGCCCGGCTGGCCAGCTTGAACCGGAAACCCGCGGACTCAGAGCGCCTCTGCATGCCTGCCTTCACCACGCCACCTCCTGAAGCCTTACGATCGCTGGGGGCCCATCGGCGCGTGCCACGCCGTGCTGTACCGCGAACAGGTGTTCACGGGTACCCCGCCCCCTCGTTCGTGTTCATGCGAACCCAGTGCTGCAACTCTACACCGACCGGGGTTCGCGTCAAGACACCCTCCCGGGGGAGGTAAACCGCGTCACGAACCGGTCTAGACGACCCGCAGCAGCTCCTGGCCGCTGGTCACCTGCGCCCCTTCGGAGGCCGAGATGCCCTCGACGGTGCCGGCTCGGTGGGCGACGATCTCGTTCTCCATCTTCATCGCCTCCACCACCAGCAGCACCTGCCCCGCCTCGACCTGGTCGCCCTCCGATACCGCCACCCGCAGCACGTTTCCTTGCATCGGACTACGCACCACCTCACCGCCCCCGCCACCGCGGTGCGAGCGCTCGGCGATCACCGCGCGCCGCTCCCGCAGGCGCGCCCGCCCGGGTGGCTCGGGCTCCACGAGCGACACGTGGAAACGCTTTCCGTCGACCTCGGCCACCAGCTCGCGGACGAGCGGCTGAGCGGCGGCGCCGCCGGCCGCCGGCTGAGCGGCGGCGCTCGCGGAGCGGGCGTAGCCGCCACCCTCGACGAACTCGCGGAGGGTGCCGCCGGCCGCGAACTCGGGGTGCTCCATGATCGCCGTGTGCAGGCCGATCAGCGAGCTGACGCCCTCGATCTGGAACTCGCCCAGCGCCCGCAGCATGCGCCGCCGCGCACGGTCGCGGTCGGAGTCCCACACGATCAGCTTCGCGATCATCGGGTCGTACAGCTCCGAGATGACGGCGTCCTCGGCGGCGCCTGAGTCGACGCGCACACCGGGCCCGGCCGGCTCCCGGTAGCGGGTGATCGTGCCGGGAGTGGGCACGAACCCGTTCAGCGGGTCCTCGGCGTTGATCCGGCACTGGATCGAGTGGCCGGACAGCCGCACGTCGTCCTGCCCGAACGAGAGCGGGCTGCCGTCCGCGATCAGCAGCTGCTCGCGCACCAGGTCGATGCCGGTCACCATCTCGGTGATCGTGTGCTCGACCTGCAAGCGGGTGTTCATCTCGAGGAAGTAGTAGGTGCCGTCCGCGGCCAGCAGCCCCTCGACGGTGCCGGCGTTGACGTAGCCGACCGCGCGGGCCGCGTCGATGGCGATGCGGCCGATCCGCTCACGCAAGGCGTCATCCACCGCCGGCGAGGGCGTCTCCTCCACGATCTTCTGGTGCCGCCGCTGGATCGAGCAGTCGCGCTCGCCGAGGTGCACGATGCCGCCGTGCCCGTCGGCCAGCACCTGCACCTCCACGTGGCGCGGATCGTCCAGGTAACGCTCCACGAACACGGTGTCGTCCGAGAAGTAGGCCTTGCCCTGGCGACGGGCCGCGTCGTAGCCGCGGCGCAGCTCGGCCTCGCCGGCCGCGATCTCGATGCCCTTGCCACCGCCGCCGGCCGCCGCCTTGACCGCAACCGGGTACCCGATCGCGGCGGCTATCTCGACCGCCTCGTCGGCGGATTCCACCGGCCGGTTCGCGCCGGGGATCACCGGCACGCCGGCCGCCTCCATCAGCGAGCGGGCGCTGATCTTGGATCCCATCGACTCGATGGCGTCCGGCGGCGGCCCGACGAACACCAGCCCCGCCGCCGCGCAGGCAAGGGCGAAGGGGGCGTTCTCGGCCAGGAAGCCGAACCCGGGGTGCACGGCCTCGGCGCCGGACCGCTGGGCGGTGCGGATCAGCGTCTCCGACAACAGGTAGCTCTGCGCGGCCGGGCCCCCGCCGATCAGGTACGCCTCGTCGGCGTAGCCGACGAACGGCGCATCGCGGTCGGCCTCCGAGTAGACGGCCACCGAGCCGATGCCCATCTCGCGCAGGGTGCGGAAGATGCGGATGGCGATCTCGCCGCGGTTTGCGACCAGCACCTTCTCGAACATCAGCCGTCCTCGCCGGGCCCGTCGCCGTCCCGCCAGGCGGCCGGCCGGGGCGGCCGCGGCGCCGCCGAGCACTCGAGCGCGAGCGCCAGCTCGATCGCGCGCCGCTCCTGCGCCGTCGGCTCAGGCGTGATCTCGAGGCGCGGCTCGCTCACAGCGGGATGTTGCCGTGCTTTCGCACCGGCGCGGATACGCGCTTGGTGTGGCTGGCCTCGAGCGCCGTGATCAGGGCCGCCCGGGTGCGGCGGGGGGCGATCACGTCATCGACGTAGCCGCGCTCCGCGGCGGTGTAGGGGTTCGCGAACCGCTCGCCGTACTCCTCGACCAGCTCCGCCCGACGCTGGTCGGGGTGGTCGGCCTGCTCCAGCTCGCGCCGGAACACGATGTTGACGGCGCCGTCGGAGCCCATCACCGCCACCTCGGCGGTCGGCCAGGCGAAGTTGAAGTCTGCGCCGACGTGCTTCGAGCCCATCACGTCGTAGGCGCCTCCGTAGGCCTTGCGCGTGATCACGGTCAGCTTCGGCACGGTCGCCTCGCAGTAGGCGTAGAGCAGCTTCGCGCCATGGCGGATGATGCCGCCCCACTCCTGGGCGGTGCCGGGCAGGAAGCCGGGCACGTCGACGAAGGTGATCACCGGCAGGTTGAAGGCGTCGCAGGTGCGAACGAAGCGGCCGGCCTTGGTGGAGCTGTCGATGTCGAGCACGCCGGCCAGCGCCCGCGGCTGGTTCGCCACCACCCCCACCGGGTAGCCGCCCAGCCGCGCGAAGCCGCAGATGATGTTCTCGGCCCAGAGCCGGTGCACCTCGAGGAACTCGCCGTCGTCCACCACCCGGCCGATCACGTCGTGCATGTCGTAAGGCTTCGTGGACTCGTCGGGGATCACGCTGTCGAGCGCCTCGTCCTCGCGGTCGACCGGGTCGGAGGGCTGCTCCCAGCGAGGCTGATCGCCGTTCCACTGGGGCAGGAACGAGAGCAGGTAGCGGCAGTCCTCCAGCAGCGAGCGCTCGTCAGGGGCCGTGAAGTGCGCCACGCCCGAGCGCGAGGCGTGCGTACGGGCGCCGCCCAGGTCCTCGAAGCTGACCTCCTCGCCCGTCACGGTGCGCACCACCTCGGGGCCGGTGATGAACATGTGCGCGTTCTGCTCGACCATCATGATGAAGTCGGTCATGGCCGGCGAGTAGACGGCACCGCCGGCGGACGGCCCCATCACCAGAGAGATCTGCGGGATCACGCCCGACGCCTGCACGTTGCGGTAGAAGATGTCGGCGTAGCCGGCCAGCGACACGACGCCCTCCTGGATGCGGGCGCCGCCCGAGTCGTTGATGCCGATCACCGGGCAGCGGTAGCGCAGGGCCATGTCCATCACCTTCACGATCTTCTCGGCGTAGGCCTCGCCCAGCGAGCCGCCGAAGACGGTGAAGTCCTGCGAGAACACGAACACCCTGCGGCCCTCGATGGTGCCGTGGCCGGTCACCACACCGTCGCCGTAGGGGCGGTTCTCCATCATGTTGAAGTTGGGGCTGCGGTGCTGGACGAACGCGTCCAACTCCACGAACGAGCCCGGGTCGAGCAGCAGCTCGACACGCTCGCGGGCCAGCAGCTTGCCCTTCTCGCGATGTCGCTCGACCGCTCCCGGCGAGCCGCTGTGCAGCGCCTCGCGGCGCAGCTCCTCGAGCCGCGCCAGGCGCTCGCTGGTTGTGTGTTCGGCCATGAGGCCGCCAGCCTACCGAAGCGGGCGCGGCGGCCGCTGCGGGTGCTCAGGACAGCGTGAAGACTTCCAGCCGGTCGTTGAACATGTCCATGACGTAGAGCTTGCCGTCGAACACCTCGAGGTGCCCGGGGGCGTCGAACTGCCCGTGCGCCGTTCCCAGCGAGCCGAACGTCTGCAGCACCGCTCCCGCCGAGCTGAACTCGACCAGCCGGTTGGCGGCGGTGTCGGCAACCCAGATGTTGCCCCCCGCGTCCAGCGCCACGCCCTCGCAGCTGTGCAGCTTGCCGACGCCGATGGTGCCGAGCGAGCTGCCGTCCACCAGGGACAGCTTCACGATCCGCTCATGGCTGGTGTCGGCCACGTAGACGATGCCGCCGGAGACGGCCACGTCCTTCGGGGTCTGGAAGCCGTCGGCGCTCCAGACCAGCGTCGGCGTGCCGACCGTGTTCCAGAGCTGGATGCGGTTGTTGAGGGTGTCGGCGACCACCACGCCGGTGGGAGTGGCGGCGACGGCGCTGACCCGGCGGAACTGGCCGAGGGCGGTGCCCTGCGTGCCGAACGTCCTGCCGGTGGGGACGCCGTCCCGGGTGAACTCGAGCATCCGCCCGTTCTTGGTATCGGTCACCCACACCTTGCCGGGATCGGTCTTCTCGATGGCGATGTCGCGCGGCCAGTTGAGCCCGCTGAGGTCGGTGCCCCAGCCGCGATGGCCGAAGTGCAGCTGCCACACGCCGGAGGCGCTGAACCGCTGCATCCGCTGGTTGACGCTGTCGGCGACGAAGATGTTGTTCGCGTCGACGGCCACGCCGGTGGGCTCGTTGAACTTGTCGTCGGTGGCGGGAACGCCAGCGTAGGTCTGCGCGTAGCGGTAGGTGCCGCCGGAGTAGTGGAAGCGCTCGATCTTGTTGCCCCACAGGTCGGCGCCGTAGACGTCGGGGTTGACGACGTTGGGCGCGACCGCCACGCGGCGCAGCTGGAAGAACTGTCCCGGGCCGGAGCCGTTGGAGCCCATCTGGCGGATGTAGGTACCGCCCGAGGTGAACTCCTGGATGCGGTGGTTGGTGTTGTCGGCGACCCACACGTTGTTCTGCACGTCCACGTCGACGCCGTAGGGCCGCCGGAACTGGCCGTTCTGGCCGCCCTCTGTGCCCCAGGCCTTGATCCACGCGCCGGTGGGCGAGAACTTGGCGATGCGGTTGTTCGCGTAGTCGGCGACGTAGATGTTGCCCTTGTCGTCGGTGGCGGCGTCGCGCGGGGCGTTCAGCTGGCCCTTGCCGGCGCCGGCGGTGCCCGTGCCGACCGCGCGGATGAACGTGCCGCTGGGCGTGTAGATGCGGGTCTGGTTGAGCACGTCCTCGGTCACCAGGATGATCGGGTTGCCCTTGGCGTCGTGGCCGGCGGAGATGCCGATCGTGGACGGGAAGCTCTGCGGCCAGACCGCCAGCGGTGCGCCGGTCGTGGAGCTCAGCACCTGCACCCGCTTGTTGCCGAGGTCGGCGACGTACACCCTGTTCTTCAGGTAGGCCACGTCGCGCGGGTTGTCGAAGTTGCCGGGAGCGGTGTTCCCGCGCACCCCGACGTTCCACAGCATCGTGCCCGCGGCGTTGTACTTCTTGATCTGGTCGTTGCCGGTGTCGGCCACGTACACGTTGCCGGAGGGATCGACATCGACGCCCGATGCGTAGATGGCGGCATGCCCCGAGCCCCCGATCGTCTTCAGGTAGGTCGGCGGTGTTGCGGCGGCGTACACCTGCGCGGTCCCGGCCAGGGCCGAGAC
>Ga0070717_10000596_pt1 | contig 23173 bp, 19 predicted proteins | sample LARL113metaG_FD_71366 | JGI IMG/M metagenome (GOLD analysis project Ga0070717, IMG submission 71366) | Corn, switchgrass and miscanthus rhizosphere microbial communities from Kellogg Biological Station, Michigan, USA - LAR L11-3 metaG | ecosystem: Host-associated > Plants > Roots > Rhizosphere ...
GTATTGCAAACATCCGAAGTGGACATCACACTACTTCTCCAAAATTGAAATTGCCGGAATCAAAAACCGTTTTATGGATCGGCGCAGGGGCGATCGTGGTCCTTTCCGCAGTCGCATATTTCTTTCTCATGCCAGTGGCGGAAGTGGTAACCGTCCAGCGGGGGACCGCCGTCTCGGCTGTTTACGGGACGGTGCGGATCGAACCCGCGTTTGTGGTACGTGTACGGGCGCAAAACGACGGGTTTATCCGACTGGCCGAGCCTTTCTCCGCCGGCCGCGGCGCGATCGGTAAAGGTGTAGAAAGGAACGAATTACTAGCAACCATCGCTGACGAAGAAACCTCCAGACAATTGAAACAGGCGCGCACCGATTTGCAGGCAGCCGTTGACCGCGCCGCTGTTCCCCTCCCGTCCTCGGAGCTGCTTAGAGCAGCGGAGGACAATCTACAAAGGCTCGAAAAAGTCGTTTCCTCAGGGAACGTGCCCGCTGTTGAGTATCAGAAATCCAAGAGTGAGGTAAACCGTTTGCGCGGCGCGGTGGAGACAGAGCGCATCGAGCGGGATCGCAATCTCAAGTCTCTCGAAGACACTGCGAAGAAGCTCGAAGCCGAGATGAAGAATGCCGAAGTCCGCTCGCCGATTGATGGAATTCTAACCAACGTTCAGACAATCGATGGCGAACTGATCTCGGACGGGAATGAACTTTTCACCGTCTCTTCGCGAAAGACTTACGTACGCGGCGAAGTTAACGAGGAGGACGTAGGCGAAGTAAAACCTGGAATGAAAGCAAAGGTCCAATTGTACGCTTACCGCACGCGCACATTCACGGGTCGCGTCACGTCAATCCAGCCCGCAGCCGATCCAACCACTCAGCGCTACACCGTTGTGCTGGAGATGGAAAATCCGCCAGACAATATGATGGTCGGAATGACCGGCGAAATGAACATCATTACCGGTGTTCATGAAAATGCCCTGCTCGTGCCGACGCGCGCGCTGCTTGTCGATCAAGCGCTGGTGATAAATGGGGGAATTGTGCAGCGACGAACTGTCAACGTAGGATTTCGCACACTGGATTTTTCGGAGACGCTCAGTGGCCTGGCAGACGGCGATCATGTAATCGTTTCCGACCAAGACAAGTTTCATTCCGGCCAGCCGGTGCGCCAGCGCATGATCGACGTGCCGCCTCCACCGAAAGCGCCGTGACACCCCCGCTTTACATTGCCCTGCGTTTTTTGACGCATCGCAAGCGGGCATTGCTTCTGAGTTTGAGCGGCGTCGTTTTTGGTGTCGCAATTTTCATCTGCACGCAGGCGCAGACGCAGGGTTTCTCTCGCTATTTCATCGAGTCCAACATCGGCAGCAATGGCGCGCTCGTCGTCAGGTCCCGTTTTCGGCCGCGTTATGAGCCGCTCATGGTCGCCGCAAAGAACTCTAAGGTGAGTACGGGCCGCCGTCTCTATTTTGAAGGCATCACCAACCCCAACGAAATCATGCGGGTGAGCAGGCAATTCCCCGATGTTGTTTCGTGTTCACCGGTTCTGCGCGGAACTGTAAGCGCTCGCGCGGGATTTGAGAACGCGACTGTCGATCTTTACGGCATCGATCCCGCCCTCCATGCACGAACTACCGATATCCTGCACCAATTGATTGACGGCAGGTTTGATGACTTTCGAAATAACACCAGCGCGATCATTATTGGTTCGCGCTTGGCAGAGCTCCTTCAGACTAGCGTGGGCGACACGGTGCAATTGCTCGCCCCCAACGGCGAGTACTGGCGATTCAATGTTGCAGCGATCGCACGTGCAGGCATTGGTTCGATCGATTCGACCCGTATTTACTCGCACGCAAAAATTGCACAGGCATTGCTGCAGCAACCCTCTGGAGCGTCCATGATCATCTATAAGTTGCGAGACCGGAATCGTGCACCGGTGTTGGCCAGCCGGTTCGAAACGCTTTTCCAGCACAACGCTCTTAGCTGGCAGGAGCGCGAGGAGAGCACGCTCCAGCTTTTTCTAACTTTGAGAATGTCCGTTGCGATTACGGTTTCGCTCATCATTCTACTGGCCGGCTTCGGAATTTTTAATGTCCTTACGATGTCGGTCCTCGCGAAGATTAAAGAGATCGCGATTTTGCGTTCCATGGGGTATCGCCGCAGGGACATCAGCGCAATCTTCCTCTGGCAGGGCGCACTGATCGCTGCGGCTGGATCGGTGCTGGGTTGCCTGCTCGGCGCGTTGATGACCTGGGGCGTATCGCATATTCCCATTCGTCTCCGCGGCTTGCTCTACACAAATTATTTTTTGGTCACGTGGGACTGGCGGCATTATGCGTTTGCGACATTACTCGCGCTTCTGGCTGTGTTTATCGCCAGTTATGTCCCGGCACGGCGCGCCGCTGAGTTGGCGCCGGTCACCACCCTGCGAGGCTCCAGCGTGTGAACCCGGAAATCTGCCTCAGTTGCGAAGCGATCGAACGCTACTTGGGCGAAGAAGAGGAGCGTGTACATGCGCTGCGAGGCGTATCGCTCAATATTGAGCCCGGGAGCGTCCATGCCGTTGTCGGCCCATCCGGCTGCGGCAAAAGCACGTTGCTCTATATTCTCGGTCTTCTCGATCCGCCGGATGCCGGCTGCGTTTCAATCGAATCGGAGCCGATGTCTGAGCTAAGCGATAACGAGCTGGCGTACAAGCGGAGCAAGTTCATCGGTTTCATTTTTCAGTTCCATTTTTTGATGGAGGATTTCACTGCGCAGGAAAATGTGATGATCCCGATGCGGAAGCTTGGCCAGCTCTCGGATGCGCAGATGCGCGATCGCGCTGCCGAGCTGCTTGACGGTGTAGGCTTGGGTGACAAGTTGCGGCGGCCCAGTCGTCATCTCTCCGGAGGCGAACAACAACGTGTAGCCATCGCGCGCGCGCTGGCCAACGATCCGCGAGTGATTTTAGCGGACGAACCGACCGGTAACCTCGATACGGCGAATTCCGAACGCGCCTTTGAGCTGCTTCAAAATATTGTACAGCAAGGCGAGAAGGCGTTGCTCCTGGCCACCCACAATCCGGCCATTGCCGGGTCCTGTGATTGGATCCACGAGATGAAAGATGGCCGCATTACGGCCAGCCACCCGCGCGGCAACCGAACTTCAAACTTCGAAAACAGCGGGAACTGACGCCGAGCCCGGCGGGACTTGCAAATGTTCGAGAAGCTTCTCGATATAGTCTGGCCACGAGCGGAACTTTCGAGCGCGGGCTTCTGTGCATAATCGCGAGTAAGTTTGTTGATCCGTCAGTAAGCTTTTAATTCCAGCGGCAAGCGCGTCCTCGCTCGTTTGATCGACAATTAAACATCCACCGCCGCGGGCAACTTCACCCAAAGCGCCATTCCCTCCGCAAATGCACGGTCTGCCGTGCCAGAGACTTTCAGCGATCGGCAATCCGAAACCCTCGAACAGCGAGGGGTAAACGGTGAAGCGACACGACCGATAAACTTCGTGCAGTGTTTTATCATTCACGTGCCGGAGCCAGCGCAGCGGCCGTCCTCGCCGTTGCAACCGCCATACCGCGCGAAGCATTTTCGGCGCATAATAATCAGTAGTACGACCAACGAGTTGCAACTCGAAGTCGTGCCCCTGCAGCCATAATTTCTCCGCTGCGGCTAAGAAAGTAAGATGGTTTTTGCGCGGTTCGAATGAGCCAACGCACGCAATCATGTTGCGTGCCCTAACCGAATCCGCCGCGCGCACCGCTCGATCAAATTCAATCGGCCATGGTTCAACGCACGTCGTTGTGGGCGAGCTCCCGTATTCGTGCCACCGCCGAAGTAAGTCATCGCGCGATTCGTGCGAAATGCAGATCACTTGGGCGAACGCCGCCAGCGATTTCAAGTAATTTTGAAAGCGCATTTGGGCCTTATCCGACAACCGTGGCAACCGCAATGCGGCTGCATCATGGAAGATGGCGACAATTCGGATGCCCGTTCTCGTGATCAGTTCCGGTAGGCGTTGTGTTCGAACGTCAAAATAGAGATCAGGAACAAGGAGAATGTCGGCAGAGGCGGTTTGATTTTCTAGCCGAACTGTTTTGCGGAACGCAAGCCGCCGCAGTTCAGCGAGCAAAGTTTCGCCGCGCCATTCCGGCTTTGCCGTGGCTTTCGACAAAACCCTAAATGGGCTCTGGAGAATTTCCAGCTCCAGCCGACCAAGATGCTGATAGCACTTGCCCCTCTTATTCCAGCAAACTGGAGTGATGGATAGGTGGTTTCCGAGATGCAGGTACAGCGCCCGCGTCATCCGCTGCATGCCGGTGTTCTTGACCGACTTGCAAGAACTTGTAACGTCGAGGAAAATCATTCTGGCAATCGCGAGGAGCATTCCATCCCCCTCAACCTCATTGCCTTTCTCTCCCGCGGGACGAGCCGGCCTTTCCCACACAATGTCTCTCTCGAATTAACCGAAAATGACTTCAAGTGGCGGCGCTCGGCACTCGCTATGACAAAGTAAAGGAAGTTCATTTGAGAGCTTGGTTCAAAAGGCAGATTCTAAGACGCTGCAGATTTCGGCCGCGTATTCCGCCCATGATTTGATTAGCCGGTTCGAGATTTGGGCCGCCAACTTCTCATGCAGATCGGTACGCGTGGAAAGCGACACCATCGCCTCAGCCAGCTTGTCCGCGTAGCGGACGTCCACCGTAAGGCATCCACCGCCTCGGGCCGTTTCCGCCATTGCGCCGAAATTTGCGCAGATACAGGGGCGTCCATGCCACAGGCTCTCCAGAATCGGCAAACCAAAACCTTCCATCAGCGAAGGATAAACCGTGAACGCACATTTCTCGTAGAGGGTCGCGAGCGCATCATTTGTCACGGAGCCGTGCCATGTGATGTTCGGATTCTTGCTAACCGCCGCTTGCACTCGCCGCGCCAGCGAGCTCGCATGCTTGTAGCGGTCGCCTGCCAGGTGGAGAAACAGCTTCGGGCATTGCAAGCTGGAGTTGGCTTGCGCGAAGGCTTCAAGCAAGGTGTTATGATTTTTACGCGGTTCCAGGGTGGAAACACAAAGCATGCTCACGGAACCGGCCGTCGCGCAACTCCTGACGGGCCAACGCGATTGGCCAAGCAATTCGCCGGCATGACTGCAAACATGAATCGACGGCAGCCGCAACTTTCGTTCCTTTACGAACCGACGGAATTCTTCAGCCGCCGAATGCGAAACGGCGATGACAATGTCACCGCTGCAAAGCGCTTCCATGTACTCAGCGTGATATTTCGCCGCCTCCGGGCGAACCAACTCTGGATGTGAGAGAGGAATTGCATCATGAAAAATCGCGGCCACACGCATCCCGCGATTTCGCGCGAAGCGGATTATGCGGTTTGCTCTCCACCGGTACAGCACTTCGGGCAAAAGCAGCCACGATTCGGCAACAGCATCATTTAAGATGGGCTTGGTGCATTCACTAACGCCAAGCGAATTCTTCTCTTTCAGTTTGAGCGGCATCAGCGTCCGGCCCCATTTAGACCAGCGGACGACATGAAGGTTTACGTCAACCTGATTCAACCCAGCGACCAGCCCGCGAACCACCGTCTGGATTCCGGTCCTTGCGCGACTCCTGGCGGTATGTGTCGCCGCAACGAAGATCGTGAGTTGACGTTTTCTCACGGCATCGCTATGCAGAGATTCATCAGGTACGCCGCCCCACTCGCTCACGTCACATCAGCCGTGGCTAGCGATGCCCTGTCGAGGTGGCATCATGATAGACCTCAAGCGTTTCACGCGCGGCTCGATCCCACGAAAAATCCCGCGCCCTTGCCAAGCCATGCTCGCTCAGGGAGCGGCGCCGTTCAGGCGACCTGACGACATCACTCAGGGCCGTGGCGAGAGCTGCCAGGTTGTCCGGCGGGAAAAGCAGGGTCGCTCGCGCCGTAATTTCGCGAAATGGTGGAATGTCGCTTGCCACCACCGGACAACCGCATGCCATCGCTTCCAGAATCGGCAACCCAAAGCCTTCATAGACGGAAGGGTGAATTAGCGCTCCCGCAGCTTGCAACAGAGTCACCACATCTTGGTGCGCCACGGCGTCCAACCAGACAATTCGATGCGCAATCCCAAGATCGCTGGCCAATGAGCGCAATCCCTTGCCTGCTCGCCTCCGTTGCAGAAGCACGAGCCGCCAGGGCATCGGGACCTTGGCCGCAAAGGCGGCCATCGCCAATGAATGGCGCTTTGCCGGAGTGTTCGCGCCCACGAGCAGCAAATACGGGGCGGCGCTCCCCGTGAGGAGAAATGCTTTTTTTTGCAGGCCGTCTTGATCTTCTGCCGGCGCGAAGCTCGGCTCAGCGGCTTCCCAAATAACCCGCACTCGCGCTGCAGCGTCAGGCGCGATCGCATAGATGCGATCTGCCGTCGCTTTTGTCGGCACAATCAGGCGCGTCGCGCCCCGCAAGGCGCGCCAGAGTGCTTGCTGGCAGTACCATTTTTTCGCGACCTGCTCAAGACCCTGCATATGGAACTCCGGCCGCTCAATCGCCATAACATCATGTACCGTGATTACGGCCGGGCAGGGCAGGCCGCGGGGCATCATATTGTTAGGGCTGTGGAAAACGTCTATTTCTCCGAAAGGCGCATAGTGGTGGGGCCAAAAGACCGGCAAGGGCGAAGTCGGGCCTGGTCGAACTGTAATGTCTATCGTGTTGCGACTGGGTGAAAGCGGGCGCGGGGCGAGCCGATGCCTCCAAAAGATGAACTGATCCGAAGCTCCTGCGCGCGGCAAACGATCAACAAGCGCCTGCGTGTAGGTCCCAATACCGCTCGGTGTTTCACGGATGTATCTCGCATCCATGGCAACGCGAATCGACGGACGCGTTGCGCCGTTCCCCTCGAGTTCTGCCCCGCAGCCATTCTCCTTAATCAAAGCGACCTTGGACTGTTAACCCCAAAGCATACGAACGCTCAAGGGAATATCCTGACTTACCCGGCGATTTTTACCGCGGCGGCTGTGCATTCCATGTGTCGAGCGGCCGCCGTCGGACGCGCCCCAGCGGCTAATGGAACAGTGCCGCAACCAATGAATTTTTGGCCAACAACCGGCGCGATTTTCCGATCCACGGACCGAGGCACGCACGGCCCATCGCCACGCGCAGCTTCTAACCTCACAGGAGCTCGTGACATCAAGAAAAAGCATGCTCAGCGTGAAGTAAAAATGTTCCACCTCGAGCCGAAGGACTCGACGGTCTTATTATTATGGCGCCCTCCACTGGGCACGTCGTGCAGCGTCATGGTGCCAAGCTACTGAAGGGCAATCCCCATCCCTTTCCGAGTTTTGCACGGATGTACAGGAACTCCTGACGTCGAGGCAAATCATATCAATCGGAAACAAAACGTTTTCAAAAAAAACGCCAGGCGACCTAGTTTTGGGTGACACTAAAGCGATAGGAAGTCAATTCGTCAAATATGCGATATGTCGGATCGCCACTCATTCAATTATTCTTTGAAGTTCCGGGTGCATGGCATTTCCAGTGAAAATGCAAATTGCGCTACCATTTCAACCGTCCAACCACTTGCGCCCAGGGAACGCTATCTTAAGTTTGCTCTCGCTTGAGCACGGAATCTCCCATCGCAGCCACTGTCGCTGAGCTATATTCGACCCCAATTCGGACGCAAGCCCGGCAGCAAAAGCCCACTTTTCGCATTCGACCGACAAAAGGCTGGGCACCGCTTAACGTTCTCGAACTTTGGAAGTATCGCGACCTGCTCTGGATTTTGGTAGAGCGCGACACGAAACTTCTCTACAAACAAACTGCGCTTGGGGTTGCTTGGGTGGTGATGCAGCCCCTCATCGCAGCAGTGATCTTCGCCGTAATCTTCGGCCGAGTAGCAAGGCTTCCAAGCGACGGCGCGCCCTACCTGTTGTTTGTCTTCTGCGGTTTGACTGTCTGGACGTATTTCTCGCAAGCACTGCAACACGCGGGAAATAGTCTCATCCGTAACGCCCAGCTTGTCTCTAAAGTTTACTTTCCCAAGTTACTTCTCCCTCTCGCCCAGACCATTCGTGGGCTCGTTGATTTCACGGTTACGCTGGTCGTTCTTTTGGCGTTAATGACGATTTATCAAGTCCCGCCCACACTTCGACTGGCCGTATTACCTGTCTTTCTGTTCTTCATGACTCTGACCGCAACTGGCGTAGCCCTATGGTTTTCCGCGCTCAGTGTTAAATACCGTGATTGCACACACGCACTGCAATATTTCATTCAAATTTGGATGTACGCCAGTCCAGTCGTGTATCCAATAAGCATGATTCCTGAACGCTGGCGCCCGTTGTTCGCCTTGAATCCCGCGGTCGGATTCATTGAAGGTTTTCGGTGGGCAGTGCTAGGCCACAGCGTTCTGAACCCCAGTCTCGTCTGCATCACGATCGTAATGTCTTTAGTTGTCTTGTTTAGCGGCGCGTTTTTCTTTCGCCGCGCCGAACGTGGCTTCGCCGACATCATTTAGTCTTTGGATTATTTCGCGAAATGTCGGACGTCGCCATCGCTGTCAAAAACTTAAGCAAGTCTTTCAAGATCGCCCATCAACGCGACGTGGGATACAGGACACTGCGTGATGATCTAATGGGTTTACCGCAGCGAATGCTGGCACGATGGAAGAGAAACGGCCAACTTACATCCGAAACGTTTTGGGCGCTTAAGGACGTTTCGTTCGAAGTTAAGAAGGGCGAAGTAGTCGGCATTATCGGACGCAACGGAACGGGCAAGAGCACTTTGCTAAAGATTCTAAGTCGCATCACTGAGCCGACATCCGGCGGCGCAGACATTTACGGACGCGTTGGAGCGCTTCTCGAAGTCGGGACCGGTTTTCATCCGGAACTAACCGGCCGCGAAAACATTTTTATGAACGGCGCGATCCTCGGCATGAAGCGCGTCGAGATTCAACAAAAGTTCGCCGAAATCGTTGCCTTCGCCGGGATTGATAAGTTCCTGGACACGCCGGTAAAGAGGTATTCCAGCGGAATGTATGTGCGGCTCGCCTTCGCCGTCGCCGCGCACCTCGATCCGGAAATTCTCTTCGTCGACGAAGTTCTGGCGGTGGGCGACACCGAGTTTCAAAAAAAATGTTTAGGCAAGATGCACGACGTGTCGCAGGCAGGCAGAACCGTTATTTTTATCAGCCATTCAATGGAAGCAATCTCGCGACTCTGCCCTCGCGCGATTTGGTTGCACGAGGGGCAATTAATTGTGGATGGCCCTTCAGACGCTGTTATCGCCCAATATACCCGATCAGTCTCCACACCGACTGACAGCTAAGCTTTAGTTCCGCCAAAGGTCCAGAACGGTACGATTCTGATAACCAGCATGGAAATCAGTCGAGCAAAATGGCCCGGAACCCAATTATTCAAACTCTTCAGAACAGAGAGTCTACTTCTTCATTTGAGTTCAACGACACTCAAGGATCCCAGATCCGCTCGGCGGGCTAAAGTTCTTCTATCGAAGTGTCGGGAAGAACCGTACGACAATGTACGCGGAACTCGCAGCGTTTCTGGCGGGCTCCTCGGTGGCAAGAATTCTCTGCGTGCCCGTCTCGGAGGAAGATCTCCGGACTGCCGTCGCCATTACCGATATCTCCGCCGCACCTCTGGCGCTTTACCTGACTGAGGCCGGGCTTCTCGGATCCGGCGCGATTCCGCTCACAGCCGAAGCAGCAGATAAAGCCAGAGTCTGTCTGGCGATCTCTGAGGAAGTGAAGTCCGCTTACCAGAAAAACTTGGGACGCAAGTTTTGGATCTTTCCCCCGCCGGCTCCTGAGGTTTTCGAACCCGCGCAGCAAGGAAGCACACATGACCGCCAAGCAAATGCGAAAGGCCCTCTGGGATGCGTTGGACGGAGACACGGTCGAACTCGCGCGAGTCGAGGAGAATTTTGCGCCGTCGGAACACAAGCTGATCCCTTACGTTCAGGAAAGGGCTCCTTCGGATATTTACTGGGAGTTTCGCTCCCACTTCCAATGGCTGCGTCGGCTGAGTGAGCATGGCTACAGCCCCGATTTTATTGTCGACGTGGGTGCTTCAACCGGCTACTCGTCGCTGGTCGCCAAGCGCGTCTTTTCCAAAGCAAACTTTTATCTTGTAGACCCCTTATTGGAGCGATACCTGGAAAAGGAATGGGCAATTTATCGATCAAACCCCGATTTCATTCGCATTATCGCGGCCGTCGGTGATCAGCCTGGCGACCTGGGGTTGAACGTCTCCGAAGATCTTTACGGCAGCAGCCTTTTCGATGCGTCAGCCTTTCCGGACGGTCGAAAATTCTCTATGGCCACCGTCCATGTCCGCACGCTTGAAGAGATTGCTCGTGCCGAGAAAATCAGCGGACACGGCATGCTGAAGATTGACGTTCAATTCAGTGAACACCTGGTGTTGAGTGGAGCCGGTCGCTTTCTGCAGCAAGTGGACTTTGTTCTCGTTGAAGTTTCTACCCGAAAGTTTACGCCGCAAAACTTGACGGTTGAGGAGTTCCTGGCGTTTATGAGGCTCCGAGGATTCCGGTATGCCGATTTTGCCGGCGAGTGGCGTGATCCGGTGTCTGGTGAGCTGCTTCAGCAAGATCTGGTCTTCGCGCGCGAGAGCGAAGTGGCATAGGCTTCCCAACCAAAGACTCGATGTAGCCGAGACTTTTTGACCTCGATGTCCTATTTATGCCCACTTCGCAGCCGCTCGACCCCGCCAGCAGAGAAAGTCGTATAGGTGGTCCGCAGTTATTCATCGGAGTGAAACGGAGATCCTCACACACCTCGCAGCGTAACCGTGTGAATAACTGGGCTAGATGAGATTTTTGTGAGTAACCGTCTAGTCGTCGGGATCTAGCATAGGTCAGGATGGTCTGAAACAGATACCGCCTGGAATCGATTCTCTATGCGCGGCACTGAATTCCGCCAACCTTCCACCCTTCCACGCTGTACAGGATCGGTTGAGAGCGCCGTTATCACCGTCGTCGCCTCCCCGATATTGTGGTCAGTATATATCCTCTAAAGTCAGCTAAATCCAAACGGCGATCGTCGCCGTAGTGATAGGTAGGATGGGCGCAGCGAAGAATGAGTATCCGACGTGCTTTCAGCACAACGTTCCTGGCAAGGGTCCGGCATCTTGCTCGCCACAGGTTCGACGCGAGCTGAAGCGTCCTTTTTAACTGGCGCACACCCATAAACGGTTGGTATCAGTTTCGGACTTATTCCTGACCGAGCGAAGCTTCGGCTTTGAACTGAGCTTGCTTGGACACATCCCGGGCGGTTACTCCTGGCGAAGGTTGAAACCGTGGCAGTGCCCCTTGGCACCATCGCAGTGCCTCGAGGAAGAGATTGTGATCACGAAAGAAAAGCATGTTGCCCCAGGCCTTCTTCGGCGTGCTAGCCAAGTTTGTACCAAAACGAACATAATTTTCCCCCTCCACGCGAAATACAATAATATTCCAGAAGTAGTCTCGGTTGCGCATTTCGCGAATCACTTCGGCAGGGGCGACTAGGTTGTCACGATTCTTTTCGTAGCGCACAAACACAAAATCATTACCCCAGAATTCGGTCTGGACGACAGCGGGCCGGATCACCCCGAGTCCCTTGACAACCTCAAGGTCGAAGCCCTCAGTGTCCACCTTCAGAAAATCGATCTGTTCCGGTACCTCTCCGGATTTGACCAGGGATTCGATGGTTCGAACCGGAACGTCGACCTTATCTGCAAAGACAAGGCTTTCGCGGACGAAATGGGGCCGAAATGTGTTGTACAGTGAGGGATCATCCTGGCGCGCTTCGCTCGACTCCGACGCGATATATAGCGGGAGCGTCGTCTCCTTCAAGCCAAGGGCAAGGTTGAATGTCTTCACATTATCGCGGTCTGCCATCCTTGCCTTCAACCGCTCAAAAGTCGCTGGAAAAGGCTCAAAAGAATAAACCCGGTAACCGGAATTGGAAACGACCTCGGTAAAGTCACCTATATTGGCGCCGACATCCAGGAGTACACGGTTCGGTAGAAAGTTGTACAAAAAAGCAGCCAGATAGTATTCCGGTTCGGAATGAGCGAAGTGTTCTTCCGGCAGCCAGGGCTCGGAAATTGCGAGGCGCTCATTGAACCGTTGATCGAAGGATTCGAGGCGTTCATCCAGCGATTTCAGAACCAACTCCAACCGGTCGACATGTTCTTCGAGTTTCCGCAATTCATCTTCCGTCCGGCGGGCTCGCGCATCAAGGACGAATTCAAGACTCTCCAACTTTCCCAGTGCGAGATCGACTTTCCTATGCAAAGCGTCGATAGCTAATGCGCGCTGGGCAAGCGCAGTTGTTTTGTGCCTCAGACTTTCTGACATCGAGACGAGGTTCTTTGCTGATTTACTCATGAAGCACTCTCGCGGACCCGGTATCACTCGGGATCGAATCGCTCATCCGAAAGAGTTCAAAAACTTTCTCGTACCGATCGTCTATTGGTTTGCCAATTTCAACCGAGCGCCAGATCCAATCGTTGATCGGCTCGCTGGCAAACGTCGGGGCCAGCTCGGCCGCTTTCCGCCGGATTCGCTCGACCGTCTTCGGATTCGTGACGTCTGATATTGCTACCCTGAATTCGTGGCTTCTGTACGGAGAAGCGACACCCAGCTCTAGTTGGGTAACGAATCGGCCGGCTGCGGTTTTGGGGTCGCCCAAAACCACGATCGGCAGGTGCGCGGTGGTCATCAGGTAAATCAGCCTGGATGGAAGGCTAGCCCGAAACAACCAGTCGTGTGCCAGTGTGCCGCTCAGGTTTCCACTCGGTAGGATTGCGTAGTCGAACTGTCGAAGTGCGCGTACGAGCCGATCTTCCGGTACTATTCCGTGCAGTATGAGCCCTTCCTTGGCGAGCTCTGCTGCATTAAGTTGAATAAACGGCTTTCCGGCGTTACCAAACCACTCTACGGTCAGCCCGGATGCTTTGATCAATCCTCGCACCTCTTCCAAAATCTCCGGGCTCCAGACGTTGCCGATGATCACACCTTTTGGCGGCTGGTTGTTGGGCGACGGAAAGTCGGAAGGGGCAAACCAGCGCCGGCAGTTGGCGGGTGGAATAATCCAGACCGGCAAACCATATTTCTCTTCAAAACCTGAGCGGAGCGCCTCCGAAATGGCGAAGCGCATCGCGGAGCGCTCCAGCAGCATCTTCATCAATGGATCGGCAATCCCCTGGAAGAACAGGTTCTGGTCATCCATGATGTAGGTCACCAACGGAGCGCTCGTAACCTTCGCCGCCGCAATGGCGGAGAGAGCGTCATCCGGGAAGAAAGGAACGCAAAGGATGCGCTTAACCTCATGATCGTCGAGAAGGGTTGCCACCTTGCGCTCGGCAACCTCGAGCTCGGCCTCCGGATGAGGGACGTGATGGGTGACAGTGCCTCGGCTCTGATGATTGAAAATGTTTCTAGAATAGAATACGACCAGTGCGTGCTCATTCTCAAAGATCTTGCCTAATAACGCGCCGGTGCCGTGGTGGTCACAAACTTCGGCATGAGTGATCACGAGAGTAGCATCTCTCAGGCGAGTTCGCGGTAGTTGCGTTGCTGCTAGCGCTTTTGCGCTCGGCGCTTCGTCTTCAGCCGGGTACGCAGGCTTTCTTTGTCGCTTTAAGAAATTCCAGATCATCTCATCGCATTTTCTTTAGACCAATGAACAAAGCTCGGGTTTGTTTTTCTGATCGGCAGGATCAAGACGCAATGACCACGGCTCTACGATTGCATTAGAACGCCGAAAGCGTTCCGGTCTGTTTTGGGCATGTTGTTTCCTTGGGGTTCTCCAGCCGTCATCAAATCAAAACTTGCGTGGGATCCTCATCGAGCCCGTAGTATAAAAAATCTCCCCAGCGTGAGCCGATTCCGAAGCAATTCAGCACACTTGGATAGTCCGTTTTATAAATCGTGATCTCTTTCATGCCAAGCAAGGTTAACTCGGTCCCCAGATCTTCTTTGACAAATCGTAGATGCGTGAAAAGAGCATTTGGTCTGACCAGAAACGCCTTATTGAAGCCACATAAAAACATCTGTAGTTCGGCCCGATGCTTTTCAAGGAAGGTGCAAACTGCGTAAGTCAGTTGCGGGTAACGCGGGTTCAAAAAATCGTCAACGCAGAGGATACCTTCAACAGCCAACAATCGGTTTCCCAGTTCCAAGTCGCTCCAGACATTTTCGCCCTTATGGTCCCCGTCCACATGGACCCATCGGAACCCTCCTCGAACTCTTGTATGTGGCCACTTTAGCAGTGCAATACCCGTAGTAAATGTTTCGGTGAATCAAGCAATCTGGTGGTCAGAACAATACGTTCCGCCAGGCCCGACCAGGTAAGGTTCCACTCCTGAGTTAAGCGAGAAACGGGGAAGAAACCCTGGTGTGCTATAACTGAGCGATCTCACCGGAGTTCGCGATGTATTGGGAGCACAAACCTCTGCTGGAGTTCCCAAGGTCGACTGACTTCGTTGCCGATAAATGGGTTGACAGTATGGATTATTTGACTCTCTGTCACTCGCAATCCCAGAAACCGAAAATCCGAGTCAAACTGATAACTGTTATCTGCTGGATACACCTGACAAGGGCGTGGACATTTTTCCTATATCTCGGATCGAGGCACTTGAACTTACCGGGGAACCCTACGCCAGTGCGGACGTGGGAGAGCTAAAGCACGAACATTACCATCGTTATTTCTTTACCTTGCAGTTCTGTGATAAAAAGGAGGTCTTAGATGTTGGATCAGGTGAAGGGTATGGCAGTGCGTTGCTGGGGATAGTGGCCCAACAGGTCTTTGGCGTCGACCTATCGCCCGAGGCTCTCGCTCGTGCGTCCCGCGACTATGGTCGCGTGCAAGTGTCATTCACCGGCGTATGACCTTTCCGCTTCGTTTCCTACGGCAGATTGCTGGCACGATTAGGGGTCGAAGCGTTCTGCTGGCTGAAATCCACCAGGAGGTGCGCGCCCTACACGAATCGATTGGCTCATTGCGCGCGTTATTTTTGTCGGAAAAGCTCTCACGAGCCGAGGTGGGATACGATGTCGTCATTACGCCGAGCGAGATTAATAATCAGCACGGCACCGGTTTTTTGGTCGATCGACTGTTCGGCAATCGATCAAACGTTCTTTCGATTCGGGCCGCGAATCATTACGGAGGGGATCACCACTTCGGGGATGAGAGCCTAATAATTTCCCACGAACGTCTGTCGCGGTCACGTTCGATTGAGCAAACCCTCCGAAAGTTAGGAGATCGAATCCCAAAGCGCATATTCTGTGTGCCTTATTTGCCGGATGATTTGCTCACTGCAATAACGCTTCGTGACGTCTTCAAGGCGCCGCTGTGCCTGTACTTAATGGATGATCAAAATATCACTACTTCGGCGATTCCAGATTCTTTGATGCGAGAATTCCTGGAAAAGTGTGCATTGCGTCTGACTACGCATTCCGAAATGCGAGAGGCTTACGAGAGCAAATACGGATCAAAATTCTATCTTCTGCCAGCCGTTGTACCCGCGCGCCTCATTTCCAGCTCTATTTCTCAGCCAGAGCCAGAGCTGGTCCGCGAGCGAACCGGGGCCTTAATCGGCTGCATTTGGGGACGCGCGTGGTTCGATGGCTTGAGAACTGTTGTTAGCGATTCCGGTCTGGGTTGCCATTGGTTCGGCAATCATCAGCACCCGGCATGTCGCATTTCAGCCGGAGAATTGGTCGAAGCTGGAATTAATGCGCAAGGCGTGGTTCCCGAAGAAGAGCTTGCACATCAGCTGCGCCGTTTTCCATTTGCGATTGTGCCGACTGGTACACTCGACGAGAACGACGATGCCGCATGGATCAGTGCTCTCAGTCTGCCGGGAAGAATCCTTTTCATCCTGGCGACATCAAACACACCAATCATTCTTTTGGGGAGTTCCAAAACTCCGGCGGCGAAGCTGATCGAGCACTTCCGTATTGGAGTTCGCTGCGATTACTCCGCCGAAAGTTTTTTGTCGGCGGTTCATCGTGTTATTGATCCGGAATACCAGGCGGGGATGCGAGCGAATGCCGTACGAATTGCGCCAAAGTTTTCCGCTGAAGGAATTGGTGAGTGGCTGGACCGATCGCTGGAATTTGGCCGGGCCTGCGATGATCGTTTCGAGCAACTCATGCCTACTTAGCAGATGCCACGATCGAAAATCGCTCAGCACGCCCTTGTCACCCACATGCTGGAGGCCGAAAATCCGAACTGGTCAATTTTATCTACCGGATGCCTGGTTGGCAGCATGGACTCGGACCGCCCGGAGTTGGTGGGTGATGAACGGCATGTGCCTAATCGAGATGCTGCGCTGCGCTGGATTCAAGCAGGTTCGTATCGTCTCCCAATTCACCTTGCCAAACCGGCGCGTCCCATCTCTGAAGGTATTGCATCTGGTAGCGCATGCCGCACGCGGACGTGTAGGACGGCTCACGCGATGGCATTGACTTTGCGAAAGGCTTATTAGGTTTATTGGACAAATTTGAGTCAATAAGAGGATGCGGGGCTACTGAATCGCCAGACTCTTACCGCCGGCAACTTTGGTTTCAATTGCAATGGGTCAGCCACCGAGAGTTTCCATTCTGTTGCCTTGTCTTAACGCGCGTCAGTTTCTCGACGCACGCATCGAGTCTCTTCTAGCCCAAACGTTCTCCAGTTGGGAGGCGATCGTCCTTGATAGCCATTCCACCGACGGTAGTTGGGAGGTTTTTAAATCGATCGCATCCACTGATTCCCGTTTTCGGCTCTACCAGCTTCCACAGGATGGACTTTACGCCGCACTTAACCGGGGCATGGAGCTTGCACGCGGCGAATTTCTGCACATTGCCACCTGCGACGACACAATGGCTCCGGAATTTCTCACTGAGATGCTAAAGGCATGCGCCCAATACCCAAAGGCTGGCATCGCTGTGTGTGACCTTTTGTTTATCGATCGCAACGGAGACAAGCTTTTGCCTGCGGATTTGATTGGTCATTTGACCGCGCGCGCGACCGAGAATTTGTTGAGTTTGGATACCGTTCGCACTTCTGTCCCGGGAGAAATATGCCGTCATCTCAATTACCGGCCCGTCCCTCACGATTGCCTGCTACACTTTGCCGGGCGCAGTGTTTATTGTTCTCTAACGCAACTGGTTGTTCGCATGTCGTCCATAAAAGCGGTGGCACCGTTTGAAACCAAGATAGGTTCTACTGCTGACTACGAGTGGTTGCTTCGTCTCACCGCTCACGCCGGTTCGGTGCATTTGCCAAGAAAACTGGCAATGTGGCGCTATCATGGAAGTCAGCTCAGCCTGCATCGAGATGATTCGCGCCTGGGTTGCATGAGGGTGACGTGCGAGCGCACCCTGCGGGGAATTTGCGAGCGCCAGCCCCACCTGTTGACTCGGAATGACTGCGAGGCACTGCTATTACCTTACAAAATTCTAATGGCGCGTTCGGCGATTGGCCGCGTTTATCGCTGGTTTGAAGCCGCCATTAGACTCTTGTGGATGGTTTTTGACAGGCCTGCAGCCACTTGGCGCGGACTTCGTCGAGCGAAATTTAGATTCGGCACGCGGCGATACTCTTTGCTTCCGATGATCTTCCAAGGTATAGGGCTCGCCCCAAGCGAGCTCAATGTCATTGGTAAACGCTTTGCGGCTTCGCAGGACGGGCTGCGTGTTAGTGCAGAAGAAACGTGCTACGTAGACGAGGCACCCAATAAATGAAGCGATTTCAGCGCTGATCAAGCAGACATGATGAGCGCTGATCGGTCTGGGAACCGAGTTCGCAGTTCGAGAAATACTTCGCAGTTTCGATACAGTTGCTTTCCCGAAAACGGACGTTTGCGCGGCGTCTCCTTTAAGTTCGGTGTTTTGCTGGTCGCTTTGTCACCGTCCAAGTCTTCAAAAACTACAAACTCATGTTTTGAGGTTGGCGCACATTCGAGCAGCTGCTCAAAGATTTCATGTTCGATGGTGTAACCCCCGCCGATAACTTCAGGGGCGACGGCCGAAATAAGCCGACTCTCATGGATGATGTCAGTTGAAGTTACTAGTTAGGGCGATCACCGCGCAATAACGTCTGCCTCGATCGGTTCGATCATTAGTTGATCGGATACAAATGTCTCTGCGACCCTGGGGTAAGTTGTAATCCCAGTACGCTCCTGAGAGTTGGCAGCGCGTGGCTCCGCCGTTAATCTCGCGAGCGATGGAGAATACCCTGCCAATTTTAATCGCGGATGCGCCCGAGGCGCTTATCGAATTGTGCGGCGTCAACTTACTGGAACGTTTGCTCCGCATTTTGCAACGACTCGGATTTCGCAGCGCGGTAGTTTTTTCGACAACACCAGAAATCGTTGAGGCTGAATTAGCGAAGCGCTCGTGGGCTCGAGAACAAATAACTGTCCCGCTTGCCTCGAGTGCAATTGGACCGCTTACTCCCCAACTCATCCTAGAACAAAGCTCGGCCGGCCGTTTCTTAATAGTACCGGCAAATATTTATTGTGATGCCCGTTTGCTTGCAGCTCTGTGCGCAAAAGATTCGTCAGCAGCGCTTGTCGATTCCAATCCACCGGAATTCGCTCAGTCTTTGATCCGAAATCTGTGGGGGCCTGCCTTGGTGACAAAAGATTTTCTCTCTGTGCTTTCGCTCGCTGCCCCTTTTTTTGAGGAACTTAAAAACAAGATCGATCACCGCGAGATTGATATTGTCGATGCTGCCGAGGAAAATGATTACATCGTCAGCATGCGTCGGCATGTGAGGCCGCTTTGTTTTTCAGCGCCGTCTGAGCAGAACCGCCGCGCAGCGGAGCGCGTCATTCTCGATTCCGCGCAAAAGGGAACGCTCGACTTGCCGGCTTACGTTCACGCACCGATCGAAACCGCAATTATCTCGGTTCTTTGCAAAACGCGAATCACACCAAACCAGGTTACGATTGCAGGATTCATCATCGGTTGCGGCGCGACTACTGCCTTTGTGTTTGGCCACGTCGGGGTGGGACTGCTCGCAGCTCTCGCGTTCGGTATCGTCGATGGACTCGATGGAAAGCTTTCGCGGGTCAAGGTTGAAACAACCGAACGCGGCAAATGGGAACATCATCTCGATTACGTGATTGAGAACTCATGGTGGACCGCCATCGCTTTTCATTTGTGGCAAAGCGCGCAATTTCCGAATGCATTCTATTTTCTCGCGTTGCTCATTGGATCGCACCTGATGGACGAATTTGTAAAACGGAGAGCCAAGATGGCGACGGGCAGGCTGCTCGATGATGTTGGGCCGTTCGACCGAGTTTTCCGGCTGATCGCCGCTCGCAGAAACGTTTATGTTTGGGTTTTGGCTGGCGGCTTCTTGTTAGGCGCCGTCCCCCAAAGCTACGCGATTATCTGCGGCTGGGCCGCCGTCAGTGCCACCGTTCATCTCTTGCGTTCCGTTTGGATCTGTAGCGTTCGCGGACGTCGAGTTGTTGGTTCGCGGGTCTGACAAATTACGCAACAGCGAAGGCACACGCTTTGCCCGCGCGAGAATTTCCTTACCGAGAACACGCACTGGTTTTTCGACCAGCAGTGAGGCGCTCACAGCGCAGTAAACACCGCAACCTTCCTGACAGGACTTCTTCTTATAATTGGCGAAGAGGTCGTCCAGCGTCACATCCATGATGTGCTTGTTCGTGTGCACCATGCTGCAAATCCAGAATTTTCCCTGCGCGGAAACGAAGAATAATTTGTAGCCTGCCGCGCACGTCCATTCGACGTGCTCCCCTCGAAGCAGACTGCGCTGATAATTAAGGATCGCCTCGCTGGTGTGAATCTTCTCGCCACGGCGTTTTCGTTCGATCATTGAATCGATGAACCGTTCGAGCTCCTCACGTTGCCCGCGATCGACGCGAAACCGCCGTAGCGGGTCCGCATGCACGAGGCGAACCTCCGTCGGAATTCCTCGCGATAACCCTGTCTCGAGCACCGCTTGTGCTTCGGGCAACGTGTCGGCACAAATCACCCCTGTGATGTGTAGGCTGATTTTTGAATCACGGAAATAATCGAGCTTCGGCAAAATTGTCTTGAAAGATTTTTTTGTAATTGCACTGGGGGTCATTCGATCAACGCTGATCTGCATGACCTGCAAGCCAGCATTTTCGAGTTGCGCAACGAGCTTACGCGTAAGGAGAAACCCGTTCGTGGTGAGGCTGGTGGCAAAGCCGAGCTCACGGCAGTAGCGAACGAGTTCGACAATATTGGGGTGCACGAGCGGTTCGCCCCCGACGAGAGCTATGCGCATGGTCCCAAGCTCCCGAATCTTCCGCACCCATTTCTTTAAGTCGTCGATGCTCGGGTGCGGCCGGCTATTGTCGTATTCAGTGCAGTAAGCGCAATCGAGATTGCACTGGTCCGTCACGTAAAGGCTGCATTGCAGCGGTTTGCGGTCACGGAGACGCTTAGCCGATTCCAAAATGTTATAGCCGGAAAATTCGCGGCCGATTTTGTCTAGCAGCTTCATGCGGTTGATCGGAAAGATTCAGTTTAGGGGCTAGTCACCTCCGATGCAATTCGTTAGGAGGTAAGTTGCTACCACCTTTAAACGCCCGCACGAACGAGGTCAGTACGATTCCCTGTTCCTTTAGAAGCATGCGCGTTTCGGGCACGGTGAGGGCGTCTAACTCCTCAGCCCATCGATAGCCCCAATGACTGTATCGCCTTCCTGTATCAGCATCATCTTCGCCCGGATGGCAAATCAATTCATACAGGCCGTCGGGAATGTTCCGAAATATTTGTTGGAGGGCGCGGGGAGTTAAACACCCGCCGACTTCGAATCCGTACACACCATCGGGCATTTGCGGCAAGCGCGAGCCGTGCAAAGCTCGCGCCGATAGACAGGTCAGATTCAAAACAAGCCGCTGTACCCACCGTCCCATTCGGACACCCGGCGATTTTCGCCATGGGCCAGCAGGATTGCGAATCCAAACGCTCCCCATCCCGCTGGTAAGCCGCCTAACGATTTGGAATACAGGCGGGAACATGTGGAGATGTTGGTGGCTATCAAGATGGGAAAGCCGTAGGCCTGTCTTCTGAAAACGCGCGATCTGCGCCGCGATCTCACGCTCGACCTCATTCCAGTTGATGCGTCCGAGAAACGCGCGTCTGAAAAATTCACCACTCGTGCCGGGAAATCGTCCCGCTTCATCAACCAGGGTCGGTAAGACCTCGCGCCCCAGGATGGCTCGCTCTTCCACGAGCGTCAGATGGAGGCCAACATCCAGTTCCGGGTTCTGCCGAGCCAACGCGACAGCCTCCTCGAAAGCACTCCCCGTCACAAGCAACGAGGCACTCGTTACGATGCCGTCTTGAAACGCCCGCAGGATCCCTCGGTTGACTCCAGACGTCAGTCCCAGGTCATCCGCGTTAACAATCAGTTGTTTCAAGGCGCGGAGACCCGGGCCGCCGCCCGGATTTCGTGTCGCATCTTCATCCGGAACCTAACCAGTTCCCCAATCATTTTGAAGATCACGTCCGGACTGGCCAGAGTGGAGGTGCCGCGATTTCTCGGAAAATAATCCACGCCGAATTGCACGATCTTGAATCCGTGTAGCTTGCCCTTGATTAGCAGTTCTGCGTCGATGAACGAACCCTCCGACTCCAACGCAACCTTATCCAACACCTCCCGCTTGAACAATTTGAAGGAGAAATTGATGTCCTTCACCCGCAAAGGAAAAAGGAAACGGATAAGCAAATTGTAAACCACCGAATACACGGTGCGCAGAGGTCCTTCCGCGGTGCGATCAAACCGAAAGGCCGAAATGATATCACACCTTGTAAACTCCATGATGCGCACGGCCCGGTTCAACTCCGTGAGATCGACTGGCAAATCCGAGTCACAATAAAAGATCAGCTCTTTCGTGACGTTGCCAAAGCCAGTGCGAAGCGCGCCTCCCAGTTTCAAATTCCGTTCATGATGGAACACCTTCACACAGGGATTTGATCGGGCCAATGCTTCCGCGATTTCCGCTGATCGGTCCGTGCTGGCATCATTGACGATGAGGATCTCGTAATCAGACGTCATGTCGGTCAGGACAGCCTCCGCGAAATGGACTGCGCGCTCGATGTTCTCTTCTTCATTGAACATTGGATAAACAACCGAGATGCTTGGTCTCCTTGTCGTCATTCGCGCCCTTCGAGTCCTGTCTTAAAGCCGGCGATAGATTCTTGCGCCATTGACCACGCCTTCCAGACGATATCCGGCAAGGTACGCGCGAAGCACGGGATATCGAGTCATGGGATGCGCTTCCCAGAAGTGTCCCAACGGGGACGTGTCGATGATGAGCACCGGGGGATGCGCCTCCCAGTCGGCCTGAAACATCTCCCAAGTCCCCGGAATCAGGCTCTTCCCTTTATCTGTTTCCTCGCGAGGCCGACTGGCGTAGGCGCCAACCAGATGTGAGCAGCTCACGAAACGCGTCGCCATCCGCCTGTCGGAAAAACTGTAGAGTTGCGGCAAACTTCCCCAGACAAAGATCCGATCGTTCGGGTTCGTCTCCTCGACGATGTGCTGAACAATCGGGAGAAAATCGAGCGTCTGCGTTCGCACTACGAAGGCATCGACAAGAAAACCTATCGCTGGCAGAGCTGCCGCACCTATAATGCCTGCTCGGATCCATCGCCAGCGTGGCTGAGGAGAACGTCGCTGTTCCGCGACGAAGCGTGAGAACGCCTGCCCAGCGAGAATCGAAAGCGGCGGAAGTACTGCCAAATGATAATGTCCCGGGAACCGCCATCCGATAAAGATCGCCAGATAACTGAGGACCAACCACAAAATAAGCAGCACGTTCTCGGTGGGCAGAGTCCTCCTGGGCCGAAAAGATCTAAGTGTCTCAACCACTTGCCAAATGCCAAAATACCATAACAGGCCCCATGCGAGCATCACAGCAAGATGAACAGTCACGATGCGTTTCAGAACATAAAAGAGGGCTGTTTCGGACTCGACATAGCGAACGGCAAACGCCCAGGCCCACAAATACGCGTCATGCAGATTTCCCTGCCACTGGTAATACCAGGCCAGTCCCGCGATCACCGCAATGAACCCAGTCACCACGCCGCTGGCTGCTGCCAAAACACGTCCGAGTGATTGAGTACGGGGAATGAGCCAGCCGTAAACGAGATACGCCAGCATAGCGGCCATGGTCACGGCCGAAGGCTGCCGA
>Ga0070717_10000597_pt1 | contig 23173 bp, 17 predicted proteins | sample LARL113metaG_FD_71366 | JGI IMG/M metagenome (GOLD analysis project Ga0070717, IMG submission 71366) | Corn, switchgrass and miscanthus rhizosphere microbial communities from Kellogg Biological Station, Michigan, USA - LAR L11-3 metaG | ecosystem: Host-associated > Plants > Roots > Rhizosphere ...
TCGAGGGCAATCCGCCGATGAAGCCGGTCAGCGAGTACACGGTCATCGGGAAGTCGTTCAAGAATTCCGTTATCAATTCAAAAGTGCAGGCGAAAGAAACCTGGGCGACCGATATGCGCCTGCCGGGCATGTTGCACGCTCGTGTGGTGCACCCGAAGACGCTCGGATCAACTCTCGTGTCTGCCGGTCAGGTGGACAAAACCAAGTTCCCGAATTCCCAGGTTATCGTGAAGGGAAATCTCGTCGGCGTGGTTGCGCCGACCGAGTGGGAAGCGATTCAGGCCGCCGAGCAAGTAGCGAGCGCTACGAAGTGGACCGATTGGAAGGGCCTGCCCGGCAACGCGAAACTCTACCAGCACCTTCGCGAAGAGGCCGATTGGACGTCCGCGCCCGTCGAGAAGAGTAAGCCTTCCAAGGGCGACCCAGGTCCCGTGCTCGCATCGGCCGGCAAGAAGCTTTCGGCCACATATCAGCTGTCGTACATGAAGCACGCACCGATTGGCCCGACCATGGCTGTTGCCGACGTCAAGTCTGATGGTACGGTGCACATCCATACGCATAACCAGAATCCGCAAGCGCTGCGCGGCGAAATTGCGATGATGCTCGGAACCACGATCGATCATGTGGTCGTGCATTCGTATCCCGGGCCCGGCCACTACGGACGCTCGAACGGAGGAAACGCAGGCGCCGAAGACGAGGCGGTGCTCCTGTCGCAAGCCGTCGGAAAGCCAGTACGCGTGCAGTGGATGCGCGCCGACGATATGCAGTGGTCCACACAAGCGGCGGCTGCCTTCTCCGACGTTCAGATTGCAATCGACGAGAAAAGCAAAATGGCCGCGTATCAAATCGACCACTACATGCCTGCCATGCAGGATGATCGGCTGATCGGTGCAATCCTCGCGGGGCGGCCCACCATGCCTGCTCCGCAGGTCAAGTCTGACTCCGTAACATCCACGGTCAACGGTATTGAAGACCCGTGGGTTTACGCTCCCGTTGCCAACGTGATGGAGCGCGGCCATGGCACGTTTCAGGTCGGGCAGGAAGCGTCGCCTCTCGCCGTCGGTCTGCGCGACCACAGCATGCGGACGCCCGGGCAGTTCCAGCAGAACTATCCGCGCGAACTGGCGATGAGCGAAGCAGCAGCACTCGCGGGAGCGGACGCCATCCAGTTCCGCATCGACCACGCAAGCGAAGAGCGGGCCATCGGTGTGCTGAAAGCGGTCCGTGACGCGTCGGGTTGGGACACCCGCCCTTCACCGTGTCCAGATGCTGTAGCGACCGGGTCAACACCCGTGCGGGGTCGCGGAGTTTCGCTGATGCTGCGCAGCGGAACCTACTGGGCCTGCGTTTGCCAAATCGCCGTCACTCCCAGCACGGGTGTGATCGCGGTTGAGAAGTACACCATCGCGGTCGATCCGGGTATCGTTGTGAACCCAGTGCAATTGAAGCGGAATGTGGAAGGCGGCGCGGTCATGGGAATCGGCCATGCCCTCTTCGAAGAGGTCATGTTCGATGAGAGCGGAATCAAGCAGGATGACTGGATTTCCTATCCCATCCCGACCATGAAGGACATTCCTGAGATCAAAGTTGTGCTGCTCCGCAATCCGAAAGTCGGCGCCTACGGAGGAGGCTCGGAAGCGGCGAATTCGCTCGCAGCGCCGGCCATCGCTGCGGCTCTTCACGATGCGACCGGAAAAATGATGCGACGGCTTCCGATGAAGCCGGCTTATGTGCAGGCGGTTTTGAAAACTTAATGGTGTGGCCTTTGAGCGATGGAAGCCCAACGATGACTACAAAACCGACTATCCTCGAAGGCGTGAAGACGAACGGCAAAGTAGTGTCTTTGCGGCGGATAAGCAACGGTGTGTACCCAAGCGAGCCACGCGCAGCCCTCGCACACTTGATTGCCGCCTATGCCCCTCACGACGGCAGTTTTGAGCTGCGCGTGCCTGGCTGGCACGCGATCCGTCTCTCGAGCATCAACAAAGAATGTGTGCATGCCCTTCGCTTGCCCTCGTTATGCATCGCCGCACAAGGCGCGAAGACGTTTATCGTCGGGCAAGATGTGTACGAGTACGACGCCACGCGCATGATCGTGTTTTCGGTGGCTTTGCCGGTTGCTGCACAGGTCACGCAAGCCAGCCATTCCGAGCCGTACCTTGCACTCAAGCTCGATCTCGACCCGCATAAGATTGCCGAGCTGGTTTTGAAAGTGTTTCCGCACGGCCTGCCTCCTGCTCAGGAGAGAAGCGCGGTTTACGTCACTCCGCTGGAGGAGAGCGTGATCAACGCTGCCACGCGATTGATGGAATGCCTGGCGCAGCCGGGCGATGCCGAACTGCTCGCTCCGCTTGTGACGGACGAAATCCTGATTCGGCTGCTGCGCAGCCCCATTGGGGTCCGTGTGGCTCAAATGGGCTTTGCCGAGTCCAGTGTGCAGCGAGTGGCGAAGGCGATTTCCTGGCTGCGCGAGAACTACTCTCAACCCATGAAAGTTGAGAGTTGGCCGGGCTGGTGCACATGAGCGTTTCCTCGTTCCACGAGCACTTCAAGTGCGTCACGTCGATGAGCCCGCTGCACTATCAAAAGGTGCTGCGCCTGCAGGAGGCGAGGCGCCTCATGTTGTCCACGATGATGGACGCGAGCACTGCCAGTCAACGCGTGGGCTACCTGAGTGCTTCGCAGTTCAGCCGCGAGTACAGCCGCTTCTTCGGGAGTGCGCCCACCAAAGACGTCGCAAGATTGAGGCAGGACACTAGCATCTGGGTGTGACCATTTAAGATCACAGCATGACGGAACTCGCGCGCTGGGTGAACTTCTTTGTAATAGTGGGATCATCGGCCGGAGCCCTGATCGGACTGCAGTTCGTCGTCATGGCCCTGGTCGCGGACATGCCACGCACTCCAGGTCAAGCGCAGGCCGGCCACGCGTTTGCGACCCCCACCATCGTTCATTTCGCAACTGTGTTGCTGCTGTCAGCTGCTCTAAGCGCCCCGTGGCACGCTATCGGCGGACCTTCATTGGTTTGGGGTCTCATCGGACTCTGCGGACTTGCCTATGTCGCCATCGTGACTCGGCGTCTGCGACGACAGACGGCCTACCTGCCCGTGTTCGAAGACTGGTTGTTTCATGCGCTGCTGCCTTTGGCGGCCTACGCAACCTTGGCGGCCTCGGCTTGGGAGGCTCGCGCCCATGCGCATCAAGCCATGTTTGGCGTGGCCGCAGCAGCGCTACTGCTACTGTTCATCGGGATTCATAACGCCTGGGATGCGGCTACCTACCACATCTTCGTCAATCGGCCGAAGCGAGAAGAGGCTGAGCAGCCTCGCTGAGTTAACTCTCGGGACGGAAGCGCCGGCTCCTTCGCACCCCAATGTATACTCTGACTTTTCCGTCGCTCGAAGCTGAGTCGCGCGTCGGGAGCCAACCTGAAAGAACTCGGGAGATCCGCCATGCAGAGCCGCATCACCGGCACCACCATGCCTGTTCTGGAGTTTGCGCTCGAAGCGAACGACAGCATCATCTCCGAAGCCGGAGAACTCTCATGGATGAGCAGCTCGATCCAGATGACGACGCACACGCAGTTTGGTGGAGGCGGCGGTCTCTTCGGCGTGCTCAAACGCGTAGCCGGGGGCGGATCAATTTTCATGACCGAATACCGGGCAGTGGGCGCTGCGGGCGAGCTCGCTTTCGCGACCAAACTGCCTGGTCACATCGTTCCCGTCGAAATCTCGGCCGAGCATGAGTACATGATTCACCGCCACGGTTTCCTCTGTGCCACTCCGCAGATTCAAGTCGGCGTCGGCTTTCAGCAGTCGCTGGGCGCGGGAATCTTCGGCGGAGACGGTTTCCTGTTGCAAAGGGCCAGTGGACTGGGCACGGCGTGGCTGGAACTCTCCGGAGAACTCGTGGTGCGCGATCTTCAGCCCGGCGAAATTTTGCGGGTCCATCCCGGCCACGTGGGCGCCTTTCAAGCCAGCGTCTCGTTCCAGATCACGACGGTGCCCGGCATCAAGAATATGATCTTTGGCGGAGACGGAATTTTTCTGGCTGCGCTGACCGGTCCGGGGAGGATCTGGCTGCAAACCCTTCCCATCGCTAAATTGGCTCATGTACTTGAGCGGTACATGCCTCACGAAACTCGGCGCGAGACCGTGGAAGGCGGTGTAGTTGGCGGCATTGTCGGTTCCATCCTCGATAACATGAAATGAGGCGCAAGGCCCGGTTTTTGAGGGGGAAATCTCCCCGAAGTCTGACTCCACAAGATGGTCTAAAATTTAGACTTAGTGAAAAAATGAATGTCTGAAGGCGTAACAAGTGGGATGGGCTGGGAACCGGCAACTGGTCCCTAAGGTAAGGCGTGTAATTTGTGCCAATCGAGTGCTATATGGCAGGAACTTTCGACTAAGGTGTTTACCTGATTTTCTCCCTGAGATTATCGTTTTTCTGGGCTATTGGCCGGTTATTTCCGTTTTTTTGCTCGTCCCACGAAGCCGCGCTGACCTGTGAAGCAAGGCCGCAAAGCCGAGAACAATGGGCAAGTTGCGCGTTTAACCTCGCCGTTAGCGGCTAAACGCGCACGATTGGCTGTTATGAGGCGGTCTTTCGGGCTCCCAATACCGCGATCATTCTCCACAAGTGCCTGTGGAAATTGGATATTCGCGTGTCACAGACAAAACCCCCGCCGAAAGTGGCAATGTGGATGCTATGAAATTGGAAACACACAAGCCAAGCGCCAAGTTCGGCCGAAGGCGATTCAAAACGAACAAAGGGGGGGGACCCAATGAAGGAACAAACTGTTCGGTTAGGGCCACGCGAACAGCAAATTGTCGAGCTGCTTCTGCAAGGTTGCGATAATGCGGAGATTGCAAGTCAGCTGAAAATGGCCCGACGAACCGTTAAAGCTCATTTCAACCGCTTATTTCTACGCTTTGGAATCACTGGTGGTATCAAGCGAGTGAAACTCGCAACCCTTTTATATCGGAGGCAAACATGTCTGCAGATGGACGCTATGGCACCCGTGTCCCAAATGAACGCGAACACCGAGTCATCCAACTTGTTGCCGAAGGCCTAAAGAACAAAGAAGTCGCAGATGCCATCGGGACAACGGAGCATGTCGTAAAGAATTATCTGCGGGTGATTTATGACAAACTCGGACTTTGGAACCGGGTGGAACTCGCGCTCTGGTATGAGTCGCGACGCAGTCCGTCAATGCTCCTGATGCAGTAATTCTCTGGTCCCGCGGTCTTTGGACGTCTCGCTCAAAGCTCCATGACGTCCAAGGCCGGGCCGGAATTTTAAGAGATTCCTTCCAACCCCGTTTATCTCGATTACTGACAGCCAAAAGCCTGAAGATGTCGCAGACGAACCCCCGCGTCTTTCACGCCTCTGAGCGCCGCGGAGTCGAGCAATACACGCGCCTGATCGCAATTCTTCGAGACTCCCTCGCCCTTCAGATACAGATCCGATAGAAGCAGGCTTGCCTCGGCATTATGTTTGGCAATGGCTTTCCACAGCCATTTCGCCGCTTCCGCGCTGTTGCGCCCTTGGCCGTTGGTTCCGTTCAGATAGCCTTGAGCGATCGCGAGCTCTTCGCCGCCGCCCTTTGCTGTCGATGGCTCGGTTGGAGTGTCCTTGGGGGGCCTTGAGATTCCGTGCGGCAGCGTTGGAGCGGCGTTGTCCGCTTTGGTGGCCGGTTCATTAGGAACCGACTTCGCTACATCTTTGACGGGGGCAGGCACAGGACGCGCCGCTTGATTCTCTACCGGTACAGGTGGAGGTGGAGTCTGGTCTGCTGTATTGGTTTTCGCAGCGCTCGGCGGCGCTGATTCTGCCGGCGCTGGCTCCGCGGGTGTGGCTTCAGCAGCCACCGGCGGAGCGGACTGCTCCAAATGAGATTGCGATGTTTGTTGGGAGCTATGCCATGCCATGTAGGCAAGCGCCCCAATCACAATCGCCAGGACAAGCCCAACAATAATGCGAATGCCTCCGGCGCGGGGAGTGGACAGGATGAACTCGTCGTCATCGTAATCAACGTCGCGGCCACTCTGGAACAACGACAACTCGTTCGTGTTCAATCGCGGTTCGTAGACATCATGCTCACGCGAAATGTAGTGCGATTCCTGCTCCTCCGTGTAAGGCGTAGCCTCGTCCTCAGGCGAATTCTCCAAGTGCCGATCTGCAGCGGGGAGGTCGGAGATCTCAAGATCGTCGCTGCGTAGATGGTCTCGATGCAGGTCAGTGGTTTCTCCGTCGTCCGCTAGGTGAGTTCCGCACATGCCGCAGAACTTCTGCGTCGAAGCATTCTTTCGGCCGCAAGCGCGACAGCGAACCAGAGTCGTGTGAACCTCCGACCCCGGGGAAGCGGGCGAGACCGCCGGTGCCGGCGGTTGCTCCCTCACCAGAGGCGTCCCTGCTCTCACCAAAGGTCTCTCTGCCCTAATCAAGGTTGATGCGACTGCGCCGGTTCCTTCGCGCGCCGACTTTTCCGCTGCCAACTCGCGCAAAAGTTCCTGCACTGCAAGCTCGCGCTTTTCCGGGGGACTGGTGAAATAAACCTGGGCCCATCGGCCCATGTTGTCCGCCAACAATGGATTCAGCAGAGGGTTCAACTCAGGCGGCGGCAGGCTGCTGGATTCTTCGGAATGTTCGGTTGGATGTGACAAATAGGGTTCTCCCTTTTTCTAACAGGACCGTGGCAATGAACAGGCGAAACCTATAGGTAAGATTGCACTCCTGCGGCCAGAGGTTGTCAACTTAAACGGGGGCCGGCAGGTGTATGGGGCGAGGGAAACGGCTTTCAGTCGCAGGCTTTGCGATAGGCGGGTTCAAACTGGTCCAATTGCGCCTCCCGCTGCGAACTGAATCTGCCCTTCGGGGTCTTACCGTAGAGATCGGCGCCGGGGCAGTAGTAAAGCGCGGTATGAAGATCGACCCAAACCTGGGTGCGTGGATTTCCTTTGTACTGGGGCGGATCTGGCGCTTCGGCCACGCCCAGCTTGATTAGGATTCGGTCGAAAAGCGAAAGATCGGTGTCCGGCGCGGCTCGGTGGTGCGCGGCGGTCGCAGTTGGATTGCCGGTTGCGCTCACGGAATGGCTGGACCAAATTGCCCACCGGATGACGCCCAGCATCAGCACCACGGCGATCGCCAAGTAAATGTCGCCTCGCCGGGTATTCCAGAACTCACCCCAAAGACCGCGATTTTTCGCTGCAGCCAGTCGCTGGAAGAAGTCCAGAGTAGTGGCGGCGGAAGTCCACGCTGCGCCGCGCTCGGATTTTACGAGAGCGGTCGGTTCCGGTGCTTCTACGGCATCCTCCGGGACGGTGTGCAGCGGAACTTCTAGATCGGAGTGTGCGGCGTTCTCGAAATCTGCGCTTCCTGCCGCTTCAATCAAGTCGGTGGGCTCAGCGCTGTCGTTTGGCAGATTTTCGGTAAACGCAGCAGGTTTCGAGATTTGCGGTTCGATGGAGTCGGTGACATGCCCCTCGGCTTTGAATTCACCAAGCGTCGCGGGCGATTCCTCATGAACTACCGCGCCATTTGCAGGAGAAGTGTCAGGATTATTTTTCATCGCCTGCTGCATGTGCCAGAACGATGCCACCTTGCTCTGCAGGTCGGGCGCTTCGTAATCGCTGCTCCGCGGCGATCCGCAGTTTCCGCAGAAATGCTCTTCCCCGATGAGTTCGTGGCCGCACTTGGGACAGACGAACGCTGACGCGGACGTCGTTTTCGACGGAGCGCTCGCCATGGCCGCGAGATCGTTGGCAGCGCGAGTGTCGACAAGAGCCGCAAGTTCGGGCTTGAGCTTTTCCAGAGCCTCCAACATCACCGCACGATCGTCTGCAAGCGATTTTTTCCAGCTGGATTCCTCATCCCTCGCCAGTGCTTCCGTTACCAGGCCCGCCATCAGCTGGCAGGCATGAACGTCTTCCTCGGTGAAGGCCTGCGCTTTGGAGAAAAAGAGCTCCAGGCTGCCGGAGACAGCGGTACGGTGAAAAATGGGAACCGCGATCATTGACTGAATGCCGCGGCGGCGGCACTCGTCCTTGTCGACGACGCGTTCGGTATTAACGTCGGCACAGCGGAAGACACTGCCTGCCCGAAGACAATCGACACCCAACGCCTTTTCCAGTGGAATGTCTGTTCCCACGGGCAAGGCCATAACGCCCGCTGCCGCCCGGTAATGCACCGTCTTGTCCTCGAGGATTCCAATGGCTGCGCCGCCTACCCTGGCGACTTCTGTCAGCCGCTCTACGACCAACGCCATCACGTTCGGTAATCCCAGATGGCGAACCTGAACCTGGTGTTGGATGTCGACGATTTGGGCGAGCGAAAAGCCAGAATCGGCCGTAGGAGTCATCACGGCTGGTTGCGGTTGCGGCTTACCGGAAGAAGTGCCGGGCCATCTTTCCGGTCCAAGCAGATTTTTCGCCAGCTTTGGGTTTCGTCCCGTCTTCTGCAGTTCGCGGTTGTGCTCCTGCATCACGTAGGCCGCTTCCAGCACCTTGGCGAGAGTCTGCTCGTCGTAAATTGGTTTGCTTTCTTTCTCAGACACGATTTCGTTCCACCAGCCGTGACCGGCTTGAGGTGCGCAACCCGGCAATAGTGCGGGGACGCGCCTATTCTAGTGCAAGTTCTACGCCAATACGGGGCTCCAAGGTGTTCAAGCGCAGGGCTTCCACTTTAGGGGAATCGAGTACCTCGAGCACTCCACAGGCTCAACTCTGGCAATAGTTTACCGCCAACCGGGCCAACGTTACGACTGTAATGAGAGTGAGAAGGCGAGGCCTGTTCCAGGTAACCGTTTTGGTAACCGCGGAATCGCAAAAGTCTGCACCACCGTGCACAAATTTACCTAGTCAGCCGCGGGAGCAAGAACCTCGGCAGCGGAGCCATTTTCGCCGCTGAGATAGAAGTGCACCGCCGGTGTAATGATGAGCGAGAGCACCATCGAGATGAGAACCCCGCCGATGACAGCAATCGCTAGAGGTTGCAACATCTGCGAACCCGCACCGATCGCGAAGGCCAGTGGAAGCATCCCCGCGATGGTAGCGAGGGCTGTCATGACAATCGGACGCAACCTGCGGCGCGCAGCTTGCAGCATCGCTCTTTCTGTGTCCAATCCAAGGATGCGCATCTTGTGGTCAGCGTCGAGCAGCAGAATGCCGTTCTTGGCCACAATGCCGATCACCATGATCATCCCCATGAACGACGAAATGTTGAAAGTAGTACGCGTGATCAGCAGCGCGATGAAGACTCCTGAAGTCGAGAGTAGAGCTGACGACAGGATGGCGATCGGCGCCGCGAATGATCCAAACTCAAATAGCAGCACAATGAACAGCAACAGGATCGCGAGAATCAGCACGATCACCAGGTCGTGGAACGAGCGCTGTTGTTCCTCGTAGGTCCCACCGTATACCACGCGAATGCTGGAAGGGATGTGTAATCCGGCTACAACTTTCTGCACGTCGGCCATTCCACTGCCCAGGCTTCTGCCCTCCAGGCGAGCGGTCACCGCGATGTCGCGTTGAAGATTCTCGCGGCGAACCTCGGTCTGCCCCGGATTTTCCACGACCTGCGAGAGCGCGCCCAGTGTAGCCGTGTGTCCGCTGCTGCTGACCAGCAAGGTATCCCGCATGGCCTCCAGCGATGCGCGGTTCTCCGCGGGGAAACGCACGCGCAGAGTATAGGCGCGGTCGTTGGCCACTACCGGCGTCGGTGCGGGCTCGCCTTCCAGAATTGCAGAAGCGTCGAGCGCAACTTCCTCGGCGGTGAATCCCGCTCTGGCGGCGACGCCGGGATCAACTTGGAAAGTCACTGCAGGGCCGCTCACCGTGTTTTCGATCCCATTCAGTATGTCCACCACGCCTTTGATCTTCCCGATCGCGTCCGCGACTTTCGGCGCCCATTGTTCCAGTTGCTTGGGATCCTGGGAGAAGAGTTTGATCTGAATCGGTTCCGGAGCCGACGTAAGATCGCCAATCATGTCCTGGAGAACCTGAATGAATTCGATGTCGAGAGCGGGTTCCTGCTGCTTAATGTCGGCGCGCACGTCAGCGATGATGTCCTCAATGGCTCGCTTCCGCTTGGCCCTCAATTTCACCAGGACGTCACCGGTATTGGCTTCCGTTACAGAAGCCAGGCCGAGTTGCAGGCCGGTGCGCCGCGAAGTGCTCTCCACTTCGGGAACTTCGCTCAGCATCCTTTCAACGTGGCCGATTACGCGGTTGGTTTCAGCCAGCGAACTACCCGCGGGCATGATGTAGTCGATGACGAATCCACCTTCGTCCATTTCCGGCAGCAGGTCCGATCCGGAAAACGTGTAGCAAAGATAAGAAGCGACGATCAGCCCCACGCTGAAGAGGATAAGGAACAAAGGTCTTTCCAGAGCGCGGCGCAGCCAGTGCTCATGGAAGTTCACGACGCGCAGAAAGAAGCCGCTGAGGTGCTTCTCTTCCGCCGCCATCATTTTCATCGCTTCGTCTTTTTTTCCACGAGTCTCGCCTTCATCTTCCACCGCTGGCGCAGAAGATTGAGATTCCGCGTTTTCACGGCCGTCGTGCTTCCCCTTGATCAAATATTGGCTGAGAGTCGGCGTCCAGGACACCGCCAGCGCTAGTGATGTCAGCAGCGACACTGTCATGGTTACCGCCAGCGCGCGGAAGAAAACGCCGGTTACGCCGGTGATCACGATCAGCGGAATAAAGACGACGACCGGAGTGATAGTCGATCCGATCAGGGGCACCGTGATTTCTTTCAGCGCACTGCGGATGGCTTCCAATCGCGTCTGCCCCATGTCGCGGTGCAAGACGATGTTTTCGACCACCACAATCGCATCATCAATCACCAGTCCCACCGCCGCGGCCAAGCCGCCAAGTGTCATCAGATTGAAAGTTTCACCCATCACCTTGAGGGCGATAAAGGTGACCATGATGGTCACCGGAATCACCAGCCCCGCGACCAGCGACGTTCCCCAGTCGCGCAGAAAAACCACGAGAATGATCGACGCCAGGATCAGTCCTACCAGGATGGCATCGCGTACGCTCTTAATCGATTCGTCGACGATGATCGACTGGTCGTAGAACGGCTGGATCTGGACTCCGGGCGGTAGCGTTTTGCGGATGCGGTCGATTTCGTCATGAACTTCCTGCGCGACTTGAACCGTGTTGCCGTCCGGTTGGCGGTTGATGTTCAGCAGGATGGCGGGCTTCCCGTTTGCCGTGACCACCGTGTAAACCGGCTTCACGCCAGGAGCTACTCGGGCTATATCGCCGATGCGTACTGGAACTCCGGCGGCCGTTTGCTTGATGACGGCGTTGGCAATTTCTTCCGGCGTGCGCACCTGACCGCTGATCAGTCCCAGATAAAGCTGGTGATTTCGCTCGAGCAATCCCGGAGAGTCGATGAGATTCGTGCGCTTCACGGCATCCAGAATGTCGGACACGGTGACGTCGGCCGTCAGCAACTTTGCCGGGTCCGGCGTGATGTGGAACTCCGGCTCCTGCCCGCCTTGAATGATCACAGTGGAAACGCCTTCCAGACGATTTAGCCGCGGCTTCATTTCATAGGTCGCCATCTCCCACAGCTTGGTTTGCGGCATGCTGTCGGAGGTTAGGCTGTAGCCGATGATAGGAAACGCGGCGAAGGTCAGGCGATGCGCCTCGATCTTTGCGGTGGAGGGAAGTTCCGGCTGCACCCGCGAAATCGCGGCATTCACATATTGCAGCGTCTGGAACATGTCGATGTCCCAGCGAAAATACAGATCAATCTCGGCAGATCCTCGGCTGGTGATGGACCGCACCGTAAGCAGTCCCGGCACGCTGTTGACGGCTTCTTCGATGGGCCGCGTCACCGTGACCGTCATCTGATCGATCGGCATCACGCCGTTATCGACCGCAATCAGCACGCGCGGAAAATCGGTGTTAGGGAACACCGACACGGGGATCGTAAACGCGAGATAGGCCCCCAACAGCCCGAACGTCAGAATCAAGAAGATGACGGGGCGGGAGTGCTGCGCAATCCAATACTGGCCAGTCGAATGTTGGTCAGTCGAACGGACGGTCTTCAGTGCGTTCACGCAGATTCCCCGCAGCGGTTATTTGTCACTGGATCCCCCACCGGGAGCTTTCGATCCTTCCTTGGAACCTTCCGACGCTCCTTCGGCGGGAGGCTGAGCCACTTCGATTTTAATCTTGGTTTTATCGGGCAATCCGTACGCGCCCACGGCGATCACTTTGTCGTTGGGCGTTACTCCATCCACGATCTGCACGTCATCGCCGTTGCGGATTCCCAGCTTGACGGGCTTTTGATGAGCACGGCCATCAGCGCCTGCGAGCATGACCGCAGTGGTGCCGTCGGGCGCGGTGATGACCGAATTTGCCGGAATCACCAGCGCGTCCTTCACCGTCTTTGCCGTCAACGCGAGTTGTACACTCGCGCCCGGCTTCAGTTCGTGCTTAGTGTTCTTGGCTTCAAGCCAGACTTCAACCGTGGTGCTGTTGGGATCAAGCGCGGGACTCACCACCGTGACCTTGCCTTCGATCGGGTCATCGATTCCCGGCACGGTCATGGTTCCCTTGTCGCCGACTTTCAATGCGGCCGCGTCACTCTGCGGAATGTGCGCTTTGGCGATGACCGAAGAAATATCCATCACAGTCAGCAGGGGAGTGCCGGCCGCGGCCATTTCGCCGGGATAGAGCGGACGATCGGTGATCACGCCGTCCATCGGGCTGCGAATTTCCGAATAGCTGAGCTGTGCCTCCGCTCCCAGATATTTGCCCTTGGCCGACTCCAATTGCCCCGCGGCGGATTTGAGTTCCTGTTGCTTGCCGATGGCCATGAGCGCGTCCAGATGCTTCTTGGCCAGCGCATACTGGTTGCTGGCTTGCGTGAAATCGACTCGCGACTGGTCGAGCTCCTTTCGCGGCAGCGCGCCTTGCTCGAACAGTTGCTGGCGGCTCTGGTAGACCTTTTCCTGAGCACTGAGCGCCGCCTGCGCCTGTTGCACGTCGCTCTCCGCCTTCTGGATTTCCTCCGGCAAGCTGGCGCCGGTGGTGGTTTCGTAGGCGGCCTGCGCCTGGTCGTAGCTGCCTTTATTTTCCTGTGCCGCGGCGCTCAGGTCCCGGTTCTCGAGCACCGCCAGCAGTTGTCCCGCACGTACAGGGCTGCCGCGCTTTACCAGAAATTTTTTCACGGGAGCGCTGATCTTGGGCACAATCGCGGCCTGCTGTCGGGCAAACAGAACCGCCTGCGCATTGATCGTTTGCTGAATCGTAGTTTTTTCTACAGGGGCGACTTGCACCGTCACAGTCGGCTCTTGATCGCCTTTGTCGGACGAGCACCCTACGTTGATCAGCATGCTCGCTAATGCCATACCGTCCGCGACGGCAAGCGGCAGGCCGCGCCAGAATCTGCCTCTGCGATTTCGGTGTGGTGGGGTTGCGGTGTGGGTGCGGTTCATGCGGCTAGAAGTTTCCAGTCAGAGTTTGAAGGTTTGCTACGGCGACGCGGAAACGCGCCTGGCCATCATCGTACGCGTTGCGTGCCAACGTCAGGGTATTTTGCGCGTCGACCACCTCCAATACAGTGGATTCCCCGGCCTGGTAGCGCAAGGTGGTGAGCCGCATACTTTCGGCGGCCAGTTCGGCGGAGCTTGCAAGCGACTCCATTTCCGAGCGTGAGATCTCGGCTTCGCTGTAGAACTGCCGCAGATGGCTCAAAAGTTCCCGTTGCACGAAGGTTAATTCCACGCGCGTCTGGTCCCGACGCAATTCCGCCTGCTTGAGCTTGCTGCGATCAGCGCCCCAGCTGAAAATTGGAATCTGCAATGTGCCCACTGTGGAATACCCGAGGTTCCGCACGCCGTTCGATCGGATGGCGAATTGGTTCGAATCGATGCCATAAAAATAGTCGAGGCTCAGCGACGGTAATAAACCGCCCCAGGCGGCCGTGACTTCGTGCTTGGCAACTTCCAGGGCTGCCAACGCGGCGCGCAGGTCCGGATTGTTCTTCTTGCCCGCCGCTTCCACTTCGGCGAAGGTGGGCAAGGGCTCGGGAGTCTGCAAGTCATCGACGACGGCGAAGTCCTGATTGAAATCCGGAAACAGCAGCACGGCTAGATCGAGCCGACTGCGCTCCATGCCGAGCTGCGCTTCCTGCAGATCGCGCTGCTGCTGCCGGTCCTGGATCTGTGCTTTGACTACGTCGGCATGCGCGACCTCGCCTCCGTTTTCCAGTTTCTGGCTGACGTCCAGAAACCGCGCCGCCTCGGTCGCAGCGCGCTGCGCGGTCGCGTACTTGCGCTGGGCCACGACGAGTCCGTAATACGCCTGGGTCACGGTGACCACCAGGCCGCGTCTTGCAATCTCGGCTTTGGCCCGTGCTTGTGCCAGAGCGGCCGCCGAGCGCCGGTACTCCGCAACGTTGGTGAGGGATAGTGCCTCGTGGAAGTCCGCCTGGCTGATGTACTCATGCACGCCATTGTTGGCGATGAAACGGGCGGTTGGGCATCCCGCCGCAAGGCTGGCGCAGGTCACGGGCAGCGGGCCTGTTCCCTGGGTGTAGATGAACGAGTTGGTGTAGTTGAGGTTGGGCAGCAGTCCGGCGCGAGCCTGCACTCGATCCTCGCGGGCCACACCCAGATCGGTGATCGCCGCGGAGTGGTATTGGGGATCGTTCTGACGGGCTCGCTGCAGGGCGTCCTGTAGCGTGATCGTAAGCGGAGCCCCGGTCGCCGGAGTTGTGCTCGAGCTTTGAGTCTGGGTCGCGACATTCATCTGTGCAAAACTCAAGGGCCCGGCGGCCAGCAGGACCGAAATGAGAATCAACTGCTTTGCGCCCCGTTCAATATGGGAGAGAGGTTGGTTCATCACAACAAACTGATTGGGATGTGTCTTCACCGGGTCACCTCGAAGGCAAGGCGAGCGATGCATAGCCGCGAAACCCTTGATTGGGCAAGGAATCGCTGAGAAATTGCATCGGCGCGAAATTGCGGCCTGCGCAGCGAACCGACGGCTGCCGGGAGCACAGCGGCGAAGTAGATGTCTCGCGGGTGATCGCCATGGGTCACATGCTTGGACCAATTTGGAACTCGGCTAGCCTACCACGGCCCTCCTGAAAGCCACCTGAAAACACTGGTTGTTGCCCCCAGGTGCCTAGCGCTCCAAGGTACTTAGACCGGAGCGCTTCTCAGGTGCGAACAATTGGCGAAAGTCGTGCAATGCATTAAGCCGAGTGTGATCGCCAAGTCAGCAAGAGGAGCAAAAACAATCATGATTAATCTCGATCAAGTCAAAGTTACGCCCCGCGATCAGCTGGTCTTGAACTTGCTCGTGCAAGGCTGCAGCAACAAGGAAATCGCAGGCCAGCTCAACATCAGCCCGCGTACGGTCAAGCAGCAGTTGCGCACCCTGTTTTTGCGCGCCGGAATCCGCGAAGGCTGCCAGCGCGTGAAATTGGCAATCCGCGATCTTTAGCAACGAGGAAGCCCAGTCATGACCCCGTGCCAGCGCCTTACTCCAAAGGAAATTCAGATCTCGATTCTGGTTTGGGAGGGTCTGACCAACCGCGAAATCGGCAAGATCATCGGCACCAGCGAACAAGTGATCAAGAACCATCTGCGCAGCGCCTTTGACAAACTCGGCGTCTGGAGCCGTCTGGAACTAGCCATGTACGTGGCCAGCCACGGCGGAAAGGATTGGCCGCCCGAGGTCGAGCGTCCGCGGATGCGATACAGCCAGGCCGTGGGGGGCTGACTAAAGCCGGTTCTCGAGTTGTTTGCGAGAACCGCGTCGTCTTCGCAGTCTTCATCATGAATCATTCCACTTTTCTTACCGGCAGAGGCCAAGCCATACCTCTGCCTTTACCAAATTCTGCTCCATCTCAACGGCCAAACTCTGCAAAACCTTTCACGGTGATGCTTGCATCTGCAGTCTCTTCGTTCCGATAACGCTTTGTACGGCAGAAGCTTCCGGAAAAATTGCAGCGGCATCGGAATTGCACTACGCAAGGCGATCTGCCAAGTGCGGGCTCAACTGCAGCCGAGCCGGCTTCGCGACCCCGGGGCGAACCCAGCGATGGCTTACAAGGAAGTTTTCTGGATGACGTGCGACTCCACCGAGCAACTGCGGGCGGAGTACGGTCCTTTTCACACTCGTGCCGAGGCTGAAATAGAGGCAAAGAAGCTCGGTTTCGGATACCTGCTGCGCTACGAGCACATCCTCGACGCGGACGAAGAGGTCCAGGAAGTGCGATGCATTTTCGTGGAACTTCCGGGCGCCACCCCGGTAGGAGTCGAGACGATCCCGGTCACCCTGCATACCCGTTGCGCCACCTGCGGCGAATCCGCCGCACACGAGCACAATTGGGAAGCTGAAGTCTGGGCCGACATCCACGAATTTGAACACTCGCGCCACCGGGTGCGGCTTTTCGAGCATGCCCGCGGTCGAGGTCTGAAGGAAATCGGCGACTGGCGCGGCTAGAACCTGCTTACCAAACCAACCCCGAACATTGCGGTTCGTCCTTGATTTGCTGCCCGCGGCCTTCTCCACCGCGGACCAAGTCTGTCCCCTTGCGGACAAGTCAGTCCGATTGTGGACAGAGCGGCACCTGCCTTCCTCGACAAGCGCCGCAAACTACTGAACTTAGCTTTGGCCAACGATGGTCCCAGAAATGCCATAGTGTTTGATTCTGGAAAATGAAAAGGGGAGCATTGGATGGCCATGTTCTTGGATCATCTCCAATATGCGGTTCGCCAGCTTTTGAAGTTCCCGGGATTCACGCTGGTCTGTGTGCTCACGCTCGCGCTCGGCATTGGCGCGAATACAGCAGTCTTCAGCGTGATGAACGCGGTGCTGCTAAAGTCGCTGCCCGTGGCCGATCCGGACCGCGTGGTCTATCTGAACACTTCGGGCTCGCCCCATAGAACCGGCACAATCGACTCCCACGAAACGTTTTCCTATCCGGTTTACGATGCCCTGCGCCAGCAACACCGCGGACTCGCGCAGGTCATCGCCTACGTGCCGCTCTCCACCGGAAAAGTCGCGGTACGCTGCGACTCAGAGCCGGAAGAAGCCGAAGGCGACATGGTGAGCGGCAACTTCTTTTCTGGGCTGGGCGTACAGCTGGCTCGAGGACGCGGGTTCAAAGAGCAGGACGAGACGAACCATGCCGCCATTGCGGTGATCAGTTATAACTACTGGACACGGCGGTTCTCGCGCAGCACGGATGTGTTGGGGAAGACGTTGTACGTGAGCGGCGTGCCGCTCACGATTGTCGGAATCACGGCTGAAGGCTTTGAAGGCGCGGAGGCAGGCAGTTCCACCGATTTCTGGATTCCGCTGCAGCGCCGCGCGGAATTGAATGCATGGGGCCACCCGCTCGAGGATGGCAAGACCTATCGAGAAAACTCCACGTGGTGGTGCCTGCGCATGCTGGGACGTCTTGTCCCCGGTGCGACCAGGGAACAGGCTGCCGCGCAACTGCAATCCACATTTCAAACGGCAGCTTATATCGGCCTCGGCGATCCTGAACCGGGAGAACAGCGGCCGGTGCTGAGTCTCCAGGCTGCGAAGAACTTTCCCGGCTACGACAACCAGTACGGCAGGCCGCTGCGAATGCTGATGGCGATGGTGGGACTTGTCCTGCTGATTGCACTGAGCAACGTAGTAATGCTACTGCTCGCGCGCAATGCCACGCGGCAACGAGAGTTTTCCTTGCGTCTGGCGCTGGGCGCGGGGCGCGGGGAGTTGTTTCGCCAGTTGTTAACGGAAGCGCTGCTGCTGGTGGCGTTGGGAGGCGTGCCAGCCTGGCTGTTTGCCACCTACGCCACGAAGGCACTGGCGACATGGGCGCAGATCGAGTCAAGCCTGGCGCCTGACCACAACGTCCTCGTCTTCACCCTGAGCATTCTGGTGCTGGCTGCAGTCTTGTTTGGATTGGCGCCGTTGCGAGTTGCGCTCTCGGCTGGTCCGGCCTTGGTCTTGAGAACATCCGTGGCAACGTCGAATATCGACGCGGGCAAAACCCGCACCGGCAAGGTGATCGTCGCGCTGCAGATGGCGTTGTGCGTGGTGCTGCTGGTCGGCGCAGGGTTGCTCATCCGCACCTTGCGGAACCTCCAGCACATTTCTCTCGGCTTTCCTGCAGAAGGGCTTGTCGTCTTCGGTGTGAATCCGCAAAACATCCACTCCGTTCCCGAAGGCATTGCGTTTTATCAGGAACTGATGCGCAAACTGCGCGTGCTGCCGCGCGTCGAATCGGTGACCATCATGGCCGAACGTCTTGGGTCGATGTGGTCAAACAACAACGACATGATGGTCGACGGCAAGTTGCCTGACGCGTCACATGGATCCGCCTGGGTGCGCAGCAACGTGGCAGGTCCGGATTTCTTTCGTACGCTGGGAGTGCCGGTTCTTGCTGGCCGCGACTTTGCCGATTCCGATACTGCCACCTCGCCACATGTAGGCATTATCAATGAGCTGTTCGCGAAACGCTTTCTGCCGAACCAGAACCCTCTGGGGCACAGTATTGGAACTGCGGATGGAAGATTTCAGATGACGATCGTGGGCGTGGTCAAGGACCATAAGTACCGCAGTATCGACGAAGATCCGGTTCCGATGGCTTGGTACATGTATGCTCAGATTCCGATCACCGGAAAAATGCACGTAGAGCTGCGGGTCCGAGGCGAGCCACTCGCGATTTTGCCGGCCGCTCGTAAAGCAGTGCAGGAAATGGACCCGAATCTGCCTCTGATCCAGCCGATCACACAACAAGCGCAGTATGAGACCACGATTTCACAGCAGTTGCTCTTCGCGCGCCTGGCGGGCTTTTTCGGCCTGCTGGCAGTTCTACTGGTTGCCACCGGTCTCTATGGCACGCTCGCCTATCGCGTGAACAATCGCACGGTGGAAATAGGCGTGCGCATGGCGGTCGGCGCGCAACGCAGACAGGTACTTTGGATGGTGGTGCGCGACAGCCTTATCCTCACGGCAGTTGGGGTGGTGATCGGTGTACCGCTGGCTACTCTCACTGCTAAGGCGCTCACCTCCGCGCTCTATGGTGTAAAGCCTTACGACGGATTGAACTACCTCCTGGCTGTATGCGGTGTGGCGTGTGTTGCCATCATCGCCAGCCTGGTGCCCGCGAGCAGGGCCGCCAATATTGATGTGCTGAGTGCGTTGCGATCGGAGTGATCGACCGCACCTCCGGCAGACATTAGCAGGTCAGCTCCAGCGTTACTTTGTGCCCGTCAGTTGGCTCGCCGCGGCCCGATCAATCAGCCAGATCAGCTTTCCATCGCTCGGCTTGACCAGCTTCGCCGGATACTGTTCGGAGGGAACGTTTTCTTCCAGCACTGCCTTAAGCGCGGGCGCTTTGTCAGTCCCGCTGACCAGAAAGGTCACGCACCGCGCCTCATTCAGAACCGGGAGAGTCAGGGAGATGCGGTGCGTCTTCATCTTCTCCACCCAGTTGGCGACGACGAGTCGCGATTTTTCCTGCAACGCCGCGGTTCCAGGGAACAGCGATGCCGTGTGTCCATCCGGTCCCATCCCAAGAAGGATGAGATCGAAGCGCGGGAACTGTCCGGGCTCGAGGCCGAAAAATTTCCGGATAGCCTTCTCGTAATCCTCGGCTGCGGCCGCAGCTTCTGGATTTTCGGTTTTGATCCGGAATACATTCCCAGGCGGCACGGGAACCTTCGACAGCATCGCCTCCTCCACCATCCGGTAGTTGCTTTCCGGATCAGTGGGAGGCACGTGGCGCTCGTCACCCCAGAAAAAAAACATGCGATCCCAAGGCAGCGTGGTGCGGGCATTCGTAGCCAGTAAATTGTAGAGACTCTTGGGAGTCGATCCGCCGGCCAGGGCAATGGTGAAGCGGCCGCGTTGTGCTACTGCATCATTGGCCGCGCGCACCACCTCTTCCGCAGCCGCTGCAAACAATTCCTGCGGTGTGGTCAGCGTTCGAATTTCCACGGAAGAGCTCACTGCACTTCGCTCATGTGTTGATTTGGCCGGGGCCTAGAGTGCGCTACCGCGGAGTGCCGCGCAGCGAGCCGCTCCCAGCAATCCAGCTTTCTCGTTGGTGATCACCTGCACCGGAATCGATTCTACCAGCGGCCGCAGGCGGCCCTTGTCAACGAACGCCTCCATAAACAATGGGCCCGTCAGCTTGGGAAGAACCTTGGGCGAGATGCCTCCCGCCAGAAATATGCCTCCAGTTGCCATTGCCTTGAGAGCCAGGTTGGAGGCTTCCGCGCCATACACGGAGATCCATAAGTCCAGAGCTTTCACCGCCAGGCTCTGCGTTCCATCCAGCGCGGCCCGCGAAATCACCGCGGCCCGATCGCCCTGCTGGATCGCCGCGGAAAACTCCGCAGACTCTTTTCCGCATCCGCTCTCGCGCAGGAATTCGTAAACATTCACCAGTCCGGGGCCAGACAGAATGCGCTCATAGCTGACGTGACCGAAGCGCGCTTTGAGGAAGCGCAACAACTCGATCTGCAAATCCCCCTGAGGAGCGAAGTCGCTATGCCCGCCTTCGCAGGCGAAAACATGGTGCCGGCTTCCATCCCAGAATAGCCCGGCCTCTCCTAATCCCGTTCCCGGCGCGATCACCGCCTGGTTGCCCACAACAGGACCAGTCACTCGGTTCAACGGAACGAGATCTCCGGCAGCCAAAGCGCCAATGCCCCAGGCGCTCGCCTCGAGATCGTTGATCAACAAAGTAGCGGGAAGATGAATCTGGTTTGCCAGCCGCGATTGCTCCACGACCCACGGCAGGTTTGAAGTTTCAACGCGCCCATTGCGCACCGGACCCGCGATCCCGAAACACGCCGCGTCCGGCCGTGCCTTGGAATCTTCCAGAAACTGGGTCACAATTTCGCCGAGTTCGCGGTGCTCACGGCTGGGATAAATACGCTCCGACACCAAACGCAAGTGCCCGTTCTGGCGTTGAAAATAAGCTAGCCGCGCATTGGTGCCACCAATATCGCCGGCCAGAATCATTTGTCGAAGTTCCTCCAGCGGCGGCCGTCGCGTTCCAGCAGTTCGTCGGCTTCCTTCGGCCCCCACGTGCCAGACGTGTAGTTGGGAAAATTCCGTGGCGGAAGCGCCTTCCAAAGATTCAGCACCGGATCCACCACAGACCAGCCGGCCTCCACCATGTCGGCACGCTGAAACAGCGTCTGATCGCCGATCATGCAGTCATGCAGCAGCCGTTCGTAGCCGGTGCTCGGCTGCTTGCCAAAATATTCCTGATATTCGAAATTCATGTCCACCGTGCCCAGGCGCATGACTGGACCAGGAACCTTCGCCGCGAATTGCAGCGAGATTCCTTCTTCCGGTTGGATGTGCAGCACCAGTTGGTTCGGCATGAGGTGGTCAACAGGCGTATCGCGGAACAGTACAAACGGCGCCCGCCGGAACTGTATCACGATATGCGTGTTGCGCACCGGCATCCGCTTTCCTGTCCGCAGGTAAAACGGCACATCCGCCCAGCGCCAGTTGTCGATCAACAACTTCATCGCGACGAAGGTCTCGGTTCGCGAATCGGGGGGAACGTCAGGCTCAGCGCGATAGGCCGAGACTCGCTTGCCATCTTCGGTTCCCTCACCGTACTGGCCGCGGACGGTTCGGCTCAGCACATCTTCATCGCTCATGGGCTGAATGGCGTGCAGAATTTTTGCCTGTTCATCGCGCACCGCGTTGGCGTCGAACGAAATGGGCGGCTCCATGGCAGTAAGGCTGATGAGTTGCATGATGTGGTTGGGCACCATGTCGCGCAGTGAGCCGGCTTGATCGAAATAACTTCCGCGTCCTTCTACTCCGACTGTCTCGGCCACCGAGATCTGCACGTGGTCGATGTAGCGCCGGTTCCACACTGGCTCAAAAATTCCGTTAGCGAAGCGGAACGCCATGATGTTCTGCACTGTCTCTTTGCCGAGGTAATGGTCGATGCGGTAGATCTGCTTTTCATCGCAGACCTTCAGCAACTGCTGGTTCAGCGCTTGGGCCGACTCCAGATCGTGCCCAAACGGCTTCTCGATGACCACCCGCCGCCAGTGCCCATTGGCCTGTTCCATCAATCCCGTGGCTGCGAGTTTTTCTACGATCGACCCGAAATAGCTGGGCGCCGTCGCCAGATAATAAAAGAAATTCTCATGGGTCGAGTGTTGTTTATCGACCTTGGTCAGAAAATCCTTCAGTTCCGGATATAGCTTGTCGTCATTGAAATCGCCTGCGAAATAATAGAAACGGCCCTCGAACCACTCCCACAGATCGTCGTCTACGCACTCTCCGCAATAGGTTTTGACGTCGTCGTGAACTCTTTTTCGAAATTCATCGTTCGATAGCGGTTTGCGCGCCACGCCCACCACCGCAAACTCGCGCGAAAGCAAGCCGGCTCGTGCTAGGTTGTAGAGCGCCGGGATCAACATGCGTCCCGTCAAATCGCCCGCCGCACCGAAGATGACCATGATGCAGGGGTCGCCCTGCTTGCCGATGCGCGGCTGCGCCGCCGCTGCAGTTGGATGTTCCGCTAATTCAGCCATGACAAACTCCCCAGAAGTGCGCTACAAGCGGGCCCGTAACCCATGCTGCGAGCCATTTTTCTCGGCGTCCTCTGCGAATAACTCCGCGAACTCAGCGGTAAAGGCTTTAAGCGCTCTTCTTAGCTTTGGCCGCACCTTGTTCCACGTGCCCACCAAATTTCTGCCGCATCGCGGAAAGCATCTTCTCCGCAAACGTGTGCTGCTGCCGCGACCGAAAACGCACGAACAGAGCCGCGCTCAACACGTCGACCGGCACCGCTTCCTCGATCGCCGCCTGAATCGTCCAGCGGCCTTCGCCCGAATCTTGCACGTATCCTTCATATTCGGAGAGCGTGGGATTTTCCGTGAGCGCCATCGCGGTCAGATCGAGCAGCCACGAACTCACCACGCTGCCGCGCCGCCAAACTTCCGCAATGTCGGGCAGATTCAGGTCGTAGCGCATGTTCTCCGGCAACTCTTTACTGGTGGCGTTCTTGAAAATATCGAAGCCCTCCGCGTAGGCCTGCATGATGCCGTACTCAATTCCGTTGTGCACCATCTTCACAAAATGCCCCGACCCCGACGGCCCGCAATGAATGTAACCCTCCTCCGCCGTACCACCGAGTTTTTCTCGTCCCGGAG
>Ga0070717_10000598_pt1 | contig 23163 bp, 24 predicted proteins | sample LARL113metaG_FD_71366 | JGI IMG/M metagenome (GOLD analysis project Ga0070717, IMG submission 71366) | Corn, switchgrass and miscanthus rhizosphere microbial communities from Kellogg Biological Station, Michigan, USA - LAR L11-3 metaG | ecosystem: Host-associated > Plants > Roots > Rhizosphere ...
GCGATCCCCCAGCAGACCTGTCAATTGACGCAGCGCCTGGCGGCGCTGCCGATCGGTGTCGGCACGAATCAGATCGTCCAGACCTTCAGCCTCGGTGAGATCGAGTTTTCCGTTCTCGAAGGCGCGGCGCGTGAATTCGCCTGGCTCCGCCGCGCGCACATTCTCGATCGTCGATAGCGACGCGAACAGCGATGCGAGCACCGCGCGCCCGCCGTGAACATGAAACTCGGCGACGTCTTCCCCGGTGGCGCTCGACGGTCGGGGAAACCACAGCACGATCGCATCGTCGATCGGCTGTCGATTCGTGTCGCGCAACAGCGCCCGCGTTGCGATCCGCGGAGCGGGAATTTTTCCGGCGAGCAGAGTCAGCGCCGCGCCGGCCTGGGGTCCCGAGACCCGCACAACGGCAATCGCGCTCGGCGGCCGGCCCGACGACAGCGCGAAGATGGTCTGGTCCTGCCGATGCATCGTCTATTTGTGCTTGAGCCTTTGCAATGGCAACGCAATTCCGGACGGCTCAAATTCTCCGAATGGGCCGGCTAACCAACCTCGGCGCGACGTAGCAAAGGTGCATCATTTTTGCTGCAAAATACGCCTCGTCGATCCCATAAATTCTTTATATATTGCAATGCCTTGAGAAAGACACGGACACCCGCCGCCATTCTCGCCATGTTGCAGCCACACTGCAACATGAATCGCACCACGATTCGACCACGAAAAAGGGCGCCCGCTTGCGAGGGCGCCCTCTTCCCAAACCGTCGAGGCGGCTCAGGTGTTCATCGACTCGAAGAATTCCGAGTTGTTCTTGGTGTTGCGCAGCTTGTCGAGCAGGAAGTCGATCGCGTCCATGGTGCCCATCGGATTGAGGATCCGGCGCAGCACGTACATTTTCTTCAAGACTTGCGGATCGGTGATCAGCTCTTCCTTGCGCGTACCCGAACGCGAAATGTCGATCGCCGGGAAGGTGCGCTTGTCGGAGACCTTGCGGTCAAGAATCAGTTCCGAGTTACCGGTGCCCTTGAATTCTTCGAAGATCACTTCGTCCATGCGGCTGCCGGTATCGACCAGGGCGGTCGCGATGATGGTGAGTGAACCGCCCTCCTCGATGTTGCGCGCGGCGCCGAAGAATCGCTTTGGCCGTTGCAACGCGTTGGCGTCGACACCGCCGGTCAAAACCTTGCCGGATGACGGCACCACGGTGTTGTAGGCGCGGCCAAGCCGCGTGATCGAGTCGAGCAGGATCACGACGTCGCGGCCGTGCTCGACCAGACGCTTGGCCTTTTCGATCACCATCTCGGCGACCTGGACGTGACGCACCGCGGGCTCGTCGAAGGTCGAGGACACTACCTCGCCCTTGACCGAGCGCTGCATGTCCGTGACTTCCTCGGGGCGTTCGTCGATCAAAAGCACGATCAGGTAGCATTCCGGATGATTGGCGGTGATCGAATGCGCGATGTTTTGCATCAGCACCGTCTTGCCGGTGCGGGGCGGCGCCACGATCAGGGCGCGCTGGCCTTTGCCGATCGGAGCGACGATGTCGATAACCCTTGCAGAAAGGTCCTTTCTGGTGGGGTCGTCGATCTCGAGCCGGAACCGCTGATCCGGAAACAGCGGCGTCAAATTGTCGAAATTGACCTTGTGTTTTGATTTCTCGGGGTCTTCGAAATTCAGTGTGTTGACCTTGAGGAGGGCAAAATAGCGTTCGCCCTCTTTCGGACTGCGGATGTGGCCTTCGATGGTATCGCCGGTGCGAAGCCCGAAGCGGCGGATCTGCGAGGGCGAGACGTAGATATCGTCCGGTCCGGGCAGATAGTTTGCGTCCGGCGAGCGCAGAAAGCCAAAACCGTCGGAAAGAACTTCGACGACGCCCTCGCCGATAATGTCGATTTCCTGGATCGCAAGTTGTTTGAGAATGGCGAACATCAGCTCCTGCTTGCGCATGGTGCTGGCATTTTCGACCCCTTTCTCTTCGGCGAACGCAACGAGCTCGGCCGGCGTTTGAGATTTGAGGTCTTGGAGTTTCATTTCCCGCATTGGGGTGGTCCTGTAGTGTACTTTAGGGAAGGGGTGCGAGGTGGCGTTAGGAAAGTGCGGACGTGCAAAAAGGAAAAAGTCCGCAGGTCTAAGCAAGGAAAGCGCCGGTGAGGCTTCAAACCTGATACGGCGGCCGGTTTATTTGGAAACCGGAACGCAACCGCATCCGCCTGCGTGGGGTGGGATTTGGGTAATATAGAAAATCACTCGGTGATCCGCAAGCAGGCCCGACGTCCGAGTTTTAGGCGTCGGTGGTGATTAGAACGGCTTCACCACTACCAGGATGACGATGAGGATCATCAAGACCGTCGGCACCTCATTGATAACACGATAGAATTTCTGGCTTCGGGTATTCCGGTCACTGGCGAAATCCTTTACCCAACGGGAAAAAAAGCCGTGGACACCAGACAAACCGATCACAAGCGCAAGCTTTGCCTGCAACCAGCTGGATGAAAACCAATGGCCGCTCCACGCGAGGTAAAGTCCGGCGAGCCAGGTGACGATCATCGCTGGATTGATGATCGCCTTGAGCAACCGCCGTTCCATCACCTTGAACGTCTCCGATTGCTTCGATCCGACCTCCGCTTCGCAATGATAGACGAACAGCCGCGGCAGATAGAGCATGCCGGCCATCCACGAGATCACCGCAATGACGTGCAGCGCCTTGATCCATTCGTACATGCGTCTGATCTCACCGGCGCTGCGCGCTTGCATCCACGCTGTCAACGTCTTGCTATCGGTTTGAACCGAGACCTGTCCGCAAGCAAGCCTTCCTTAAAACTAATTTAGGAATCTTAAGGTTTGAGTCTGAGTAGCGGTGAATTGGACTCACGCAACACCGTCCTGGCGATGCCGACGGCTTGTTCACATCCTTCAACAGTTCCTCGGTGATCCCGGGCTGGATCGATAACGCGACTTCAATCAGGTGCTTGCACCTTTTCGTGCGCAGGTTATGGAGAGACAAGTCCACATAACCCCACTATCATTGCCTCACGCGATCAGACTTTTCCTTTTGTGGGGGGTGTGAAGAAAAGGCCGGGTTATCCCTGACCCACCGGACGGCCTTTGAATTTCATCACCGAGCTCCACAAGGATTCACAGGACATACAGGCTTCACGTGCCCACCTCAGGCAATTATTTTCACCTTCATCTGGTTTCCGATTCGACCGGTGAAACCCTGATCACTGTCGCGCGCGCGGTCGCTGCGCAATATGCCAATGTGACGCCGGTGGAGCATGTCTATCCACTGGTGCGCAGCCAGAAGCAGCTCGATCGCGTGCTGGATGAAATCGAGGAGGCGCCGGGCATCGTGCTGTTCACTCTGCTCGAGAAGGATCTCGTCGTCCGGCTCGAGGCCAAGTGCAGGGAGATCAACATCCCGAGCCTGTCGATCATCGGCCCGGTGATGCAATTGTTCGAGGCTTATCTGGGCGCTGCGACCACCGGCCGGGTCGGCGCGCAGCACGTCTTGAACGCGGAATATTTCAAGCGCATCGACGCGCTGAACTATACGATGATGCATGATGACGGCCAGCATGTCGAAGGGCTGGAGGACGCGGACGTGGTGCTGGTCGGGGTTTCCCGTACCTCGAAGACGCCGACCTCGATCTACCTCGCCAATCGCGGCATCCGCACCGCCAATGTGCCGCTGGTGCCGGGCATTCCGCTTCCGCGTCAGCTCGAAAGTCTGACAAAGCCGCTGGTGGTCAGCCTGCACGCGACACCGGAGCGGCTGATCCAGGTGCGGCAGAACCGGCTGCTCAGCATGGGCGCGGAGTCCGGCAATGATATATATATCGACAAGCAGGCGGTCGCCGATGAGGTTGCATTTGCGCGGCGGTTGAGCGCCAAGTTCAATTGGGCGCAGCTTGACGTAACCCGGCGCTCGATCGAGGAGACCGCCGCCGCGGTGCTCAAGCTCTACACCGACCGGCAGCGGCACCGGCTTGCGGAATGATCCGCCGATGACGGTCTGGCTTGGAAAACAACCCTTGATCCTGGCGTCGCAAAGCCGCGCGCGGCAAATGCTGCTGCAAAATGCCGGCATCGCGTTCGAAGTCAAACCCGCCGCGATCGACGAACGTGCGCTCCAGCAATCCTCAGGTCTTTCGGCGCCCGCCGACATCGCCGCGCTTCTGGCGCGCGAGAAGGCCGTTGCGGTCTCGACCCACGCGCCTGATCGATACGTCGTCGGTGCCGATCAGACGCTGGCGCTCGACAATCGCCTTTTCAACAAGCCTTCCGGCCACGGCCAGGCCGCGGAGCAATTGCGCGCGCTTGCCGGCCGCACCCACGAACTGAACTCGGCAATTGCGGTGACGCGCGGCGGCAAGATAATGTTCGCGCATGTCGCGGTCGCCCGGATGAGCATGCGATCGGTGACCGACGCCGAAATCGAGGCCTATCTGAATCGGGCAGGAGAGGCGGTTACCTCTAGCGTCGGCGCCTACCAGTTGGAAGAATTGGGCGTGCATCTGTTCGAGCGGATCGAAGGCGACCACTTCACCATCCTCGGCCTGCCGCTGTTGCCGCTATTAGCCTTTTTGCGCAGCGAAAAACTCTTGGCCGTATGAACCATTCCAAACGGGCGATCGTAAAATGCTGATCCTGGGTTTGACCGGCTCGATCGGGATGGGGAAATCCACCACCGCAAAGCTGTTCGCCGAAGCCGGCGTCCCGGTTTACGACGCGGATGCCGCCGTTCACAAAATATATGAGGACGAAGCAGCACCCGCGATCGAAGCCGCGTTTCCCGGCACCACCGTCGACGGCAGGGTCGATCGCAACAAGCTCTCGGCGCGCGTGGTGCACGATCCCGCGGCGATGAAGCAACTCGAGCAGATCGTGCATCCGATGCTGGGCGCCTCCCGCCAGAAATTCCTTGACGATGCCGAGCGCACCGGCGCTCCGGTCGCGGTGGTCGATGTGCCCCTGCTGTTTGAAACCGGCGGCGAGAAGCGGGTCGATGCGGTGGTGGTGGTGACGACCTCGCCCGAAGTCCAGCGCGAACGCATTCTCACGCGTGACAATATGACCGGCGAAAAGCTCGATGCCATCCTGGCGCGGCAGCTGCCCGATGCCGAAAAGCGCAAACGCGCGGATTTCGTGGTGGATACGTCGCACGGCCTGGAACCGGTGCGGGCCCAGATCCGGGACATTCTGCGCGAGGTTGTTAAGATGCCGCGGCGGCGGACCTGATTCGCCTTACTCTGCGGTCTCAATCTGATGCGCGAAATCGTTCTCGATACCGAAACAACCGGCCTTGATCCCCTGCGCGGCGACCGGCTGGTCGAGATCGGCTGCGTCGAGATTTTCAACCGCATGCCGACCGGCCAGACCTTTCACCGGCATATCAATCCCGAGCGCGACATGCCAGCCGAGGCCTTCGCGGTGCATGGTCTTTCCACCGAGTTCCTGGCGAGCAAGCCGCTGTTTGCCGAGGTGGTCGTAGAATTTCTCGAATTCATCGCCGACGCGCCGCTCGTCATCCACAACGCCTCATTCGACATCAGCTTCATCAATGCCGAACTCGACCGCATCAAGCGGCCACAGATCCCCCGCGAACGGCTGGTCGATACGCTCTTGTTAGCGAGGCGCAAGCATCCGGGCGTATCGAACAGGCTCGATGACCTCTGCTCGCGCTATGCGATCGACAATTCCCGCCGTACCAAGCACGGCGCGTTGCTCGATGCCGAACTTTTGGCCGAAGTCTATATCGACCTGATCGGGGCGCGGCAGTCGCAACTTGTTCTCGCTGCCGAAACCGGCGAGATCCGCATCGGCGTATCGGGAGAAATGCCGCGGCGGCAACGTGAGGTTCCGCTGGCGCCTCGGATCACGGACGCGGATCGCGAGGCCCATCGGGCCTTTATCGTCACACTCGGCGACAAGCCGATCTGGAACGAGTTTTTGCCGGCGTGATCTCGCGCCCGAACAGCTAGAGCGGGATGACTTATCTTCGAATCGTCATCCCGCTCTATCTTTTTGTTTGAGCATGATCTTTTTCGGAAAACCGCTGCACACTTTTCCGGATCATGCTCTAGCTTGGCTTCGCGCCGGAGGCCTGCCGTTCCATGTTCTGGCGATACAGTCCGACGAAATCGACCGGATCCAGCATCAGTGGCGGGAAACCGCCGTCGCGCACCGAGGTGGCGATGATCTCGCGCGCGAACGGGAACAACAGTCGCGGACACTCGATCATGATCAGCGGGTGCAGGTTTTCCTTCGGCACGTTCACGATCCGGAACACGCCGGCATAGGCGAGATCGAATGAGAACATCAGTTTGCCGGCATTTTCGGCCTTGCCTTCGACCGAAAGCGTCACTTCGAATTCATTCTCGGCGATATTGTTGGCGCCGACATTGATCTGGATGTTGATCTGGGGCGGCTGCGGTTGCGGTGCCAGCGAGGAGGGCGCATTCGGATTTTCGAACGACAGATCCTTGGTGTACTGCGCCAGCACGTTCAACTGGGGAGGAGGGGCTGCTTCGGGAGGAGCGCCGTTGCCGTTGGTCATGAAATTTCTCCTGCAGCGAGGCGTAGGCCGGTTTTGTGTCCAAATTCGCGGCAAAGGCGAAAATGGCGTCGTCCGGGCGAGTGGCTATCATAGGCCCGCCTCGTTCCACAAGGACGACCGTGGCTTTGAGGGCAGCCCAAATCTGGCACGGGTTACCGGGCCGCACCGAAGAAGACCAGCGGCAGCGGACTGTTCATCTTAAATGATTGAATATGCGCGATTTCCAGGCAGGAACGGGTTTCCCCTCGGACCTAAAACGCGCTACAATTCACCTGCGCTCAAACGCGCCATTGGCCGGGCAAGATTTCGTGCCTACATCAAGCGGACCTAAATCGATGATGTAATCTCTGCCGTCCCTTGGGACGCGGGAACGCTGTTCCGCCGGGGCCGTTGCCGGCAGAGACCAGAAAGCGAAAAACGACGTGGACATTTATACCATCATCTTCCTGGCGCTGGCGGTCTTCATCTTCCTGCGTCTGCGCAGCGTTCTCGGACAGCGCACCGGCAACGAACGGCCGCCATTCGACCGCACCGCGCGCAATGCGATTCAGGGTGCACAGGACAACAACGTCGTTCCGATGCCTGGAAAGGTGATCGACCAGGCGCCGCTGGCGCCGACCGCGGACGTGGCGCCGCCCACCGACCGCTGGAAGGGTCTGGCCGAGCCGGGCACGCCGCTGGCGCAGGGGCTTGATGCGATCGCGGCGCAGGATTCCTCGTTCGATCCGCGCCACTTCCTGTCGGGCGCGCGCGGTGCCTATGAGATGATCGTGCTGGCTTTCGCCAATGGCGATCGCCGCGCCTTGCGCGACCTGTTGTCCTCGGAGGTCTATGAAAGTTTCGAGGCCGTGATCAAGGATCGCGAGAAGCACGATCAGAAGACCGAAACGCGCTTCGTTTCGATCGACAAGGCCGAGCTGGTGGGCGCGGAGACGCGCGATCGCTCCGCACAGCTTACCGTTCGTTTTGTGTCGCAGATGATCTCGGTCACCCGCGACAAGGCCGGCACCATTGTCGACGGTAATCCGGACAAGGTCGCCGATATCACCGATGTCTGGACATTTGCCCGCGACACGACTTCGCGCGATCCAAATTGGAAGCTGGTTGGCACGGGAAGCGCCCACTAGCCGAGGTCGTCTCATAGGATATGCCGCGGCGTTTGGTGTGATCGCCGTTGGTCTGTCGTTTGCTGCGCTCGATGCGTATGGGGCGCGCTCCGCCCGCCGTCACACGACCGAACCCCGCCCCATTCCCTATCCCCGTCTCGCCCTTCCGCTTGAGATTGCCGGTAGCCAATATATCCCGATGGCCTGGACCGACATCCCCGGCTGGAGCAACGACGATCATCTCGCGGCCTACCGGGCGTTTCGCGCGAGCTGCCAGCCGATCGCAGCCCAACACGCGCTACCCGCAGCGCCAAAGGCTTTAGGGATTTCGCTGCGCGAGCCCTGCCGCGCGGCGAGGGCAACAGATATCTCCGATGGCGCCATGGCGCGCGCCTTCTTCGAAGAACATTTCATTCCGCTGCAAATTTCGCGGCTCGGCGAAGATGCAGGCTTCGTCACCGGCTATTACGAGCCCATCCTCGAGGGATCGCGCACGCAAACCGAAATCTACAATGTGCCGGTCTATCGCCGTCCCTCCAACCTGTTCGTCCGCGGCTTCAATCAAAGCTCACCGGACTTGCCCAACAAGGGGCAGGTGTTCCGCAAGATCGGCCGCCGCAAGCTCGTGCCCTACTATGATCGCGGCGAGATCGAGGACGGCGCGATCGCCGGTCGCGGGCTTGAGATATGCTGGCTCAAGGACCAGACCGATTTGCTGTTCGCGCAAATCCAGGGTTCGGCGCGGATCCGCCTCCAGGATGGCCCCACGCTGCGCATCAATTACGACGCGCATAATGGTTATCCCTATACAGCGGTCGGCCGTGTCCTGATCGACCGCGGCATCATCCCGAAAGAGGAGATGTCGATGCAGAAGATCAGGGAGTGGATGGATCAAAATCCTGACGGCGCCAAGGAATTGCGCCGGCAGAACCGCGCCTATGTTTTCTTTCGCGAGGTGCAGCTGTCCGACAAGGATGAGGCGGTGGGCGCACAGGGCGTGCCGCTAACGCCGGGCCGGTCGATCGCGGTCGACAAGGCGCTGCACGTCTATGGCACACCGTTTTTCATCGCCGGCGAACTGCCGATCGAATCGGAGAGATCGAAGACGCCGTTCCAGCGTCTGATGATCGCGCAGGACACTGGCTCGGCGATCACGGGGCCTGCGCGCGCCGACCTCTATTTCGGCGCGGGTCCGGATGCCGGCAGGGTGTCGGGTAGGCTCCGGCACAATATGCGCTTTGTCATGCTGGTGCCGAAGAGCCTCGATCCGATAGCGCGGGCCCGCAAGATGCCAGTACCGGACGCACGACCGTCGGAACAGATCGCAAAACTGTTTCCGCAAACCGATCCGCTGAAGGATCAGCCCAAGGATCAGCCCAAGGATCAGTTGAAGGATCAGAACAACGCCGCTCCGACGGTGCAGGCCTCCAAGGATGCGCCTAAGGGTACGGAAGCGGCCAGGCCTGCAACGCCGGTTGCCCAGACGTCGACGGCCCAGGCACACGTCGCACAGCCGGTCCCGCTGCCCGAAGCGCGGCCCAACATCCAGCCTAGCCGTGACGAACCCCGCCGTCGCCACTATCGCCGCCGCGGCCAATGAGACGTCCGCCTTCCGATCCGATCGCCGATCCGTTGTCTCAGCCGCGGCGCAAGCGCGGCTTGAGCGAGGAAGAGCGCGCGCTGTGGGAAAGCGTCGCCAAACAGGTCAAGCCACTGCGGAAAAGGCTTCGCTCGGCAAAACCGCACGCCGCCGAGCCACAAACCGAAGCGTCGACGGCGGGCAAGCCCGCGGCAGCGCCGAAGCCTCATGTGCCGGTTCACACGGCAACCCTGAAAGAGCCGGCCGCGCCGCCGCTGGCGCCGCTCGGACGCCGCGAGCGCTCAAAACTTTCCCGCGGCCGTATGGAAATCGACGACAGGCTCGATCTGCACGGCATGACGCAAGTGCGCGCACATCGCGCGCTGTTCGGATTCCTGCAGCGCGCCCGCCACCAAGGCCTGACCTTCGTGCTCGTCATCACCGGCAAGGGCAAGGTGGGCGTTGCGGAGGCCGAACGCGGCGTGCTGCGCCGTCAGGTGCCGCAATGGCTCGCTCTCCCTGAATTTCGCTCGCTGGTGGTCGGCTTTGAGGAGGCGCATATCGGCCACGGCGGGGAGGGCGCGCTGTATGTGAGGATCAGGCGGTCGAAAATCTAGAACGGACGGACGATGCCGACGCGTGGGATCAGTGTCACGATCCAGCCGAGGAAGGTGGTCTTGCGGTCATCAGCGGATGGAAGCGGCACGTCGCGCGCGGCGGGCAACGTCTTTACCGCGTGCAGGATCAGGAACATGCAGACCGCCCAGTTCGAGACCCATCGCGAGTAGTCGAACACGATCAGGAACATCACGACATAGCCGAGGCTGACCGCCACCAGCGCCGCAATCACGATACGCCGATGCCAGTCATCGGCGAGCGATCGGATCAACCCGGCAAAATATCTCCAGAGCGGCGTATGCAGCCAGATCAGGAGCGCGAACACCGGGATGCCCAAAATATTGGACGGCATGCGTTCCCAGGTGTCGTGGATTTCCTTCGCCAGCGGCTGGTACCAGATGTAGCTGAAGCTCAGAAGATTGGTGCGCGACGGATCGGCCATCCGGCCCTGCAGATAGTGCACGAACTCAGCTTCGGGCACTGGCAACGACCCATAGAATTGCGCGGCGACAAACAGGGCGCTGACGGAGAGTGCAGCAGCAACGCCGACGACGGCGTTTTGCCGGTTCACGCCCTGGGCCAGATAATGCCGGAGGATGACGATAACGGCGATGGTCGGAACATACATCAGGAGATGGATGTGGTGGATCAGCACAAGGAACACGGAGAATAGCGCCGCGAGCAACACGATCCCGATCGAACGCGCCGGCAGCAGCAAAAGACAGATCGCGAGCGCTGCGCCATAGATGTCGAAATGGCCGAGCGTGTGCATGAAATTCTTGAAAAAGAACGGCGAACCCGCGGTGAACACGAACAGCGGCAGGTGCTTTTCGTCAAGGGCGAAGGTTTTGCGAAACAGTTGAACGAACAGGCCGAGCGTCATCAGCCACACCGCGCCGCCAAGCGCAAACACCAGCCACACCGGCACCTTTGAGGAAAATAGCGCCACGATCGCGCCGATCAGCGCGCGCTTGGTGAAGCCGAAATGATAGTCGACCAGAAGATGGATGTAGGGGACGTAAGGTTGAAGCGTGATCTTGTGCAGGAAGACCCCGACGAAGACGGCGAGATTGACGGCCAGCATCAATCGCCAGGGGTTTTGCCACCCACGCAAATCCAAATTCATCGTCGTCCCGGCCAAGCCAACGGGTCGCGCGAATGCGCGCCCGATGATAAACTCCGCGCGAGCCGGGACCCATAACCACCGGCTTGTGCCTTTGCAAAGGCTGGGGCCGCCGTTTCATTTAGCAACGGCCATTGGTGGTTATGGGTCCCTGCTTTCGCAGGGACGACGATCTTAGCTGTAAAACCTACAAAATAAACCGGCTCAGATCGGTGTTCTTGGCGAGGTCGCCGACATGCTTCTGCACATAGTCGGCGTCGACCTTGACGGTTTCGCCGTTGCGGTCCGGCGCGGAGAACGAAATTTCGTCGAGCACGCGCTCCATCACGGTCTGCAAGCGCCGCGCGCCGATATTCTCCACCGCCGAATTGACCGCGACTGCAACGTCCGCCAGCGCGTCGATGGCGCTGTCGGTGATCTCGAGCGTCACGCCCTCGGTTTGCATCAGCGCGACATATTGTTTGATCAGCGACGCCTCGGGCTCGGTCAGGATGCGGCGCAAGTCGTCGCGCGTCAGCGCCTGTAGTTCGACGCGGATCGGCAGCCGGCCCTGCAATTCCGGCAGCAGGTCCGAGGGCTTTGCGATATGAAACGCACCGGAGGCGATGAACAGGATGTGATCGGTCTTGACCGCGCCGTGCTTGGTCGACACGGTGGTGCCTTCGATCAGCGGCAGCAGGTCGCGCTGCACGCCCTCGCGCGAGACATCGCCGCCGACCCGGCCGTCGCGCACGCAGATCTTGTCGATCTCGTCGAGAAACACGATGCCGTTGTTCTCGACGGCGCCGATCGCTTCCTGAACCAGTTGCTCGTTGTCCAGGAGCTTGTCGGATTCCTCGTTGACGAGGATCTCGTGCGAGCCTTCCACGGTGAGGCGGCGGGTCTTGGTGCGGCCGCCGAGCTTGCCGAAGATATCGCCGATCGAGATCGCGCCCATTTGCGCGCCCGGCATGCCGGGAATCTCGAACAGCGGCATTCCGCCCGAAGACTGCGTCTCGATCTCGATTTCCTTGTCGTTCAGCTCGCCGGCACGCAATTTCTTGCGGAACGAATCGCGGGTCGCGGCGCTGGAATGGGCGCCGACCAGCGCGTCGAGCACGCGCTCTTCGGCCGCAAGCTGGGCGCGGGCCTGCACGTCCTTGCGCTTGCGCTCGCGGGTTTGCGCGATCGCGACCTCGACGAGGTCGCGGATGATCTGCTCGACGTCGCGGCCGACGTAACCGACCTCGGTGAATTTGGTGGCTTCGACCTTGATGAAGGGGGCGCCGGCAAGTTTTGCCAGCCGCCGCGCGATCTCGGTCTTGCCGACGCCGGTCGGCCCGATCATCAGGATGTTCTTCGGCAGCACTTCCTCGCGCAGGCCGCCGGAAAGTTGCAGGCGGCGCCAACGGTTGCGCAGAGCGATCGAGACCGCGCGCTTGGCATCGGCCTGGCCGACGATGAAGCGGTCGAGTTCGGAGACGATTTCACGGGGGGAGAAGTCTGTCATCTGGCTTAATTAGGATTTCAGGGCGGCGAGGACAAGCCGCGTTTGTGATCATCAAATAATCGGCAGGCCCGCCTGCCAGTGCCGGATCGCCTCGAACGGATGGATCAGCATGATGATGTTGAGCGTCAGATTGTCGCGAATGTGAAGCCCGACCAGGACCTCGAAGGCGATCGCAAGCACGACCGTCAACGTGACCGGGAGCGTCCGCGCCAGCAGGAAACCCACTACCATGGCCAGCGTGTCCGAGATCGAATTGACGATACTGTCACCAAAATAATCCAGCGACATCGTGGCGGTCCGGTACCGCTCAATGATCCAGTTGGAATTTTCAACAAGCTCCCAGCTGACCTCGACCATCATCGCAATGATCAGGCGGGCAGGCCAGGACAGTGGTGTAGACGGCAGCCGCGAAAACAATAGCCAGGTCGCGCCGTAAAACAGGAAGCCATGGATCAGGTGGGAGAAGGTGTACCAGTCGGTGATGTGCTGCGAATTCTCCGAACTCTGCACCACGCCGTGCCATAGCTTCACATAGCCGCAGGCGCAGATCGGCAGCCGCCCCATCGCAAACAGGACCGAGGCCTGAGCCAAGAGCAGGCCGAGAGCGATCAGCGCCCATTGCGGCGTCGAAAGGGCTGGCGCCGCTGTGGCGTTAGGCTCGAGCGTCATGGGTTGCGAACCATCAATAGCGCCGGGCCGTCAGGCGTATCGACCATGCGGTCTTTCGCAAATCCCGCCTTCTCATAGGCGCGGACCGCTCGGCCATTGTCGGGATCAGGATCGGTCACGATGCGCGGCGTTCCCGATTTCAGCAAGCCATCCACGAATTGCCGGATGAAGCCGGAGCCATGGCCGCGTCCGATCATGTCGGATATGCCGATGAACTGGTCGATGCCGCGCGTCCCGGGCGGGTGGTTGCCGAGGCCGGCGTTCCAAGTGTTAAGCGCGTAGCACTGGATGTAGCCGAACGGATGGCCGCCAAGGCTGACAATGAACTGATCCATGTCGGGATGGTCGAGATCGCCGCTGACCAATTGATATTGCTCGTCCGGCCGCCCCCACCAGCGCACGACCTCAGGCGTTTCGAGCCAGCGCCGGACCATCGCAAGATCGCCAGATGCCATCGGCCGAAAGGCATAGTCGAGCGCCATCGCTCAGCCGGCCTGTAGCGTCTCGATGGTCACGTTGCGGTTGGTGTAGACGCAGATATCGGCGGCGATATCGAGCGCGCGGCGCACGATGGTTTCGGCGTCTTTGTCCGAATCGACCAGCGCGCGAGCCGCCGCCAGGGCGTAATTGCCGCCGGAGCCGATCGCCATCACGCCGGCCTCCGGCTCCAGCACGTCGCCAGTGCCGGTCAGGACCAGCGACACTTCCTTGTCGGCGACGATCATCATCGCCTCGAGCCGCCGCAGATAGCGGTCGGTGCGCCAATCCTTGGCGAGTTCGACGGCGGCGCGGGTCAGTTGCCCCGGATATTGCTCGAGCTTGCTTTCCAGCCGTTCGAACAAGGTGAAGGCATCGGCGGTGGCGCCGGCGAAGCCGCCGATGACGTCGCCCTTGCCGAGCTTGCGGACCTTTTTGGCGTTGGCCTTGATCACGGTCTGGCCGATCGAGACCTGCCCGTCGCCGCCGATCACCACCTTGCCACCCTTGCGGACCGTCAAGATGGTGGTGCCGTGCCAGACCGGCATTTCCGGCTGAGATGCCTGCATTTTGTACCTCATGTTCCCCCGGGGATTTAGGGGTTTGCGGACAGGGTTACAATCACCGCCGGTTTCATGGGCGGATTCCGGTCACCATAGGCGGAAGTTCAGCCTCAAGAGGGCCGTCCCGCAGTAGCGAAGGCGACACCGGCCTGTTAAAAGGGCCGCGTTTTCGGCCATTCAGAAGGCACTTTTCATGCGCAGCGCCACCATCAAGCGCAAGACCAAGGAGACCGACATCGAGGTTGCCGTCAACCTCGATGGCACGGGCGTGGCCAACGTTTCGACCGGCATCGGCTTCTTCGACCACATGCTCGATCTCCTGGCCCGGCATTCCCGCATCGACATCACGGTCCAGGCGAACGGCGATCTGCATGTCGATCACCATCACACCACCGAGGATGTCGGCATCGCACTCGGACAGGCGGTGAAGCAGGCGCTAGGCCCCATGGCCGGCATCACCCGTTATGCCTCGATCCACATGCCGATGGACGAGACGCTGTCGCGCGTCGTGATCGATATTTCGGGACGGCCGGTCCTGGTGTTCAAGGTCGAATTTCCGCGCGACAAGGTGGGTGCATTCGATACCGAGCTGGTGCGCGAATGGTTCAACGCCTTTGCGATGAATGCCGGCGTGACTCTGCACGTTGAGACCCTATATGGCGAGAACAGCCATCATATCGCCGAATCCTGTTTCAAGGGCCTGGCGAGGGCGTTGCGGGCGGCGGTTGCGATCGACCCGCGCGCCGCGGGCGAAGTGCCATCGACCAAGGGTCAGCTCGGCGGCTGATCTCTTGCCTGGAGATTGATTATGCCGGTCTATACCGTTCATGCCCCTTCGGCGACCGCCGCGGATCTGCGCGCGACCGACAAATTCACCTTCGTCCGTGACGGGTTTCATTTCTGGGCCATGGTGTTCGGCCCGCTCTGGCTGATCTGGAACCGCCTGTGGCTGGCGCTGATCGGCTGGATCATCGCGATACTCGCGATCGATGTCGCAATGACGAGGCTCGGCGCCGGCGGCGTGGCGATCTTTCTGGCCAATTTGCTGATCGCGCTCTTGATGGGATTTGAAGCGGCGAGCCTGCAGCGCTGGACGCTGTCGCGCCGCAACTGGCGTCAGCTCGACGTCGTGGTGGCCGACGATGAAGAGGCGGCCGAGCGGCGCTTTTTCGACCGCTGGACCGCAAAACAGCGCGGCTTCGGCAACGATCAATCGGCGGTCGATCGCGGCGGCCCGCCGCCGACGCGCGATGTTCCGGGCCAGTCGTTCTCGAAACCGCCGCCGCTGCCAGGCAGCAGTATCATCGGGTTGTTTCCGGAACCGGGAGGCTCGCGATGAGCGTTGCCATCATCGATTACGGCTCGGGCAATCTGCACTCCGCCGCGAAAGCGTTCGAACGCGCGGCGCGGAGCATGGAAAACCCGCAACAGATCGTGGTCACAAGCGATCCCGAGACGGTCTATCGCGCCGACCGCATCGTGCTGCCCGGCGTCGGTGCGTTCGCCGATTGCCGGAGGGGCCTGGATGCGCTCGACGGCATGATCGAGGCGCTGACCGAAGCGGTGCGGGCAAAAGCGCGGCCGTTCTTCGGCATCTGCGTCGGCATGCAATTGATGGCGACGCGGGGCAAGGAGCACGTGATTACGGATGGTTTCAACTGGATCGCGGGCAATGTCGAGAAGATCACGCCGCGCGAGGAAAATCTGAAGATTCCTCACATGGGCTGGAACACGCTCGATGTGGTCCGCGAGCACCCGGTGTTGGAACGCTTGCCGCTGGGGCCGAAAGGCCGCCACGCTTATTTCGTGCACTCCTATCACCTCAACGCCGCCAATGAGGCCGACGTGCTGGCGCGCGCCGACTACGGCGGGCCGGTGACGGCTGTTGTTGCCAAGGACACCGCGGTCGGCACCCAGTTTCACCCAGAAAAGAGCCAGCGGTTGGGGCTGGCCTTGATTTCGAATTTCCTGAAGTGGAAGCCGTGATCCTCTTCCCCGCTATCGACCTGAAGAATGGCCAGTGTGTGCGCCTCGAGCAAGGCGACATGACGCGCGCGACCGTGTTCAACGTCGACCCGGTGGCGCAGGCGCGCGCCTTTGCCGCGCAAGGTTTTGAATATCTGCATGTCGTCGACCTCGACGGCGCCTTTGCCGGCAAGCCGATGAACGCGCATGCGGTGGAGGCGATGCTCAAAGCCGTCACCATCCCCGTTCAGCTCGGCGGTGGCATCCGCGATCTCGCGACGGTGGAGGCGTGGCTCGCCAAAGGCGTCGCGCGGGTGATCATCGGTACTGCGGCGGTGCGCGATCCCGAATTCGTCAAGCGTGCGGCGAAGAAATTCCCGGGCCGAGTCGCGGTCGGGCTCGATGCCCGCGACGGCAAGGTCGCAGTCGAAGGCTGGGCCGAAACCTCGGAAGTCACCGCGCTTGAGATTGCGCAGCGCTTTGAGGATGCCGGCGTCGGTGCCATCATCTTCACCGATATCGCCCGTGACGGCCTGTTGAAGGGCCTCAATCTGGAGGTGACCATCGCACTCGCCGAGCGCGTTTCGGTGCCCGTCATTGCGTCCGGCGGTCTTGCCTCGATCGACGACGTCAAAGCGCTGCTGGCGCCGCGGGCGAAAAAGCTTGCTGGCGCGATCGCCGGCCGTGCGCTCTATGACGGGCGCCTCGATCCGTCGGCGGCTCTGGCGCTGATCCGCAACGCCCGCGCCGCGGCCTAGGAGACTCCCGATGTTCAAGGTGCGGGTCATCCCCTGTCTCGATGTGAAGGATGGGAGAGTCGTCAAGGGCGTCAATTTCGTCGATCTGCGCGACGCCGGCGATCCCGTGGAAGCGGCGATCGCCTATGACGCGGCCGGTGCCGACGAACTCTGCTTCCTCGATATCACGGCAACCCACGAAAACCGCGGCATCATGCTGGACGTGGTCCGCCGCACCGCCGAAGCCTGCTTCATGCCGCTGACGGTCGGCGGCGGGGTGCGCACCATCGACGATATCCGCACCTTACTGCGCTCCGGCGCGGACAAGGTCTCGATCAACTCCGCCGCCGTCAGCCGGCGCGAGTTCGTCAAGGAGGGCGCGGAAAAATTTGGCGAGCAATGCATCGTGGTCGCGATCGATGCCAAGCGCGTCAAGCGCGCCGGCGGCTCGGACCGCTGGGAGATCTTCACCCATGGCGGACGCAATTCCACCGGGGTCGACGCCGTCGAATATGCCCAGGAAGTAGTCTCGCTCGGCGCCGGCGAGATCCTTTTGACCTCGATGGACCGCGACGGCACGCGGCAGGGGTTTGATCTGCCGCTGACGCAGGCCATCGCCGACAGTGTTCCGGTACCGGTTATCGCGTCCGGCGGCGTCGGCAATCTCGATCATCTGGTGGAAGGCATCCGCCAGGGTCACGCCACCGCGGTGCTCGCGGCATCGATCTTCCACTTCGGTGAATTTACCATACGTCAAGCCAAGGACCACATGGTGCGGGCTGGCCTACCGATGCGGCTCGATCCCTGACGACTCCCCGTCGCAGAAATGCTACATCCCGCAATTGGACAGCGCCCCGGCGGGCGCCAGTGATGAGTTCTAACTAGATGTCGCGTTTCACGATCCATGATCTGGCTTCGACCATCGATGCCCGTGCGGCGTCGGGAGGCGAGGGGTCGTACACCCGAAAACTGCTCGACAAGGGCGCCGAGCATTGCGCCAAGAAACTTGGCGAGGAGGCGGTGGAAACCGTGATCGCCGCGGTCGAGAACGATCGCGATCATCTGATCGCCGAAAGTGCGGATCTGCTGTTTCATCTGCTGGTGCTTCTGAAATCGCGCGGCGTGAAGCTTGAAGACGTCGAGGCTGCGCTGGCGCAGCGCACCAGCATGTCCGGTCTGGAAGAGAAGGCCGCGCGCGAGCGCGATTAATTGATCAAGGACGACGCCATGGATATTCGGGCCCCGGAGCAACAGTACAATCCCTATCGGATATTCACGCGCGAGCAGTGGGCGCGATTGCGTGACGACACCCCGATGACGCTGGAGCCGGGCGAGTTCGAGCGGCTGCGTTCGCTGCATGACCGCCTCGATATGAGAGAGGTCGAGGACATCTTTCTGCCGCTGTCCCGATTGCTATCGATCTATGTCGATGCGACCCACCGGCTCTATCAGGCACAGCGCCAATTCCTCGGCATCCGGGATCGCAAGATGCCCTATATTATCGGCGTTGCCGGCTCGGTCGCGGTCGGCAAATCCACTACCGCCCGGGTGCTGCAGGCGCTGCTGGCGCGCTGGTCGCCGCGGCCGAAGGTCGACCTGGTGACGACTGACGGTTTCCTGTTTCCCAAGGCGGTGCTGGAACGGCAAGGCTTGATGCAGAAAAAAGGCTTCCCGGAAAGCTACGACCTGCCGATGTTGCTGTCGTTCCTGAGCGATATCAAGGCCGGACGGCGGCCGGTGCGCGCGCCGGTCTATTCGCATTTGACCTACGACATCGTGCCGAACCAATGGACCGAGGTCGACCAGCCGGATATTTTGATCGTCGAGGGCGTCAACGTTTTGCAGACCGGCCGGCTGCCGCGGGACGGCAAGGCGGTGCCGGTGGTTTCCGACTTCTTCGATTTCTCGGTCTATATCGATGCCGACGAGCCGGTGCTGCGCAAATGGTTTGTCGAGCGCTTCCTCACCCTGCGCGACACCGCCTTCCATGACCCCAGGTCATACTTCCATCGCTATGCGCTGTTGTCTGACGAGGAGGCCGAGGCCACCGCGCTTGCGATCTGGGAGCGGACCAACCGCGCCAATCTCGAGGACAACATCCTGCCGACGCGGCCGCGCGCCACCTTGATCCTGAAGAAGGGCGCCGATCACGTGGTCGAAACCGTGGCGCTGCGGCGGCTGTAGAGTTTTGGTTGTTCAAGCCGCGATATGCCGGGCGGCCGTAAGTCCCGCCAACGCCTCGGCGAGCTTCTCGCGATCGAGCGGCTTGATCAGAAAGCCGTCCATCCCCGCCTCGAAGCAGGCATAGCGGTCCTCGACCAGCGTATTCGCGGTCAGCGCCAGCACCGGCGTGCGGCGGCTTGGCTCGCCGCCTTCGCATGTGCGGATTTGCCGGGTCGCCTCAATGCCGTCGAGTTGCGGCATCTGGATATCCATCAGCACCAGATCATATGGCGTGCCTGCGGACTTCGCCGCGAGCCACGATTCCAGCGCGGCCTCGCCATTGGTGGCGATCACGGCATGATGCCCCAAACGTGTCAACAGCGAGCGCATCAACAGCGCGTTGATCTCGTTGTCTTCGGCGACCAGCACGGAAAGGCCCGGGGCCGGCGCGGTCGACGGTGTTTTGTCCGGATCGACCGCCTCGATCAGTGCCTCGCCGGTAAGATCCGGTGCGACGGCTTCGTTCGCCGCCGCCAGCCGTGCCGCGAGCGAGGCCGCGCGCAGCGGCTTGACCAGATAGCCGGTAAAGGCGGCGGAGGGTTTTAGTTCGTGGCGCGTGGCCGGCGTGAACATCACGATGCGATGGCTCGCATGGGCCCGCGCGGCCTCGCCGAGCCGCTCGACCTCGGCATCCAGCGCGCCGTCGATCAGGACCGTGTGCCAGGAACGCTCCGGCAGCAGCGCTTGCGCCACTGCCGCGTCCGTTACCAGGCAGGTCTGGCCGCCCCATCGTTGCAGCCGCCGCGCCACCAATGAGGCCTCGATGCTTTGCGGCGACACCAGCATGATCGATTGCCCAGTCAGGTCCGGCGTCACCACCGTCTGCTGCTCATCGTTGCTGTCGGAGGCCGGCAAGGGAATCGACACTTCAAAGGTCGAGCCTTCGCCGGGCTTGCTTTCCAGCGTAATGCGGCCGCCCATCCGCTTGACGATGCGCTCCGAGATGCTCAAGCCGAGGCCGGTGCCGCCAAAATTCCTGCCGATGCGCTCGTCGGCCTGCTCGAACTCGCGAAAGATCTTGAGCTGAGCCTCCGGCGCGATGCCGATCCCGGTGTCGCGCACCAGGAAACTGATTTCGTTGGGCCAGATGCCGGGCTCGACGATCAGCGCCACGCCGCCGGTCGAAGTGAACTTGATGGCGTTGCCGGCGAGATTGAGCAGCACCTGGCGCAGCCGCGCGGCATCGCCAACCACCTCAACCGGCAATCGCTCATCCACATACGCTGCGATCTCGAGCTGGCGCGCCTGCGCCCGCGGTGCCAGCAATTCGGTGATGTCCTCGATCAAGGCGGAAAGCGCGAACGGACGCCGCTCTAGGTCGATCTTGCCGGCCTCGATCTTGGAATAGTCCAACAGCTCCTCGATCAGCGACAGCAGCGCATCGCCGGAGGTCTTCACGGCCTTGACATACGTCGCCTGCTCCGGCGTCAGTCCGGTATCCAGGAGCAGCGAGCTCATGCCGATGATGCCGTTCAACGGCGTGCGGATTTCGTGGCTCGCCATCGCGAGGAAGCGTGACTTGGCGCGGTTGGCGGCATCGGCCTGGTCGCGCGCCTCGCTAAGCGCGCGTTCGGTCTCGGTGCGGTCGGTGACGTCGCGGCCGACGCATTGCAGCTCGGCTGGCTGGCCCGCATCCGAGCGAACAAGGCCCTCGCGCCAGGCGATCCAGCGCGGCCCAAACACGGTCGCGATCTTCTGGTCATGGACGCGCGTGCCGCTGGTCTCGATTGCGGCATCGCCCTGCTCCAGCACGGTGAAGGTAAAATCGCTGCCGATCAGCGCGCTGCGCGGCTGCTCGGCGAGTTCGCAATAGGCGTCGTTGACGAAACTGATCGAGCCTTGCGCGTCGCGCAGCACGATCAGGTCGCCCTGCGATTCGAACAGGCTGCGCGCCCGCACCTCGGCTTCCTTCAGTTCCCAATTGCGGTCAGCCAGCGCTTCGTTATGGAGCGCGATCTTGCGCATCTTCTTGCGGACCCAGCGCAGGCGGAAGCTCAGCGTCGCCAGCGCCACACAGGCGATCGCGAACAGGAAGCTCGCGCCGATCGCAAACGCATGGGGGTTATAGCCGGAACTCTCTGACCGGCTGCCGGCGATAAAGCCGTAAGCGCCGCCGAACGCGGCGGAAAAGATCATCAGCGAGCGGACCGCAGCGATCAGCCATGAATGGCGTCGTGCGAAGCGGCGTAGGCGCAGTTTGATCCGGAAAACCCGACCCATGTCGAAGATCCTGTCTTGCGCGCCCTGCCCGGCCTCGACGATGGCGCGGCGACCTTGCAAAGTGTTTGAGGCTGCCCCGCTTCGTCCGGCGCGATGAGAACAGGGTTAATGAAGGGTTGATCCAGTTCTTCAGAGCGAAGCGTCGGCAAGACGAACATGCCCGCCATGGGCGCCGACGATCAGGGCCGCCGCTTCGCGCGCCGTGAACCGCTTCGAACGCACGAAGATGCGATAGTCCGCCGGGCCGTCTATCGAGAGATAGATGACGGGGGCAGGGCCGGCGCGTGTGGCGGTGACCGCCACGAATCGCGTCGCAGGCGTGACCTCGCGGGCACTGTCTTCCGCGCCGTCGACGTCGTCGACCACCGCGAAGTCCGCGGCCTCGGCGCTGTCGGTGAGCCTGACCCGAACGGTTGCCGCGGCCGGATCATTGCTGAAGCTGACATGGAGGTCGGCGTGCCAGGGGGCGGACGCGATCTGGAGCGTGTGTTCGCCGACCGCGACGCACGGGCGGGTAGAGGGCAACAACTCGACCCGCGCCAGGATCGCAGCCGCCAACAGCGGTACAACCGAGACCAGAATCTTCAAACGCAACATGGAACGCATACTCCAGGGCCCGGGACGCAGGGCTTATGGTTTGCGGAGCGTAAAGAAAACTCGTTACTGTCGGGTTGACAGGCGCCGAGCCGGGTTGCCGCTTGAGCCATTTCCGATTCGAATTTCAAATAGCCACCGGCCGTCATTGCGAGCGAAGCGAAGCAATCCATAGCGCGGCATACGGAGAGCTGGGTTACTTCGTCGCTACGCTCCTCGCAATGACATCGCGTACATGAGTCCGCAGCCTCGCGACGCGAATCGCGTCCGAGTCTTGATCGAACCCTCGACAACAGAGGGCGTGGGGAACGCCGGGCGCCATTGCACCCGCAGCCTCGCGTGCGAAATAAAAAGCACACGAGTTAGTCACCACAGGTACGCTGGTCGCCCGGCGTTCCCGCACGCAATGGTTTTAACGGTTTCCTCCGCGCTCTCCCCGGTGACCGGTCCGGTCACCGGGCTTTCTTGCCACCGTCGCTTTGCGGATCATCCGCAAAACTTGACGCCAGCGTCGGGGCGTCAGGACCACACGTCTTCGCCGTACGCGGAAAAAACAACGCCGCCCGTCTTGCGCCGCCGCCGCGTCCATCGCATCCCACCTCACGTTCGTGACGATCGCGAAACGCCTCTTTAGTAAAGGCGGGACGGGGCGAATCTCTAGAGAGGATTTGCCCGACGGCACAATCGAAACATTTTTTCGGTAGGGACTGGACGACCCAAATCACGTTGATCGGGCTGGTGAATTTTCTCTCAAGCCGCACGCCTTAAATCCTCGGCGAGCGCGCGATAGGACAGCGCTTCGGCGAGATGCAGCCGGCCGACCTTTTCCGTGCCGTCGAGGTCGGCGAGCGTGCGGGCCACCCGCAGCACGCGGTGATAGCCGCGCGCCGACAGGCGCATGGTCTCGGCGGCGTCGCGCAACAGCTTTGTGCCCTGCGCGTCCGGCTGGGCGATCTCTTCCAAAAGCGCCGCCGGCGCCTCGGCGTTGGTGCGGATCTGCGGCAGTCCGGCGGCCGTATAGCGCGCCAGCTGAATATCGCGGGCGGCTGCGACGCGCGCCGCGACCTCGGCAGAACCTTCCGCTGATGGAGGCAGGATCAGATCGGCGGCGGTGACGGCCGGCACCTCGATGCGCAGATCAATGCGGTCCATCAGTGGACCGGAGATGCGCGCCTGATAATCCGACGTGCAGCGGTCGATCGCGCCGCGCTTGCAGGAATAGCCGGGCTCGAAGGCGTGGCCGCAGCGGC
>Ga0070717_10000599_pt1 | contig 23137 bp, 17 predicted proteins | sample LARL113metaG_FD_71366 | JGI IMG/M metagenome (GOLD analysis project Ga0070717, IMG submission 71366) | Corn, switchgrass and miscanthus rhizosphere microbial communities from Kellogg Biological Station, Michigan, USA - LAR L11-3 metaG | ecosystem: Host-associated > Plants > Roots > Rhizosphere ...
GCGAAAGTGAGGTTCGACGGCCAGCATGTGCAACTTGCGGCCGGATCAGGTACTGCTGGTGCCCCCGTTCCCGGGCTGAATGGCCGGGACTTGCCTCATCGGTTGGCGCAATTCACACAGTGCGCTCGCGCCACCGTTTAGAGAAAGGTGCGGGACTCTTTAGAATAACCGAAAATTAATTGTCCGGTGCGAAATTTCTGCCCCGCTCGCCGTCCTGCGCGGTGCAAACTGCGGAAAAACCGTACTTCTTCGCCCGTCAAGCGGAGAACAGCGGGCGAAGCGTGGCGGATAATGGGCCCTACAGTCGGCAGATCAGCAACTCGCGTTCGTAGATCATCTCCGGTGGCAGATGATCGTGCAGGTCGATGAACAGCCCTTCGTGCGCAATCACTTCCTCGCGCCAGGCCGCGCGTTCCACTTCCATCAACTCGTCAAAGGTCTGGCGCGAAAAATCCAGTCCCGACCAGTCGATATCCTCGTAACGCGGAACCCAGCCGATGGGCGTCTCCCGGCCATGGGTGCGGCCTTGCACGCGGTCCACGACCCAGCGCAGCACGCGCATGTTCTGGCTGAATCCAGGCCACAGGAACTTGCCGTTCGCGTCCTTGCGGAACCAGTTTACGTGGAACACCCGAGGCGTGATTTCCAGCCCCCGCTGCATCTTGAGCCAGTGGCGGATGTAGTCGCCCATGTGATACCCGCAGAAGGGCAGCATCGCCATCGGGTCGCGGCGCACCTTGCCCACGGCCCCCGCCTGCGCAGCGGTGGTCTCCGAGCCCATGGTAGCGCCGATGTACACGCCGCTGCTCCAGTTGAACGCCTGGTAGACAAGCGGAAGTGTCGTTGACCGCCGTCCTCCGAAAATAATCGCGCTGATGGGCACGCCTTCCGGCGATTCCCAGTCGGGGTCGATAGTGGGGCATTGCTTGGCCGGGGCGGTGAAGCGCCCGTTAGGGTGGGCGGCGGTGCGGCCCGATTTCTTGCCAATCTCCGGCGTCCAGCGTTCGCCGCGCCAATCGAGGCACTCGGCGGGCGGATCGTCAGTCAGGCCCTCCCACCACACGCCGCCGTCGGGCGTCAGCGCCACGTTGGTGAAAAGGGTGTTGCGCGAAAGCATGGCCATCGCCGTGGGATTTGTCTTCACGCTGGTGCCGGGCGCCACACCGAAGAAACCTGCTTCCGGGTTGATGCCGCGAAGATTCCCATTGGCATCGGGGCGGATCCACGCGATGTCGTCGCCCACCGTGGTCACCTTCCAGCCGCGCATGGCTTTGGGCGGAATCATCATGGCGAAATTGGTCTTGCCGCACGCGGAGGGAAATGCCGCCGCCACGTAGGTCTTTTCGCCTTCGGGATTTTCGACGCCCAGGATCAGCATGTGTTCCGCCATCCATCCCTCGTCGCGGGCAATATTGGACGCGATGCGCAACGCAAAGCACTTCTTGCTCAGGAGGGCATTGCCGCCGTAGCCCGATCCGTACGACCAGATCTCGCGCGTCTCCGGGAAATGCACAATGTACTTGGTGTCGTTGCACGGCCAGGGCACATCCGTGTCGCCGTCCTTCAGTGGCGCCCCCACCGAGTGCATGCACGGCACCACACGCTTCTCGTCCTTGTCAATTTCCGCAAACACCGGCGCGCCGATGCGCGCCATGATGCGCATGCTGACCACGACATAGGGCGAATCGGTGAGTTGCACGCCGATGCCCGACATGGGCGATCCCACCGGGCCCATGCTGAAGGGCAGCACGTACATGGTCCGCCCCCGCATCGAGCCGCGAAAGAGCCCCTTCAACCTCCGCCGCATGACATAAGGGTCTTCCCAGTTATTGGTCGGACCGGCGGCGTCTTTCGACAGCGAACAAATGAAAGTCCGGTCTTCCACCCGCGCGACATCGTTGGGCGCCGACCGTGCATAGAAGCATCCCGGCCATTTCTCCTCATTCAGTCGGGTAAACGTGCCGGCCTGGACGAGGCGGTCGCAAAGAAAGTCATTTTCTGCCTGCGAACCGTCCACCCAGTGAATGGAATCGGGCCGGCAGAGTTCCGCCATCTTCTCAACCCATCGGATCAGGTGCTTGTTGGTAGTAAGGACCTTGCTGCCGAGATGCCGTTCGACGGCATGACTGGATGCTTTCATGATGATTGCGTCGTGCTCCTATACCGATTGTAACTTTACGGCAGGGTGCGCGTGGGAGCACAATGTCCGGGCAGCCGTAAGCGAACAATCGGTGACTCGGAACTGCAACTTACGCAGGTTCAGGCATCAAAGGTGTGGTCAGGAGGTAGCGAAGATGCGGGATACGGCTAATCGGCATTCGCATCACGTACTCATTACTGGCGGCGCTGGGTTCATCGGCACCAACCTTGCCGCCTATCTGCTGGCCCACACTGACGCCTCCGTCACGGTGTTTGATAACCTGTCGCGCCCGGGCGTGGAATTGAATCTCGCCTGGCTGAAAACGCTGGACGGCTCTCGGCGGCTGCGATTCGTTCGCGGGGATGTGCGCGATGCCGACCGCATCCTGACAGCGGCGCGTATGGCCGATGAAATCTACCACCTGGCGGCGCCCTCAGCCGGGCCGGACCTCCTCGCCGAGCCTCGCCTCGACTTCGACGTAAACGTGACGGGTACGGTGAACGTGCTGGAGGCCGCTCGCCGCTCAGGCCGAAACCCCATGGTGGTGTTTGCGTCTTCCGGCAAGGTCTACGGAGCCCTCGATTCCATCCCCCTCAAACAGGATCTGAGCCGCCTTGCGCCAGCGGATCCAAAGTACCGGGGCGTCTCAGAAACTACGCCGATCGATGTCTACTGCCCCTACTCCTGCACCAAGAGCGTGGCCGACCAGTATGTGCGCGACTACGCCCGCCACCACAAGCTTCCTACGGTTGTATTTCGCCTGGGAAATATTGCCGGACCGGGACAGTTCGGGAACCAGGGTCAGGGCTGGGTGGCCCATTTCGTCTACTCGGTGCTGGCGGGGAGGCCGGTCACCGTATACGGCGACGGCGCGCAGGTGCGCGATGTACTTCATGTCGCGGACCTCGTCGCCGCGGTGAAAGCAGCGCGCGCCTATCTCGCCGTTACGGCGGGAAAAGCATTCAATATGGGTGGCGGCATGGAGCGGGCGATTTCAGTGAACGACATGCTGCGCCTGATCGGACAGATTTGCCACAAGGAAGTGCCGTGCAATTACGAGGCGGCGCGCCCCGGTGACCAGCTCTACTATGTTTCGGACAATGAACGGTTCTCCAACCAGACCGGCTGGACGCCCCGTCGCACCCTGGAACAGACGGTCCGCGACATTGCGGCGTTCTGGCACGCGAACCGGATGTACGTGATGCGGCCCGCGGAAGCCACGAGCGGGAACTCGGCCGTAAGAGCGGCGTAAAAAGCAGGGGACAAGGGAACGAGGGATCAAGGGAACGAGCATGAAAAAGCCCCTTCGGCCGATGCCGACGGGGCTTTTCGCAACTAGCTGTTATGCCGGACCTGCGCTTTGCCGTCCGGTACTCGGTCGACCATTATGCAGCCACAGTGTTCGCCCAGGGATCGATCACGATCTTGGTGACATAATCTTTCTTGTCGCGCCACACTTTGTACATCTCCGGTGCCTGGTCCAGCGTGATGCGGTGGGAAATGAGGCGGCTGGGATCGATCTGGCCCTTCTCAATCCGCTCCAGCAGCGGCTTCATGTACTTGTGCATGTGGGTCTGGCCCATCTTCATGTTGACGCCCTTGCCAAATGCGGCGCCAAAAGGAACCTTATCGAGGAGGCCGCCGTAGACCCCGGGAATCGACAGCGTTCCGCCTTTGCGCACGCCCAGGATGGCCTGCCGTAGCACGCCGGGGCGATCGGTTTCGAGCATCAGGGCGGTCTTTACCCGATCGTAGATCCCCTGCAGATCCGTGGAGTGGGATTCCAGGCCCACCGCGTCAATGCATGCATCGGGGCCAATGCCGCCGGTCAGGTCCTTGAGCGCCGTCAGCACGCTCACGTCTTCGCCGCTGAAATCGACGGAGATAGCGCCCATGCCGCGCGCCATCGCGAGGCGTTCGGGAAGGCGGTCGATCGCGATCACCCGCGCCGCGCCCAGTAGGAAAGCGCTGGCAATTGTGAACTGCCCGACCGGCCCGCAACCCCACACGGCAACGGTATCGCCTTCCTTGATGTCGGCGTTCTCCGCCGCCATGTAGCCGGTAGGAAAGATATCCGAAAGGAACAACACCTTCTCATCGGGAAGATCGTTTTCAATCTTCAGCGGACCCACATTGGCAAACGGCACGCGGGCATACTGCGCCTGGCCGCCCGCGTAGCCGCCCATCATGTGCGAATAGCCAAACAGCCCCGAGCCTGAGTAGCCGTACAGTGCTTCTGCCAGGTGGGCGTTGGGATTGGTATTGTCGCATGCCGACCAAAGCTGGTTTTTGCAAAACAGGCATTGGCCGCACGCAATAGTAAAGGGAACCACCACACGATCGCCGCGCTTGAGATTGGTCACCTCCGGCCCGGTTTCTTCCACGATGCCCATGAATTCGTGGCCGAGGATATCGCCTTGCTCCATGGTCGGAATGAATCCGTCAAACAGGTGCAGATCCGAACCGCAGATCGCGGTGCGGGTGATCTTGATGATTGCATCGTGAGGATTGAGCAGAACCGGGTCCGCTACCTCCAACGTCTCAACCTTGCTCTTTCCCATCCAACAAACTGCCTTCATCGCTCACTCCTTTGAGTGCCAGGAAACGAACAAACGGGTGGCCCTGGTCTCGCTTCTGAGACTTGGGACTATGGATCAGCTCGCTATGCGCTGTCTGCCCGGAGGCACGGCGATATTCTCGCCATAGGCGGAAGCTTTCACCCTTCCGCTAACACCCCGCGGCCCATGCGGCTGGCCCTCGATGCGCGGGATCTCTCCGGTTTCCGCAAAGGCCTTGAAGTGGCGCAGGTTTTCAATCACCGCCTGCTTGGGGTTGCGGCTGAAGATGGTCTGGGCCGCAGTGGCCATCTTGCCTTGCCGAAACTCCTGCAGCACGATGACGATCGTTCCGCGTCCGCCGGGAGCGGGCTCAAAGACCACCTCGCCGGCATTGTTCGAGTCGCCCGCCACGGAGCGCCATGCGATCCGCCGGCCGGGCTCATCAGCCAGAATCTCCGAATCCCATTCGATGGTTTTGCCGTCGGCCGTCATCACCCAGTGCGACGTTTTGGGGCCGGTTACGATCACATCGGAGATCATCTCCTGCCATCGAGGCGCCGATTCTATATCGCGCCACAAGGCATAAAGTTCGGCCGGGGTCCTCTGGACCAGCGCCGTGGCCCGCGCCCATATCTTGCCATTCTTGTCCTGTGGCGGCGCCATGTAGTGGTTTTCCAGCACCAGTCCGGCGCTGCTCTCGGTCAGCGTGGGAGCCGCCTTGAGTGTGGGTGCTGCCTTGAGTGAATCTGATGCCATGATTCTCTCCTGTGTCCCTAATCCAGTGTTCAAAGTGCGATTTCGCGGGCGCGTCGTTATTTTTCGCCCAGCGGCCGTGCCATCTTCTCGTGCATCGCGCCTTTCGCGGCGCCAGGGATGGCATTGGCGAGTTTGCCTTCGATTTTGGTCTTCAGCGAAGCGGCATAGATGTGGTCCTTGCCGTCGAACAAAGCATCCAGCCCGTCGCGCGCCACATCGGCGGGATCGCTTTCCTTCTTGCCTTCGCTGCCAACCTCGGTGTCGTCCATGCCCGCGCGATGGAAGAAATCGGTGTCGGTGGGCCCCGGTTGCAGAGCGGTTACGGTTACGCCGGTGTCCTTCAGCTCGTAGCGCAAGCTATGCGCAAACGACAGATCGAACGCCTTCGTGGCGGCATATACCGCTTCTCGCGGAGCCACCATCTCCCCGGCGATGGAAGCGGTAAACAGGATTCTGCCCGCGTTGCGCGCCACCATCTGGCGAACGACGTACTTGGCCAGGTGCACCGTGCTGGTGCAGTTCAGGTTCACCATGTTGATTTCGGTATTAAGGTCGGTCTCCCAGAATAGGCCACCGAGGCCCACCCCGGCGTTGAGGCACGCCACCTCAAGGGGCTCAGCCAGTGCCTCCACCTGCTGCCAAAGCTCTTCCACTCCGTGGGTGGTGGCCAGGTCGACCGTGGCTTCCGTCACCCGATGCCCATGGGCTCTGAAGTTTTCCGCAGCCCGCGCCAACCGCTCCCCCGCTGAAGCTACGACCAGGTCGTAGCCACGCTTGGCCAGTTCCATCGCCAGCTCATATCCAATTCCACTTGATGCCCCTGTGACCAGAGCAAGCATGCTTCTCTCCATTGATACGACTCTGCCGTGCTGACCCCTGTGATGCAGGTTTACGAAAAAGGGCGGTTTACCCGGAACAGGTTTCAGGGGCGAGGTTTCAGGGTGTCGGGCTGGATGAGCCAGGTGTCCAATCTGCCGTAATAACGAGGGGTTGGAGCCCGACAATATAGAACTGAAAACTGACGACTGAAAACTGAGAACTGACCATGGCATCCAAAAAACAGGTGAGTGCGTCGGGCGACATACGGATCGGGATCTCGGGCTGGCGCTACCAGGGCTGGCGGGGAAAGTTTTACCCTGCCGGCCTCGCGCAGCGCCGCGAACTGGAGTTTGCGTCTCGCCAATTCAACTCCATCGAGTTGAATGGATCCTTCTACTCCCTGCAGCGCCCGGAGAGCTTCGCAACCTGGTACGACGAGACCCCACCGGGTTTTATCTTCTCCGTCAAGGGCTCGCGCTTTGTTACTCACATGTTGAAGCTGCGCAACGTGGAGACTCCGCTGGCCAACTTCTTTGCACAAGGTGTATTGCGGCTGAAGGAAAAGTTGGGGCCGATCCTGTGGCAATTTCCCGCGCAGTTCAAGTGCGACCCGCCGCGGCTCGAGAGTTTCTTTTCGATTCTTCCGCGCACCCACAAGGAGGCGGCGAAACTCGCGAGCCGCCATGATGAACGCCTCGACAATCGAAGCTGGTTTCGGGTGCGGCAGGATCGGCCCCTGCGGCACGCCATCGAAATCCGAAATGACACCTTTGTGTGCGAAGAGTTTATCGGGATTTTGCGCAGGCACAACATCGGCCTGGTGGTGGCAGACACGGTGGAATGGCCCCTACTGATGGACGTAACCGCGGATTTCGTCTATTGCCGCCTGCACGGCAGTGAACAGCTTTACGTAAGCGGTTACGAGCGGGACGCCATCGAAGTCTGGGCGCGCCGGGTGGCTCAGTGGGCTTGTGGCGGCGAGGTCACCGACGGAAAAAGAGCCAGCGCCGTCTGCGGACCTCGAGAGGCTGCGCGTGACGTATACGTTTATTTCGATAACGACGCCAAGGTGCGGGCGCCATTCGATGCCATGGAATTGCAGAAGCGCGTGTCGGAACTGCAGCAAAATTCCACGATTCGTGATTGTGATTAGGGCATAAGGAACTGCGTAGACAGGCGATCCAGGACGCCGTCGGTCGAGTCGCATACGCCGGTGTGCACGGGCGAGGGCTGGATGATGGTGCTGCGCGGGGAGGTGAGCCAGTGGAAGCGTTCGCGCTGCGAAAGCTTCGCAATCGGACCGGCGGCGGAATCGCCCATGCAAATGCGGGGAATGGCTTCGAGATGCTCACGGACGAGGTCGGCATCGACTTCGGGCCAGAGCGCCTTCAGCCGGTCGGCATTGAGCAGGATGCGCGCATCCAGGTACCGCTTCTCCAGGCAGAACACCACCACGCCGGCGTTGATGAACTCCTCGCGATCGACGCGGGGCACGACACGCAGAATGGCGTAATCAAAAGTGGCGGGCGCGGGCACTCATCGCCTCCTGTTCAAAGATGTGGGCGGCGGCCAGCCGGCGCATGAAAAAATCGAGGTAGGCGGCGCGGCGCGCAGTCGCGCCACGATTGCCGGGAATGGCTTCCAGCCACGCATCGGGAACCACGTCGAGGATCGCGGCCAGTGCGTCGTAGGTCAGTTTGCGTCGAGCCGTCGTCCCGGCTTGCTCGATCTCCGCAGCCCAGGCCAGCAGGATGTGGTGCTCGATTTGCGCAAAGGGCGCCTCGATCTTGCGGCTCATGCTGGGCCAATCGTGGTGGAAGAACAAAGCCGCGCCGTGGTCGATGGGGTAGAGCTTGCGATGCCACACCAGCAAATTGGCATTGCGCGGCGTGCGGTCCACGTTCTGCACGAAGGCGTCGAACCAGACCAACAGCGAGGCTTCGTCGGGCGGAGCGGTATCACGCGCCGCGGGATCGAACATCGTCGATCCGGGAAGATAGTCAAGCGCAAGATTGAGCCCCGCGCTCGATTTGAGCAACTGGCGAATCTCGTAGTCGGGCTCATTGCGGCCAAGGGCTGGATCGATCTCGACAAATACGATCTCCGGAACGCGCAGGCCGACCGCGCGCCCGATTTCACCGGCGATCAGTTCGGCGATGAGCGCCAGCACTCCCTGCCCCGCGCCGCGAAATTTCACCACGTACAGCCCCAGGTCGTCGGCTTCCACGATCGCGGGCAGCGAACCGCCCTCCCGCAGGGGCAGGACATAGCGGGTGGCTTGAACGTTGCGGAGCATGGAAAGTTCAGTGTAGCGGAGTCAGCAATGATAGCGGAGTCATAGGAGCTGGCAAAGTACGACTGTGTATGCGACTGCACTCCAAGTGGTGAAATTTGAATCTGCCGGGCGAGTCTGCGACTCTGTTGGCTGTAACAAAGATGGAGGGTTCGGCGTTGCAGATCGGCTTTTTAGGTTTGGGCAAAATGGGTACGCCCATGGCGAAGCGGCTATTGGCCGCCCGCTATGAACTGACGGTCTGGAACCGCACCCCGGACAAGACCGAGGCGTTGCGCGAGGAAGGCGCGCAGGTTGCCGCCACGGCGGCCGATGTGGCCCGCGCCAGCGACGTGGTCATGACCATGCTGTTCGACGACGCCGCGCACGAAGAGGTCCTGTTCGGATCGAAGGAACTGCCCGTGAACGGACTATTGGGCGCGTTGCGGCCTGGGGCGCTCCATATTTCTCTCAGCACCATCAGTGTGGCGCTTTCGGAGCGGTTGACGGAAGAGCACGCGCGCCGCGGACAAGCCTTCGTGGCGGCGCCGGTGTTTGGCCGGCCGAATGTCGCCGCGGATGGCAACCTGTGGATCGCGGTCGCCGGCCTGGACGAGGCCGTCGCTAGGGCTCGGCCCCTGCTGGAGCCGCTGTCGCGAGGCATATCGCTAGTGGGCAGGGAACCGCGCCAGGCGCATGCGCTCAAACTCGGCGGCAACTTCCTCATCAGTGCCATGATCCATTCCCTCGGCGAATCATTTGTCTTTGCGGCTTCACAAGGCATCGACCCGGAGCTGTTTCTGGAGACGGTCAACAACGCTCTGTTTCAGTCCCCGTTCTATGCGGCGTACGCCCGGGTGATGCTCCATCCGCCCGAGACTCCGGGAGCCACCATGGAACTGGGCGCGAAGGATCTGCGGCTGCTGCGGGAAGCGGCGGAGAGCCGAGGCGTGCGTCTCAGTCTTGCCGATGAACTGGCCGGAGTCTTTGCCGACGCCATCCGGGAGGGGCTGGGCGGCGAAGACTGGGCCGTGGGTCAATACCGCATGGCGCAAAAGCGGGGCGGGGGACGCGAGTCTTAGGTGGTCTTCTCAAGACGGGGCCCACGGCCGGCAGTTGGGTCTCTGTCCACTGATCACTTACCACTGACCACGGGGTTGGTTAGGATAGTGGCATGAACCTGAACGGAAAGATTGTGTTCGTAACTGGAGCCAGCGCGGGGATCGGACGCGCCACGGCACTTTCATTTGCTGCCCAGGGCGCGCGCCTCCTGCTGGCGGCGCGCCGGGCCGCCAAACTGGCGGAAGTGGCTTCGGAGTGCCTGGCGCGCGGCGCCGCCGCGGTTCATTCCATCGACCTGGACGTGCGCGACCATCGCGCCGTGCAGAACGCCATCGATACCCTGCCCGACCAATGGGCGGAAATCGACATCCTGGTGAACAACGCCGGACTCAGCCGCGGCCTGGACAAGCTGTACATGGGCCGCATCGAGGACTGGGAAGAGATGATCGATACCAACGTCAAGGGACTGCTGTACGTCACCCGCGCGGTGGTCCCGGGCATGGTAGTGCGCGGGCGCGGCCACGTCATCAGCCTGGGCTCCACGGCCGGCGAACTGGCGTATCCCAACGGGGCGGTGTACTGCGGGACAAAAGCGGCCGAGCGCCTCATCAATGACGGCCTGCGCCAGGACGTGCTGGGCACGCCCGTGCGGGTCACCAGCGTGGATCCGGGAATGGTGGAGACGGATTTCAGCCTCGTCCGTTTTCGCGGAGACCACGAGCGCGCGGCCAAGGTATACAAAGGGGTAACGCCGCTCACCCCTGAAGATGTGGCCGAGGTCATCGTGTGGGCGGCCAGCCGTCCCGATCACGTGAACATCGCTCGCGTATCCATGACCACCATCAACCAGGCCAATTCGATCCTGTTTCACCGCGAGGGATGAGACAGGGGCTCAGAGCTTGAGCCGGCAACGTTGCATAGCCTACCCGATACTCCCTGGAGTTCGGATGGAGCTCTTCTTATCCCGCCGTCCAGGGGATCGACAGCTCCGGCGAAAATCGATGTGATTTTGCTTGCGTCGAACGGGATATGCGCTCATCATTCTACTCGCACCCGAAGTCCTTGTTCAGTACAGGCCTTGGTTTGCTCAATTCCTCGGGCCGAAATTCCCTTTAGCTGAAATACTTTGGGCATAATCTGCATGATGAGTTAGAGGGCAGCGGAGGCATCCGGCCGGGCTGCCATCCCCGTGGGAAGGTGGTTTGTCCACGCTTCCTCCCCGTGGAGACGCATCGAAGACCCCCATTCGGAAATTCGAGCGCGATCCTCCGGAGGTTCAACAGGCCGAGGCTATCGAAAGAGACCCGCCGGCATTGCGCAGCAAGGATATCTTGCGTCCGAAGGGAGAATGCAGATGGGCACTACCCCGAATCTTCAGGCGACGGACTATCAGCCGCCTCAGGCCCCAACGACAAGCTGGACCATCATGTTGTACATCGCGGCGGACAGCACCCTGGCGAACTTTGCTGTGGAGTCGCTCAAGCAACTGAACCGGGCCGCAATCTTACCGCCCGGGAAAGACGACCAAGCAGATGTGACAGTTGCCGCACAATTTTCCATCGATGCTCCGGGCGGACAGGAGATACAGCGATACATCTTCAAGAAAGGCGGTAAAGAAAGTCTCAGAGACAATAAAGAACCCGCGCTGGATGAACGTGACAACCTGTTGCTGTCGGAAAAGGAGGCCCTTCAGAAGTTCCTGGAGTGGGTCTACACGGAGACCCCCAAAAGCAAGCATTATGCTCTAATCCTCTGGTCACACGGGCCGGAGCTCTTTCTTCAGCCCCCTGCGGGCGGTAAAACGGGCGACTCCGCCAGCCTTTACCTCACTCCCACGGATTTGCGCGATGCCCTCGACGGCTCGGTTAAGTTCCGCAGTCGGAAGCTTGAAGTCATCGGCTTCGACGCCTGCTCCATGAGCATGTTTGAGATTGCCTATGAGATAAAGGACCGGGCTCAGCTAATGATCGCTTCCCAGGAGGAGGTCCCCGATGCAAGTTTCCCTTATTACGACCTGGTACAGCTTTTCCGGCGACAAGGCAATGAACTCGGCTCGCTTCTAGATACGCTCCATCCACTGGAAAGTGTAAAGAATCTGACGTCACTTCCAGGCGGCAAGGCAACAGCCGAAGTCGTGGTGAAGTCTCTGCAAGGTGTGCGTTCAAATCTAGAACAAGGTGTACAAGATTATCTCAACGCTTACCAGGATTACATCGTCGGTACCCACACGGGAATGCATCCGGTCACTCTCTCTGTGCTTAACCTGGCAGAGTGTGATGGGCTGAAGGACGCGGTGGGCGGGCTTGCATGCGCGCTCCTGGAAGCGAAAGCAGATCCTGATTTACCGCGCCGGCTTATCCAGGCCCGCAAGGATTCGCAAGACTATGCCGGTGGTCTGTACGTTGATCTCCATGAATTCTGCAGGAATCTCTATGAGCAGCTTGCTAAAGCGAACGGGACTGGCAAGTGGAAGGATATCAAGAAAAAATGTCAGGCAGTGCAGGGCTTCCTGGCGCCCCCGGAGGATTCTCCCTTCTCCTCGCTCATCCTGATAAATGGCGCGGTGACCGAGACGGGCAAGCCTTTGATTAATAAGGCCAACAAAACGACAAACCACGGGATTTCGATTTATCTCCCCTATCTCACTGATCGACAATTCGATGACACGGTGAACAGACCGCTGGTGAAGGGTGGACGAGGAACAAGCGGGGGCAAGGGAATTCCTGATGCTCTAAATGCGGCTGCCGGCGAATACCTGATGAGCACTCTCCAGAGTCTCATTCTTGCGACAGAAAACTGCTACGGGGATCTGAAGTTGGCCGCACATACAGCGTGGTATTCCTTCATCACCGATCAGTGGACTAGAGCCATCAAAGATACAGACCCCGACCCTGACTTCCATTACTCGCGCCGGCAAAGTGAGATCAATGGTTGCAACCCCATCGAAGTCGCAAAACATTGTGGTAAGCCGGGAAAGTCCTCCTGACCGGCCGCTCACAGGTGTGGCATGAAATGAGCAACGCAGGTTCGCTTGGTCCAGTCACTCGCCTTGCAGGAGTTATCACTGCATTGGCGCTGGCGGTGTGTGGGGTCGGCGCAGGACATGGCCAAACAAACGCCGCAGCCCAGCATGCGGTTGTGGCTGCCCCAAACAGGATCCCACCGGAAGTCGAACATCCAGCGAGAGCGGTGAGCCCGGAAACGGAGTTTGAACAGGCGCTGGCATTACGCAAGAAGTTCACCCAGCATGATCTTGAGAGCGCTCTTGGTTTGCTCGCTGACAGCGCCCAGAGGTTCGCATCTTCGGGGCGTTTGCCCCAGGCGGTGGCTGCAAAACTCGAAGCCGGTGACGTGTATTTCATCATGAGCCGCTATCAACAGGCACTTGCCGCTTACCACCAGTCGCTCACCATGTCTGAGGATCGCGTGGATCAGCAGTGTGCGGCGTTGAGCCGGATTGCCCGAACTTATGCCAACTTTGGCCATGAACCAGTTATGGCGCAGCGATACGCCGATCAAGGGGTATCTGTTTGCATGACCATTCCCGATAAGAAAGCACAGGGGGACGCTTTCGAGGCCCAGGGCGAGACCCGCTTCTGGTCGGGCAACTTGACAGATGCGAAGACCTCTTTTACGCAGGCGCGCGAACTTGCATCCCAAGCCGGGGATCTCGATGGGGAGAGGCTGGCTACGATGATGCTCTCTCATACCATCCGCGACCATCAGCAGGCCACGCTGTTGTTATGGTCCGCCCTCGAGGGCTTCGCTGAATCGGGTAATCAATACGACGCCGCGCGAGCCCACTTGAAACTGGCGTATCGGGCCAGTACGGAAGGGGACTTCGAGGCAGCGCGGTGCCACTGCGAGAGCGCTCTGCCGGTCTTCCAACGCATTGGGGACAAGGATGACGCGGCGATTGCGCTGAATACCCTTGGAATGGTTGACCAACAGGACGGGGATCTCGAACAGTCGTTAGAACACTATCGGCGTGCTCGAGCTGACTTCGCGTCAGTGCAGGACGACCTGGGCGAGTTTGACTCAATCAGTGCGATAGCAGACATTCTATTGAGCCAACACCGGTACGGCGAGCTTGAGCCGCTGTATGTTCGAAAACTTCACCTGGCTCAATCGACCTCCAACAGCGCATTTCAGGCGTGGGCTCTTTTGGACCTGGCCGGCGTCTACGCCCGGCAGCACCGGTATACCAAAGCAGAAGAGACGTATCAACGAGGCCTGGCTCAGTATCGTTCCCTGGGGAAACTGGAAGGCGAGAGCGACGCACTGGAGCGGATGGCAGCGCTCCAGGCAGAGCAAGGCAGATTCCAGCAGAGTCTCCAAATGTTGGGCGAGGCTCAAGCCTTATGGGAGCAGTTGGGCGAAGTGGAAAGCATGGCCAGAATTCAATATCTGCGCGCCCGAACGTATCTCAAGCTCAATGATCCGGAAGAGGCGCGCTCCGAGATTGAGAAGACCATCGCTACTATTGAGTCGCAAAGACTGCGGATCGCGAAGTTCGATTCGCGCGCACAGTACTTCGCTTCGGTGCACGACTATTATTCGTTGTACATCCAGGTGCTCATGGCACTGGATAAGCTCCACCCCGATCAAAAGTATGCGCAACTGGCTTTTGAAGCCGCGGAAAGAAGCAAGGTTCGGTCTTTGCTTGACCTGCTCGACAACAACCAGCAGACCGTTCCCTGCGACACATTGCTGGCGGGCAATTCGAGGGTCGAGACGGATCAAGCCGCATCCGATGCACGAGTGCTGTCCACTACCCAGCCGCTGACCCTGAGTAACATACAAACTGCAATCGGAGATGCCAATACTGTCCTGCTGGAATTCGCGCTCGGTGAGGAACGAAGCTTTGCCTGGGTGGTCGACGGGGATAGTCTCAGGGCGTTTGACTTAGGACCGGCAGCGGAGATCCGCAACCGCATTCGCATGTTCCGAAAAGCGCTGCTGCCGGTCGAGACCGTGGCGAAGGAGGCGCCGGTCGACTATTTGCGAAGACGTGCGGCCGCAAAGAGCACTTTACTTCTCCAATCAAAACAATTGGCACATCTTCTGGTCGGACCGGTGCACCTTCCAGCACGACAACGATTATTAATTGTGCCGGACGGTCCCTTGCAGTACCTTCCCTTTGCGGCGTTGTCTGTCGCGGAGAATGGACACGAAGGTGTGCCGCTGGTGGAACTGCACGAACTGGCCATTTTGCCTTCTGCGTCAGCACTTGCGGCGCTGCGGAAGACAGCGGGCAAAAGGCCCAGGCCGGCCGATGAAGTGACCGTCTTCGCCGACCCGGTGTTCGAACCGCCCGGGAAGCCCGTTCCAGCGAATTTCGCCATTTCGCCTGGAGCGCCACGCTCACGCGCACTCAACAGAGCCTTGCGCGATCTGGGGGACTCACAGTGGATTCCCAGCCTTCCGGGATCAAGGAATGAGGCTCTCGCAATTCAGCGGATCGTCGGGCCCGCGCGCACCCGGTTGGCCATGGGTTTTGATGCCAACCGTGAAGCGCTTATGGATAGTTCGATCGCGCGCCAACGGATTATTCACTTCGCTACGCATGGAATGATGGATGCTCGCCATCCGGAATTCTCGGGCCTGGTGCTCTCGATGGTTAACAAGAAAGGAAAATACCAGGACGGGTATCTGCGCCTGAGCGATATCTACGCCCTGAAGCTATCTGCCGACCTGGTTGTCCTTAGTTCGTGCGAGTCGGCGTTGGGCAAAGATCTTGGATCAGAAGGAATCATCGGCTTGCCTCGGGCATTTCTCTATGCGGGCGCCCGAAGCGTTGTCGCCAGCCTTTGGAAGGTGGATGACGACGCAACGGTGACTTTCATGAAGGTGTTCTATTCCAGGCTCCAGGAAGGTGAAGACCCCGCTCAGGCCCTGCAAGGCGCGCAACTCCATCTGTTAAAGAACGCGCGATTGTCAGATCCCTATTACTGGGCGGGTTTCGTTCTAGAGGGAGATTACAGATAGGCCGACGGATCTCTTTCTGAAGCAGTAGAATGTGAGTCCCCATGGATCTTCAACCAAACCCGGGAAGGCAACGGAACCTGACACCGGAGGCCTTTGCCTCGTTTCTTCTCTGGCTGTCGTCCGATCCAGGCCAGGCGGCCCGGGAATACCTGGACATGAGGAAAACGTTGGTTAAGTTTTTCGTTCGAAAGGGCTGCCCGCACGCTGAAGAATTAACGGACCGGACGCTCGATCGTGTCGTCCTGATTGTGCATGTCGAGCCCAAAAAGTACTCCAACCCGATTTCTCTTTGCTATGGCGTGGCGAAAATAGTCTGGTTCGAGTATCGCCGGGAGGCAATGCCGGAGGTCCTGGAGAACGACAATATTCCGGCGCCCACTCCGCCGGAGGATGACTTCACCGAACATGAGATTAAGTGCCTGGAACACTGTCTGGACCAGCTTTCATTACGTGACCGGGAGTTGATTACGCAATATCACCAGTTCCAGGGCCGGCAAAAGATTGAGACTCGCAAGCACCTTGCCCAGCTATACGGAGGGCTGAACAAATTGCGGATCACTGCATACAGGATTCGCGCTCGACTTCACGATTGCATTAGTGGCTGTGCGCAGCGTTCGGCTTTGAATTAAGACAGGCAAGGTGCGGTATATGGAAAGTCACGTGATCAACGACGCTATCATTCGCGACTACCTTCTTGGTCGCTTGAATTCGGATTTGGAACTGGTCGAACGCATCGACGAGCAGACGTTCAAAGATCCCGAGTTGTCGATGAGTATCGACATCATCGAAGATGAGATCATTGAAGAATATCTCGAAGGTTCGCTTAACTCAGAGGATACGCGAGCCGTTGAAAGGCACTTTCTCCTCCCTCCAGAACGGCAGCACAAGCTTAAAGCCGCTCGGCTATTCAGCCGGTATCTCGAAGCCGAAACCGCCAACCTGAAGATTCAGCGGCCACCGCTGGCGCGCCGGCTGTTTACGGCATTCCGAGAGGGACGGATGTTGCCTAGCTTCAGAACTTGTGCCGAAATCGTGGCCTCGATGGTGTTCGTAGTTTCTTGCATCACTCTCTTAAATCAACGTCGGGAACTTGATCTAGTGATAAGGCAGATCACCCAGCAGTTGTCCCAAGAGCGGCAAAATTCGGCGGCCTTACATCAGCAATTGCAGAGCGCTTTGCATTCCTTGCAACCGGCGATTGCGATGCTCAATCTCGTCAGCCCGGGTCTTCAGCGAGGGAAATCGGAGCTACCCGAGGTGAAGGTCAATTCTGGGATCACGGCATTGCATGTCGAAGTTGCGCTCTCGTCCAGATCATCCGGGAAGTATCGCGTCCAACTGCAGTATTCAGGAAAGGTTGTGTGGTCTCGAGCAGGGGTCGATGCCGCGGCTGTTCCGGGTGGCGCGATTTTGGAAGTCGACATTCCCGCCGAGGTCCTTCCGCGGGGTACATGCGAGCTTGCGGTAATCTCCGGAGGGGAGGGCACGATATCTTATTGGTTCTCGGTATCAAGGCCTCAATAACTACTCTGGCTGGGCATCGTCCATACTGCATGGCTGACGGCCAAAGCTATACGTCTGGGAGCCCACAGAAGTTTTTGTGAAATGCTTTTACACCCCATACATATCTAAATGAAGGCTTCCCACATATCCAGTTGCCGAGGACACCATTTATGACGAGGTCTGGAATGTCGTTTTTAAACATTGTTCTCAGGGCGTTTTCAACGTCACTGAAGAAGCGATAGCAGCATTTTGGGGTTGGTGTGCCCGCTTGATCCGCCGTTCCTGCAACTGAGAAAGAGAACGCTCAAGCGGTTCCCCTTAAATGTTGAAAGGCCAGGCCGGCCATGCGTTGGTTTGGACCGTCTTCCGGCGGACCGGCTTGAACGAACCTCACGCCTTCGGCGCGATGGCGAGGCAGGTATTCGCCGTCAATTCTCTTACACAACAGAAGCCAGCCGCCGTGCCAGGATCATGCGGCACCTTCCGATATTCCGGGAAAATATTCTGCTCGATCCATGCCTTCGAGATTTGAGTCTTCTGTGGGCTCTTCGGGTCGAGTGGGAAACATTTGGAGATGCGATGACGCCTGAACGCTGGGAACGTCTCAAAACGCTATTCAATGATGCTCTCGAGATGCCTCGGCAGGAGAGGAGGGCCTTTGTCGTGGAAGCATGCGGGGACGATCTGGAATTGAGAAGGGAGTTGTTTTCGCTGGTGGGTACCCACGAAGCCAAGCCTGCCATTACCGAAATCATCTCGTCCGACATCGAAAGACTGTTCAGGACCGAACCTCAACCAGCTCTTGCCCCCGGCGATCTGTTATTGGAGAGATTTGAAATTGTACGACACCTTGGCTCCGGTGGAATGGGGGACGTATTTCAGGCGCAGGATAGGGAGCTACAACAAACAGTGGCTCTCAAGATGATCCGGCCGGGGATTGCCCGGAACGAGGCCATCCTGGCGCTATTCAAGAGAGAAGTCCAGCTTGCGAGGCTCCTCAGCGGGCCCAATATCTGTCGCGTTCATGAGTTATTCGTGACCAGGGGAAAAGAAGGTCCTGTGGAAGGTGCATTTTTCACAATGGAACTCCTGGAAGGGGTCACGCTTGCGGACCGGTTGAAAGACGGCCCATTACCCTGGCGCGAAGTGCATGGCATCGCGATGGATATTTGCGCTGGTCTAGCCGCTATGCACAAATCGGGGATTATCCATCGCGATGTGAAGAGCTGCAACATCATGCTTACGAACCGCGACGGGGTGCAGCGGGCTGTTCTTATGGACTTTGGTCTGGCATATCAAGTGCAATCGAGCCTGACAGCCCTAACTATGCCGACGCTTCCAGGTTGCGTTCAGGGGACGCCCGAATACATGGCTCCGGAACAACTCGAAGGCAGAACTGCGACTGCAGCTTCAGATGTGTATGCGATGGGCATTATCCTTTACGAGTTAGCAACGGGAAAGCATCCTTTCGCTTCGTCCAATCCTCTTGGCTCGGCAGTTCTTCGCGGAAAGAAACTCGCCCCGGCATCCTCTGTTACTCGCGAGGTGCCGCGCAGGTGGGACGTCGCTATCAGGACATGTCTAAAATACGATGCTATTCAACGGTACCAATCGGTAGACGAACTGGCTCGAGTCCTTAATGGGAATGCGGTTTGTGTGCGCGTTCTACAGAATTTATGGTCTGGCCTTCTCTTGGCAATAGCTGGATCGGCTCTGATCGTATGATCATGCGGGCGCATTCCGGCACAATGCTGCCGGCAGAGCCAATCGAGAGAGAGCACTAGGACTGGAGGAACCTCACCGCCCCGGTATCCAGATCGTACATGGCTCCGACGATAGCGATAGTGCCTTTCTTCGCCAGGTCCTCCAGTACGGGGCTGCGGCGGTGGATCTCAGCGACCACGAGATTGACATTCGTTTCGGCCACGGCGTTCACATAGGCATAGTTCTTGCTTGACTTCTCGCCTTCATACTTGGTCGCCGCGATCGCCGGCTTGATGCGCGCCAGGAGCGCGGTAAGATTGCCAAGCACCACATCGTCGATGGCGCCTTTGATCGCCCCGCATGCGGTGTGTCCGAGGACGAGAATCACTTTTGAGCCGGTGACCGCGCAGCCAAATTCCATGCTGCCCAGCATGTCGTCGTTGACCACGTTGCCGGCCACCCGCCCAACAAACATATCGCCGATGCCGGCATCGAAAACGATCTCGGCGGGGACACGCGAGTCCAGGCATCCCAGAACCACCGCCGCAGGATACTGTCCTTTGGCGGTGGCTTTCTGCGCCGCCAGTATTTCTCGGTCAACCATCTTTCCTGACCTGAACCTCTCATTGCCCTTCTTCAGTTCCTCGATCACAAACGATGGCGACATGCCGTCCCGTTCTGCTTTGGTCAAGGAGTGGCTCAGGGCCCCTGCGAGCTGAAAAAATGAGCCCGGGATGAGTGGAGTCAGGGCGCAAGCTCCCAACGAGGCGCCAAGGAATCGGCGCCGATCAACATTTGGTGTGCCGGTCTGGCTCAATGTTTCTTTCATGGTCTTCCCTCCTGGCATTACCCCGTGGGCTTGCGCTTTCCATTCGATTGAACGCTGGTTGGACTTGGATAGCCGCTTCTCTTCAACTCCGGAGAATAATCTATCCTGCAGCTACTTTGCCGGCTTCCCAGCGCCCGGCACCCACACGTTATCCGGCGCCAGAATCTCGGAGTTTTTGCCCTCCACCTTTTGCACATTCACGCGCTGCAGACGATCCTTCTTATCCTGGATCGCGTTGAACACCAGGTAGTACTGGTTATTAAAGAGCTTCTGCAAGCGGTCCATGTAAGGCTTGAAGCTGACTGCGTTCGAGGTGCTCAGAGAGAAGCACTCCCCGCCGGTCTCATCAGCCATCTTGGTGAGTCCCGACAAGCCGTTCTGAAGATCCCATGAGCTTCGCCCCGCTCTCCCCACGCCAGGAGAATAGATCGGATAGACGACCACGTTGTAACGTTGGCTGATTTCGGTGGCCGAATTTGCATCGTTGCTGATGGTGGGCATGCTGTGATAGACGGTGCCATAGTTTGGCCCCATGCGGGTGGGCTCCGGCGTTTCCCCGTGCAGCCGATCGATGCCGTCGGAAACCATCAACACTTCGCGCCGCACCTTCTGCTCGGGCCAGCCCTTCACCAGACTGATCAGCGACAGATAGGGGCTGTCCATGCTGGACAGGCTGCCGCGGGGCAGGCGGATTGCCTTCGCCGCCAGATCATGATCGGGGGTGAAATTCTGCGCGATCTGGACACCGGTGTTGGACATATAGCCGACCCCGATGAGCGCCTCCTTCGGCTGTGCGTTGATGAATTCCTTGATATCGTTCAGGTTGTTCCCGACGCTGTTGCCATCGAGCGTGTCGTCGATCAGGATCATCAACTGCAGCGCCCCGTTCTCACCCTGGGCTGGGATCAATTGGGTGATATCAAGAATGTTCTTCCCTTGTTTTACCCTCAGGTCTTCGCGTTGAAGCGGAGGAAGTTCGACGTCAGCCCGGAAACCCGCATCGGTAATTACCAGGTGAACCTGGCTGGTAGTCGCGGCCGGCTTTTCCTGCGAGCGTGCGCCCGGTCCAAAGGATGCAAGCGCGCACACCATCCCGGCTACCGCCAGGATCTTCAGATCTTTCATGTCGTCCTCCTGTGGTTCCGACGAGCGAGGGGAAGAGTTGCACTGCCATGCCAAGTTTCACGGCGGCTGGGAGCTGCCTGGCCAGGTCACTCAGGGAGGCTTCGCGGAACATCACTAGCGTGTCGAATGGAGTGTACACCCGCAACTGGTATTTCTAGCAGAAGTTGTGAGGACCTTTACGAACGGGAAGGGGACCGATTCGGAAGGGGAGATACTTTGCAGGTCATAATTTGGGCTTTTCAATCGAAGCTGCATCGGTGGTGGCCCAGATCTCAAAATCGGGACCTGGGGCACCCATTTGTTCCTGTTTATCCAAGCAGACAATCAAAAGTTGAACGACATCTGAAGATCGATGGTCCGATTGGCTGCGGGCGAGGAGAAGAATCCTCCGGCCAGAGCGGTGGATTTGCCGAATATTGGCGATTCGAGCACGCCCACGGGTTGGGCAAGGTTAACGGTGTTGAAGATGTTGCGGGCCATGGCGGCGAAGGTCAGCGAGTACCTGCGCGGCACAACCTGGTCGAAACGCGGCGGCCCGCCACTTCTTCCACTCAGGCCACCGGGGCCAAGTCCGCCTCCGGGAGGTCCGCCGCCGCCAGGGCCACCGCCACCCGGAGGCGGGCCGCCGGGGCCGCCGAACATTCCGGGCGTCGTTCCCCCCTCAACTCTTGGCCCGATCCCAAACGTCTTGCTCATCCGCATATTCATGCTGAACTGCGAGGGGCCGTTACCGTAGTTGAACGGAATGCGCGCCTCGTTCGCCGACGGACTGAGGTCGAATGAGCCGTAGGGCGTGTGCACGACATCGGCGCTGGCCGAAGTGGCGAACGCGGGCCGATCGTTGAACTGGTTGTCGCCGTTCAGGTCATTCCCGATCACGACATTGAACGGCTGCCCGGATTCGACCACCATCATGGGGCTCAAGGAGACTCCATACGGCGCCTGGATGTTGCCGCCCATAATGAAACGGTTGCGCACATCGAAACTCGACCGCCCGTAGTCCGCTCCCGGATTGAACGGGTTGGAAGGGAAGTACGTCGCGCCGGAAGTATCCGCCTTGGCAAAGTTCACCATGTAGAAGCCGAACAGCGATGCTCGTTTCGCGCGGACGGAGTAGTTCACCACGACCTGGTTCTGGTTGTACACGCCTCCCGACTGGAACTGGTAGATGTTCTCGTTGATGCCATTGGGACGCGTGCCGGTCCCGGTGAATGGATCGTAAGTATCGGGTAGATAGGCGTTGATGTTATTGCTCATGTACTGATGAACACCGCGCGAGTTAATGTAAGTGACGGATGTTGTGGCTATCTTCCCAAACGCGTGTTCGACTCCTACCGCGGCCTGAATGTTAAGTGATGCGCGAAAATTCGGCGACATGCCGTAGATCGTCGGAGCTACGCTGCTGACATTGGCCAGCGTGTCGGCGGGCGGAGCGTCCTGCGAGAAATCGGGGTTCTTCACCACGTATTGCTTTTGGTTTACGCCGTTCATGCGGGTGGCTTGCAGAATGTAGTCTGACTTGAAGCGATCGAAGAACCACCCGTATCCCGCGCGGATCACCGTTTTTGACGGACCATTGCCTTTGCCCGGCGCCCATGCAAGCGACACGCGCGGGGCCCAGTCGTTGTGATCGCCGATCCAGTTCTGGGTTTCATAGCGCAGGCCATAGCTCAAACTGAATTTCGGGTTCAACTTGTAGTCGTCCTGAAAGAACAGCCCCGCATCGAACACATTCACCTTCGAATTCGGGTTTCCCGCGGTCACGTCGTATTCCGCCGGCTTCAGTGATGCATACGAGTGGTCGGGATTCGACGCTGTGGAAGGCGCGGTCAACGAGCTATAGATGTAGTTCCCGTTGAAACCCGAGTTGGAGTAATTCGCATCGCGGGTGAGGCGCATGCGACCGCCGAACTTGAGCGAGTGAGCGCCCTGCGCGCTGGTGATGTAGTCTTCGAGTTCGAAGCGATCCTGGTTGTCGCGGACGATCCCGGCGTTGCTGCCTCCCCCGGTGAACGCGCCCTGCACCGTGACGGTCGGATCGGTATTGCGTGGGGTCTGGTTGTCGCGCGCGCGGATGTACTGGAATCGCGTTTCGTTGATGGTCTTCGCGTTTAGGATTTGTGTATCGCTTACCTGCAGAGTGTTCTCGAAATTCGATACGTCATACCCCTGAGTCTCGAGAGCGAACTGCGATACACCGCTGTTGGTCTGCTTCTGGTGATCGAGCATGTATCGAACCGTGAGCGTATTGTTGGCGCCGAGCTGGAAATCGAAACGAGGGCTGATGTCGAGACGCGCTTGAGGGTTGGATACGGCGGCCGTGTAGTTAAACGGGTTCGACGATGGATCGAGCACTACCGCGTTGATGATCGAGTTCGACG
>Ga0070717_10000602_pt1 | contig 23115 bp, 24 predicted proteins | sample LARL113metaG_FD_71366 | JGI IMG/M metagenome (GOLD analysis project Ga0070717, IMG submission 71366) | Corn, switchgrass and miscanthus rhizosphere microbial communities from Kellogg Biological Station, Michigan, USA - LAR L11-3 metaG | ecosystem: Host-associated > Plants > Roots > Rhizosphere ...
GTGCCGGAGGACGAGCTCACCAAGGCACGGGAGTTCACCAAAGGCCGGATGCGGCTGGGTCTGGAGGGCACCAACTCGCTCGCCAGCTGGCTCTGTCAGCAGGAGCTATTGATGGACCACATCCGGACGGTGGACGAGGTCATCGCCCGATACCAGGCGGTGACCGTCGCCGACGTGCAGGCGATGGCGAAGCGAGTGCTCGCGCAGCCGCTGCAGATGGCGCTGATCGGCCCGTTCCGGTCGGACGCCGCGTTCCGCACGTCGATCGGCGCGTAGGCGGGCGAGTCTCCGACCGTCCCGGCTCTTCTCCCCCGCCGCCGCTCAGGCGGCGGCGCCGGGCTGCAGCGGGGTGTTGGTGATCTGCGGCTTCTGCGTGTCGATCGGACCGATGCGGGAGAGCGGGATGACGCGGATCCATGCTCTCGCTTCGATCTGGTCCCGGCGCACGGGTCCGAAGACGCGTGAGTCGCTGGAGTGGTTGCGGTTGTCCCCCATGACGAAGAACTCGTCGGGTTTCAGGAGGACGCCGTCGGGGTCGGTGGTCTGCCCGAGGGGCCAGTCGGCGTTCTCGGTCCAGACCTCGTTGTTCAGGTAGGTCTCCCGCACCAGGTGCCCGTTGATGAAGACCTGGCCCTGCCGGATGAGGATGTGGTCGCCAGGGACGCCGATGATCCGCTTGATGAAGTCACGGGTGTTGTCGTAGGGGTCGCGCATGATGATGATGTCGCCCCGCGAGGGCGGGTGCAGCCGGTAGTCGATCTTGGTGGCGATCAGGTAGTCGTTGTCCGTGACGGTGGAGTACATCGACGAGCCGATGACGTGGACGGTCTGGATCGCGAAGTTGATGATGAGGTAGAGGCCGAGCGCCAGGAGGAGCACCTCGGCGACTTCGGTGAGGATCCCTCTGCTCTTTGACGCCCGCGTCGTCTGCTTCGTAGCTTCCACAGCCTGCTCACCATACCGTTCCAGGAGGCTTCGTGCCGGCGCAGGGGACGCAGGGGGCGCAGGCACGACCACTCGATCGATGTTCCACGTGGAACATCGCGGGTTCCGTGGCCGCTGCGGCCACGGGTCACCGGCGGAGCAGGAACTCGAGCATGTCGTCGAGCTCGGCGGCGCTGTCGTAGCGAAGGGTCACGTGACCGCGGCTGCGGCTGCCGGTGATGCTCGCGGCGTCGCCGAAGCGCTCGTGGAGGTGCCTGGTGACGTCGTCCAGCGTCTCGCCGGCGGGCTCGGTCTCCTCCGGCGCCGGCCGGCCGACCTTCTCCGGCTTCCGCGCCGGCGGCGCCGGCTTGTAGTCGTGAACCCAGCGCTCCGTGTCGCGGACCGACAGGTGGCGGCCGAGCACGACCTTCAGGCCCTGCTCCTGCGCGTCCGGCGTGGGCAGGCCGACGAGCGCGCGCGCGTGGCCGGCGGAGATGGCGCCGGCGGCCGTGGCCGAGAGCACGGCAGGGCAGCCGGTCAGCAGCCGGAGGGCCTGGGTCACCGCGACCCGGTGCTTGCCCAGCCGGTTCGCGGCCTCCTCGTGCGTCAGGTGGAACTGGTCGATGAGGCGCTTGATGCCGCGCGCCTCCTCGATCGGGTCCAGGTCCTCCCGCTGGAGGTTCTCGATGAGCCCGAGCAGCAGGCTGTCCTCGGAGTCCGCCTCGTGGCGGATGATCGCGGGGACGCGCTGGACGCCCGCCAGCCGGGCGGCGCGCAGGCGCCGCTCGCCGGCGATCAGCTCGTAGCCGTCGGGCAGGCGGCGCACCAGGAGCGGCTGGAGGACGCCGTGCTGGCGGATGGAGTCGGCCAGCTCGCGGAGCGACTCGGCCGGGAAGTGCTTGCGCATCTGCTCCGGCGACGGCCTGACCTGGTCGACGTCTATGAACTGGGGCAGGCCCGGGTCCTGGTTGCTCTCGGTGCCCGGACCGATGGGGATCAGCGCCTCCAGGCCCCTGCCGAGGCCGCGGCCCCGCTGGCGGGTCATCGGGATTCCGAGAGGGGCGGCCTGGCCCCGCGTGCGGAGTTCACTGGTTCATGACCTCCTCTGCCAGCTGCCGGAAGGCCTGGGCCCCCCGGCACGTGGGATCGTAGATGGTGACCGGCTGACCATGGCTGGACGCCTCGGGGACGCGGACGTTGCGCGGGATCAGGGTCTCGTACAGCTTGTCCGGATAGGCCCGGCGCACCTCGTTGAGGACGTCCCAGGACAGGGTGGTGCGGGCGTCGAACTGCGTGATGAGGATCCCGGCCAGGTCGAGCTTGGGGTTGAGGTTCATGCGCACCAGCTGCAGCGTGTAGAGCAGGTGGGCCAGGCCCTCCAGCGCGAAGTACTCGGCCTGGAGGGGCACCAGCGCCTGGTCGGCGGCGGCCAGGGCGTTGAGGGTCAGGAGCCCGAGCGACGGCGGGCAGTCGATCAGGACGTAGCCGAAGCCGCCGGTCAGCGCGGAGAGCGCGCGGCGGAGCCTGGCCTCGCGGTCGCTCTCGCCCACCAGCTCGATCTCGGCGCCGGCGAGGGCGACCTGCGACGGCACGACGTGGAGACCGGGGACGGAGGTGGCGGTCGCGACCTCGTCGATGCTGGCCTCGCCCGAGAGCAGGTGGTAGACGGTCAGGCGGGCGCGCGAGGGGTCGATCCCGAGTCCGCTGGTGCTGTTGGACTGCGGATCGAGGTCGATCACCAGCACCTGGGCGCCTCGCTCGGCCAGCGCCGCGCCCAGGTTCATGACGGTGGTCGTCTTGCCCACGCCGCCCTTCTGATTGGCCACCGCGATGATGCGCGGGGTCGAAATCAACATGTTGGGGCTAACCTGGGGAAACTCGACGACATGTCGTGTCATGGCTCGGCTCCCGATTCTATGGGGCAGTTCTCAGGCTGCCTAGCCGACCTGTAAAGAACGCGGCGGCGCTGGCAAGCACCAGTGCGGCGCCGACGATCACGGCGGGTCCGAGCAGCACACCGCTCACTCCCACTCCCACAAGAGTGTTGTACACGACATGACACGCAGTGCTCGTCGTCGTGTTGGTCTGGCGTCGCAGCAGGCCCAGTCCGATGGCCAGGATCAGCACGGCGATGGCGTCGAGCGACAACCCGTACTGCGTGTGGACTGCGGCGAAGACGATCGCGGTCCACAGGATCCCGAGTCGCGGCTGGAGGGCGCCGCGGAAGAGCGCCTCCTCGCAGATGCCGGCGGAGAGGGCGATGGTGGCGATGCCGATCGGGCTGCCGAGCTGGCCGAACAGCCGCTGGTTGGCCGCCTCGACCTTCTGGGCCGTCCCGGGGGTGACGAGGTGGGCGAGGGCGTCCATGCCGTTGCCGAAGGCGAAGAAGACGAACGCGGCGCCAAGGCCGAGGACGATCTGCCACGGGGTGGGCCGGACGAGGCCGAGCCGGTCCAGGGTCGCCGCGGGCCCGCGCCGGATGAAGAGGCCGACGCCGAGGGCCGCGGCGAACAGGAACGGCAGCTCCTGGAGGACGAGGTCCAGAGGGGTCAGAGCGGGCCCAGTGCTGGCCTGCTGGCTGAGGACGTCCACGGACAGCTGGTTGGCGATCTGGCTGCCGACCAGGACGGTGGTGAGCACCAGGGCGGTCGCGTGGACGGCGCTGCGAGGATCGATCGGGAGGAAGCGCGCGACGGCGACTCGCACGGACTCGCTGATGAGCGCGGCGGCGACGCAGCCGGCCAGGAGCAGGACGAGGGCGTAGAGCAGCAGGCGGCCGCCGCCCGCCGGCGTGAAGACCACGGTGAAGAGCGCCAGGAGCACGGAGAAGGCCGCGACCATCCCGAGCAGCATCCAGACGGTGCTGCCGAGGAGGGCGGCCCCGCGCGCCCAGGCCGACCCGCCGCGAGGCGGCTGGTCGTGCCAGTTGGCCGCGAGGATGAGCGGCAGCGGCAGGAGGAGGACCAGCACGTCCAGGAAGGCCAGGGCCTGGACGATCAGCGAGGCCGGCTGATGTTCCACGTTTTACAAGCCCGCCCGCGTGCCCACGGCCGTGCCCGTCACAGCGTCGCCGCCGCCGGGGGAGGCAGCAGGTGAGTCACCGGCAAACCCGCCTTAACAGGTTGGATTGACCACCCCCACCGCCCGGCCGTACTGTGGGCCCGCCCCCCTGGGCGGGTGGGGGCGCTGCGGTGTGGTGTGGTGGCTGGGGGCGGTCAATCTCCTCTTTCTCCCTGCTGGTCCTGTTGTGAGTCTTGTGGCGCCCCGCGAGGGACCTCGTCGGGTGGCGGGCTGGCGCCTGGCCGTGGCGGCGTCTGCGCGGATGCTATCCGGCCGGGCTGGGTGGTGGCTGGGCCGGGGTGGGTCGGGCGCGGGTGCCAGCCTTCGGCGTGCTCATCTGGTCGGGTTGGCCGCTTTCTTGGGGTGCCTGGCTCGCTCGCGCGTCTGCTCGGGTCTGCGTCACTGCCGGCCGCGCAGCCGGCCTCAGCGGGCGGCGCCGGGCTGGCCGCCCGGGCTCGGCGATGTAAAACGTGGAACATCCGAGACCGCTCAGAAGCCGATACGCGCCTCGCGGCGGCTGGCCATGGCGGCAGTATACGGAGCGCTCCGGCCCCCTCCCTCCGTGTCCTTAGAATGGACCCCCTGATGGGATCGAGCCCCAACCAGGAACCGGGCCAGGAGGGCTCCGAAGAGCAGCGCGTCGAGGACCTCACGGCCGCCGCCGGCCGCGGGAACCAACCCGACGCGGCCGAGCACCAGCGCCTCATCGAGGCCGCCGGTCGCGGTGACCAGGACGCACGCGACTCGCTGACCAACGCCCACCTCGACTGGGTGCTCAGCGCGGCGCGCGAGCGGGCCGACCGCGGGCTCAGCCAGAGCGACCTCTTCCAGGAGGGCACGATCGGCCTCATGGAGGCGATCGAGAACTTCCCGCGCAGCGGCGGCTCCGACTTCGAGTCCTTCGTGCGTGAGCAGGTCGGCCGGCACATGGACCAGGCCCTCGGCGACGAGCAGAAGGCCGTCGACGACAGCCGCTTGCTCGTCCAGGCCGCCCACGACTACGTCGAGGCCGAGATCAGCGCCCGCCGCGAGCTGGGCCGGGCGCCGAGCAACCTCGAGCTGGCCGCCAAGCTGGAGTGGACCAGCCAGCGGACCGAGGAGATCGGCCAGATGGTGGCCGAGGCCCGGCGCCGCCACGACGAGGAGATCCTCCAGTACCTCGAGGCGGAGGACATCGACCTGAACACGCTCATCGATGACCAGAACGGGCCGGATGGCAAGTAGACGGACGCCACTCCACGCCCACCAGCTCGCCGCCGGCGCCCGCATGGTCGACTTCGCCGGCTGGGAGCTGCCGCAGCAGTACCGCAGCGTCAAGGACGAGCAGGAGGCGGTCCGCTCGGCGGCCGGCGTCTTCGACGTCAGCCACATGGGCCGCTACGAGGTCCGGGGGGCGGCCGCAGGTGACTTCCTCCAGGGCGTCGTCACCAACGACGTCGGCCGCCTGGCGCCGAATCGGGCGCAGTACAACCTGCTCTGCCGGCCGGACGGCGGCATCGTGGACGACGTGGTCGTCTACCGCGGCGACCCGGCCTGGTTCGTGGTCGTCAACGCCGGCAACCGCGAGAAGGACCTGTCCTGGCTGCGCGAGCAGGCGCCCGCCGGCGTCGAGGTCATCGACCGCAGCGACGAGCTCGGGCTCCTGGCGGTGCAGGGGCCGCGGGCGGAGGAGCAGCTGCCCGTCGTGGACACCGACCTGGCCGGCCTCCGCTACTTCGGCATCGCCGAGGCGACGCTGGCCGGCGCCCGGAGCATGATCTCCCGCACCGGCTACACGGGCGAGGACGGGTTCGAGCTGTTCGTGCCGGCGGCCAGCCTCGCCGCCACGTGGGAGGCGCTGCTCCAGGCGGGCGTGCAGCCCTGCGGTCTCGCGGCCCGGGACGTCTGCCGGCTGGAGGCGGGCCTGCGGCTGTACGGCAGCGACATGGACGAGACGACGAACCCCTACGAGGCCGGCCTCGGCTGGACGGTCAAGCTGGGGAAGGGCGACTTCGTGGGTCGCGAGGCGCTCTTACGGATCAAGGAGGCGGGCCCGCGCCGGGAGCTGGTCGGCCTGGGCTGCGCGGACCGCGGGATCCCCCGCCACGGCGCCGCCGTGCGCCTGGGCGGTCGCGGCATCGGCGTGGTGACCAGCGGGACCTACTCGTTCTGGCTCCGGCGAGGCATTGCCATGGCCTTCGTGGAGTCAGGGGCAGCGCCGCTCGGGAGCCATGTCGAGGTCGCGACCCGGAGCGGCGAGGCGGCGGCGGAGGTCGTGCCGCTGCCCTTCTATCGGGGGTCGGCGCGGCGCGCCGCGGTGACCCAGGGCTAAGGAGGGAACGCGTGGCGGAGCGCTACTACACGGAGACGCACGAGTGGGTGGCGCTGGACGGCAGCGTCGCCACGGTCGGCATCACGGACTTCGCCCAGGCGCAGCTCGGCGACGTGGTGTTCCTGGAGCTCCCGAGGATCGGCAAGCTCCTCGAGGCCGGCGACACGTTCGGGGTGGTCGAGTCCGTGAAGGCGGCCTCCGACCTCTACTCGCCGGTGGCCGGGACCGTGCTCGAGGTCAACGAGACACTGAACGCCAACCCCGAGCACGTCAACGAGGACCCGTACGGCAACGGCTGGCTCATCCGGGTGGAGCTGAACGGGGACCTCAGCCAGGGCCTGCTGGACGAGGCCGGGTACAAGGCGTTCTCCGAGGGGCAGTCGCACTGATGGCGGCGCCTCGCGGGATGGCGTAGGCCGGCATGCCGTACCTGGTGCACTCGGCCACCGACCGCCGCGAGATGCTCGACGCCCTCGGCGCCGACTCCCTCGACGACCTGCTGACCGACGTCCCGGCCGGCCTCCGGCGCGACGGCCTGGACCTCGAGGCCGGCCTGTCCGAGTTCGAGACCATGGCGCGCGTGCGGGCGCTCGCCGCCCGGAACCGCGTCTTCGAGGACCGGCTCTGGTTCGCCGGCGGCGGAGTCTATCGCCGGTTCGTCCCGGCGGCCGTCTCCGCCGTCATCTCCAAGCCCGAGTTCTACACCGCGTACACGCCCTACCAGCCCGAGGCGAGCCAGGGCACGCTCCAGGCGATCTTCGAGTTCCAGACGCTGATCGCCGAGCTGACCGCGATGGACGTCGCCAACGCCTCCCTCTACGACGGCGCCACGGCGCTGGCCGAGGCCGCGATGATGGCCGTCGTGCACACCGGCCGGTCCGAGGTCGTGCTCGCCGGCACCGTGCATCCCGAGTACGTCGAGGTCCTCCGCTGCTACCAGGACGGCCGTGGCTTCGAGCTTCGGAGCGGCCTGGAGCACGTGGGCGAGCGCACCGCCGCCATCCTGTTCCAGCAGCCCGACTTCCTGGGCCTGCTGGAGGACGCGGCCGGGCTCACGCGCCTGGCCCACGAGCACGGCGCGCTGAGCGTCGCCTGCGTGGACCCGATCAGCCTCGGGATCCTGGCGCCGCCCGGCGAGTACGACGCCGACATCGCCGTCGGCGAGGGCCAGCAGCTCGGCCTGGCGCCCAGCTACGGCGGCCCGCACGTCGGCTTCATCGCGTGCCGGCGAGAGCTCATGCGGCGCCTGCCTGGCCGCCTGGTCGGCGAGGCGCACGACGGCCGCGGCCGCCGCGGCTACACCCTGACGCTGACCGCCAGGGAGCAGCACATCAGGCGCGAGAAGGCCACCTCCAACATCTGCACCAACCACTCCCTGTGCGCACTGGCGGCCAGCGTCTACCTGACGTACATGGGCCCCGACGGACTGCGTCAGGTGGCCGAGGTCGGCCACCAGCGGGCGCACGCGCTGGCGGAGCGGCTGGCGGACGTCCCGGGCGTCGAGCTGGCGTTCCCCGACCGGCAGTTCGTGAACGAGTTCCCGGTCCGGATGTTCCACGTGGAACATCGCCTGCGGCACCTGCGCGACGCCGGCATACTCGGCGGGCTGCCCATCGGCCGCTGGTTCCCCGACCGACCAGAGCTGCGCGACGTGGTGACGTTCTGCTGCACGGAGGTCAACGATCCCGCCGCCATCGACCTCCTCGTCCAGGAGCTGGGCAGGGCATGACCGAGCCGCTGAGCTTCGAGAAGAGCCGCGCCTCGCTGCCCGGCCCCCGCCTCCCCACCGCCGGCGTCGAGACGAGCGCCGCGCTGCCCGAGGAGCACCGGCGCCGGCGCCCGCCCGCGCTGCCGCGCCTCAGCGAACCGGAGATCATGCGCCACTACAGCCGCCTGGCCTCCATGAACTATTCCATCAGCGAGCAGTTCTACCCGCTCGGCAGCTGCACGATGAAGTACAACCCGGTCCTGAACGAGGAGGCCGCCCGGCTGCCCGGCTTCGCCGGCCTGCACCCCTACCAGGACGAGGAGACGACCCAGGGCGCCCTGGAGCTGATGTGGCTCCTGGAGCGGGCGCTGTGCGCGGTGGTGGGCGTCGAGCGCCTCACCCTGCAGCCGGCCGCCGGCGCCCACGGCGAGTGGACGGCGCTCCGCATGATCCAGGCGTACCACCGCGCCAACGGCGAGGACCGCACCGAGATCATCGTGCCTGACGCCGCCCACGGCACCAACCCGGCCAGCGCCGCGCTGTGCGGCTTCCGGGTGGTCGAGGTCCGGTCCGGCCCGGACGGCCGGGTCGACGTGGCCGACCTCGAGGCCAAGCTGTCCAACCGCGTCGCCGCCCTGATGCTGACCAACCCCAACACGCTGGGCCTGTTCGAGCGCCAGATCCTGGAGATGGCCGAGATGGTGCACGCCACCGGGGCCAAGCTCTACTACGACGGCGCCAACCTGAACGCCCTCATGGGCATCTGCCGGCCCGGCGACATGGGCTTCGACGCCGTCCACCTCAACCTGCACAAGACGTTCACGACGCCTCACGGCGGTGGCGGCCCAGGCGCTGGCCCGGTCGGCGTGAAGGCGGACCTCGTCCCCTTCCTGCCCCGGCCGACCGTGGAGCGCCAGAACGGCGGCTTCCGCCTCGACCACGGCCGTCCGCAGTCCATCGGCCGCGTGCGCAGCTTCTACGGCAACTTCGGCATGCTCGTGCGAGCGTTCACCTACATCGTGGCCATGGGCGGCGACGGCCTGACCGAGGCCTCCCGCGACGCCATCCTCGCCGCCAACTACCTGCGCAAGACGCTCGAGGGCATCCTCGATCTGCCCCACGACGGCCCGTGCATGCACGAGTTCGTGGCGTCGGCCCGCAACCTCGGGCCGCAGGGCATCAGGGCGCTGGACGTGGCCAAGGGGCTGCTGGAGCGCGGCTTCTACGCGCCGACCATCTACTTCCCGCTCATCGTGCCCGAGGCCGTGATGATCGAGCCGACGGAGACCGAGAGCAAGGCGACGCTGGATGCCTTCGCCGCCGCGCTGCGCGACATCGCCGAGACCGCCCGGCAGGACCCGGAGGAGCTCCACGCAGAGCCGCGGAGCCTGCCCGTGGGGCGGCTGGACGAGGTCGCGGCGGCACGCAGTCCGGTCCTCCGCTGGCGTCCGGACCATGGTGCCGAGCCCGAATCCGACCAGGGGCCCACGGGACGCCCACAGAACTAGTGAACGCGCGCGCGTACGCGCGTGCGCGCGTTTCCCAATGCGCAAGTTTCGGTACAATTGACGCATCCAGCATCCCAGTAGTCATTGCTCAAGTCCCGTCCCGCTGGGAGGGCACCGGCTCGCGCTTCGGGCTGGCGAGTCTTCGCATCTCGGGAGGAATGTGTGATCCCCGCCAAGCCAGGACTGCCGCCGGCTGGCCGCACGGCCAGGCCTCGTCCTCTCGGCGCTGACGTCGCCTACGACGTCGAGCAGATCCAGATCCTCGAGGGTCTGGATCCGGTCAAGCGTCGCCCAGGCATGTACATCGGCTCGACCGACAGTCGCGGCCTGCACCACCTCCTCTGGGAGCTCGTCAACAACTCGATCGACGAGGCCCTGGCGGGCGAGTGCGACCGGATCGTGGTCACTCTCCACTCCGATGGCAGCGCGTCGGTCGCGGACAACGGCCGCGGCATCCCCGTCGCGATCCACCCGACCGAGGGCCGGTCGGGCGTCGAGGTCGTCATGACGGTGCTGCACGCGGGCGGCAAGTTCGGCGGCGGCGGCTACAAGGTGTCCGGCGGCCTCCACGGGGTCGGCGCGTCCGTCGTGAACGCGCTGTCCGAGAAGCTCCAGATCTGGGTCCACCGCGACGGCAAGGAGCACTTCCAGGAGTACGAGCGCGGCCTGCCCCAGGCGCCGCTGGGCGTCATCGGCAAGAGCAAGGAGCGGGGCACCGTGACGCGCTTCTGGCCGGACTCGCTGGTGTTCCAGGACACGAGCTTCGACCGCGACCTCATCCAGCACCGCCTGCGCGAATGGGCGTTCCTCAACAAGCGCCTCACGCTGGTGATGGTGGACGAGGAGTCCGACCTCTCGTACACGTACTACTTCGAGGGCGGCATCCTCTCGTTCGTCAAGCACCTGAACCACGGCAAGAACGCGATCAACCAGGTGCCCTTCTACGTGGACCGCGAGGTGGACTCCACGCAGATCGAGATCGCCCTCCAGTACAACGCGACGTTCGTCGAGAACGTGCTCCCCTTCGCCAACTACATCCACACCGTGGAGGGCGGCAGCCACCTGACCGGCTTCCGGGCCGCGCTGACGAACGCGCTCAACCGCTACGCCCGCAAGGCCAGCCTGCTCAAGGAGTCCGACACCAACCTGACGGGCGACGACGTCCGTGAGGGGCTGACGGCCGTGATCAGCGTCAAGCTGCTCGAGCCGCAGTTCGAGGGCCAGACGAAGACGAAGCTGGGCAACCCCGAGGTCCAGGGCCAGGTGTCCGCGGTCCTCATGGACGGCCTCACGCAGTACCTCGACGAGAACCCGGCCGAGGGCCGCCGGATCATCGAGAAGTCGCTGACCGCCGCCCGCGCCCGCGAGGCCGCGCGCAAGGCCCGCGACCTGGTGCAGCGCAAGTCCTTCCTGGAGAGCTCGACGCTCCCCGGCAAGCTGGCTGACTGCTCCGACCGCAACCCGGAGAACTGCGAGCTCTACATCGTGGAGGGCGACTCCGCGGGCGGCACGGCCAAGTCCGGGCGGGACCGCCGCCACCAGGCGATCCTGCCCCTGCGCGGCAAGATCCTCAACGTCGAGAAGGCGCGGCTGGACAAGGTCCTCACGTCCGAGGAGATCCGCAACCTGATCACCGCGCTGGGCACGGGCGTCGGCGAGCGGTTCGAGTACCCGCGGCTCCGCTACTGGAAGATCATCACGATGACGGACGCCGACGTGGACGGCTCCCACATCCGCACGCTCCTCCTGACGTTCTTCTACCGGCACTTTCCGGAGCTGATCGGCAAGGGCCACGTGTACATGGCCCAGCCGCCGCTCTACAAGCTGACGAAGGGCAAGAACACGAAGTGGGTCTACAGCGACGCGGAGCGTGACCGCGAGGCCAAGCGGATGGGCGGCAAGGTCGAGATCAGCCGCTTCAAGGGCCTCGGCGAGATGAACGCGGACCAGCTGTGGGAGACCACGATGAACCCCGCCACCCGGACCCTGCTGCGGGTGGACATCGAGGACGCGGCCGCCGTCAACGACATCTTCGAGAAGCTGATGGGCAGCGACGTCGAGCCGCGCAAGAAGTTCATCACCGCGCACGCCAAGGCAGTGCGCAACCTCGACATCTAGGAGACTTCGGTCCTGGCCCAGCCCATTTCCGGGCTCCGCATCGCGGTCGACGGCATGGGCGGCGACCACGCGCCCGAGCAGGTGGTGATCGGCGCCGCCCAGGCGGCGGACGAGCTCGGCCTCGAGGTGGCCGTCGTCGGCGTCCCCGACCGGGTCCAGCGTCTGCTCGACCCCCACCCCAAGCTGCGGTTCGTCCCCGCCAGCCAGGTGATTCAGATGGACGACCACCCCGCCCAGGCCGTCCGCTCCAAGACGGACTCCTCCATGAGCGTGTGCGCGCGGCTCTGCAAGCAGGGCGAGGCCGCGGCCTGGGTGTCGGCGGGCAACTCGGGCGCGATCATGGCGGCCGCGCTGTTCCTGCAGGGTCGCATCCGGGGCGTGGACCGGCCGGCGCTCGGCACCGTGCTGCCCACCGCCGGCCGCCCCACCTACTTCCTGGACGTGGGCGCCAACGTGGACTCGCGACCGGAGTACCTCGTCCAGTTCGCCCAGATGGGCGCCATCTACGCCGGGCGCGTGCTCGGCCGCGACGAGCCGTCCGTCGGGCTTCTCAGCAACGGTGAGGAGGAGGGCAAGGGCGACGAGCGGGTGCGCGAGACGTCCACGCGCCTGCGCCGCGCCGGGCTCAACTTCGTCGGCAACGTCGAGCCCAAGGACGTGCTCGCGGGGAAGGCAGACGTGGTCGTGGCGGACGGTTTCGTCGGCAACGTCGCGATCAAGATGGCCGAGGCGACCGCGGACCTCATCTTTCGCTCCATGCGCGACGAGGTCCCACGCACGCTGCGCGGCAAGGCGGGCGGCCTGCTGATCCGTCCGGCCGTCGGCCGGATCCGCGCGCGCATGGACTGGCGCGAGTTCGGCGGTGCCCCGCTGCTCGGCATCGACGGCGTCGCGGTGGTCGCCCACGGCCGCTCGGACGCGCTCGCCATCAAGAACGCCATCCGGACCGCCGCGCAGGCGGTCGGGGTCGATCTCGTCAGTAAGATTCGTGAGGCACTGGGAAAGTGAGCGCAGAACACAACGGGAGGCGTGTCGTCGTGACCGGCATGGGCACGCTCAACCCGCTGGGAAAGACCGTCGACGAGTACTGGGACGGCCTGATCGAGGGCCGCAGCGGGGCGGCACCCATCGAGGGCTTCGACTCGACGCGCCTGACGACGAAGTTCGCCTGCCAGGTGCACGGGTTCGATCCGGCCGACTACATGGACCGCAAGCAGGCCCAGCGCACCGCCCGGTTCACCCAGCTCGCGCTGGTCGCCACCGGCCAGGCCATCGCCGACGCCGGGCTCGACATGGCCAGCGAGGACCCGTTCCGGGTCGGCGTCGAGCTGGGCACGGGGATCGGCGGCTTCGAGGTCCTCACCCGCGACTCGCACGCGTACCTCGACGGCGGGCGCTTGCCGCCCCTGTTCGCGACGATGGTGATCCCCAACATCGCGGCCGCCCACGTGGCGATGGAGCACGGCGCGAAGGGCCCCCACTCCACAGTGGTGACGGCGTGCGCCGCCTCGACCCAGGCGCTCGGCGACGCGTTCCGCATCATCCAGCGGGGCGACGCCGACGTCATGCTCGCGGGCGGCAGCGAGGCCTCCCTCTGCGAGGTCGGCATCGCGTCCTTCAACTCCATCCGGGCGCTCTCGACGCGCAACGACCAGCCGGAGCGCGCGAGCCGGCCCTTCGACGCCGGGCGCGACGGCTTCGTCCCCGGCGAGGGCGCCGCGACGCTGGTGCTGGAGTCGCTGGACCACGCCCAGGCCCGCGGCGCCAGCATCGTCGGCGAGGTGATCGGCTTCGGCGTCACCAACGACGCCTTCCACGCGGTCGCCCCGGACGAGACCAGCGCGGCCCCGGCCCGCTGTATCTCCAACGCGCTCGCCGACGCTGGCATCGCGCCTGAGGACATCGACTATGTCAACGCTCACGGGACGTCGACTCAGTTGAACGATGCCGGGGAGACCCGGGCCCTCAAGATGGCGCTCGGCGAGTACGCCTACAAAGTGCCGGTCAGCAGCACCAAGTCGATGATCGGCCACCTGCTCGGCGGCGCCGGCGCGGTCGAGGCCGTCGCCACGCTGCTGTGCATGAACCGGGGGATGATCCACCCGACCATCAACTACGAGGAGCCCGATCCGGTCTGCGACCTGGACTACGTCCCCAACCAGGCCCGGCGGGCCGACATCCGCATCGCCATCTCGAACGGGTTCGGATTCGGCGGCGTGAACTGCACGATCGTGCTCAAGCGATACGAGGAATGAGCCGTGGCTGACAACCCGCCCAGCGACCAGACCGGCGGCACCGTGCTCTCGAAGTCCCTGCTGGAGGAGATGCAGACCTCCTACATGGACTACGCGATGTCCGTCATCATCAGCCGTGCCCTGCCGGACGCGCGGGACGGGCTGAAGCCGGTCCAGCGCCGGATCCTGTACGCGATGCAGCAGGTGGGCGCCACGGCCGGAGCCCGCTACCGGAAGTGCGCCGCGTACGTGGGCGAGGTGCTCAAGGACTACCACCCGCACAGCGACGTCGCGGTGTATGACGCGCTGGTGCGGATGGCGCAGCCGTTCTCGCTGCGCTACCCGCTGATCGACGGCCAGGGCAACTTCGGCAGCGTGGACGGCGACCCACCGGCGGCCATGCGGTACACCGAGGCGCGCATGACGGCCATCGCCGCCGAGATCGTCGCGGACATCGACAAGAACACGGTCGACTTCGTCGACAACTACACGGCCGAGAAGCAGGAGCCGGTCTGGATGCCGGCCCGCCTCCCCAACCTGCTGGTCAACGGTGCCTCGGGCATCGCGGTCGGCATGGCGACGAACATCCCGCCGCACAACCTGCGCGAGGTGTGCGCGGGCGTCACCTACCTGCTCGACAACCCGGAGGCGACGACCGAGGACCTGCTCCGGCTCATCCCCGGGCCCGACTTCCCGACCGGTGGCATGATCATGGGCCGGGCGGGGGTCAAGCAGGCGTACGCGACCGGGCACGGCAAGATCATCGTGCGGGCCCGGCATACGATCGAGGAGGCGGCCAACGGCCGCGACCGCATCATCATCGACGAGCTCCCGTACGCGGTGAACAAGGCCAACCTGGTGGCGAAGATCGCCGAGCTGGTGGCCGACCGCAAGCTGGAGGGCATCGCCGACCTTCGCGACGAGTCCGATCGGCAGGGCATGCGCATCGTGATCGAGCTGAAGCGCGAGGCCCGCCCGTACACCGTGCTCAACAACCTCTACAAGCACACCGCGCTGCAGCAGACGTTCGGCGCGATCATGCTCGCGATCGTCGACCAGCGGCCGGTCGTGCTCAGCCTCAAGCGGGCACTGGAGATCTTCATCGAGCACCGCCGGAACGTGATCGTCCGGCGGACGCAGTTCGACCTCGACCGCGCCCGCGAGCGCGCCCACATCCTGGAAGGGCTCAAGATCTGCCTCGACCACCTGGACGAGGTGATCGCCACCATCCGCGGGGCGTCGGACGCGGACGACGCGAGCACGCAGCTCCAGTCGAAGTTCGGCCTGACGGAGCGGCAGGCCAAGGCCATCCTGGCGCTGACCCTGGCCCGCCTGACCCGGCTGGAGCGGGCGAAGATCGACCAGGAGTACGAGGAGGTGATCCGCACGATCGCCTACCTGGAGTCGATCCTGGCCTCCGAGCAGAAGGTGAAGATGCTCATCGCCGAGGAGATGGCGGACCTCTCCAAGAAGTACGGCAACGACCGGCGCACCGAGATCAGCGAAATGGACGCCACGGAGCTGACGGCCGAGGACCTGATCCCCAAGGAAGAGGTCATCGTCACGCTGACGCACCGCGGCTACGTCAAGCGGCAGGTGTCGCGGACGTTCCGGGCTCAGGTGCGCGGCGGCATAGGGACGCGCGGGGCTCGCCCGACGGCCGGCGCCGAAGCGCCCAGCGGCACCCGCGAGGAGGACTACACCGAGCACCTCCTCAGCACGCACACCCACGCCTCGATGCTGTTCTTCACGCAGCGAGGGCGGGTGTTCCAGCTCAGGGTGCACGAGATCCCCGAGCGCGACCGCACGGCCAAGGGCCAGCCGATCAACAACCTGATCGAGATCGAGCGGAACGAGCGGGTGACCGCCGTGTTCATACGGCCCGAGTCCGATGACCCGGGCGCGCGCTACATGCTGATGGTGACGCGCAATGGTGGCATCAAGAAGACGCCGATGCGGGAGTACGCCAACGTGCGCCGCAACGGCCTCATCGCGATGAACCTGCAGGATGGCGACCAGCTGCTCTGGGTCTCGCCGACCAGCGGCGAGGACGAGATCCTGCTGGCCTCGCAGCAGGGCAAGGCGATCCGCTTCCACGAGAAGGAGGTCCGGTCGATGGGCCGCGACACCCAGGGCGTGATCGGGATGCGCCTGACGGGCGGCGACCTGATCGCCGGGATGGCGGTCGCGGAGCCGGACGCGGACCTGCTGGTCGTTACCGAGCGCGGATACGGCAAGCGCACGCCGATCGCCGAGTATCCGCTCCACCACCGCGGGGGCCAGGGCGTGTTCACGCTCAAGGTGACGCCGCGGGTGGGCAAGCTGACGGCGCTGCGCGTGACGCAGGACCCCGAGGAGGAGGTCCTGGTGATCACCGCGAACGGGATGGTCCTCCGGACGACCGTCGGCTCGATCTCGCGGATCGGGCGCCAGACGCAGGGCGTGATCGTGATGCGCGTCGCGGGCGACGACCAGGTGGTCGGGCTGGCGCCGGTCGGCCTGGCGCACGACGAGTAGGGCCGGCGGCGGATCGTGAGCGCGGCCGCGGCGGCTGACCTTGTCGGACTCGTCGGACGGGTCCTGCTGGTCGCCGGCGCGGCCGTCGTCGTGGTGGCGGCGCTCGCGGTCGTGCCGCGGATCGTCCGGGTGCGGCACCGGGCGCTGGCGCTCCGGGCGACCGTCGAGGCGATGCGCGTGGACACGCTGACTGCGCTCGCCCTCCTGTCGGCGCAGCAGGCCGAGACGCAGGAGCTGCTCGTGCCCTGGCGCACGCTGCTGCGCTGGGCGCGGCACCCGCTGGTGGTGGCCGCGCTGCAGTGGTACCGCCGGCGCCGGGCGGCCGAGCGCCGGACTCACGCGTAGCCTCCCATCGAGTCGAGGGCCGGCCAGCAGTCGGCCAGCTGGCCGGGCGACCGGACCGACAGTTTGCGGAGGACACCGTCCACCAGGTCGCGCGCCTCGTCCAGGCCCAGGCGGAGCGCCACCGACGTCTCGGGGAGCGAGAGGCCCTGGGCGATCAGGTGGGCGGTCTGCCGCTCGCGGTCGCTGAGGCGGGCGAGCGGGCCGCCCAGGGCGAGGACCAGCCCGCTCAGGGTGACGCCGAGCGCGGCCGCGTAGTCGATCTCCTGCTGCTGGTACCAGTGCTCGGCGCGGCTGCCCATGACCAGGAGGCCGATCGGGCGCCGGGCGGGCATGCCGACGGGCGCGTAGAGCAGGGCAGGCCAGTCGAGCTCCCAGTCGGCCCCGGTGCCGTGTCCGTGGCGCGCCGTGCGGCCCGCCGCGGAGACGGTCAGCGGCCGGCGCTCGTGCAGGCACCGGCGGGCCAGGTGGGCGAGGGTGCGTGTGCGGCGGTAGGGCCGGTGGAGCTCGGGGCTGGAGTCGGCGAGGACCCGGAGCTTGCCGTCGTGGAGGGCGCCGAGCAGCCAGCGGTCCTGGCGGACCAGCGCCATGGCGTGGTGGAGGCGGAACTCGAGCGTCGGGAGGTCGAGGGCGGAGTCCATGCCTCAGAGGATGGCGGCTGGAGGCGGACGGATCGCGGACAATGAGCCGTCTCAACAGCTGGTCTTGACAGGACCCCGACGCCGTGCGAACCTGCGGCGCGACCTCGATCTCCCCCGGGTGGGGCGGCTTGGCGGTGGGGCTCCCTGGCGGCCTCTCGACCGGCGATAGTGGCCCCCGCGTGGCCCCTGGTGGGCGCATGTCCCGGCGCTGGCGGCGTCCTCCGCGGACCCCGCCGCGCGCGTGTCCCGAACCCGCCGGCATCGCCCGGCGCACGCTGGCCGCAGTCGCGTACCCTGGGCCGAAGTCGTGAACAGCGCCATCACCGTCGTCGACGCGGTGGCGAGTCTGCCGCCTGCGCTGCTGTACCTCGTGATCGTCGTGTGGCTCAGCGTGGAGAGCGCCGCCGTGCCGCTGCCCAACGAGGCCATCCTGCTGTTCAGCGGGTTCCTCGTCGGGGCCGGCCATCTCAACCTCTTCGTCGCCCTCGCCGCCTCCGTCCTCGGCACCACCATGGGCGCCACCTTCTCCTGGTACGTGGCCCGGCGCTTCGGGCCCGCCGGCGTCCGTAAGGTCGGCCACTACGTGTTCCTCACCCCCGCCCGGCTCGACGCGGCCGAGCGGTTCTTCCGGCACCGTGGTCCGCTCGCGATCTTCCTGGCCCGCCTCACTCCGGTCATCCGGACGGTCATGTCCTACCCGGCGGGGCTGGCGGCGATGCCGTACCGCTCGTTCATCATCGCCACGCTGGCCGGCTGCACGATCTGGAACATCCTCGTGCTGCTGGTCGGCCGGGCCGCCGGCCAGCACTGGACCGAGCTGTTCGAGCGCTACCACACGCCGCTGCTGGCGGCCGGCGTCCTGATCCTCGTCGCGGCGATCGGCTACCTCGTGCTGGAGCACCAGCTCAAGAAGCGGCTGGCCGAGCCGACCGGCCGCGCCTGAGGCCGCCGCCCTGCCCGGCGTCCGGTCCCCATGAGAGTCGCGATCATCTCCGACATCCACGCCAACTGGCCGGCGCTGGAGGCCGTGCTGGACGACCTCCCGGCGATCGACGACGTGATCTGCCTGGGGGACGTGGTGGGCTACGGCGGCAACCCGATCCAGTGCCTGGACTACGTGCGCAACCGGCAGTGGCTGACGCTGCTCGGCAACCACGACCTGGCGTGCGCCGACCGCGACGTCCTGGACTGGTTCAACGACGACGCGGCCACGGCGATCCGGTGGACGGTCGAGCAGATCGGCCCCGAGCGCGTGGACTGGCTCGGCGCCAGACCCCCGACCGACCGGCGGGACGGCGCCCTTCTCGTGCACGCCAGCCCGCGCAGCCCGGTCTTCGAGTACGTGATGGACGCCGAGAGCGCTGCCGCCAACCTCAGCGAGCTGGACGGCGGCCTCTGCTTCCACGGCCACTCGCACCTGCCCGGCGTGTTCCGGATGGACGGCGACCGGGTCCGGCACCACTACGGCGCCGGTCCCATCGAACTCCACGGGCCGGCCCTGGTCAACCCCGGCAGCGTCGGCCAGCCGAGGGATCGCGACCCCGACTCCAGCTACGGGATCTGGGACACGGAGGCGGGCACGTTCGAGTTCCGCCGCGTCGGCTACGACCGGCTGGCCGCCCAGAAGGCGATCATGGAGGCCGGGCTGCCGGCGCGGTTCGCCCACCGCCTCGAGTTCGGCTACTGACCCGTCAGGAGGCTCAGACGCCGACGAACAGCCGCTTCCGGTACGCCAGGTAGACAACGACCGCGACGTTGACCAGCAGCGCGCCCACGCGGAAGACGGTGGGCCGCGCCACCACCTCCGTGAGCTCGAACGGGATCAGCACGCCCGTCGCGATGACCGTGAGGTACTCCGCCCAGCGCCGGCGCAGCGCCAGGCCCACGCCCTCCGTCGCCTCCAGCGCCGCGTACAGCAGCGCCGCGAGCGCCAGCAGCGTCACATGGGGCAGCAGGTGGCCCAGCGTGTCGACCGCCCAGGCGATCCCGCGGCTGATCAGGCCGTCGCCGGCCGACAGGTTGAGCTGCTCCCGCAGCTCCCCGCTCAGCAGGCCGAGGTAGCCCAGCCGGTTGGCCACGACGAGCGAGACCGCGGCGACCACCAGCACCGCGGACTTGACCAGGCGCTCCAGGATGATGAGCCTGACCACCGCGTCGTGCTCGGGCACGATCGATCCCAGCTCCCGCCAGAAGCGGCGGAGCCAGCCCGGCCGGGACCCGCCGCCTACGCGTCCAGCCGTTCGCGGAACAGGATCACCCGACATGGCGCGTTCTTGAGCACGTACGGCGCCGTCTTGCCCAGGTTGAACTCGCCGAACCGGCGCTTGTAGGGCAGGCCCATCACGATCAGGTCGGCGTGCCACTCCTCCGCCTCGCCCACGATGGCCGGTCCCGTGTCGCGCGCCTGGACCATCTCCGCCTCGACCGGGAGGTCGTACTCGGCGGCGATCTGCTCGGCGGCGTCCAGGATCTGCTCGCCCCGCTCCTGCTGGTGCTCGACGGTGGCGCTCAGCGGCAGCGCCCGATTGACCTCGACCACGTGGACCGCGTACAGCTTCGCCGGCTCCTTGCCCTCGCCCCGAGGGCGGGTCGCCATCCGGCAGGCCAGCCGGACCGTCTCCTCGTCGACCTGGTGACCACCCAACGTCACGAGGATGCGGCCCCCGATGTGGTGATGCGACATCAGCCGTGCTCGCGGCCCGTCAGGCGCCGCCACACGACCCAGGAGCCGAACGCGATCATGACGAACGCGACCGCGACCTCGATTCCCCCGCTGACCGGTCCGTCCGGCTGTCGGATCAGGAAGTACACCAGGATCCAGACGCCGAGGACCAGCGACATGACCCCCATGAACGTGAACGGAAAGCGCACCTCGCGCCCATCCTAGCAAGGGCGGCGAGCGGACCCTCGCCTCCTAGAATGGGCGCCGTGAAGGTCCTCATCGTGGGCTGCGGTCGGGTCGGGTCCCGGATCGCGCAAGAGCTCGACCGGGACGGTCACGACGTGACCATCGTGGACAACAACCCCGCCGCCTTCAGCCGCTCCGCGTCCCGTGGCGTCTTCGACGAGAGCTTCCGCGGCAACTTCGTGGTCGGCGACGGCATGGAGGCGGATCTCCTGCGCCGGGCCGGGATCGAGGACGCGGACTGGTTCGTCGCGGTGACCCAGGGCGACAACCGCAACATCATGGCGGCCCAGATCGCCAAACGCGTCTTCCAGGTGGACAAGGTGGTCTGCCGCATCTACGACCCCATCCGAACCGAGGTCTACCGCAAGCTGGGCCTGGACGTCTTCTGCCCGACGATCGAGGGCGCGACGTCGGTCCGGCGCATGCTCAAGAACGGGGGCTAGCCCATGTACGCGATCGTGATCGGGGGCGGCAAGGTCGGCTACTTCCTGTCCCGCGACCTGCTGGACCGGGGCGACGAGGTCACGCTCGTCGAGAAGGACCCCGCCCGCGCCGACTGGCTGGAGAGTCAGCTGGGCAGCATCGTGATGCGCGGCGACGGGGACGAGATGGCGTTCCTGAGCACCACCGGCGTCGAGCGGGCCGACGCGGTGCTGGCCGTCACCGGGGACGACGAGGACAACCTGGTGGCGCTCCAGATGGCCAAGAAGCACTTCAACGTGCCCCTGACCATCGCGCGCGTCAACAACCCCGCCAACGTGGTGATCTTCAAGGAGCTGGGCATCGACGAGGCGATCTCCGCCACCGAGATCCTGCTCAACGCGCTGGAGACCAGCGTCACCCCGCGGGCGTAGACGGGCCGAAGAAAAGGACGAGGGCCGCGCACCTCGCGCGGCCCTCGTGTTGCCTTCGAAGCTAGGTCGACTTGCCGATCTTGTAGATCGTCGTGCCGCAGATCGGGCAGGTCCCCTTCGTCGCCGGCTTGCCATTCTTCATGGTGATCGGCTTGGGGTCCTTCATTTCGACCTTTTTCTTGTCCTTAAGGCAATACCCTTCCACTGCAATGACCTCTCTGTATGGCACTCAAGATTTGCGTCAGCGCAGCCGAACCCGCCGTATTGTATCCACCCTCCTTCTCCAATTCAACCCCAATTCGGGAAGGTGCCTCGCGGAGGGGTGCTAGACTGGGCCGCGAAAGTCCGAATAGCGCTCCTCGTTAGGCCAGGCTCCAGCGCGGAAACAGGCCATTGCCCGGAAACATCGAGAGATGCCAACGGGTAGAGCAGGCTTCGCCGACATAAGGCGTCGCCCGAGATGGCTGAGGTGTCTTCCGCCAGCCGAACCCAGGCGCCCTCTAAGCCGCGCTGTGCCAAAGCTGAACGAGTAGGGGGAGCCGCTCTCGCGCCGCCGCGCCCGGGCGCCCCCATGCGCGCCAAGGGAGACCCGGGGTTGCTGTTCCTGACCGAAATTCTGGGCGCGGAAGTGATCGACGTGCGGCAGCGCCGCATCGGCACGGTCCGCGACCTGACCGTGCGCGTGCAGGAGCCGTACCCCGTGGTCACGGGCCTGGTCGTCTCGCGCCGCGGCGAGCTGGTCATCCCGTGGTCCGAGGTGCGGACGTTCGCGGCCGCCACCCGCGAGCTGGCCCTCCGCAGCACGCGCGAGGAGATCGACCGCCACCGCGCCAACCGCGACGACATCTGGCTCGCGCGTGACGTCATGGACAAGCAGGTCGTGGACACCGACGGCCGGCGGGTGGTGCGGGTGAACGACCTCCAGCTGGTCGAGGGCGGTGGCTCGCTGCTGCTGGTCGGCGCGGACATCGGCATCCGCGGCATCCTGCGCCGGCTCGGCATCGAGAAGCTGGTCAAGTCCGCGGCGCGCGTCCTCGGCCGCGACCTGCCCATGGTGCTGGTCTCCTGGGAGGTGGTCGCCTCGCTCGGCTCGGCGCCCGACCTGGAGCACCCCGCCAGCGACGACGCGATCCGGCTCCGCATCTCGGGCCGCCGCATCGCCAAGCTCCACCCGGCGGACATCGCGGATATCGTCGAGGACCTGGGCGCCAAGGAGCGCAAGACCATCTTCGACACGCTGACCGAGGACATCGCCGCGGACACGCTGGAGGAGATGGAGCTCGAGGACCAGGTCTCGGTGATCGAGCACATGGACGCCGAGCGGGCCAGCGAGATCCTGGAGGAGATGCCGCCGGACGAGGTGGCGGACATCCTGACCGAGCTGCCGCGGGAGCAGGCCGACCGCCTCCTCAGCCTGATGGAGACGGAGGAGGCACGGGACGTCAAGGAGCTGCTGGCCTACGGGGAGGACACGGCCGGCGGCCTGATGACCACCGAGTACGTGGCCGTCCCGGAGCGGCTCACCGCCCAGGAGTGCATCGACGAGCTGCGGCGGATGGAGCCCAACGCGGAGTCGATCTACTACGTGTTCGTGATCGACGCGGAGGAGCACCTGCGCGGCGTCCTCTCCTTACGGGACCTGATCGTGGCCCAGCCGGACACGCGGATCAGCTCGATCATGATCCGCGACGTCATCGCCGTCCACGTGAACGACGGGGTCCAGGAGGTCGCGGCGGTCCTCTCCAAGTACAACCTGCTGGCCGTGCCGGTCGTGGACGACGCGTTCCGCATCCAGGGCCTGGTGACGGTGGACGACGCCCTCGACGCGGTCCTGCCGGAGTCCGTCAAGCGCAAGCTGCCCAAGGCCCGCTGACGCCGTATGACGCGCCTGTTCGTCCGGCTGCGCCGCTTCCGGCGCCTGTTCATCCTGCTGGCGGTGATCGGCCCCGGCCTGATCACGACCAACGCCGGCAACGACGCCGGCGCCATC
>Ga0070717_10000605_pt1 | contig 23021 bp, 45 predicted proteins | sample LARL113metaG_FD_71366 | JGI IMG/M metagenome (GOLD analysis project Ga0070717, IMG submission 71366) | Corn, switchgrass and miscanthus rhizosphere microbial communities from Kellogg Biological Station, Michigan, USA - LAR L11-3 metaG | ecosystem: Host-associated > Plants > Roots > Rhizosphere ...
GACCCGATCGAGAGCTGGCTCGAGGCTCACGACCAGCGCCGCTTCGAGATGACTGCTCCACCGACGGCGGAGAACATCGCGTCCTACTTCCTGGGGATCGCGCGCGGGCTCATGCTGCCGCACGGGATCACGGTCGTCTCGGTCACCGTTCATGAGACGCCGAACTGCAAAGCTATCGCCAGCTGAACGCTTCTGGCGACACGTCGCCCGTGAAGTAAACGGGCACTGGCTATGGACTGGTGCAGTCGATGAGGCTAGCGGCTACGGGATGTTCAACTCTGGCGACGGCACGATCAAGGCTCACGTGTTCGCGTTCGAGCTCGCCAACCCGCACCTGGTCAGGCTGCGCCGCAAGCAGCGCCTCGTGGTGCGTCACAGCTGTGACATCAAGCTGTGCTGCAACCCGAAGTGCCTGCTGCTCGGGACGCAGAAGGACAACATGGCCGACATGGACGCGCGCGGTCGTCGGGTGAACAACCCAGCTCGCGGTGAGGACCATCCCGGAGCCAAGCTCTCGCGTGAGAGTGTCGAGACAGCTCGACGACTGCACGCCCTCGGCGCCTCTTCCAGATCGCTGGCGAAGGTGTATGGTGTGACGTCGACCGTGATGGACGATGTGATCAAACGAAGGAGCTGGCGATGAGCAAGACCTACGCAGTCGTAGAGGTGTTCGAGACTCTCCAGGGCGAGGGACGCTGGGCAGGCCGGCGCGCAGTGTTCGTCCGCTTCGCGGGCTGCAACATGTGGAACGGCATCCCTGCCGACAGAGCCAAGGGGGCTGGTGCATGCGCGCGCTGGTGCGACACGAACTTCGTCGGTGGGGACAAGATGTCTGCTGACGAGCTCGTCGCGGTCTGCAACACTGCGTGGACCGGCCCGCGTGGTCACGGTTCAGAGGACTCGCCGATGGTCGTTGTGTCTGGCGGCGAGCCGACGCTCCAGTTCGACTCGGCGCTCGCGCGCGAGCTCAACCGGGCTGGATGGTTCATCGCGATCGAGACCAACGGGACCAAGGACTCGGAAGTCTTGCGCGCGTGCGATCACGTGTGTGTCTCGCCCAAGAAGGGATCGACGCTCGCGGTGTGGGCCGCGCACGAGCTCAAGGTTGTCCTGCCTGGCGGCATCTCCTCCGAGCCTGAGTCGCAGTGGACCGACGGCGAGCTCGCCACGATCGCAGCTCGAGGGCATTGGGGCGCGCGCTTCGTGCAGCCTCAGGACATCACGAACCAGGCAGCGGTCGAGGACACGCACCTACACACCCTACGCGTCGGGGCAGGTACGGTGCGCGAGGCTCAGCTGTACGATCACCACGTGCGGGTCTGCCGAGACTTCATCAGAGCGAATCCCGGATGGAGGCTGTCGGTGCAGCAACACAAGTACCTCGGCCTGCGCTAAGGTCTGCGGACCATGAAGAACGAATTCGCGGTCCACAAGTTGAACGAAGCCGGCCTCGCCAAAGCCAACGCGATCGGTGAGGCCTTCAGCGCTCTGCTCGAACATGTCGAGAAGGAGTGCCCGAAGGGTCGGCCACTCTCGCTCGTAATCACCAAGCTCCAAGAGGCCAGCTTCTGGGCCAAGCGCTCGATCGCAGAGCTGCCCGAGAACCAAGAGGCCTAGTCGTCGGCGAGCTCGAGTAGCTTTGCCGCTTGCCAGGCGTCGAGGTTCTTGCGGCGCATCCGATAGGACGGGTGCTGTGACCCAGGATGCTTCCAGTCCCAGCGCATCGTTGGCAGCACGGCGTCGGCCAAGATCAGCTCCTGGATGATAGCTGTTGTGGCCACGTCGGCGAGATCGTATCCCATCCTCTCGCGCTTCCAGTCTTCGTAGTCGCGTTCGTACTCGTATCGCTCCTGGATCGAGAGGAACCTCGGCCGCATCTCGCCGACACGACGGCGCCACGGCAGGCAGAACTCTCGCTGGAGTTTGGTTGCGATCCCCGCTTTGATCGCGATGATATGGACGTTGCTGTGGCTGCTCACTACGTCGTTGATGAGGTCGCAGAGGTCTCGGATCTGATCGAATCGCCACGCCCCTACCTCGAGCTCTGTCACGCGCATCTCGCCCCTGGCGAGGACGACGTAGTGCGGCTTAGAAGTCATCGTCGGATCTGATCGAGGAGAGGAGCTTGGCGGCCACCTCGGCCTTCTTCTCGTGTACAGCCTCGCGGAGGTCGGCCACGATGTGCTTCATCGTGTTGTACTTGGCCTTCGGTGCCACTGCGACTTGATCACGGAATGCGTTGGCTGCCTTGCGGTCAGTGTGGTCGAGCGCCGCCAGCGCGTTGATCAAGATGTTCTCGAGGATGTAGACGCGGGTCTCCATCCGCAGCGCGTCGTCCTTCATGTCCGAGGTCTCGTCCGCTGCGCCGGCAGCCTGCACCAAGTAGGCGGCCGCGCGCATGTTGGGGACGTGCCTCAGCGCGTTGGTCAGCGTTTGCATCTTCGATCGCGAGACCTCGAGTACGAGGGTCACGACTGTCTTCGGGAGTGGCCTACCCCCGGAGTCGACCATGCCCGCGTCCGTCCCGACCTTCGATCCCGAGAGCCTCTCGTACCGAGCCTGGTCCTCGATCGCCCATTCGACCGCGTCTTCGAGGAACCCTTTGGGAGTCTCCAGTGTTGGTGGTCTGTACGCCATTCTCTGTTTCCTTCTCTTCCTTCGATCACGAGGCGTCACGCCCAGGGATCTTTGTCTACGCGCAGGAACCTGGCCGCGAGCTTCGCAACCGCATCGTGCTCGGCCTGTACCGGGCAGCGGTGCGACGCCACAGCTCGCCACACGACGTTGCGGGTCTTCGCACTGACCTCGACCTCCCAGACGATCTGGCGCCTGGGGCTGACTAGCTTCCAGACTCGATCACCAACCTCGAGCCTGTCCTTCGAGTCCAACGCGGCCTGGAGGTCGGCCTCTTCGCAGAAGCTGTCCTCCCAGTTGGCGACGTCCTGCTCTGTCGCAGGCCTGTACTCGCCAGTCTCCTCGCTGTCGGGATCGGTCTCCCAGCGCATGTTGCGCGACTCGACCACGTAGTCGATCACCCGCTGACCTCGTCCGAGAAGACCTGGCAGGCGAGTGCCACGAGGCAGGCCCGACAGAGCATCATGCGGCTGATGTGCACGCCGGTGTCTCGTGCCGGGTGTGGGACGCCGCGCGCCTCTCGGTTCTCATGCTGCTTCTCCAACACCTGGCGCGCCCCGATCGTGGGTGGTCCATTTCTGGTGCAGAGGATTCGATCGTACTCGCGTCCGCAGTCTGCCTGGCAGAGGCCGCCTTGCTGTTGAGCGTGCGCGATGACGATCACAAGGCCTCTACCTCACCGCCACCTGGTAGCTCCGACTCGTGTGCTCGCGGCAGGCAATGTTGGGTACGACCATGGCCGCCAGACTTGCGGTGGGCGCGGAGCCTGCCGTCTCGGTTCACGTGTACGAAGCGTCCGCAGTTTGGGCAGCGGATACGCGGTCCTCGTTTAGACTTGATCACAAGGCCTCCATCTCCAGGATCGCCAACGCGAGCCTGACCGCGCAGCGGTTGCAGAGGAACATCGGATCACTGTAGCTAGTGCCTCCGGTACTCGCCGGCGTGACCTTGTACAGCTTGCATCTGATCGCGCCACCGCGTCCGGATTGGATGTTACCTGATCCCGACCTGTACGGAATGCAGCCGTGGCAGTTGTCGGCGTAGCCTTGTCCAGGCACCGCGGTGATGGTGGCCCCGGCATGACCCTCGGGGTGCAGTCGACTTGGCTTCCTGGGCACGAGAGAGTCTTACCTGCGCACCGTAGCCCTTCCGACCTTGACCTCAGTGCACACCGAAGGCACAGTGCTGTACAGCTATGGGCACCACAGGGAACAAGGTCGACTTCGAGACATGGAACAAGCTGCTGGAGGCCTACCGCGAGGACCCTGGGAACTTCTCTAACGCGGCACGTCACGCAGGCGTCCAGCGCCGGACGGCCCGGAGAGCCTGGGACGTCGGGTACCCCGATCGACCTTGGGGAGGCAAGAGCATCCGGGACATGATCCGCGACGAGGCCGAGCTCGCGCGGTCCCGCACGCAGCTCGAGCTGGAGCGTGAAGAGTTGAACGAGGACAAGGAGTTACTCGAATCCGAGCGGTCCGCAGAAGCCGCGCGCCAGCGGGCGATCGCCGTCCGCGTTGAGGAAGCGCAGCTGATCTCCGGCGCTCGGGCCATTACGATGAACGCGTTCGCATCCGCGAGCAAGGCCGCGCAGGGCTTGTCCCAGGCCATGACTAAGCTGGGAGGCAGCCTGATCTCGAAGGCCATGTCTGCGGACGAGCTCAGCATGAAGGACATGACAGCGCTGTCCGCGTTGCTGCGCCGATACTCCAGCACTCTCAGGGAGTTGACGCAGGCGGGTCAGACCGCGATGGAGATGGAGCGGCTGTACCTCGGAGAGCCGACAAGCGTGATCGGGGTGATGACAGACCTCGACGCCATGCCGATCGAAGACCTCGTCAAGATGGCTGGGTACCAGGACGAGGTCCTCACTCGAGCTCGCGAGCGCGGGCTGGTCGTCCTGGACGGCGGCCTCAAGAAAGACGGCAGCCACAAGCCCTAGGTCGGAACTCGGAACCTAGTCGGCAAGGCTGAGATCATGGCCAAGTACGAATATTGCGGAGAAACAGACGGAAAGAAGATCGCCCGCGGGCTGGCGTACTACGTGTCTGCTGAAGTCGATCAAGAACCTCGCGGACAAGCAGCGCGATCTCAACATGCTGAACCAGCGGCTCAACTCGGAGGCCACCAGGGCGCGCTCTGCCCAGCTCGCGAGCGAGAAGTACCTCAACTGGCGCCGCGCCCAAGACGGCCCAACCCTCGGCCCCGGGACGGCCTTCGAGGAGTGGGCACGCGATGTCGAGGCAGCGGAGGCGTCGCGCAAGCTGCGAGAGAACGAGTACCCAGAGTCGGAGTACGACCTCCGAGATCCGTGTGACCTATGATCGACGAGTCGAAGATGCTGAGCATGACGTGCTGGCGGTTCATCGAGAAGAAGTGCCCCGGCGCTCGCGCCGCGTGGGCACGCGACGTCGGCCTTCCGGAGAACCAGTTCCAGATGGGGATCTCGGGCAAGCCGTTCTACTGCTCCGCAACCGAGCGCGACTGGTTCGCCAACCCTCAGAGCCAGCGCCGCCAGTTCAAGCGCGACCCCGCTACCGGCGTGTGGTCAGCCGTGTGGGCTCCGCCGTGATCGTCTACCTCGTGGCTCGCACCTACTCGGAGTGCGAGTCGATCAAGCCGACGATGTTCATGCTCTACCTCGGCACGCCGCAGGTAGTGGTTGCTGGCCTAGGCTGGGGCAAAGACTGGTGGACCCCGAAGAGTCACCCGCTCGATGCCGTCATGAGCCGCGACGTCCGCAAGTACAGGAGCAAGGTCGCTGCGATCGCGAAGGCGCTCCTACTCGGCGGGCGCGTCATCCCCATCGACTCGTCCGCAGGTCACCTAGTACCTAGCAGGACTGCCCCGTGAGCCCGAGCGCTCGCCTAGAACTTGACCACGTGCGTCGCTACCTCGAACATGGTCACGAGCAGACCGCAGGCGTAGGCCAGGCGGCCGAGCTCGACCAGCTTCGGGTTCGCGGACAAGGCGTACACGAGGACGCCAACGATGCAGACGAGGAAGGGCAGGAGGATGGCAAAAGTCATGGGGCAGTCTAGTGCATCTGGCGCGCCAGGTCCAAAGGTCTGTGGGTACTGCCACGGCGTTTGCGCAGTCCAGATCGAGCGGTGGCTGAGCTCGTGCGGTGTCGAGCTGACCCGCTTGCCCCTGCCAGTCCCTGACGAGCTCACCGGCGGTGCGGTGAAGAACTTCCGCGGTGACAGCTGGCTGGCGCCAGCCAGGCTGCTCCGCAGGTGAGGCGCGTGCGCCTGTGGGAGGACACGCTCTCGCTCAGGCGAGACTGGCACGCGGTCGATCCCTATGACGGCTTCCACGGGCAGCGTACGATGTGCGGCCGCGATCTCGAAGGCGACCGTCCCCACCACCACGATGACATGATGTCGGTGACGTGCCCGGATTGCCGCGCCGCGCTCGCTGCTGTATTGCTGATGTCGGAAACGATCCCAGACTAGGCAAGTCCTAGGGCATGGCGCGTAGAACAATCCGAGTGAGGCATAGCGCGGCTTCGATCTTGCGAGCGAAGATCGAGGAGAGCATCGTGGCTCTCGCCAAAGACCGCGACGCGATCGACATCGAGCTCAGGCTGCTGATGGCGATGTTGGCGGCCGGCGAGGTCGTGGTCAAGAGGTCTCGGCCTGCGAAGGCCTCGAAGGGGAAGGGCGGTGACGCGGGTGTGGTCGCGTTGGAGATGCTCGCGACCCGAGGCTCAGTGACCGCAGAGGACCTCTTGGCGAAGACCGGGCAGACGATGAAGAATGCGAACCAAACGCTGGCGAGGCTCTGCCGGACAGGACGAGCGAAGCGCGTCCGCAAAGGCGTGTACTCGAGAACAGGTAGGACGTAGTGGCGAAGCGAGATCACAAGTTCGAGGAGCAGCTAGCGATCGTCCTGCGTCGGGCGGCGAGACTGCAAGCGGCTATCGACGGCAGCGCGGAGATCGAGTACGTTGAGGTCGGTGCCTGTCGAGTGAAGGCCCACCGCCGCGGCGCCCACACCAGGGCCGTGATAAAGCTGAGGACCAAATGAAAGACCCCAAGGGCAACGAGCTCAAGCCTGTCCTGCTCCAGATCATGGACTCAGACGCGCAAGGTCCTATCCTCCTGCGCGTCCGCTACGACCACGAGAAGATCGATCTCAGCAGCGACGCAAACGCCGGCAGTGCCAAGTTCGCAATCGTGTACGCGCCCTCGGACTTGGTGCTCGGCGAGATGCGCCTGACCGACCTCTACGAGGACTTCGACAGGCTGAAGGCTGCGCATGTCGCGGGCGAGGCCGAGAAGGACGGCCTGGCGTACAAGATCGTAGGCTTGACTCGCGACCTCACAGCGCTCGGGGAGGAGAACAGGATCAAGACCGAGGCCCTCCGCGCGCTCCAGAAGGAGCGAGACCCCGTGCGGTTCGAGGCCTTGATTGCGGAGCGTGCAGCCAAGCTGGCTGCCAAGGCTGAGGCAGAGCTCGCAACGGCGCGCTCGGATGCAGCCGCGTTGCGGTCGGAGGTGGTCGAGCTGCGTGCTGCGAAGAAGCGGCTCAAGGAAGCGAACGAGCGCTTGAAGGAGCGAGCCAAGTGAAGATCGCTCTCGGGATCAACCACAAGGACATCGTCGAGGCCATCCGCGAGTGGTTCGCGGCTCGCGGTGTGCCGGCCGTGCACCTGGCTGAGATCAAGCTCGAGTTCCGCGGTGCGAACGGCTACGAGTGGATGGGCCTCCCAGGCGGCAGCGCGACGGCGGCCCAGGTCCGCGCCGGCGTAGCCTTCGAGGCCGACGCCTTCAGCTCGGAGACGCAGCCCAAGGCCTTGACCGATGGATCCTGAGGACGACGAGTTCGACCAAGAGGAGGTCGAGGCCGACAACATCCCGACCCCGCTGCGGTCGTTCCAGGGGGCCGGCTGGTTCTGGCTCTGCCGCGTGCGACACGGGAAGCGAGGGAGACGCAACGTCACCCATCTCTACACGAGCAGCAAGCTCAACGGCAGCAAGACCTGTTGCGGCGCGACCTTCAACGGCTACCGACACCAAGGGCCGCTGTCGGAAGTGAACTGCCAAGACTGCAAGTCTGTCCTTGCAGCGAAGTTGTTGGTCGCGATCAAGATGCCTGAGGACGAGTGAGCACGGCGATCCGAGGACCTGTGGCGATAGCAACCAACCTGATCACGGCAGAGGACCATCCGTTCATTCGGAGGTTCCCCGTGTTCGGCGGCTTCCAGTTCGCAGTGGTGATCGGGACCGGGCCGCGGCAAAGCAGCGTGGACAGCGGTGAGCTCATCACCTCCTACCCGCAGGTGCTCAAGGCCATCCGCCAGCAGCTGCGGAACGACGATGGCTGGTCTAACCGCTATGACCGTCGCGTAGGCCATCCGGTCGAGCGCCCGTTCCTGCGGCGAGCTCTCGGCGAGCGGCAGCTCCACGCAGCCTTCTCAGCGATGGACACCAAGTGGACGATGCGCGGGGTCGACCACCTCTACGGGCTCGCGACCGAGCGGTGCTTCAACCTACTGGTCACGGACGGCGTGCTGGTGCGGCCGAGTCGTCGCGATGTCTGCGAGCTCGAGGACGATCGCAAGCACTACTGGGCTGTGGATCGCGAGGCGCGTGACTCGTGGATCGCCGCGCGGATGCTTGCGCTCGCAGACTTCGAGGAGCGCGCGCGGTGAGGTACTGCGTTGGGGTCTGGTTCTGCGAAGACTCTCAGCTCGGCTCGTGGGGACTCGTGGTGCACGGCAGTGACGGCAAGTGGCCGCCGGGCCAGGAGCGATACGGGCCCACCGCGCGCTCCAAGACCACGTGGTGCGGTGAGGCCTCGGTCGGCACCTTCTCGGCCCCGATCATAGTTACCGCTGTGGTCATGGAGGAGAGTGCGATCACGTGCCCCAACTGCATCGCATACGGTGCAGCTCAGCGCCTCGTTGAGGAGGACTTGCCGAGGAACTGGGCGCGGAGAATGAAGTGACCTTCGCTCGGCGAGCGGTGCGGTCGGAATACGAACGGGCCTATGGTAAGGCTGATGCTGTGGCGCGCCGCATCGAGACCGTGTTCGAGTCCTACCCGGGGTTGACCGAGTTCAAGCGCACGCACTGGCTGGAGCCCAGGGAGGGGATCCGGGCGCGCGGCATCGCCACGATGCACGAGGTGAAGACCTCGTGCGGGCTGCACCTGACCGCGCTGGTCTCGGGCGAGAGCAGTGTCGGCGACGTCGACTGCGAGACCTGCCAGGTCGCGCTCATCGCTGCGTACCTGCGCGAGGACCGCTGCTACGCCTGCAACGATTCTGGGATCATCCCTGGCAGTGCGAAGAACGGACAGCGAGCAACGATCTGCGGCTGCCAGAACGCGCGGGTCATCTTCCCTGGGGCAGACAAGTGAACGAGGTCGAGAAGAAGCTCGCAGCGCGATTGATGCTGGAGCAGACCGCGCTCTGCCGCGTGAGCTTGCCTGGGGAGGGCACGCGGTACGAGCTCGTGCACCTCTGGGAGTCTGGAAGCCAGTACCCGATCGACAGTGGGCCTCCGTGTGGCGCAGGCAAGTACGGCGTGTTCAACCACTGGCTTGGTCCACTGCGCGAAGTGACCTGCCAGGACTGCATCGCGGTGATGGCGGCGCGTCGACTGATCAAGGCACCGGACCTATGAGGTGGGTCGTCTACTTCTCCGTCAGCTCGTACCCGAATCGGGTCGCGGCGCTCGCTGCGAATGTCGGGATCGGACGGATGTACCTCTGCCGCGATGCACCGCAGCTCGAGAAGTACCGCGCGGTTGGGAACTACCATCAAGGCTGCTGGGCGGTGAACCCCGACGACGCGACCAACTTCGAGACGGAGGCTGAGGCCGCTGCCGAGGCGCTGCTCTATGGCGCTGGCGTGGAGGCCCGTCCATGACCTGGGTCGTCATGAAACGATCGTCCCCGGTCATGGACAGCATCGGCAGGCTTGTGGACAGCAGGAACACGTTCTACGAACGGACGCCTACGCTTGATCCGGCCAACCCCGTGATGGCGCATTGGACGCCGCATCTCGAGTACGCAACCCAGATCGAAAGCATCGAAGAGGCTGCCGCCATCGCACTCCTTCATGGAGGCAAGCCGCGGCGCGCGTCCGAGTTCAAGAACTCTCTGCCTCCGGTCGGCTGGACGACGCCGTGACCGCGCATATGATCCACAGGATCCCAGTTGCGATTGAAGTGCTGCCGAGCGGTCACATGGGTGACGGCCCAGTGCATTGGGTCCCGACTCCTCACCAGCCGTTGGCTCATGCTGAGCTCTACGATGACCCGGAGTATGCGATCACCGCGTGCCGTGACTCGGTCATCGGGATGATCCAGGACTGGGTCTCGAGCTCGCACAGCATCACCTGCCTGGAGTGCCAGGCCAGGCTCGCTGCGGACTACTTGAGCAAGGAGAGGTTCGGAGACGAGCTCGAGGAGGCTGTGCATGCCAAGCTCGACAAGCTGTAACGGGTAGGCTACGATCGACGGCTCGTGCTTGTCCAATCCCGCAAGGGCCGCTCTCAGCTCGTCCGTGAGGCCCGCGCTCGTCGCGCGATCATCTGCCGTCTGGCTCGCACCGACCCCAACGTGTTCTGCGAGTACGTCCTCAAGGACGAGAAGACGAACGCACCTATCATCCAAGCTGACGTTCACCGCGCGTGGAACCGCGAGATGGACGAGGCCGACCGCCTGCTGATCTGGGCGCACATTGAGGCTGGCAAGACGATGCAGGTCTCAGTCGCGCGCACGCTCTACGACCTGGGGCGCGACCCGAGCCTGCGGTTCCTCATCCTCTCCAACACCCAGAACCAGGCGCGCAAGGTCGCGCGGCTGATCAAGCAATACGTCGAGACCTCGAGCGAGCTGCACGATGTCTTCCCCGACCTCCAGCCTGGGTCGCCGTGGGGCGAGTTCGCGTTCAACGTCAAGGGTCACGACAACGCAAAGGACCCGAGCATCCAGATCGCTGGCGTGCACGGCAACGTCCAGGGCTCACGTCTCGATGTGATCGTGGTCGATGACATCCTGGACTGGGAGAACACACGCACCCAGGAGCAGCGCAAGCAGCTGATCGAGTGGTGGCAGTCGACTCCCGCAGGCCGGCTCGTGGACGGCGGACGCATTCGCGGGATCGGGACTGCGTACCATCCGCAGGACCTGCTCCACTGGATGGCTCGGCAGCCGCGGTGGCGCGCGCTGCGGTACCCCGTGGTCGACCCAGCCACTGGCGAAGCACGCTGGCCGGAGCGCTGGTCGCTCGAGCGGATCGCAGCCAAGGCAGCAGACCTCGGCCCGCTCGAGGCCCAGCGCCAGCTGATGTGCGAGGCCCGTGACGACGCCTCGTCCAAGTTCAAACGCGAGTGGCTCGAGGTCGCGCTGCGCCAGGGGGACAACACGAGCCTCGCCTCGGCCCTGACGATCGTGCCACCCGGCTACCGCGTCTACACGGGCGTCGACCTCGCGGTCCAGCAGAAGGAGTCGTCCGACTTGACGTGCCTCTTCACCATCGCGGTCGACCCCTACGGCGTGCGGAACCTGCTGAACATCGAGTCCGGCCGCTGGGCAGGGCCTGAGATCATCAAGCGGATCCGCGATGCCCACGTGCGCTACCAGTCGATCGTGGTCGTGGAGAACAACGCGGCGCAGGACTACATCATCCAGTTCACGCGAGACTCTGCTGGCGTGGCCATCCCGATCATCCCGTACACCACTGGCCGCTCGAAGGCTCACCCCGAGTTTGGTATCGAGTCCATCGGCGTCGAGATGGGCCAGGGCAAGTGGCGCATCCCGAACCAGGCCGGGCACATGCACCCCGAGGTCCAGGCCTGGTTCGACGAGATGCTGTTCTACGATCCCGCGGCTCACACAGGCGACCGGCTGATGGCGAGCTTCTTCGCGCGCGAAGGCGTGCGGCTCGGCGGTCGTCGGGTCGAGCCCGTCACTGGTGCGGACTTCACTCGCCGCTGATTGTCGGAACGCGGTGCAGCCTCCGCAAGTCACTTGGCACAGGAGGACTGAAGATGGCCGAGATCAAGTTCAAGGGTAAGAAGTTTGAGAAGCTCAAGGCGTTCCTCAAACGCGAGAACGCGAAGTTCGGGAAGCTGACAAAGAAGGAGCAGCGGCTGGAGATTGCGCACGATGTCATCGCGCTGCTCAAAGCCGAACGGATCATGGCGTCCAGCACGTACATCAGCTTTGAAGATGGGGCAGACCTTGAGCCGTGCTACGCAAGTGAAGAGGACGACTACGGTGACCGTGTGATTGATCCGGCGATGAAAAAGATCGAGACCCGACTCCTGCTCGACCAGCTTCCGGCGTGCGAGGTCTGCGGGATTGGCTCGCTGTTCGTTGCGGCAGTGCGCAAGCACGACAAGTTGCCGATCTCGAACTTCCTCGATCTGTACAACGGCCGGAGCGACCGACGAGACAGCGAGGCGCGTTACTTGAAGAAGTGGTTTGATCAAGACGAGCTCTATGATGTGGAGAGGTTCTTCGAGGCTGACGCCGACAACTTCTCAGAGCAGTCATCTCCAATCAGGAGCCAGAATGACAAGAGCATTCGGCTCGTCATGATCATGGAGAACATCATCTCCAACGGGGGGCACTTCAAGCCTTCGGTCGGCCGGCACAAGGACCCGGTCGGTTCACTGTGAACATCGAGAAGGTCGCAGCTCTCAACTGCCTCGTGCGAGCGAGGCGAGGCGCGCGCCTTCACCTCATCAGGCCGCTCGGGTACAACACGCTCTGCGGCGTGAACCACGTGGCGATGACCCCGATCTACTCCGGAGGTTTGATCCCTCCAGGTCATGCGGACTGGGGGCTCGAGCAGCGAGATCGGATCCTCAAGTACGCCACGTGCCAAGACTGCCTTGCCGCACTGCCGGCGATCCTCCTCAGGATGGAGGAGGCGTGAGGACCAAGACGCGCCGGCCCACCAAGGTTCGGATCCTGCGGTGCAAGGAGTGCGATGCGCTCGTGATCGATGCCTTCGACGAGTCAATCCTCAAGTCCGTCCCGACCCACATCAAAGTCCAGTTCGGGCACGTGTGGGCTGGCGTCACTGACGACTACGGCCGCGTCAGCTGGCGTGCGGTGAGTCGTCGGCTGAAGCTTCTGGTCGAGGAGGGGCACCTGCTCCGCACCGGCGGGCTTCGCCACTATTGGTACCAGAGGCCTCGGGTATGACGCCGCTCGAAGTGCTCGTGGCTACGCGCGATCGATTGCTGGCGAAGGAGGAATGGCAGCCGCGTATCGGCGCCGGACTGATCCCAGCGCTGGAGCATGTTGTGCCAGACGACGAGTGGTATCGAGCTGGGCCGCAGAAGCTTGCCATCGAAGCTCTCAAGTTCGTGACCCAGCAGGAGTGCTTGAACTTGTGGGTCGCGGACAAGGTGACAACGCTCCAAGCGCTGGACCGAGCCATTCTGCACCTAGGGAAGGCTGTGGACGCGTGAGTCAGGAAGAGGTAGTTTCCGGGTCTATGATCGAAGCAGCACTCGCCATCTTGTCGACTATCCTGATCGCTTGGTCGTGCGTCTCTCGCCCGACTACTGGGGCGTGCGCCAAAGGGTGGTGGCTGCCAAACGGCATTCGGGAGAATGGGGTCTATGCTTGCGAGCGCGTGCCAGTCGGTGGTGAGCATCGCGACGAACGCGGCATCCTCCACGACGACTCGATCCAGCAACCGGGGAAGCTCGCGGGGCGGATCTACTGCACCGGCGGCAGCGTCCCCATCATCACCAGCGAACGTGCGGTCGGGTGCCAGAGACCGTGACGTCGGAAGGCGCGCAAGCGCCAGCAAGTCGAGTACCGTGAACGCCGTGGCAAAGCAGCCCAAGTCTCAGCCGACCGTCCTCGGCTCGCAGCGGCGCATGGACTCCGTGTGCTCGATGATGGCGCACGGCGGCGAGGGCGACTTCGTGATCGCCCACCAGGACGGCTGCTTGGTCTTCTCCGGACGGAAGTGCTCGTGTGCCCCTAGCGTGTGGCGTGTCACCAGGGGCAAGGCTTGAGCGCTGAGGCGTGGATCGAGATCACTTCTGACGGCCGCGCGAACACCTTGGTTGAGCTCGTCATCCGAGACGACAAAGGGGACGAGGCGCGCTACTTCATCCCCAACGTGATGAAGGCAACGGTCGAGCTCACGCGCAAGGGAACGATCGCAACGCTCGAGGTCGTTGCGAGGACGCGCATCCGCGCCATCGTGCGGACCGATGCTGTGTCCGCTGAAGACCTGCTCGCGGAGATTGCCGCTGACCGACTGGTCGGAAAGACTGGCGGCGACGGGGAAGACTCGTAGCAGATGGTTACTCCAGCTCACCCAGTCTCGAAGAAGAAGCCAGGTCCCAGCCGCGTTACGACCAAGCTGGAGTGCAGGCTCTGCCACAAGATGTGCTCGCTCAAGATCCTGCGCCGCGATCACGGCCTGCACCAGCCGCTCTGCGTAGGCGAGCGGACGATGGCGTGGATGCTCGCGAACGACTGGATGCCATGCGGCACCGCGGCCGCGGTGTTGGAGCGCGCCGGCGTGACCAAGGCGATGCCGTTCTACACCTACACCTGGGAAGAGACTCGCGATGCCCACGGCAAGCGGATCGGGCACACGAAGGAGTACCTGGTCGAGTACTACCCAGTCGCCCCGACCTGGGCCGTGACGCTCGCGCGCCGTTTGATGCGCGAGGATGAGATCATCCGCAAGGTGTTCGGCAACAAGGTCAAGCTCGAGAAGCGCGTCGGCTTGATGGCTGCACGCAAGGCATCGCGGCACGGTCAGGGCCGCGTGGTGTCTACGAAGGAGCGAGACGATGTGGTTGAGCGGGCCGTGATCCCCATCAGCCTGCGCGCAAAGATCATCCGCTCGGCCACTAACGCAATGACGCGAGAGCTGCTCGAGGATGACTTGCTCGCCGCGCTGACCATCATCAAGGATTCGGTATGAGCAGAGCAGACCAGCTGATCGAGAAGCTCGGGCTCGCTGTCCACGGCGAGACCCCAGAGGTAGTCATCGAGGTCCTCGCCGCGTTCGCGCGTGAGCTCTGCGAGCGCTACGGTACGCCTGTCGAGGTCTTCGTCGAGAAGTTCCGCGGCGCAGGTCCAGCAGTGCCTCCGGCCGCACTGTCTCGTCGATCGTGACATGTGGGGCGAGCCGTATGAGGACGTCGAGCACCACATCAAGCACTGGGCTTGCGATGGTGCTGAGGGTCGCTTGAACGCAGCCATCTCCAAGCTGCCGAGAGTCGTCACTCGCGACCCCGAAGCCCCGTGGCCGCGATTCGAGGCCTCCGAGTGGAGGAAGACTTGGCTCGGTTCCCACCGCGATGCACGAAGTGGGTCGGCGCCTGTCGACGTCATCTCTTGCGACTTCTCATTGCTGGTCGGGGGCACGGATCCAAGCCCATGGTCCGTTGAGATCAGACGCCCAGTCCGCTTCGACTCGACCAGATGGCGCGGCCGATCCACCAAGCGAGTGTCGCCCGTCTTCTTCAGCCACGCAGTGCGGCACACGCCAACTGGGCTCGGCGATTATGATAACGCGATCTCGCTGCTGATCGGCCGATGCGAATCGTGGCGAGACGCAGCGCTGCAAGTGCGCGACGTGTTCGATCCGACGGCGCTAGCAGCGACCTTCGGTCGCCAGGTCTACGACCGTCGAGGCTGGACCGAGGTCCGTGAGACGTACCAGGACCGCTACACGATGCCCGGTACCCCAGATGCTCGGCCGCACTGGAAGGCGACCGAGAACGGAGCCGAGCCGATCGCGACGATACGTGTTGACGACGCTCAGCACACCGCGCAGAAGCTCCTGCATGAGGCCGGGATGGGTAAGCAGCTCATCATGGGTCCGCTGGCTGATGGCACCGCGTTCGCGCTCAGCGGGTACACCGGAGACCGCCACCCTATCGACTTCGCTGTGTGGTGTGCGGATGTGATCTCGTCGGCTGATGACTACACGGAGCAGTGACGTGTGGTAGGGTCGATCGCATGGACCCCGCGAATTTCATCGGCTGGATGTACCCAGTGCCGATCCTCAATGGCCGCAAGCCGGTCATCTCGCACGAGTTCGAGGGCGGCGAGCGCTACCTGCCGGACGGCTCGCTGAACTACGCGACCCACCTCGGAGTCGACTTGATGTACCCGAGGCTCCCGTCTGACCCGACGGGACCTGCGACCAACGTCGCGATCCCGAAGCATGGGAACAACCCAGGCTGGATCACGTACCCGAACACGCCTATCCGCGTTGCAGGCCCAGGCAAGATCTGGAGAGCAGGCACGACGCCCCTCGGTCACTTCGTCGAGATCGATCACGGCCACGTGGCCGGCGTCGGGATGATGACGTTCTACCAGCACATGACCGGCTTCGCACAACCGTGGACGAAGGGTGTCGAAGTCATGCCTGGCACCGTGTTAGGCATCATGGGCGGTGACCCCACGAACGACCCTCACCTCGTGCACCTCCACTTCGAGCTGTGGCTGCCAGACGGCAAGCCGAAGCGCGGCGACTGGCCGGTCGACCCGGCTCCCTACCTCAAGATGTGGGCGCAGGTCTGAACGACCGTCGAGCCCAACAAGACAGCGCGTAATGCCTCTGACCGAGAGCCAAGTTGCCGAGGCGCGGTCGCCCGATAAGATCGTTGGGCACTGCGCCGCAGGCGCGTTGTACTCCGTGCGCGTGTCCTGGTTGTGCGTCGAGCGCGCGCGCTTGCTCGCCTCGGCTGGTACAGGCCCGTGGTGGCAGATGATGTCGTGGGCAGCCGGAGATACTGCTACGATCGCAGCGTCGGCACCAGAGTGGTTCATCGAGATCGACTTACAGATTCGCGCGCAACAGGTAGGAGCAAAGCTATGAGCATCGAAGGCGAGAACGAGAGCACCAGTCCGGCCGGCATGACCGCCGAGGAGTTCGACAAGGCGATCGAGAACGACGCCGAGTTGAAGAAGGCTATCGCCAAGAACAAAGCCGAGGCGGTGGCCTCTGGCCAGGCGCGCGTGCTGAGCGACGAGATGCGCGCAATGGTCGCGCGAGCTCAGACGCTGCGGATCGAGCTCGGCGGGTACTCGGGCTTGTCGGAGGAGATCCGCATGAACCAGAACGTCCAGAAGACGGTCCTCCCCAAGCTGGTCGAGTACGCCCGCCTGCGGATGCAGCTGACAGCCCAGGCGACGGCCGACGCCTTGTGTGCTGAGCTCGGGATCACCGAGCGCCGGCTCCAGGACCTCCTCGAGCACAACACAACACCTACGCCGACCATCGGCCCAGAGCTCGACGAACTCCGTGCCAGGTACGACCACCTGTCCGCTCGGGTGAAGCAGCTCGAAGAGTCGAAGCTCGCGACCTCGCCCTGACCTGTGGTAGCTTGGCCGGGTGACCGCAAACGGCCTTCCAGGCGGACCCATCTCCGCGGTGTCTGCTGGGATCATGCACGACGAAGAGGTCGAGCGAGATCGCCAACGGCTCGGCTTGTCTCCTCGCCAGCAGGTGCTGGACAAGCTCTACAGCTACTACCGCTGCGATCAATACGCGGCTCGCATCGTAGCGTGGGACGGCTCGCGCCACCTCGGCCAGGTCGAGAAGGACACCGTCGCGCTGTCGGGCTACGTCCCGCCCGGCTTCTACATTGCGAACAATGACACTCTGCCGATCCAGTTCCGTAGGCCGACGAGCCCGTATCACCTCGTCAAGGTGATCGTTGACCGCTTCACAGGGCTGCTGTTCTCGCAGAAGCGGCACCCGCGGATCACGGTCCCCGGCGACGAGAAGACCGAGGACTTCCTCAACACGGTTGCTGAGGAAGGTCGCCTCTGGCCGGCGATGATGCAGGCGCGCGCCTTCGGTGGCGGTGTCGGCACAGCGGTTGTCGGGTTCAAGCTGCTCCAGGGTCGCCCGGTGTTCGAGGTCTACGACCCGCGCTGGTGTATGCCGAAGTTCGTCGATCGCAACCAGCTGGTGCTCCACTCTATGGAGTACCGCTACATCTTCGTCCAAGAGATCCGCGATCCCGAGGGCAACTGGCACGAGGTCGAGTTCTGGTATCGGCGCGTCATCGACGCCCAACGGGACGTCATCTACACGCCCGTTCAAGTCGAAGACACTCAGCGCCAGATCCAGTGGAAGGAGCTCGAGGCCGTCGAGCACAAGCTCGGGTTCTGCCCGATCGCTTGGATCCAGAATCAAGCCAACCAAGTCGAGATCGACGGCGACCCAGACTGCATTGGCATCTACGAGCTCGTCGAGGCCATCGACCGCCTCAACGCGCAGAGCGAGAAGGGCGTGCTCGCGAACTGCGACCCGACCGTCGTCATTGCGACCGACGCGACGATGGGCGAGGTCCGCAAGGGCTCGGCCAACGCGATCAAGATGCCCTCTGGCGGTACCGCGAGCTACATGGAGATCTCAGGCGGCGGCATCAAGGCCGCCAGCGACAAGGCGAAGGAGTACAAGGAGATGGCTCTCGAGGTCGCCCAGTGCGTCCTCGAGCAGCCCGACGGTCAGAAGACCGCGACCGAGGTCGATCGCAACTATGCCAGCATGCTTGCCAAGGCCGACACGCTCCGCGAGCAGTACGGCGAGATGGGCGTCAAGCGCCTGCTGAACATGGTCATCGTTGCAGCCAAGCGGCTGACGACCCCGCGTGCCGAGAACGGTGCGATCGTGCGCGCGACGTTCTCGCTCGCCCCCAAAGTCGAGAAGGACGAGAAGACCGGGAAGCAGAAGTTGATCACGCGCTCCATCGGGCAGGGTCCGTACCGCGTTGACCTCACGTGGCCGCACTACTTCGAGCCGTCCGTGACCGACGCCGGCAAGGCCGTCCAGTCGGCGATGACCGCGAAGACCTCGGGGCTCGTCGACGCGGCTACGGCTGCGAAGTACGTCGCTCCGTACTTCGGTATCGAGGACGTCGACAGCATGATCGCAGAGGTCAATCGCGCGGCACGCGAGGACCAGCAGTCGCTCGAGGAGATGGCGCTCAAGGGCCCAGGCGACGACAGCGACACGGGCGACGGACAGCCGACGAACGTCCAGCAGCACGCGCTCAACGGTGCGCAGGTCACCGCGCTGCTCGCGCTTGCTGTGGCAGTCGATGCTGGTCAGATCTCGGCCGAGTCGGCGATGGGGATCATCGAGGTCTCCTTCCCAGTCGGCCATGCGGAGGCATTCAAGATCGTCGGCAACCTTGGCGGCAAGAAGTCAGTCGTTGCCCAGGCGCAAGCCAAGCAGGCGGCAGCCGCAAAGGCAGCGGCCGCACCTCCGGCTGCTACCCCGCCTCCGCCGACACCACCCAAGCCAGGACCGTGACATGGCGATCGATACCAAGAAGCTCCACCTGATGGTGAACCACACATCACCAGGCGGTAAGAAGAAGCCTGCGCCCAAGGCGAAGTCTCCGCGCAAGCCGCCTTCCCCGAAGGCGTCACCTCTGCCGACTCGACCCGCGCCGATGGCGCACGCCTCGGGCCCCGTCCACGGTGTGTGGCCTGGGCAGCCAACGGTTCAGCCGGTCGTCTCGAAGAAGCGATGAACGCATCCCAGCGCACGCTCGCTCTGGCCGCGATCGACCCTAACCAGGCGCTCGCGGTCCCCGATGACGTCGAGCTCGAGCCGAGTGCTCCCGACGAAGACTTCGCACGCCCACGTCGGCCGAAGCGACCGCTGACGTTGGCTGTGACCGTTGATCCCCCGCCGAAGCTCAAGCGGTGGCGGTTCTTCGTCTTCTGGTGCCTCGTGAAGCTCGCGGCCTGGGTCTACCCGTTCGAGTTCGAGATCTACAGGACCGAGAAGCCTTGGGAACGCGAGTGACGCACGTCGCCGCGTAGCGTCGTCATAGCGAGGCGATTGCTGGCTCCAGCCACTCTGGGCAGTACGAAATTTTGATGCGCTAAACGAGACGCTACGCGGCTGGCTCGCGGCGTGTTAGGGTCGGCGCATGGGTCGCAGAGATCGCTTGAAAGCCGCGCCGGTCATCCACCGCTCGAAGTTGTTCGGAGGTGTGCGGACCGCGCAAGAGGTCTACGCCGAGATGGGCTTCCGTGCGAAGTGCACCAAGTGCGGCGGGCCTCCGGTCATTCAGGTCAAGATGTTCATGCACCACGACGAGTTCGTGAAGCGTGCGCCGCTGCTCGCGATCCAGATCGCAGCGACGAATCCGGGCGGCCCCGGGATCCCCTGCACCCCAACGACCTTCGGACCGTTCGTGCGGTACGCGACGGTCACCGCGTGCAGCGTTCACCAGAAGGATCTCGAGCGCACAGCCGCGAAGGCTCCGAGCTACGTGCTCGTCGAGATCGATCGCGGCCCCGGCGCAGACAAGCCTCTCGTTCAGGTGGCGTAGTGGCGATGGACCCGAAGAAGCTCGCTGTCCTCGTGGAGGACAGATCAGGCCAGCCCTCGGCTGGTCCTGTTCCGTTGCCCGTCCCGAGCGACGTACTTTACGAGCCGGCGGTCCTCGGGAAGCGCGGCAAGCTTTGCGCGAACTGCGGACTGTGGGCCGAGCAGGACAGCCGTTGCCTGTTGATGGGCCCCGACGTCGAGGTGCTCGGCACGATGGTCTGCGGCTACCACGTCCCCGGTGAACCGCAGCTCTACGCATCTGCACTCGGCTGGCAGACGATGGTTGATCCGTCGCTCGCCGGATTGATCAAGGCACCGGACGGTGGTACGGCTTGCTTCCAGTGCAAGAACTATCAGGGGCTGACGGACGACTCAGGTCGTTGCCGTGCGGTTCAATTCGGAGGGAAGCCGGCTCCGGTCGACGCGCTCGGCTGTTGCTCTCGATGGGCACAAGGCGATGAGCCCCTACGATGACGGTTGGCTCCTCGACGACCTCGCGGTCGAGATCAGGCTTAACGACCCGAGGACGGTGAGCCTTGGCGCTGACGTTTCAACAGGCGTCGATCGAGCACATCACCAAGCTGACGCGGTTGATCAATCGCGGAGGCGTGGCCCGAGTGAAGAAGGTCTACGACCAGGCGCAGGCCGAGCTCGAGCGGAAGCTAGCTCGGAGCATCGGTAGTGGCTCCTCCCCGTTCACGATCCATCAGCACCGCGCGCTGCTCGCGCAGGTTCGCCAGGGTCAGATGCACATCGCGAGGAAGATGGGCGTCGCGAGCTCGCAAGCCACCATCGACACCCAGAAGGACGCGCTCGGTGGCCTCGTCGGTACGATCAAGCGCTTTGAGAAGAAGCACGGGGCTGACGCCCCGATCCTTCCTCTCGAGGAAGCCTCGAAGTTCGCTGGGGTGCTGGACAAGCGGAAGACGTCCCTGCTCAAGCAGAACGCGACGTCCATGGCTAAGTACGGGGCAGGCGTCGTGCAGAAGATGGAGGGTCAGCTCTCGCTATCCCTGGCGACTGGAGAGACCGCGTTCGAGGCGATGGACCGGGTCGCAGCCACTGCCGACACCGAGTTCTGGAGGGCCGAGCGGATCGTCCGCACCGAGCAGGCCTGGGCGTTCAACGCGACCATTCGAGACGGCATCGCGGCCACTGCCGAAGCTGTCGGCGGTGATCTCTACATGCGGTGGACTGAGATGGTCGACGACGACAGCCTCGAGCCGCTCGACGACCGAGTCTCGGCGGACTCCATCGCGCTGCACGGCCAAGTGGCTCGCCCCGGGGAACAGTTCACGATGCCGTCGTCGGCTCGTGGGCTTGAGATCCGCAACCGCTTCGGCCGGTCACGTGTCGACCCCGACATGATTGGCCAGGGCTGGGACCACCCACCGAACCGCCCGAACGATCGGAGCTCCGTGCTCCCATGGCGCCCCGGCTGGGACGCGCCCGGCTGGCGATGCGTCGGTGGAGTCAAGGTCCCAGTTAAGGCTCCTAGGCAGCGCTGACCTTGGCATGGTACTTGTCTCATCACACACAGGAGAACGAACCAGATGGTCAACCCCGGAAAGCTCAAGGCCCTCGTCGACACCCACTCGGAGAACCCGGGGATGGCAGCGATCTCGAATCCGTCAGACGCCGCTGGCGATGACGACTTCGACGACGAAGAGGACTCGGAGGCCGGCGAGGAAGAGGCCGCCCCCGCTGCCGACCCCCTCACGCGCGGCAACGAGCTGATCGGCCAATGGGGCCTACTCGGCGCGCACCTCAAGGAAGAGGCCGGCGAGATCGTCGACGAGGCACACGAGGTCGGTAGCGACCTCCTCCTCGCGAAGGTCCCCGAAGAGACCATCACCGAGGTGGAGGATCTCTTCGACAAGATGCCCGAAGAGATCCAGCACTGCCTCGCGAAGTACGTCGCGAAGCTCCCGCCCGATGACGTGACCGCGCTGGCGACCGCGCTCGTCGACGGCCACGACGGCGACACCGAGGACGCCGACGTCAAGTTGATGGCAGTGTTCCTGACGACGATCTCGGCCCACGCGGCCGAGGAAGTCGACCCGGACGACATCGCCGACGAGGAGCCCGAAGAGGACGAAGACGAAGACAAGGACGAGGAGGAGGACACCGAAGAGGATGCCGCTCCGCCCGCCGACGAGCAGGCTCCACCCGAGTGAGCTCGAGACCGACCAGAGCGGAGGCCGAGCTGGCTGTCCGCACGCTTCTGGCCTGGGCCGGTGACGACCCCGATCGGGAAGGTCTCCAAGAGACCCCCGCTCGGGTCGTTCGGTCGTATGAGGAGTTCTTCCGTGGGTACGACACGAACCCGAAGAAGCACCTCGAGAAGACCTTCACCGACGTCGATGGGTACGACGAGATCGTTCTGCTGCGAGGGATTCAATTCGAGTCCTACTGCGAGCACCACCTCGTCCCGATCCTAGGCGTTGCCCACATTGCCTACCTTCCGTCCAAAGCGGTCGTAGGCCTCTCCAAGCTGGCCCGCGTGGTCGACGACTACGCCAAGCGCCTCCAGATCCAGGAGGCCTTGACCAAGCAGATCGCGAAGGCCATCAACGAGGCGCTGACCCCACGCGGGGTCGCAGTCGTTCTCGAGGCTGAGCACGAGTGTATGTCGACGCGCGGCGTCAGGAAGCGCGGAGTCACGACCACGACTTCGTGCATGCTCGGGGTGTTCCGCGAGAGCGGTGCGGCGCGCGCGGAGGTCATGTCCTTGATCCTCCGGGACGGCCGGCGTTGACTCCTGGCCCACACCCAGGTAGCCTCTCCGACATGAGGCGTCCAGAGTTCTTGCCGTTGCCGGGTATCAGTACCCGCGACCCGAACTTCTACGAAGGTGCCGACTACGGGGATCGCGAGCGCTTCGCGCAGCCCACGAACAACGATCACGTCCTCGGTGGCGTGATCGATATCGGCATTGATCGGGCGGCGACGCCCGGCCTTGCCGGTGACCAGTCACCGACCAACGAGCCGACTGGTGGTCAAGACCCCAGCCCGTTCAAGATCGGAGCAGGACGATGAGCGTTCGCCAGAAGTCTCCGTCACCGGGCGGCCTCCGCA